>Ga0172382_10000058_pt1 | contig 170266 bp, 220 predicted proteins | sample Leawel138RmetaG_FD_122245 | JGI IMG/M metagenome (GOLD analysis project Ga0172382, IMG submission 122245) | Leachate microbial communities from a municipal landfill in Southern Ontario, Canada - Leachate well 138R metaG | ecosystem: Engineered > Solid waste > Landfill > Unclassified | place... | reverse complement strand
GGGAGAATAGTATTCTTTGTTAGATAAATTATCGCGTATTCTAGTAGCTAAAGAGAGTAATTGGTTATCGTACCTAATAACTTGCTTCATAAAGAACTTATTAGGCTTCTCTGCCATGTTCCAAGCTAAGGTTTTAGGTTCGCCTACTGGTGGTAATTGAGCTGGATCGCCTACAAACAACACTTTACACTTTGTACGCTCAACTGTTTTATGAATGAACTCAAGTAATTGTTTGTTAACCATAGAGCATTCATCTACTACTATAATTGAATTTTTAGGAAAATACGGTGGCGTATCAGAAAAGGTAAGCTCTAAATGGTCATCTATCTGCTTCATACGTATCCCCAACAAGGAATATATGGTAGAAGCGTTTGTTTTTACGAATTTGGAAAGAACCTTTGTAGCTTTATTAGTAGGAGCTGTAAAATCTATGGTCTTAACTTCTTTTGACAGGAGAGAAAGAAGATAACTCTTGCCTGAACCCGCATAACCACGTAAAACAAAATATGAATCTGTAGTATTAAGCCAGCTTTTTATCTTATTCCAAGCTATTTGTTGATGTTCTGATAATTTAAAATTGTCAATTGGTTCAATATCTTTAAGTAAGGCTTCAGATAGACAGTATTGTTCATAATTTGCTGCATAAGCTTCTATACGATCCCATGAAAGACCATTTCCGGGAACCCCTAATAGATCTAGTTTCTTTATAATGTCTTCCATGAGCATCGCCTCAAAGATTGATTACCATTATATAGCACACCGTTATCTACAAAGTAGGAAATCCCGCATAAACGGCAAAATAGTGCTCATCAAAAATTATTCCATTATAATTCGTTAGGAAATATGTAATTATAAGGAATGTATTTTTCTAAAATTATACTGGCATCATTTATATGTTTCTTAGGGATTAGAAATCCGTCCTCATTAAGCATATTATTATGTGGTATTTTATGAAACTTACCTATATTATCTACTAATATGGAGCCACTACCTGTATCAATATACGCATATTGATCTTTATTTAAGTATTTTGCTTGTTCTATTTTTATTAAAGCTAATTTATATTTAGCATACGCTCCTAAAATACCTAAATTCAATTTATATTTTATAGGAGCGTCACTAAAATTAAGTAGATTTTGAGAGAACGCTATTTTATTACCATCTACGCTATATAGTGGATTACTACAATAATCATTGTCGCTATATGTAGGGCTAATAGCCACTTCTAAATGGGACCAATGATACCACCAACTAGTCTCTAATAAAGAGATACAAAAATAGGTATCCTGCCAAATAGGATTAATTATATCCTGCCAAAGATCATCGTCTTTATCTAATATAACAAAAACAGATTTATGCAAAATATTTGAAGCGCATAAGTCATTTGCATTTTCTAGCAAGCGATTAACAGTGAATTTTATGTCTTTATAAGCAGTTTCAATATTATTCATCTGAAATATCCCGTTTAAACAGGAAAAGCCGGATTGTTAATTCCGGCTTTCTTTTTATTCTTTTAGGTAAAACGATAGTTTTTAATGAGAACTATCAAACTCATGTATTAATCAGTCCTTGGACTTCTTCTTTTTCTTCTTTTTGTCAGACTTTTCAGCCTTGTCCTTCTTCTTAGACTTCTTTTCGCTCTTGTCCTTCTTCGACTTCTTATCCTTCTTAACCTTTACACCCTTGACTTTTGCAATACGAGCAGCAGCCTTAGCTTCTCGACTATCTTCGTCAGCTTCAGTGTAAACGACGGTAGCTCCGGCAACCTTGTTAATAACAATATCACCAGCTTCAGATTCGACTACAACCTTATCACCCTTAACAGTCATCTTACCGACCATCTTGGTAATAGGATCAGAAGTCATAGCAACGACGAAACCCGCATCACCTTCCATGTAAGCAACAACGTCGCTAGCAAGGAAACGAGCAGTCTTAGTCTTAACCATACCGGGTTCACGGTAATCGATAGAAATCGATCCATCCTTATTAGCAGAAACGCTACCTACGATACGCTGTGGAATCTGCTGGGTAGCGGAAATAGCCGCAATCACATTTGCCATGTTAATTATCCTTTAAATTAATAGAAGGGGTTGAGATTTCTCCCAACCCCTAAGAAGCTTGTTTACGCTGTAAACAAATTACTTCTTCTTGCCCTTCTTGGCAGGACGACCGCGCTTTCCAGCAGCCTTCTTAGCAGGCTTCTTCTCAGCCTTCTTACCCTTGGCTGTCTTACCCTTCTTAGTAGCAGGCTTACGACCGCGCTTCTTAGGCGCTTCTTCTTCATCGTCTTCATCATCATCGTCATCATCATCATCGTCATCATCGTCGTCATCATCATCATCGTCGTCTTCGTCATCGTCCAGATCATCAATATCATCATCGATATCATCCAGATCGCCATCGTCGTCATCATCATCGTCGTCGTTATCATCGTCATCCGACGAGTCAGACGAGCTACCGTCAGCCAGCTGCTTAAGCAGGGGAAGAAGCGCACCCGCCACGGCCTCATCGAGTTCATCAAGAAGGGCCTTGAGTTCATTCTTCTTCGAGAGCTTCTTAGCCATGTTGTATATCTCCATGCATGGTTTAGTTTAGTTCATGAACTACCAAATAGGTCATAATAGACCTAATCTATGGTACACTATGTCTTTACGGTCAGTCAACTACCTTAAATCACTTGTTTATTACCTCCAACCTATCAAATTTCTTCATAATCTACATCCTCATCGTCTTCTTCCTTTACTTCCTTAGACGACGAATACAGCAAATCATCATTTTTAAGTTGAGCAAAGAGAGTTTCTCTAAGCTTAGGTTTAATACTAATACCTAATTCAGAAACCGCCTTACGAATCAGAGAATTATCATTTGTATATTCTCCGATCACTAGAGTTTTTAAGGTAAGGAAAGAGAATGGTTCACTAGCGTTCAAAGCTTCTGCTCGCTTCTTACCAAAAGAAGGTTTAAGTTTAAATACTAGGTTCTTACCCTTTTTACCTGATTTAGTAGTCCCTAGTTGTCCGGTAATTTTCAAGAACATATAAACATCGAAAACTGGGTCTATACCGCGCGGTTTACCGCTATGATCGGAAACCCACACACGGAAAGGAGCTTTCAAGCCTGGATTACCAAACTTGTTCTTAACGTTTTTAATTTCCTTATAGGCATAACGATCACTACCGCTGCCTTCTACTGATTTCTCAATTCCGAATTTGGAATTATCTTTATCGTAATCGAATTTACCATACTTACTAGCAGAAGAAGATGCTCTGTTATATGCTCTAGCCCGCTGATCGCTAAAGTACTTCAAGCTATTTCCCATCTTCTCATACTGCTGTTCATCAGGTCCTCCATATTGAGTACGGACATGCGAACCTAGATGGTTAGTACCTAGAATAACAATCTTCTTTTCTAAAGAATCTACCTTAACACGCTTAAGATGTTTGGCAAAAGCCGCTGCTTCCATAGCACTTCTAGTTGTTCCTGTATCTTCTTTGTCTTCTTCTTCTCTAGTAAGTAGAGAAGCGAAGGAATCTACAGAAAAAAGTCCTTCAGGTTTAGAATTTTCAGTAGGTACTACATAATGTGCACCACCCGAAAGCGCCTTAGAAGGCTTCATTTCCATTACTTCCATAAGCTTCTTGAAGTATTCATCACGCTTAGGAAAGAAGTAGCACCAAGAATTAGCATCAGATACCCAGTTCTTATCAGGCATCATTTTCAACGCCTTTTTCAAGTAATCAAACATACGTTCGATAACTTGGTCACGATAATAGTAAAAACCATCTTCACGGCCCTTCTTCGAGAGAAGATGTTTAAGGTCTAATCCAAATGGTTTCCAAATGTTTTCAGTATATTTAGGAGAAATAGCACCTTCCGCGTCATAAAAACCAACAAACGGTAGGTCTAGCTTAGCTTTGGCTATTGCTAAAGTATGATAACAGATACTAGTTTTAGCAGTCCCTTCTTCACCAGCAATAGACACTAAACCTATAAAACCACCACCAAATATATAATCTACAGTGAGGACACCGGAAGAAAGACGCTCTGGTTCAATAACCGAATTGGAAACCAGTTGAAGGTCTTTTTCTACGGTTTCTAATTGCTTAGCGTAGAAAGCGGCTCTAACCTTATTAATATCAATAGGCTCAGACTTAGCTTCCTTTATCTTCTTATTCTTTTTTACTTTTTCTTTAGGCTTATTTAATTTTTCTTTAGACTTAGACGACTTTTTAGCCATAAAAATATCCTAACAATAGTAAAAGGAGGCGCTTTTATACGCCTCCTATTAATAGACTAAACGATTGTATTATCAATCGTCGTCGTCATCATCGTCCCAATCGCTATCGTCATCGTCATCAGAATCATCATCGTCTTCATCATCCTTCTTGGACTTCTTCGAAGACTTCTTATTTTTCTTGCTCTTGTTTTTAGATTTCTTAGACTGTTTCGACTTCTTACTAGGACGCCTGTCTTCGTCGTCTTCATCCTCGTCGTCTTCGTCTTCTTCCTCATCGTCCTCGTCGGGATCAGAATCATCTTCGTCGTCGTCGTCTTCGTCCCAATCGTCAGCTTTTTTCTTTTTATCTTTAGATTTCTTTTTTGATTTCTTACTTGGGCGTTCATCCTCATCGTCTTCATCATCGTTATCGCTGGCATCGTCATCATCTTCATCTTCTTCATCGTCCCAATCATCATCCTTCTTGGACTTCTTAGAAGATTTCTTGTCTTTTAACTTCTTACTACGACGATCATCCTCATCGTCGTCATCGCCTTCTAAATCTTCATCATCTCCAAATTCTTCATCATCGTCGTCTTTACTACGCTTCTTAGAAGAACCTTCAGCGGCATCCATACGCTTTTTGAAAGATTCAGCTTCTTTCTTCGCTGTCTTAAAATCTTCTGGAACCTCAATATCGATATTCCAGAGCAAATAATCCTGCTCCTCATCCGTAAGCTCTGTACGCTCATCCTTAACGCATGAATACTTTTCAGATGGATTCTTCTTCGAATTATCGAATTTGATATTTAGGTCAAACCCAAATTTAGGATGGTTTGGATTATATACTCTAACCTTTCCATTCTTATCTTTCTTCTTATTCAAAGACGTATAATCAGAAATTTTAGAACCCACGGAAGAAGTAACGCGGAAATAGCGAACTGGCGTCTTACTTTTAGACGCCTTTCCTTCAGCTACATAATACTTACTACCATCAAAGAACTCTACTCGTTTAGTTTCTTTCTTAGAACGAGTCTTATCCTTCTTCTTTGGCTTAAAGTCTTCTTGAAGCTCTCTATCAATTACATTCGTATGAACTTCAATTTTTAATGGATCAGGGTCCATTCTGCAATAAGGACATTTCTTTTCCGCATCTTCTGGCAACTCGCCAGTTAGTGGGTCAAACGCAAGACAAAGTTTTGGAATACGAACCTGTTGCTTAAACTTATTCATAACAGGAGTACCATCCTGCTTGAATACCGGCAACATATGATATGCAACCCGTTTAGAAGGTCCAATCATACGAATCAATTTGAAATCTTCGCCATCAGGAAGTTCTAATAATTCAACCTTATCTTTGAGCATAGGTGCTCGCTGATTACTGTTGAAATTTTGCTTACTCCAGTCCATGTTATAATGTCCTTTACGTGGTGTTTATTCACTTATACTTTACGGTCAAAATTGTACTGAAAACGTACCGTCACTAACAGTGACTAAGCTAGCGAGGTCAAAATCTACTTCCATTCTATGTCTAATAAATTTAGCGATACCTTCCATTGTAGCAGTATAAGTATTTAAATTAAAGATGGTGAGTTTATAGGCGTTAATCGTATCAGGAGGCAAGGTATCACCAAGCAACCTATAAGAATCCTCCATACTTCTAATACCATTTAGCATATTATGCACGGTGGAGCCAGTTTTAGGCTCTAGAAGATGAATAAGATATGGATCATCATTTTGAATGATAATACGCTCATCAATAAATTGTGTAGCCCTATTTAAAGTCTTTTTAAGCGTGTTGAGGTCTATAGGTTCCTCGGCATTGTATTCTACAGTAATAGTTAGGTTCTTACTGTCGATCATGCCTTTAGCGTATTCTCTATTAAATATAGAGACTTTCACATTCGAAGTGGCAGTAAACACATACATATCTAACTCCTAATTAATCTGGATTTATTGTTTCTTTTTTCTACTATATAAGCGATATCTGGTTTCAATGTCAGCTCCTTTGTAGATAACGGAGAAACTATTATCACATTATCTACAGTCTTATTTAATTCTGGTATAAAATCCTGCATCATCTGATGTCTAGACCTTAAATTAAGATTAGCTTCAAGCTCATCTAGGATGATAGTATTGCAGCGTCTATTAGACGGGAGTAGTCTTAACATTGCTAGCCCAGCTAAAAGTTGCCATCTTCGCTGCTCTGAACCAGATAAAGTAAAAGCATCACCTACTTTATTATTTCTATGTATTATAACATCACATTTTCTAGAACCAGTTTCTATTTCAAATTTGAAAGGTTCTCTCCATAATAGAGGAGCTAAATCATTCAAATTATCTACAAATAGTTCTAAAGTAGATTCCAATCGTTTGGTTCTAAACCCATCACGACCCAACGCCTTCTTTAATACAGTTAGTATTTTGTAGTCTCTATTATATTTACGGAGACTTAGAACTTGCTCTTTTAAAATTTTACGCTCTCTACGATATTTATCATAGAGCATAGAATTAGTCTCAGCTTTAATTATCTCGTCGTTCAATGCTCGTTGCTTATCATATAGAGATGCTAACTTGGATTCAGTTTTCGACAATAATTTACTTAATTCTTTTTTCGGCTTAGAGAAATATTCATTCTCTTTCACGTTCTTCATTTGCTTTTCAATATCTCTATGGACTTTAGCATCGATAAGCATCTTATCTAAAATTTTCTTACGATGAATAAGACTTTCGTGTCTATCTTTATTATATTTAATTTCTACTACAGATGGTAGTTCATCAATTTTTGCTTTTATACTTTGGTACTCTTTAGCTTTTTGGCGTATTTCTTTTAATTTATCGATTGTAGATTTTAGTTCTGATACGTCTACATATTCTACTAAAGGCGTCGATCTAGCTTTATGTATTTTTAGTTCTAAGTCTATTAGCTTTATAGATTCTTCATCTTTTTTAATAAGAGATTTTATTCTTTTTAGATCATCTTTAGAATGTTTAATGGTAGAACCACAAGTTAAGCAATAATCCTCTCCACTGTCATGAGCGGATACTGATAGTCTATTTAGAGTCAATTCGCTTTGAATTTTCTCTTTAATAGTCAAAAGTCTCTTAATACTTCTAATATCAGTTGATTCATATTTTTTTATAAATTTGCGTAGTGATTTCTGTTCTTCATAGAGCTCATTAATAGACTCGGATTCATCGATCTGATTTTTTAACCTCTCTATGCGTAAGCCCAAAATATCCGCCTGTTTACTAGGTTCTATAACCTTAATACCTGCGTCTAGGCAGTACTTTTGATACTGTTTTTTGACCCCTTGTAATTGTACTGAAAACCTAGAAATTTTAGTTTTTACGTCTTTTTGGCGTAAAAACAGTTCTTTATTAGCTTGCTGCCTATCTAATTCTAAAGATACTGTTTCCAATTTGTTTTTTATTTCTTTATAAGAATATTTAGGTAGTTTTATTTCTGTATATTTAGTGTTATTTATTGCGTATTCAATTTTATTCTTTTCTTTCTCATGATTTCTAATATCTTCTAGTATATAGTCAATTTGTTGTTTTAAAGCTTTTGAATTTACAGAAGGTTTTTCAACCACTTCCATATTATCAAATTGATTGCGTAAAAGAGTATATTTAGTATTATTTTCTTTAGCTTCTTTTATACGATCGTCTACATCATTTATATAGGAGTCTAAAAGAGAGGCGTATGCTAATGTTTCATGAATCCAATCTAGTCTAGAAGCAGGTTTCCCCGTAGATAAAGGATGCCGTTGTAAGCCGGATAAAGAAACTGTAGTACTAAATAAACTCTCTTGAATGTTATTAGACCAATGCTTCTGTATTAGAGATTTCGCGTCAGCTATGCGTTCTGTTTTTTGTTCTTTATTATCAATGGTTATTTCATAACGATTGGTTTTCTTACCGTAATTAAACACAGTAAAATCATATTCATGATGCTCATTATAAAATGAAAGAGATGCTCTGGCAGACTTAGGAAGATAGTTTTCATCATAAAATAGCGGAAGAAGTGAAGAAAATAGTAACGACTTACCGCTACCATTATCTCCATGCACATGAGTTATACCCTTTTCAAATACAAACTCTTGGTCTTCCCAAAGCAGGAAATTAGTAAGTGTAAGCTTGTCAAAATTATACATTATAACCTTATTCTTCTGTAACCCCGTCAATAGGATTATTAGATATAATGAATCTCATAGCTTTATATCTATCTGAATTTCCACAAGCCATACTAATTACACGTAGTAGAAAGTCTTCTACGGATTCATCACCGAATATTTAGCCCAAAATATTTCACGAGCTTCCTTATTCTTTTTGTCGTCAAGAGTAAAATTAGCCATCATAACCTCTCAAACTCTTTCTTTTCTACCTAACATATTAAAAGCAATTTTTACTTCTTTATCGGATAAGCCTTCTTCACGAAGATAATCGCCTAACCCGGATAAAGGGTCATCAGAAGCTACTTGTTTCATGAGTATCTTAGCACGCTTGGAGGCCGCTTTATCTGTATGATGCCTTACTATATGAGGGTATTTAGAGGCCCAATCTGGCGGAAGTTTTACATTTCTAGTTATGTTAACTGACCAATAACTTGATGATGAAAGATTTTCTAAATCATCTAAGGAATCAATAGTGCCACGCTCTAATAGGATATCAGGCTGTACAGAAATTAATTTAGGGGTTTCTTCTAAACGAATGTAAGCTTTATCTACAGATTCATGCCATTTTACCTGACATAATGAGCCGGCGTATATATAATTCTTTCCTTTTTGAGGCGTATGATAATCGCCTAATATCCATCTACCTCTAGGAGAGTTATCACTTTTAATAGAATATCCGTTATCACCTTTAGCTCCGTCATATCCAAAGTGTCCAAAAGAATACCTTACACCTTTAGGCTGATCCATGACGTGCGGATGCGGACAGAAGAAATACTTTTCATCGTCTATTTTTTGTATAACGGGTTTCGTTACTACTTTACCGTCTATAAAACCTGTCTTACAAAGAAAATTAATGAATCTAAGCGAATTGTTTCGAATATCCGCAAAGTCGTGATTACCCATTAAGATAGTAATCGGAACAGTAAGTTTCTTTAGAGACTTAATATACTCGGTAACGTGAAACTGCTCAGGGTAAGGCGAATGAAATGAATCTCCAAGCTGAACTATATGAGAAGCCCCATTGTCTATTTCTCGTTGAACTACCCTGTCAAAAGTAGAAAGAACCTTCTTATAAGCGTCCGGAATATATTTATCTAATGCGTCAATATGTAAGTCGCCAATACACGCAAGCATTAATAATCTCTATTATATGGAGTATCCACTCTTTATTTACTACTAATAACAAATTTTATCACCTATTTTAAGTATGGTTTAAACCTATACACGAGTCTATAACCATTCCAATAAGCGTAGCCTTCGCTAAAGTAATCCTTATATTGATTTCTAAAACCATGTAGAAAGGCTATTAAAAATAACGTCCTAGTAGTGTTAGCCATTTAGTTTAATACCTTGTAGCTTATCTTTATGAATAATGATACCATCTTGGTATACTAAAATATTCTTACGCCTGGCTTTAGCATATTGGTATATAAACATTTTTAGTTTGTTAGGTTTATCTACTATGGATACTGAATCAAAAATAGAATGACCGTAATGCCCATGTGCATTAGCTAGACGCTCGTATGAAATACCATTATTAGCGTCTTTAACTGTATTAATAACATTGCGTCGTACTGATCTAGCTTCTCTACTATAGTTGTATACATAGTATTTATAAAACAGCCATACACCAAAGGCTATAAATGAAACCGTAATAAGAGATAAAAGAATCAACACACCAGCAGCGTATTTAGCAAACCAAAAAAGTATATAGTCAAGCATCTTTACTCTCCAAATATTCCTCGTTAGATTTATTAACTCGCTCTATTTGTTCTTTACTAAGAATGTAAGGTAACGCTTGAGCTAAATATACAATAGTAGAATTGGGTAGTTTGGCTATATGTCTACTAAACTCTGGAAACGTAGATATTTCTGTAGAAACTGAATCATCTATAATAGAATGAATATCATTCTCTTTATCATCTATGGGAATGACTTTGTTATTAATTTGCTTATCACCGTCCTGAATTGACTTTCTTATTCCACGCTTTAAATTAAATGCTTCATCATCATATATAATAAAATCTGATGATCCTTGCGCATTTTGAAACCAAGTTTGAATATAACTAGCTATAGTTCCTTCATATGGAATAAATCTATCAATAGCACGTATAGTAGATATAATATATGCGTGAAACATTTCCTCTTTCGAAGTATTTAAACCAGATAAGGATTTTATATAATGATTTTTATTTGAGAATGTATTTACTAAATAATAAAATCTAAATACTACATCTTGCTTAAAAGTTTCGTATAATTCAAGATATATTTCAATATGCCTTACTAATTTTGTAAAATCCATATTTGTTTTTATGAATGAGTCCTTAGATAAATTAGAAAGAGAATAAGCTATATGGTCTATTACAATATTTCTTTCTACGCCGTTATTTAACAAATATTCCAGCAAATCTAATTTTTGATCCTCAGTAGTAGATTTACTTTTATCTGTGTCTACAAATTGAGAAAGCTCACAAAATAATTTTGTGAGCATTACTTCTGACTTATAGTAAGCAATCTTACGTCTATTATCTGTAGATATAGATAAGCAAGATAACGCTGTTTCCGTACTCATATTAGAGTACGCTACTAAAGGGGCCGCGGCTTCAGTTAGCAAATTATTTAATACTAGCCATATCTGATATGAAGAAAGATCTTTGGAGTATTTAATACTGCCATGTTGCCTAAGATTCTTCTTTTTATGTTCTATTGGATTTATGACAGCCATTTTCTACTCCATTTTATAAATCAGTCGAAAAAGTTGACATAGACTATCAATACTGCGACTATAGCCAGCAAAAACATTAATAGATCAAATTTAGTCATCCTAACACCGCCAAATTAGATTTTGCATTACGGTTATTAACTATAACCATGTTACGCATAAGTTTCTTCATATAAGAGAGAGTATATGTATCTACGCCGCATTGGTTAGCAATGGTAGACAAACTATTGCCTTGTATATTAACGGCTGTATGATATTTACTAGCCTCTTCTACAAACACTTCATTGAATTTTTTAGCTTCATCCTTCACCTTAAAAGTCTTAGCTATCTCTATAATCATCGATGTTACAATAGAAGGATCAGGTTTCTTAGCATTAAAGAATTTAAATAAAGCCTTCCTAATGACGGTTCTTTGATCGAAAGGTAAATTCGATGTAAGAGTAATAAATGTGGCGATTAAATCGCTAGTATTACGTATACGATCGATATGATAGCCTAAATTATCATTAGATACCAACGATGATTCCACAAAGCCTGTTTTCGATCTAGCTATTTTGGATAAATAGCTCACGTCTACTGGTTTAAAATTAAATTCAAATGAGCGATGTTGGTCATAATCAAGAGGAACCATACATTTGATTTCTTTTAAAATAGCAGGTACTTCTGAAATTACTACTACATGTGTTTTGTTAATATATCCAACAAATCTGAACAGCTCCTTAACCGAATCGAATACTTGAATCGTAGCCTTCTTATTGAATTTAGAAGAAGTAGCTGTGTAATAAGCTACACCGGCTTCTCTAAGAGCTTTATATTTATCGCATAACCTTACAAAATCGAGAACAGAAGTTATCCCCAAACCAAGAATAGCCTTGCAAGTGAAGCTGTTAATTGTATTAACGTGTTCTTCCTTATTTGACTTCTTGTCTACAATCTTACCAGTTGAATCAATTTTCTTTCGCTTAATTTTCATTATTTATCTCTATTAATTTTATTTACTTATTCAATATTGTTTTACGGTCAGGTCCTTGCACAACAGCTTTAATGTCTTCCGAAACTTGATCGTACACTTTAATTTTTTTACCTTTATTAAGATAATCCTTAATCATATCTTCCAGTTCAAATGGCGAAACTTGAATAATCCTACCTCGCTTCACCATATCTTTAGTAACGTACCTACGCTTTAATTCTCTCTTAGGTTTAGTTTTAGCGCCGGGACTGACGGCCTTAAATTCCCCATGAATATATTTCTCACGTACTTTATATTTGCCACTCGCTTGATAGGGTTGATAATGCTTATTACTATTAACCGTAGAAGAACTAGCAGACATTATAACAGTCTTTTCCTTCGCCACCTTACAATTAGATGAAGTTACAATAGTAGAAGGATCAATTTTAATATCTGAATCGCGAGTAATATTAGAAATTATTGGCGTTTTAGATTTATTCTTTTTCGCTTCTTTTTCCAGAGCTTTTTGTTTCTGTCTTTCAATAGCCGCCAATCTACGCTCTTCCTTTAGTTTAGCCATTTCTTTTAGTTTGGCTACTTTCTCAAGGCTCTTAGCTAATTCCCTATTAGCTTTTTCAATTGATTTTAGCTTCTCCAGAGAATACTTCAACCGTCGTTTACGATTTAGTTCTTCCCTATTCTTCTCCTGATAAGCTTTCTTGTACTCCTTCCTAGAAATCTTTTGTTCTTCCTTGCTACGCCTGGAAGTTTTTTCTGGAGAATATAGAATATAATCTTCTATTACAAAAGGTTTAATAGTATAAGCATAGGTATTCTCTCTACCTTTAGAAGCTATAGGGCGTTCTTCCAGAACATTTTTAACTACTAAAGATTTTAATGCATTAGAAAATTCCCCTCTAGCGTTAAACATCATATTAAGTCTATTCGCAATAGCGTAAAGAGGATGTTCCTTATCATTGCGTATATCTACAAAGTATTTATCCAGATTATTACGTAGTTCAAGCCGGGTTAACATAACTGGCTTATTGTTATTTTCCTTAATCCGCTTCATTATGTAGTGAATAATTACGGCCTGTTTACCCATAATACCTATTTTGGTATTATCAGGCAAAGTAACGAGCATAACATCATTGTTGGAAGTATAAATAATCATACGTAATGTCCTATACGTAGTACCCTATGCGTAGTGTCCTATGTGTAGTATATCTTATTCTTTTTCTACATCTGCAAAAGGCATAGCTGCTAATGGTTTAATAACAAACACCTTATACAAAGTTCTTCTCATTTTAAAAGCTTTCTTGTTTATCTCTTTAAGATCATGTTTATTGTGTATATGCCCAGTCTCATACATGTAATCCAGCATATCAAGGTCTTCAAAAATATTTCTACTACGCATTTTTGCTTCTTGATAAGCTCTATATGGAAATGTAATATCTACAGGGGCTTTATCTTCCGACGTTGTTAGCTCTTCAATTTCTTGTTTTATTCTTGTTACATTTGTGTATTTTTCCCCCTTATACTTCTTTTTCATCAAACTGGATAAAGATTCACCTTTATGCGTATTTTGTCTCTTCTTTAAAGCTGGTATTAGATCGGCCATACCTTTTTCTTTAAAATAGTCAAAGGCTTGTTCCCATTGCTTATTTGTAGTATAAAACAATTGATCCATACGCATACATTCTATAAATACGTATTTGAAAATAATAGATAAGGAAGAATCTTCCTTCATTAACGCTATCATAAATTCTAGTATACGTTTAGCCGTGATATCTTCCTCTTCCTTGAATAAAGGAATCTCTTCTCCATAAATTTTCCTGAAATGCTTAGATAAAGCTACATACCCGTACTTATGAATAGATAAATCAAACCGAATAGTGTTGTTAACACTTTTATTAATACCTTTTTCAGTTTCTGTTTCTTTATAGACTTGTCTCTTTATCTCGCTATCTCGTTTCTTTTTCTCTTTGTTAACCAAATCCTTGGAATAACAGCCCATAGAGAATGTGGGATAATTGCTAGAAGACATGAATCTTAACAAGTATCCACTACGGTTTAAAATAACATCATTCTTATTTTTAGTAATAGTGGATTTATCCTGCTCCAATTTAAAATTCAGAACACTGGCCATATCCACACTCATACCGTTCTTACGAACGATGGAAGCAGAATACACTTGATATAGCAATTCCATATACAAAGAGCGTTCTTCTGTAGATTTAAATTTATAGGAGTAGCCGGCCAATTGAGTTTTAGGTAATAAGATGTTAAAATTAACTACATCCTCTTTCAGTTGAAAAGTTTCTTTAAATACATGAGTTTCTAATAAGGTAGAAACAAAAATAAATGGCAAAATAAACAAGTTGACATACCATTCCGCCAGACTCTTGATAGTCTTACAATGTTTACCAATAGGTAAGCTGTTATCTCCTACTAATAGTTGTGTAGGAGAGCAATTAGCATTCAAAAAGTAGCTACCCTTACTCTTGTTAACGTATAAGGTAAACTTGGTATGAAACTTCTTCCCCTCTGAATCGCCATACACTGATATCTCTAAAGTGGGGGTAACTTCATTACGGCTATTACTAGTCTTGTTGTTGAATACCTTATCTATAGCAGTAAGCCATACTAAGTTAACATCGTTAGGCTTATCCAGCTTCTTTAAAGCGAAAGATAACGCCTGTTTAACGCTTCCGCCGGGTATTTTCTTATTTCGAGTATTCCTAGTATCCCTAGTATTTCGAGTATCCTTCTTATTCCTTACGTCACTATTCTCTATATCTCTAAGTATCTGCTTTCTGTTTATAATAAAGTTTTGGGTTATCTTGAAGTATACATTGTGATTTAATAACGAGATGGGAATATAACCATACTCATTCTCTATTTTGTCTATATTGTTTAACAGCATCAACAAGGCAGCAAACTCATGGGTATCCAGATTTGATCTACCTTCACTGTTTAATCCTAAGCTGGTAATAGAATGATCCGCTACTAATGCTTTTAGTTTATTTTGATTAGGCACTATTAATTTCCTTTTGTTCTATAATTTATATTTACCACAGGTGGAATTAGTGTTTTCCAGATCGAAGATACCCCATGGGGTTTGTGAAAAAAAATCTAAAAATTTCATCAGTTTTTTTCCTCGTGGAATTTGAGACGATTTGGGGGCTATAGAATTTTTTAGTTGGTTATTTATCTAGTTGGTTATTTATCTAGTTGTTATTGTTTATTCTCTATTCTCTATTCTTCCTATATATATATATAACTATATATTTATTGATAATAGTGCTTGTATGAAATCAAATAAGGGGTGGGGTCTACTTGCTAATATGTCAATAAATGAAAAAAGTCACTTTTCGGAGGTATTCGATTTTTGAAAATAAAAAATACTTCCCGTAAATAATAGGTAATTCCATATTACATTCATATTTAAGAAAGCAATATATGTCTACTCGTTCTAAGCTAGAACAACTAATAGATTCATTTATGCTATCTATAGGTGAAGCTAAACAACCTTCCACCAGAAAACCCGAATTTAGAATTTCCAGTATGCCATATTGCCCTATTAGGGCATTATTATTTAATAAGCCTGGAAATGCTTCGTTTGGGATGGATTTTTATACGTCTATAGGTACAGCGGTACACGAAACCATACAGAAATGGGCCACCATTTCCAACGAAGCTAGACCTAGAATATACGCTTGCTGGAAAATAAGGGAGACCGGAGAGGTAATCGGTCCTTGTTTCTACAATGATATTCCTAAAAAGTATGCTAACTACACTATTGAATATGAAGAAATAACTATTTTCTATAATGGCTTATCTGGTCATGTTGATCTGGTTATAGAGATACTGCCTGGTAAGTTCATTGTAATTGATTTCAAAACTAGCAATTTAACTAGAAACAAACTTAGAGAGCCATATACATGGAGAAATAAATACCCCGCCTCAAAATCCTCTATTATACAGATTTCCTCTTATTCCTCTTTACTTACTCAAGAATTTGGATTGAACATTGTAGGATGGTGTCTTATATATGTAGATAGAGGCGACGTTATATCTAATAACGAGTCATACTACAAGGTATTGAAGCCATGGAATAAGAAAAAGACAAAAAAATTCATGAAATTCATCGATCAGGCTTGTGCTAACAACGCTATGTTAACCAAGCTGAATAAAATAATGGATAAAGCGGACGGTTATTCTTCTAAAGCAGAAACGCTACTAAATAAGATCGTAAAAAATAGGCCGTGTGTAGATGAAGAGTCTTACGATTCCTATATGGGCTTAGGTTTCTATAAAGGACCACAAACAGCAGAATCTAGAAAACAGGATTTGGATAGAGGTATTAAAAATGGAGATTGCGTATTAAAGGATTTTTGTCTTAAAGGTAATAAATCTTGCATGAAAGCCATTCAGAGAAAACTTTGATTAATTCGTATAATTGACTAAATCATAATTCTAATGTAGGGAGGAAATTAGTTAAAACAGGATTATCAACATGCAATATATTTTAGCTTTAATATTTGCGCCTATATCTCTAGCTTTTAATTTACTTACAGTAATTTTATCTCCGGTAATAGCAGTAGTTCCAGCGGCTTTCAATTTGCGTAGTCCGCCATTTCCATGGTGGTTATTTTATACGCATGACGATGACATATACGGTTCGAAAACTACTAAAGAAGATGTACCAGAAGGATTATTTAATAGATGGAAGCGTTCTATATGGTGGCTATGTAGAAATCCGGGGTACGGGTTTGATGCATATATTTTAGGATATGGTGAAAGCGATATCTTGTCTATAAAGGAAACATATAGAATAGGTGAAGCTTTCGATGATGGTAACTTTAATTTTGTCTACTATACAATTAAGTTAACTAAAAATAGAACTCGGTTTTCTATGAGATGCGATATACCACTATTTTTCGATAAGCGGTTTATTAAAACTTGGATCGGTTGGCACTACAGAACTCAAGCGGGAAGGAATATGTTTAAGGTAGATTTTAATCCATTTAAAAAGAACAGGAAATAATTAAATACCTAATTCTTTGATGGTGAGTAAATTATAATTCACCTATATAAAATGGAGAGCGTAATATGAACGCACTTTATCTGTCATCTTTTTCAAATAGGTGCTACACAATCTCCAAGGATTTTAAAATAGACTTACGGGCTTTAATTAATCGAATGGATAAGATACTGAAATTCAGACCATATAATTTACTTTCTATATTCCATCGAACTACCTAGTACTACTTAAAAATATATGTTATGGATGATTCACAATGTTAATTCTTTATCGTGAACAGGATTCTGCGATTTACAATTAACTCCGGGATTTCTATGACGTAAAACTTTAGAAACGCCCTCAGCAGAGACTCCCTGTTGGGGGCGTTTTGATTTTGTAAACACGTACTTATTAACTAAAGGATACATATCAAATGTGGACACTAATTAATGCTACTAAAACTTCTGTCACTGTTGGCGATCTAACTTTCCTAAAAGGTGAGCGCCATGTGGTAGCTGAGCTTACAAAGGATATTAGAGGAGCTGTAAATAATGGACAGCTATATTCTGATCCTGCTATCCCTGTTCTTGGAGCGTCTCTAACTGATTCTTCTGGAGGTACTGCTGCAAACACTATCGCCGCTATTACAGAAGTTGGTAACGCTGGTTCAGCTGATACTGAACCCACTGCAAACGCTATCGCTTCTCTTGCTGCGGCAGTCAATAACCTACAGGCTGTGGTGGACTCTTATTAATAACAAAACGACGGGAGTTTGTTATGTCTAATATTCCTAGTGTATTAGAGCTTATTGAAAAGAATAATGCTAAATCTAATACTGGACGAAAAGCAGAGATAGCCGCTACTGTTAAGCAGCAAGAGCTAATGAAGAACGCTGGAGAACTTACACCCGTCGTTTTACTTGGTCCTAATGGTACTCGTATTCCAGCTTATTTTTCTAAAGCTGAGAATGCTTTCTTACCACAGTTTGAGATTTAAAATAAAAATACTAGACGAGAGGAAATAACAACCATGCGAACAATAAAGAATGTTACTTTAGCGTCTAGTAAATCTGGAAAAAGGATGTTTGTTCAGCGTGGTAATGCCGGACCTATAAATGAAGATTTTTCTACTGATCGATTTGATAAGCCTATTAATACATCTGTAGGCGTATTAGGCAACAGAACTAGTAATACATCCGGTCCTGTTACTAATGTTAGCTCTCCTATGGATATTGTAGATAATAAAAAGGCGGAAATTCAAAAGAAAGCCAGAGAACGTCTTAACACCATCGATCCGTACTCCTCTGAAGCAGTAGAGTTAGGGGCTATTATTGGTAAAGCTGACACTACTACTATTATGGATATGAACGGCAGGGCGGTAGAAACTGCCGATGAAATACCATCGATGGGTTCTAATGCTGGCGGACTTTCTGGTAATCTTCCCTCTACATCTACTGTTACCGACGTAGTTACCAGAGGTATGCTTATCAATGTCATAGACGATATTATATATGATAAGAATCCTTATCGTTCTAACATTGCTTTGAATCGTATTCTTCGTGATATGTTCTATCACGATTCTACTACGGGATCGGCGGTTAACCTCCTTAGCACACTTCCTTTTTCCGAATTTTCTCTTTCTGGTTTACGTGATGAGAAGATGACTAATATTTTCGTAGACTCTATGGAATCTATGAAAATTAATGCCCTGCTCCCTAACATGTCTATTGACTATTTGGTTGTTGGATCGGCTATAGTTTCTCTTGCTTATAATGAAAAACTAAAAAGATTTACTGGATCATTTCCACATAATATAGATTTTGCTTATTTTATTCAGGTTCCATCCTATGGCATTGATCCTATTATTAAAGTTAGACTAGAACCACATATTGCAGGAGCTTTGGAAAATCCTACTATTAAAGAGCGATATTTAGAATATATACCTAAGCAAATTGTTGATTTCTATTCAGATAAGGGTGGTAAAGGTGGCGGTGATGGATTCGAGCTCGATCCTAAAACATCTATCTTCATTGCCCGTAATGGTACTCTTAGAGATTTCCGCGGCATATCTCTTTTGAAACGAGCTATACCAGCTTGGTTGTATGAAAAGGCTTTGATTAAAGGTACACTAGATCAATCCTATAAGAGACAGCGTGCCATCATGCATGTTACCGCTGGTGATGGAGACGAGTGGGTTCCTATTGCTGAAGAAATGCAAGCTATTTCTAACATGTTTCTAGCTGCAGATCTTGATCCTTTAGGAGCGATCGTCGTTACTAGGAATGGCGTCAATGTCAATGAAGTGCGCCGCGGTGAAGATTTTTGGCGGTGGGATCAAAATTTTGATAGCATAGAGCGTATAAAGCTACGTTCAATTGGTATTTCGGAGTCATTTGTGTCTGGTGACGCCTCCTACAACTCGTTAGAGCAGACAATTTCAGTATTTATGGATCAGATTCGTTCATATAGAAATCAATTCACTAATGAAGTTTTCTATGAAAAAATCTTTCCTATGATATCCGAGGCTAATGGTATTACTAAGCAGAGATACGGGGTATCTCCAAATAGAGAAGTGGCGTCGTATGGTGGTACTAGAGCTTTCCGTGACGACGACGGTTTAATCACTGCTACCATAGGAAACTCTCAGCCTCAAATTAGAGAATTGGGAGCTGTAGGTGGAACGTCTTTTGATCCTAATAAATACGTAGTCCCTGAAGTTTTATGGCATAAACGACTTATGCCGGAAGCAGATGAAGCATATATTAATATGCTCGGTACACTTCACGAAAAAGGTCTTCCTATTACTATGCGCCAGTGGGCTGCGGCCGGCGGTATGAATTTAGATAGTCTTCTAGAAGACCTCAAAGAAGACACAAGAGTTCGTGAAAAAATAGTATCCTATAGAAAAGAAATAACTGATATGATGAAAGCTGCCGGTATGGGCAGTGAAGAAGAAGACCCCGGTAGTAATTCTCAAGCTTTCGGTGAATTTGCTTCATCTAAATCAGCTTTAGAACTAGCAGTAGACCAATTAGTTGAATCAAAAATGGGTATCGGCTCTGTTCGTAAAAAGGCTATTTTGAATTACGGCAATCCAGATCATCCTAATGCACAATTTACTGACTATGATTCACAAGGTAATCGTAGGGTAATGACCAAGCAAGGTAGGGATATTATAGCAAATAGGTTCACTAAGAACCTTGCTAAAGCAGCCGCAGAAATGGCTAAAATAGAGAATACGCGTATTAGAGAAGAAGAATGGCAGCGCAATCAGCGCCTTAATAAGAAGAAGCATTATCATGGCAAATGATGTACCCTATGGTGAAAGAGGTTATTTAATAGATCGAAAAGGAGAAATAACTCCTATTAACGGTATGGGTGGGCATGAAGCTTTTGTAAAGAAGCGGTCTAAAGAATTTCTTTCACCTATTAATTTTGTAGCTGATAATGGTTGGGTACTCGTTCAAACAGTATCCGATCATTCTGTTATTACACTCTGTGATGAAACAGTTACTAAGCAAGCACTGGCGGGAACTCTTAAAGCTATTGGTGCCCATCATAGACAGGATAAGATCACGGTTACTAACTATAATCGAGATACCGATATTGAGAATCAGTTAATTTCTTATGCTACTTATATTCAAATGACCAGACTGTTCATTAAATTAAAGTCCGGTGCAGAAACTGCTTCTTTTTTGAAAATAGCTGAAATAGCTTCCCGCGATATTAAGTTATCTATATTAGAAGAAAAAGCCAAGATACTTATTCTTCAAAAGAATTTTCGTGTGTTTCATGAAATAAAAATTGATCCTAGTGAAGGCAAAGAAACTATCTATATAGATAATGAAGGTAAGCTAACTAGATATTTTATACGATCTTGGGAGTACTTATGGGCTTTAATAGTTAATGCTGATCCCACTAAAAATAAACAGTATCTACAGTGGCTTATTACTAAAGCATTAAAAAATGATAATGAATGGAGAACTAAAAGATTCTCTTATTGGAAGGAAGATTTAGAATCTATACGCTTCACTCTAAAAAAATTTGATGAGTTTAAGCGTAAAGGTAAAATACCTCCTGAATTTAGAGATATTCAGAAATTTAAAGATGATCTGGAATTATATAAATTTGTTAATAATTTAAAAATTCAATTAGAAGAAGAAGCTTTAGGCTCTATTGAAGATCGAGAAAAGAAGTTCTTTGATAATAAAGAAGCCAAGATTTTTTATGAATCTAGTAAAATTAGAGTAGTTATACCTGAAACTCATGAAGCCTCCTGCTTCTTTGGTAGAAATACTAACTGGTGTACAGCTATTCCTAAAAGACCAGAGATTTTTGGTGATTACTCCGTAGACGGCCCATTATACATAGTAGAAAACAAAGCTACAAAACAACGATATCAATTTCATTTTGATTCCGAGCAATTTATGGATGAAGCCGATAAATCAATAGATTTTGTTGAACTTCATACTAAACATAAGCCTTTTATTAAAGAACTCATAAATGCCTTTGATGATAAAGGCCGTAAGCATAATATGCCGGCTCTAACTAAATCACCTACGATTAATTTATTAATAGATAGTATTAATGTTACTTCGTCTGTTTATTCCATAGTTAGGCTTATAAATAATCACGCTACTAAAAAGTTTAATAGGAAAGACAAATTAAACTTTTTATATAAATTAGCTGTGTATTTTTCAGAATCATATGGCTTATCTTGGTTTCAAACGGGTACTGCTGATGAAGTCTTATCTTATTTATTCGATATTCATAGATCAGAGCTTGAAGCTAAGTTTCCGTTCATCGTGTTAGAAGCGGATATGCCTAAAGATTTATCAAGAATGCTTATAATAAAAGTGTCTAGAGACGCTCTAAAAACTACTTTAGATGAAGTAGATAAGGCTTTTCAAAAGAAGTTTGGTGAATACTTTTATACACACGTATAAACCGGAGAAATAAGATGCGGTATATTGAGATGTTAGAATTGGCCAAAACTGATGATCGTAGTAATTGGCCAGGAACATACGCTTCTGTTCATTTAACACGTACTTCTAAAGCTAAATTAACTAGTCATTTTAAAAACCACATACCGCGTCTTAAAGAGCAAGATAGTTTTCATATAACAACTACGTATACTAAGCGTATACTTGATATTAAATCAAAGATCGTAGCTGTTAATCTATACTCCAAGCATTTTAAATATGAAAAGTTTGGTGATACCGTACTAATAATGCGAGTGTATCATCCAGTTCTAGAAAAGTTGTTCTTAGAATCTAGAAAGGCTGGAGCTACTTGGGATTTCCCTTCGTATAAACCACATATTACTCTATCTACAGAATTTCCTGCTGATATAGCTAATCTTCCACCGCTCCCAGATTTTAATTTGTATACTTCTAGACATATTGTGGAACCTCTCGATGATTAGCTATCTTAAAGCCTTAGAGCAATCCAGTATTCTTAGTTTACAAATATCTAGTTTAGAACCTAAGATTAATGAATTTTTAGGTAACTTATATTTCTTTTTTAAAAAGGCCGGATATATACGAGATACTAAATATACTAATCAATTGGTTTTTAATTCTACGTTTTATAAGATGTCCATCCCATACTATAGGCTTATGGGATGGGCTGTTGCAGACCTTATTGTACCATCGCAATTTAGTAAAGCAAGCGGTAAAGGAATCATATTCCTTCCCGCAAATGACACGGTAATGAAAAATAATCAACTTTGTTTTAAAAACTTATCCGCTAGAAATTACTTTATACATTCTTTGCATGAAGTGAACAAAGTTTTTAAAAATGAACAAACTTTTAATGATTTTGAGAAAGTATTAAAATAATGGGGTATCTTAAAGCTTTAGAAGTAGCCACTATAAAAATGTACCACGCTTCTCCAGCTACAAATGACCGTAGTATAAAGAAGTTTGGTTTAAAGCCACAAACAGGTCCACGAGCAACCAAATTAAATGAGTCTAAGGGTATATTTTTATTTCCTTCCGTGGATGACCTTGAAGATGCTTTAATGAATTGGTTGGGCGATGAGTTTGAAGATGATGAAACGTTTACTATTTGGGAAGTAACCATTCCAGATAAATCTAAATTAAAGCGATCAACTGTAGACTACGAACGTATATACACAGATGTAATACCTCCTACTAATTTAAAATTTCTACGTAGGGAATAGCTATGACAATAGGTAGGAAAGCATATACTCGCGTAGGTATTCCAAATAACAGATATATGCCTGGTAGAGCTAATGTTCATTTAGAGAATTATGCTATTAGCAAGGCAGAGCACTTTGAAACTTCTCTAAGAGTGGATTCTCCGCGCTTCTATTTCTGGAATAAATACCAAGGCTCTATACCATGCTCATGTACTGCTGCTATTAAATCATTCAATCAAGATATTGAACCCGGTGAAGGTAATAAAACCTCTTTCACTGATCCTCTGCCTTTAAAGCAATCCGCTAACTCTAAATACTCTGTATACGAAGACGCTACACAACCTGATCGTTTTGCGGCTCAATTAAACGACGAAGGCGTAAGAAGTAGAAAGAAAACTTTAGCGGATCATCTTTTTAATGAGGATGATATTGGCGATCAAATAGAAGATATAAATGATCCAGAAGAAGTAGTTAATACTTTAGCTGATTTCTCCGATCCTTTTAATTTATTCTCTGATCGTGCTATTCAATGCCCTATTTGTATGGGTTCTGGTTTTATTGACGGCTATAATCTGTATGGCGGCCATAGAGTAGTTCTGGAATCTAGTAACATATATAAATTCTATTCTGAAAACGCGGATATAGATGAAACTGCTAATCCCACAAAGATTACGGTTAATCCTAATGGCAAATTATTTTGGAGTTTAAAACTACCTAAATTATGGCTGTATATTCTTAAAATTGATGTATATAATGGTCAGGAAGTAATATCTCCTGATGAATATATTTTTACATGGGCTTCTTCTAACGATAATGGTTTAGTAACCGCTAAGTCACTTCAAACATTGAACGAGACTGGTGAAGTTATTAGATTAATTCTAGAATTTTCAGCAAAAACTACATTTACGCATGCGGTAATAGTATTCTCATACAGAGAGCCCCACAAGGCTCAAATTCCAGAAGTAGCTCAAGGTTGGGAGCAGGAATTTTTAGACTGGAACGTGAATGTAACAATGGAGCTTCCTCCCACTATTGATATTAAAGAAGGAAGTTACATTACGGAGTCTAAATACGGAAAGGTGTGGAAGGTTTCCGCGTTAACGCCTAGATTTACAGAAGGTGGTACTGTATTTGGATTAACCGCTGATGTAAGAGCTTTACAGCCTATGGAAAAGAAATTCTATCATTTTAAAATATTCGATATACCATTGACTAATTATAAGCATTCTAATCCTTATCAGAAGTAAGGTCTTTTTGCTATGACCAATGTATTAAAATCCATAGAAGTAGCTATAGGTGAAATAACTATAAATAATGCTATCAGCTGGTTAATTAATAATGTTACGAAGATAACTGTTTTATTCGGCATTATATGGGTAATAGGTAAACCATTTGTTGATAGTTATATAGTTAGAGCAGTGGCTGAACAAAAATACGTTACTGAGCAATCTCTTAATAATGTGGTGCGTAATTTAGAAAAAGCTACCGAACAGATAGAATCTATAGAAGAGCAAACCAAAGTTATTACTAATCAAATTACGCAACAGCAATTTAAAGTAAATGAAATGGATCGTAGATTCGACGATCTGAATAATTATCAGAAAGAACTCAATAGGGACGTTCGGGTTATACTACGTGAATTGAGAACCATATCGAACTCACCTCATTCTGCTCCACGTCTGTAGATCATTGAAATCATTAACTTTTTTCAGGTTACTTCTTCTATTGGCGAACAACCTTTCTGAAAATTGGGTGGGGACATACGATGAAATTTAGTTTTGGATTACTAGAAAAATTTGTAATTTTTGTTGACATTTGATTCTAGATAATCTAATTCTTTTAGGTAGAGAGGTATCTTTACAAGGAATCTTGATTACCTCTTATAATTTAACCCATACTATCGATAGTAGGAGAAATACAATGGAACATTTTGAACTGGTTTTTGAGGCGGTCGAAGATACGAGCGAAGCTCGCAAGCCCGCTTCTGCTGCGGCTAAGACTCGCGCTAAGACTGCTGCCAAGAAGCGTAAGGCGAAGCTCGCTAACGAAACTCCGGCTCAGTCGAAGAAGCGTCGCGCTACCGCGAAGAAGAAGCGTTTGAAGACGGCTGCAGGTAAGAAGATTTCCAAGGCTGTTCGTAATAAGCCGAAGTCTGCTGCTCACAAGAAGAAGATTTCGACTGCCATGAAGAAGTATTGGGCTTCGAAGCGTGCTAAGCACCGTCGTCGCGCCAAGACTGCTGCCAAGAAGTCGACCGCTAAGAAGACCACCGCTAAGCGCGGTCGTCCGGCTGCGAAGAAGACCGCTGCCAAGAAGGCTCCTGCTAAGAAGGCTGCTGGAAAGCGCGGTCGTCCGGCTAAGGCTAAGGCGGCCCCTAAGAAGACTGCTGCTAAGAAGCCTGCTGCTAAGAAGCCCGCTGCGAAGCGCGGTCGTCCGGCTGCGAAGAAGACCGCTGGTCGTAAGCGCAAGGCTATGTAATTACAGTCTGACCTCCTCCTCCCCAGGCTGTAACGTAAGGGCGGTGTTCTCGCAAGGGTTCACCGCCCTTATTGTTTTTAAGTATGATCTATCAATGACAATATCCTAATTCTTGAGTATAAGTGTAGTTTCTTTTTAAATTGTTATAATTTGGAGAACTTTGTTGTCTGATTGGTGGAAAAATCTTACTTTAAGTGAGAAAAAAGATTACATAAAGCAGCATCCTAGGTCAAAAAAGAAAATACAAGGTAATAATAAAACTACTAGTAATAAAGCTAAGATAAGAGTTTCTGGTAATAAGATTACAAGTAACAAGCCTTTATCTCCCGCCGAGAAAGAGAGGGCTGTTAATTACTTAAAATTGAATGGGTATTCTGTAAAACAGGCTATGTCTGGTTCATTGGACGATATGCAGCGTTCTTTTGAACGAAAGATTGAAAGATTAGAAAATAAGCAGATAAAGAATCTGTATGATAATACCATTAAAGCAGTTAAATTAGATAAAGACAAGGCTGCTCATGGAGCAAGACAGGTATTAGCGGTTTCTGGTATCACTTTATTAGCCACTATGGCTTTATCTTTAGTATTAGGTACACCAGTTGCTTCTACCGCTGCTTTTGTAGTTGCGGGGTTTGGTGATAACATCAAACGTCATACTATGGAAGTAGAAGATGAGCTTAGGTCTATAGAAGCGGAAGAAGACCAACAAGACTTTGAAAATGAAGCTGAGAAACGTAAGTTTAAAGCTGAACAGGAAGAACGTAAGCGTAGAGCTAAAATTGAATATCTGAAAAAGATACATGAAGATATGATGAAACAAGCTAAGGGGAACCTAAACGATGATGATATTATCGCGGAATCCTTAGTTAAGACAAATGAACAATCTACAGAAACTGCTACTTATTTATCTACAATTGACCGAAGCGCTAAAATAAAGAATATTTCTATGAAAGAGAAAATTTCTATTAATTCTTCACACGATACGGACCTTCTTAAAGCTCTAATAAAGTTGGAAAAGGCTGATATCATAAGTAAAGAAGGTTCTCATGAAGAGCTTCTCTCTCATATAGATTATTTAGAAAGCTGTATACCTACGGCTGCTACTATTATGGTGGCGTCTATAGGAAAACCTTCTATTTTGTCTAGAGCGAAGATTATGCTTAATAAGTGTAATCTTGAATTGGCAAATTCCAAGGTATTTTTGAATAAAGTATCTGAAACTGCCAGTATAAAGAAATCTTCTCTGGATTTCTTTCTTAAAAAGAATCTTAAGCCTAAAGAATACAAATTTGAAAAAGCCTATGTTTATGATGGTAATGACATAAAACCATGTGAGCACCATATATTATACGGTGTAGAAAATGCCGATGTTACTCATAACAAAATTGAAATATATGGATTTGTAACTGGTAATACGATTAATTTATCTTTAGTTAAAGATTCTAATTTTATGCCTAAATCTTTTAGTAGTATAAAGCCTAGAGAGTTATCTTCATGGCTTAAAGAACATCTTTAAGGTGTGGTCTTATTATGGAAATTAATAAAGGTAAGCAATATACTATAGGTACTAAATTTTCCTATAAAGGAGCGCCGGCTGTATTTAATCAGCCACCTTTATGGACTATTTACACTGCCGATGACGATACTTTATTGTCTCAGCCCGCTTTACAAGTAGGTAGTAGGTGGAATGCCGTATTTACTATACCCACTAATTATGTTGTTCCTAATGGTAAGGAAGACATGACTATTCAATTCCACGGAACAGATTCTGCTGGAAGAACGTATATAACAGATAAACTTATTACTTTATTTGATAATACAGAGTTTTTTGCCCCTAACGGCGTATTTTTTAATTATATTACTGATGAAAATATAGAGGATTTCATTGTAACTAATAGCGATGAAGCGGATATCGAAGTACGTATCTTTGATTCATTTGGAGAAGAAGTTCAGCAAACTACATTAAATAATCAAACATCCGTTTCCGCTAATTCCAATGGCTATAGGTTTTCTATAGTACTACCACCACTAACTATTGTTAAGAATATATGGCTTGATCCTTTTAATATAGTATATAGGATAACTACTGCTTCTGGAACATATACAGAAACACATCCTCTTTATATACTAGACTTTAAAACTATTAATGTAGTTAATACCCTCCAACTTATGTTGGATAAGGCTAAATTAATAGAAGTTGATCCTTCTTTGCAATGGCATAATGTTGAATTAATTCAAGCAGTTCTTGCTGGTGTAAAGCGTATTAATTCCTCACCACCAGAAATAACTTTGTGGAAGTTACATGATTTCCCTAGCGGGTTAGATAGATTTTTATCAATAGCTGCGGCTATTTATGCGTTAGAATCTAGATTCTTAGCGGAAGGTTTGAATGCGTTTGATTTCCAAGGATTAAACACTCAACTTAATTATAATAGAACGGATTATTTGTCCCAATTGTTGGACAGGTATAATGCGGTTATGGATCAATTACCGGTAGCAAAGAAATCTGCGATTTTAGCTAATGGTAAGGGTGAAATAGCTGGAAATGAAACAGACAAGCGTGTTCGTAACATAGGCACGCTTGGATTAGGGGTTAACACCCTGAATAATAGGATAGGGTATAATCGCTTTAGGCGATTCTACTAAGTTCTTTAACATAGAGGTAAATAAAATGACTCGTTTGAATAGTAACATTTATAAGACTCTCAATGATCGTAAGGTTAGCCGTAAGAGCTTTCCCATTACTCTACAGAAAATGAATATGATTGATACAGCTTCTTCGCGTATCATTGTTAAGATTGATTCTGTATTTCATGATAGGTTGAATGAAGAAACAGCCTCGGCGTCTATTTCTGCTCTTGGTGTACGATACCTTCCTAACTCTTTACATAGAGTTTCTGATAAGGATAGCACTTTATTTGGTGCCTTTGTTACTAAGAACCGTGAAACTATGTCTGTTAATGATGCCAAAGAAATGGCTTCTACTGGAGATATGACGCAGGTTAGTGATACAGTTTTTCAGGATTCTAACGATAATATTTGGTCGGTTGTAAGCGATGGCGATGTCGCTTACCTTGTTAAGCAGCAGGAAGAAGATATCGGTGCGCTTCTTAGTGCCCAGCATGCTAGAGCAATCGCTACCGCCTCCAATGGTATTCAAATGTTTGAAGACTATGGGCCTGGTATTCCTGTTGTTTACTATGATACGAGAAAGGAAGAATTAGCTTTCGGTATCGGTGTAACTGGTAGTACCCTTTATAATCCAGATTCAGAAAAGATTATTGAAGTTGCTTCTGATTATGTAGTTGGCGCTTGGGATGGTCGTACCATCAATACGTCGGAAATTGCTGAGGAAGTAACCAAGGAATCCATCCTCGAATACTACAGCATGCTTTTTTCTCATAATAAAGAGTTCTTGGCGGAAATTAAAGACATTATCTATAACGGTGTTAGTGTCTAATAATTATAAGGCGAGTAGTTTATCACTACTCGCCTTTCTACGTCAGGAGAAGTCCTATGTTTGATATAAAAAGACTTTTATCCTATGCTTATCCAGAAGCTTTAGTAGAGATTTCGACTGCCTCTAATGGTGTTGACCAAAATGTGGTTCTCTCTAATATTGATAAGGATAGCGTAGATTTCATTACCAGTGTCATGGAAGGCGCTGGTTATGTTTTTACTGAAACAGGTAAAGAACTTTCCTCGTTAGGAACTTATGAATTTACTAGTATTAGTACATATGAATATTTGGCGAATGGTGAGGTAGCCAGCGATGAATACGAAACCAATGATTTGGAAGATAGTGGATCGGGCATTATTGACAGCGAGCTTGCTAATAGTGGCATTGTATCTATCGACGGCGATGGTAGGGCTTTCAGGGTTTTAACTACCCCTGAAATGCATAAATTTGCTATGAAAGTGTATACCGGAATGCTCGGTAACACTGAAAATATGGCTAACTATGGTATTTTTGCCTACGATTTAGATAATTTCTTATCTATGCATATCAATTCTGATCCTAACTTCGATGAAGAAGAAGGTGAAGGAAAAGATGAAGACGATGGAATAACTGTACCAGAAGCCGCCTCCGTTACTGTTGAAGAACTGGCTAGTATTATTCTTACCAGCGATGGTGACGCCTTTCTGACTACTTTCGGAAAGTATCTACCCGAAACGGCTAACTCCAAGATAATCGGTAAGATCATATTAGGTATCTTAGTTAAGATTGTCGGTGGAGCTGTTGGTAAGTCTCTTCTTAACGCTTGGGAGCGTAAGAATAAAAACGCTTTTGAACGTATACTATTTTCTATAGTTAAAATGGTTCTTAATGATTGGTTTCCGCAGAATGATTTTGACTATAAATCTGATGTTCAAAAATATAAAGAGTACGAGTTCGACGATGATTATAAGTATGAAATCGATCTTGATGATTACACAGTAGAAAATGCTGAAGCGTTTATAGAAGGTTCGGAAGTAGCGCTACGGCCCGGTAATATAGCTATTATTAAGTTACTTATCGCTGTATTTATCAAGATCATGGCTTCCGCTTTAGGTCGTATGCTTATAGACTCTTGGATAAAGAGAGATAAGAAGAAGTTTGAACGTACTCTTATGTATTTCATGCTTGAAGTAATGAAATACGTTCCATTTAAAGGATACCTAGAATCTGCTTCAGTAGAAGTATTTGATGATGCTTTCTCTATTGATTACGCATCCCTTTCTGAACCTGTTGAAGAAGTAGAAATTGCTAAGAAAAAGAAAGAGAAAAAGGGTCGTGGTGCACTTCTTAGTGCCATGATGCGAGCTCTTTCTGGTGACGCGGGAGATAAAGCGGTATCTGCTTGGGATAACGGGGATATGGATGCCATGGTAGAAATCATGGGTAAGGTTACAGAAAAAGTTCTGGAAGCTATGCCGTATGATGAAAGCCAGGACAGCGAAGACGAAGAAACTACCGTAGAGGAAGTTGCTCCTACTACAGAAACAATTTCCGAAGCTACCGCAGTAGATGATGTTTAGATGAAAAAATCTAATAAAAAGAAAACAGGTTTTGCTGAAGGACGGTCTAAAACTAGACCGTCCGTTTCTTCAGCTGAAAAAGACCTGAAACGCGAAAAGAAATTCAACAAACTTAATAAAGCTAAGGATGAACTAGCTGATGTTCTCAAAGGAACCGGCTTAGTAGGTTCTGATGGTTTAGATGCCGAAATGTCCCGTTTCCAGAAAGAAATGGGGTCAGTTCGCAAACTTATTTCTAATAAGAATGAAGATGACCTTAATACTGAAGTATTAAATAAGATGATGCTTCGTTCTATGTTGGCTATGACTCTTGATGTAATACCTCTAGCTGAAAAAGCTTTCAGAGGTACTATGAAAGAGAATGCCGCCTATGCTCTAATCGCCCTTATTAAAGAAGCTAAAGAAATATCCACTGAATTGAATATGATTGGTAATGTGGAAAACCAATCTGCCTTTATAAAAGATTCTATTATTACCCCTTTATTTAATGCTATGGCTCAACATTTTCTTCAAGAAATGCTTTCTATGAAGTCTACCATTGATACGGAATTAGCTGGAAAACCAAAAACAGGTAAAAGACTTAAACGCCAATTGGATGAAATAATGAAATCTATTGGTATGTTTATGACGCAATCAAATGATAAGATTGCCGAATCTGTTCATCTATATCTTTCTGGACAAATGGCGGATATATTGAGCCCATCTACAAAGAAGCGTAAAAAGAAAGTTTAGGTATGTCTAGAGTAGGTAGGCCAAGTTTTAGACCTAAGATAAAAACAGGTAGGTCCTTAGCTAAATCTTCTAAACCTAAATACCCTAAAAAGGATTGGTATGGTGATGATTGGGAAACCTTATCCTATTATGTTAAGCAACGAGATAATTATTCTTGCAGAGCAAACCAATTAGGATTACCTCCTTGTAATGTAAAATATCCTCCGCCTTTTTCTAATCTTTTACATGCTCATCATATCATACCATTGCCTAAAGGACCAAATCATCCTAAAAATTTAATCACCTTATGTTCTAATTGCCATAGCGCAATACATGGACGTCAAATAGGTAAAGCGCCAACAAGAAAGCAGATAAGAGCTGCTAAACAGTTTTTATGAGGATATAATATGTCGGATTTATTTGAACGGGTTAAGAATTTATTAAGTTCTATTGAAAATGCCGCCGCAATTGATGAAGAAGGTAGTTTAGAATACTATCAAGATGTAATTGAAGGCGTAATTAATTATTATGAGGGTGTTTTAAATAGAGCTAATAATATCTTAGATAAGAATAATAACCGTATATTTAATGATGTTTTAAATCTTTCTACTCGTGGTGATATAGAAAGAGCTATGAGAGCTTATACTAAATCATATTTGTTGGGCTTACCTATTTCTGTAGAAGCCACATCTGAATTAGCTAAATCACTTATTCAGCTGTGTAAAACTTTTAAAGTAGATCCTCCTAGAGATTGGGTAGATGTAGCCAAATTTAATACTGATATTGGTAGAATAAAAACAAAGCTAAAATATATTAGAGAAATTCCAGAGCTATAAATTTAGAGGTATTTATTATGAAAAAGCTTGAATACTATGTGTCCAATCCTAATCCATTTCCTGTTCAAGTAGGTGATTCTGGCGATCCGGTATGGACAGTACTCTAAACGTTTGATATATCTACATAAAATGATAGCAAACTATATCTTGACTTACATTATATAATCGTATATATTACTAATTCCTTTTGAGATATTCTCAAAAGCATAAATTGAATTTGATAGAGGTTAAAAACATGGATTCGCCGAGCATTGAGCGTAACTTTGAGACGGATTTTTCTACTGATCTGCCTGAAACGGCCGCTCGTCGGCCAAACGTTGGGACTAAATTCACCAGCCCTATGGAAATGGTGAAAAAGAATCTATACGGCATAGTACTAAACGCAAACTCATTGTTCCGTCTTGGAATTATGGGATCGCTGCTTAATGGTACTATGAATGAAGAATTTTCTACCATCGATATGGCCAATGTAATTGGGTTTGACTTAAACCCATACGCAGAACCAGTTACAGCAGATCGCCTTCGTGAGACTGCTATGGTTAAGCCAGGCAATGGAAAAACTAAACCTATTGCGATTGAATTTACGGAATCTTTGTTTAATATTGGTGGAGAAATAGTAGAAAGAGTCATAAAGCTCTTCCCCAAAGATATTAGTAAGGGGATTACGTTATCAGCTTTTTTCCAGCATATCTATAATATGGATATCAGCCCAACTGTGATGACGGCGCTGACACCCGCTCTTGAAACTTTCAAAGAAAAGTATCTAACCCCGCTTGATGATTTTGTAGAATTTAAAATATATATAAAAACACCAGAGTACAATTCTGATACACATACAGCTAATCTGGATTTTACTTTAGGTATCGAGTTAGAAGCCGATGTTTATAAAGAAGTTATAGATTCTGATGAATTTTCTGCTTATTTAGTTTATCTGTGGGTTTATAACTCACTACGTCTTACTAAGAATCGACTTAATAAAATCGTAGACCCTAGAAAAGTGTCTGCGCATAAGAATGCCATGTTGAAGCTCGGCCCTATTCGCCCTAAGGTGAATAAGGCTGGATTTGCTATCCATGGTTCTGGCAATCCTATTTTTATTCCACCAAATAGAGATACAGTTGAGCAGTTTATTAAAACTAGTAACTCTTGTATTGATGAAGATGGAGTGTTTCGCCGCGATTTTCTAGTCGATGAGCATGGCTTAGGCGATGCCATTATTTATGTCGATTGGGTAAACGATATTCTAGCGTATACCACTTCAACCGGCATTCTATCTACGTATGATCTAGGTGATGTAGCTCCATTTGACCCTGTTACTGAATATAATTATTTGTCTACGCCGCTTAAAGCTTCGGTAATGACGCCCATTACTTCTATTATCACAGAATCGTTAAAAGATATAGATGGAAGTGAAGCTGAGAAATATACTTCTGATGAAGAAGCGAAGCGTATCCTTCGTGATCTTCCTGCTATTCGTATCTATACAAACATAATTAATGCTACCAACGCTGCCAATGTAGATGACGTTACCTTATACCACGTTTGTGGTGGGTATCTTGAAGAACTTGAAGAAGTAAACGGCCTTATTCCATTAGTTAAAGCCCTTAAAGCCCTTATTAAGTATCTTAATGTAGCGCGTAAATCTGATAAAGAGGCTCTAAAACTTCCCGCTAGAATGAAATCGCAAGGTATTATTCATCGTCTTATTGGCGTAGAATATGTCCTACAAGCTATAGATAAGTATGATGAAAAAACCATCGATACTTATCGTAAAGCTTGGCGTGAAGAACAAGCTAAATTCAAGCCCGACCCCTCTATTAAAACTTTCGATATTCCAAATATAAAAGTAGGAAAGGGTGGTCTTACAGGGCTACTCCCGCATCAGGGTCGTATTCTTTCCTCGGCGATTAAATCGCCGCATCAGTCTATTAAGTCAGTCAGCACAGGCGGCGGCAAGACCATTATTAGTATTGTGCAATCGATCTTCGGTATCGTTAATACCAAGACGATTCCTATGATCCTTACCAAGGCTAATCTTATTCGTGGTACTGTTACTGAAATCAACCAGATTTGTAAGGGTGAAATTAATGCTATACCGTTTACACCCATTACTCTTAGGCGTATGTCTAGAATTTCTGGTATTAATACTTTTGCTAAACTTCTGAAATGGTATCAAAAACTCCCAAAGAATACAATTCTTGTCGGTAGTTATTCTTCACTCGCTTCTAGGCGTAAACTATACCCTGATCTTGATCTGGTTGATGGGTTTTGCGAGTTTTCTATACCTACTACTCAGTTTATGCTTATTATAAAGCTTCTCGGTATCAGATTTATTTCTGGTGACGAAAGCCATATGATTAAAAATCCTGAATCCGCCCGTTCGAGAAATAGCTATGCGATTTTCTCACACGCAGATAATCGCGACGTTATGTCGGGTACTATCGTAGCTAACACCGTTCCTGACTTAGTTGGTCAAGGTAGAGCCATATCCCCTTATATATTTGGTGATGACCCTGTGGCTTTCGCGGATAGATACGGTCTTAGCCAAGGTCTTATCAAATCTGATGAAGACGCCAAGAAGATTAAAGATAGGTTGAAGGCTACCACGGCTTATCACGAAGCGAATGAGGAAGATTGGGCTTACATGCTTCCAGCAATGGATGATGAAGTCATGTTTGCTAATATGACTCCATTACAGCATGAATTTTATAATCTTCTTATGCAAGAAGCGGAGCTTATTCTTCTAGAACTAGAGAAATCTAAGAAGAAGATAAAATCAGAAGATGACGATGATGACGACGAAGAAGATGAAGACGAGGATGACGAAGGAGAAGAAGGCGACGACGCAGAAGAAGCACGCATTATAGCAGCTGCCAAGGTTCATTTACAAAAAGTGGAAATGTTCCTTGTTGCTCCTGATTCTAATGACCAATATATGGCTTGGGAACGTAAGCCTTCTGGAGAAGATTTGGTTTCTCCTAAAGTTCGGCTTACTGATAAACTTATTGAAGAGCATGTTATAAAGCATAAAGATGATCTTCCTCATAATAAGATCATAGTGTTTGGATGGAATATAGTTTCTGCAGAACACTTTATGCGACACAGTAAATTTGCGTCTAAATCTCTTCATTATACCGCTGGTAATGAAGAAGTAGTTCGGCAATTTGAAACTAACCCTAACAATATTATCCTTTGCGCTACAGAAGGAAGTATGCGTGAAGGCTTCAACCTACAGATGACTTCTCTTATCTGCCGTATGCAGAGTGTGTGGGCTCCCGGTGAACATAAGCAAGCCCGTGCTCGTATGTATAGACCTGATCCGCGTGGTAAGTATAATCGTGATTCGGTTCGCCATGTTTGGATAATGACTCGTCTTCCTAATAATCAACCTACTTTGGATGGTGTTAAGATAGCGCGTCTTATTTCTAAATATATTTCTAATGCGCGTCTTACTTATGAAGGTCGTATGGAATGGCGTCAGGTATCCAATGAATTTGATGAATTGAAGATGTTGAAGATGAATCTTCAACTTATTTTCCATGCTAGAGATTACGATTTAGAACCTTATTTCCAGGCATGGAAAACATATATTCATTGGGAAAACGCTTTAAATAAGCAATCCAAGCGGCGTATGGCAGAAAAATTGGAGCATGAACATGATATAGATTTGCTTGATAGCAAAGGTAATATCATGGATATCAATAAATTCATACAGCTTGCTATGTATGAAGTGGAATCTACTTATAAAATTCCAGGCTCTAAACGTGTTTATGTGCCATTTATTCGTAATGCTCTTCCACCAGACCCTAATAATTACGGGTTTACAGTTCTTGGTAATAATGACGTAGCGGTTGGAACAGTTATCTATACTGAATTTGGTCCAGCTATTGTTAAGGCTTCTATGAAGAAGGCTGTTAAAGTACAGCTTTATAATGGTAGAACTGTTTCCTTAAAGAAAGGCACTGTTCATGTTGCGGCGCCTTCTAGATATAAGGAATTCGCTAAGACTGTTAAAGACCCTATCAAATGGCGTAATGAATCATTCGATCCATTGGGGGTTACTGGTACAGCTAAGGTTGATAAAACTAAGCTGAAAGATGAAGAAGAAGTTATCGAAATGTTGGAAGACAACCTCGATAACGAGGAAGAAGATAAGGATGAAGTAGAAATCTATGCTGGTATTCTTAATAGTTGGCCAGCATTGATTGTTGACGAAGACATTAAGGAACTAAAGAATCTTGATGGCTGGAATCGTATCGACCCATTTACATCCGTGTCCTTCCGTAGTTGGGCGGCAGCGGAAAAACTATTGGATATTATCGACTCCAAGATGCATATATCCGATAAAACTTATGAGGCCCTGAAAGAAGAAATGGAAGAAATCCGTGATGGTAAGGCGATGCAGCTTACTAAACAGATTAATCTTCAGAAATTCCGTAACTTCTTCTTAGATCAGCGTAAAAAGCTAGGAACCGCGAAGAATGGTAAGGTAATTGTTAATCCATATTGGATTGTTAATGAAACCGATGTTCTTCTTGCGTTTGATACTAATAGTCACGATCCTAGATTTATAGCGTGGTTAGGACGTAACAGAGCTAAGTTCCCTGGCGTAATAAATATTCGTAAGAATGAAGCTATGTGGATTAATATATTTAAATCCGTTCGCGAAGCTATGGAAGACCTTCGTAATTTATCTACTATCCGTTCTATTGATATAGAGCAGATTAAACGTGATCTAGTTGACGTTAAGGATGAAATACTTAAACTTAAGCGTCCTCGTAGCCGTCCAAAGATGTAATTCTTTACGTATATTCCTGATATTTGAGTGCTGCTATGAATAACTATACTAAAAGTACATATTTAAAAAATTACATGAAATCAATGTTGAGTGTGGAGGTAGCAAATTTGCCTCCCACTCAATTTACTAAATTAGGAGCTTTCCTTTTAGCTTTAGGATTAGTTGAATTAGCGGGCAATGGTGAAGGTAAGAAATCCGCCCATCAAAATGCGGCTATAATGAGAGATTTAGTTAATCCTAGATTTTTCAAAAACTATGCTATACCGGACAATTTCTTTAAATTTTCATCTTCTGACCCTTCTAATATGAAGATGTTTGCGAAGCCGCTTAAAGATTCTATTAGGGTAATGGTTGAGGACCCTAATATTTCTACTGATGAAGTGTCTTTGCTTAAATTTTCTGTACTATTCTTGGAGAATCCTACTAAGAATGCTAATTATGTAGAACGGGCTAAGAAACACGCAGCTACTATTAGTGCTGCATATTACCGTAACTTTCAGAAAGTTGTAGAGCGCATTCATGGCTCGACTTCTGGAAATAAGAATAACATAGTTGATCTACAGAGAGAACTCTCTGAATTGGTAGCCGACATTACTGGTAAGAAAGCCAAGCTAGACGTACTAAGCGTACCAAATAAAATCATTGTAGAAATGCGTAGAGCGGGTGGTGAAAACTTAGATCGCGCTCGTAGATATGCGCAAATGCGTAGAGATTTAGGTGCGTCCTACGATAAAGACCTTATTGGATACATATCCAGTAAAAATCCTAGTGTTGTTAAAATTCAAGATGCCTACGAGCATATGACTAAACTAGGGTATAAAATTCATAAAATACCCAATGTACCGAAGAATATCCCGCTTAAATTAGGCATGGTGTTAGGTAAACCTAAATTCTATACAGGCGATGATCGACCAATCGCTCAGAATATACCTAGTAATGCTAAAGATATTAAATTATCCGCTAGGTATAACCCTAAGACTGGCGAAGGTGGATATCTAACGTATACTTCTGATGTGGCAGCAGGTATTACTAGAGTATATACGGAATCGCATCTGAATAAATCTTCTGCTAAAATATCTTCTGATACGCAGAAAGTGACTAGTAAGATTAATTCTGTATTAGCTAGATGGAAGAAGGACCTTACATCACCAGACCCATTAAAGAAGATGGGAGCTACAGCTTCCGTCATGATTTATATGACTGCTATGCGCGTAGGTGCTAGACAGACTTCTGCAGCTTCACAGTCTGGTGAAGCTACGTATGGAGCTATTTCTCTTAGACCTACACATATTTCATTACGTAAAAATAGTATATTTTTGAAATACAAAGGTAAGGCTGCAAGCAAAACTGGATTGGAGCAGCAACATATTATTAAGGTTGATCCTTCTGATGGTCTTACTAAGCGAGTCTATCAGAATCTTGAGAAGCTTATGGCAGGAAAGAAAAAGACTGATCTCGTCTTTTCTGTACCTAATAAAAACAAAAATAAAAAACCTATTGTTTTAACATATGCTGCGTACATTCAGTACCTTAAAGAATCTGGATACCCTGCCGGGCCACATAAGATGCGTCGTGTTCGTGGTACTAATCTTATGCTTGATCTATTGAAGAAAGAGAAATTTAATCTTTCTGTAAAGGCTTCTGGTAATCTTTCTAGGTCGCAGAAGGAAGGTGAGCAGTTTATTATCGAGAAGATTCTTACCCCTATCGCTATTCTATTGGGGCATAAATCCGGTACAGGGGCTACGCTTTGGAGAACAACGGTCAAGTCATACGTTGAGACGCCATATCTAATAAAATGGTTTAAAGATCAAGGACTTCGTGTGCCTCGCTGGGTGCCTACAACAGCTAAGGATTAGCGCTTAGTACGTAACCAAATTTCGAGCTTTTCTCGATCTAAGAGATTAGCTCGAACTTCCTTATGTAATTGAGTTTTATACTTTAATGCCACGTTATAAATAGCCTCCGCTCTAACTTTTATATAAACTTGTTTTGCTTTCTTTTTTGTTTTAAATGTCCCAAAACTTTTTGGTTTATTATTTATAGTTGTTACTACTCTATAACCCCAGTCTGTATAAGAATAGCCTCTACCACCTTGCCTACACATAGCATTTAAAATTCTAGGTACGAAAGATGTAGTTTTAGGAGAATATATTTTACAATTGAAAACTCTTAAATCTTTATCTAATTCAAAATTAGGAGTATTCCAATTACGTTTCTTTTGTATATCTTTTGCGAAATTTTGAAAATTTAGCCACCTTGAGCAAACGGATATTTCTGTATAAGAAGGGTGTTTGTAAGCTCTATTCAACATAGATAGCCACAATCCATAAAGCCTTCTATGGGAAGAAGTATTATAATCACCTTCGCCTATAAAACCTACCCCACAAACACGAGGATAGTACGGATCAGAAACCCCACCATGAGTACCATCATCAATCAATTGTCTATATGTAGTTACTTTTATGTATCCTGTTTTTAAAAATTTTAATACTATTCTAGATCTATTCCTATTACCTGATTTTATAGTTATTACATCAATTATTTTGCATACACCTGAGCGTTTAGTTTTATATTTAGTACCTATTAATTTTCTTAATTCTTCATTAGTCAATTTAAAGTCCTATCTATGAAAGAGCTTCTAATGACTGTTTACGGTAAACTACGTAGATTTCCCGAACCTCAACCTCTGGCAGAATGGTTTAAAGCGCAGGGTCTCCGTCAACCTAAATGGCTTCCTAAGAAGGCGACAGATTGATGAATTATATTCGATATATTGAAACGGCTGCGCCTAAAGGTAATAGGTTTATTAGATTCAAAGAGCACCTATTGTCTAATGGTTTTAAAGTATTAGCTGATACAGAAGACGATAGTACGCGAAGATACGTTAAGAAGGGGTTTTATGATGGCGACTACCCTAACGCCCATCAAACCAAAGTAAAAACCTTTACGGCTAAATTTGAAATACCTGATCCTGATGGTAGATTTATGAATGTTGCTTTGAAGTTTATTAAAGACGAAAAGATTAAGGTGTCTAAGCCTTGGCGCAGACAAAATACTTCTACTAAAAAGATGGCTACTTCTTATCATACGGAAGTTAAAAGCGGTTTTTACGCTAGAATAGATCGTATCGAGTATGTTAAGCCTGTAACTCGTGTATTTGTTGAATATGAAACTACTACACCAGATTTAGAATACGACCGTTCCGGCCGTGGTCGCGGTCAGATAATCTAGGTAATTACTATGCGGTATATTCGATATCTTGAGAAAGCTTCAAGAGAAGATAAATTAGCTATATTACGAGAAAAATGGGAAATTTTATCCAAAAAATACGGTAATCTTGTAGAAACGTCGGATAGAAATAGAGACCTTATATGGAAGCTTATACTCAACGCTGATCCTACTAAAAACAAGCAATATTTACAGTGGATAATTACTAAAGGTATACTCAAATGGTCTAATAAATCTTTTTATTTATTTAAACAAGATTTACCTACTCTAACCGCTTCTCTATTGACTTATGATAAATTAAAGCGTATGAATAAATTACGCTACGAGCATAAAGATATTAATCGTATTAAGAATGACGATGAATTATTTGATGTAGTAAATCAATATCAGGAAGCCGCCGGACGTACTAAAGAGCAGGATGAATCGTTCTTTAAGAATAAAGCTGCAAAGAAATTGTATGAATCATCTACAGTAGAAGTAGTTATACCCTATACTAAAGAAGCCTCCTGCTATTTCGGAATTAATACTAAATGGTGTACTGCTAGAGCGGATGAAAATAACGCCTTCGATGTATATAATCGTGAAGGTCCTTTATACATAGTTCTAGATAAGAAAACTGGTAAGAAATATCAATTTTGGTTTGACACTTCCGAAGACGAAGCCCATCAATTTATGGACTATAAAGATAACGAAATTAATTGGGTGGACTTATTGGAAAAGCAGCCTAAGTTTGTAGAAGAGCTGAGGAAGATTTTTTATAGAATAGCTCATTCTGTTAAGTTTATATACCTTATGGATAAGGTACGATATTCTGATATTATACACTGGATATACATAACAGAAGACTATTTAGAAGATATTTTTAGAATTATAGAAGGGCGTTTGCATTTAACTAAAGCAGATATAATAGATTTTTTAAAAAGGATTAATTTTAATAACGCTGTACTCACAAAATATATACCAATGGTATTGGGTATTCTATTTAAAAATGATTCCAAGCATAAGCTTACTTTAAAAGAACAAGAGCTGGTTAAGACCTACTGGTACGAAGGTTATCAAGCTATATACGGAGATAAATAATGAATTATATACGTTATATTAATGAAACTGCCTCCAACGTAGTTAACATGAACGCATTTAAAGCAAAGTTAGCCAATAAGAAATTTAAGGAAGTTGAGAAAGAGCTTAGAGAAATGGGCCTGACCATTACTAGGCTTTCTAATACTGATGAGTATAGAGTTAATTACAAGCATGGTAGAGAAGCTACCGCCTATTATACCGATGATTTAATGGATGCGGCTATGACTGGTTACGCCATGTCATTACATAATAACCCATATCCATCGTAAATAGTATGTATGATGATAAGGTTTGGGGACAAGGTTCGTATACGATGTATGCCTATTCCACTACTTGTAGTGGATATAGTTACGCATAAATTAGTAGTTGTAGCTTGGAAGGGGAAAACTGGTAAAATATACGAACTTATAGTTTCCAAAATGGCGCTTGAGAAGGTCGATGCCTAAGTATACTAAAGACGATGAAAAGATAAAAAAGCTCATAGCTAAGTTGAAGCGGTGGGATGACCACTATTATAATAGTGGAAAACCTTTGGTTTCAGATGAACGCTATGATAAGGTTCGACGCTTTATAGAAGATCATGTACCAGATCATCCTTATTTAAAGAGAGTTGGAAATAAGCCAAAGACGGGTAAGAAGGTCAAACTACCTTATTATATGCCGTCTTTGGATAAAATTTATCCAGATAGAGGCGCGGAGTCCTTCTTACAGGCGTCTTCGGGCGATTTTTCTGTGCTATATAAGCTAGATGGTGTATCGGCCCTAATAATTAACGAAAATGGTGTAATCAAATTATATACTAGAGGTAATGGTTCTGTTGGTCAAGACATTACGCCATTACTTAAATATATAAAGGGTGTAGGTAAGTTAAATAGGAAAGAAGCTGTTCGTGGTGAATTAATGCTTAAGCTTAGTGATTTTAATTCTAAGCTTAGCAAAGAATTTAAGAATCCGCGAAATACGGTATCTGGTGTAGCTAATTCTGATAAAATTAATACTCGAATAGCTAAAACAATTGATTTTGTAGCGCACGAATTAATTAATCCTCCTACTAAATGGAAAGAAGCTAGAATAAAACTAAAGTCTCGTAAGTTTTTAACCGCCCCTACCAAACAATTCACCAAACCTACTATTTCACAATTAACCAAGTATCTTAAAGAACATAAAACTAAAATCTATGACATTGATGGGTTAGTCCTTATTGATAATAAGACTGGCGCTCGCATTTCGTTCAAAGTTAACGCTCCTCATGTAGAAGCTGTTGTTAAAGAGATTAAATGGCAACTTAGTAAACATGGTGTTTATAAACCCGTTGTTATTCTTGATAAGCCTGTTCAATTAAGTGGAGTATCTGTACAACGTGTAACTGCACATAATGCTAAAGCAGTTAAAGATTTAGGTATAGGTCCGGGCGCTATAGTAGAACTTACACGCGCTGGGGATGTTATACCGAGAATAATGGGGGTTGTTAAGAAATCTAAGCCATCATTCCCTAAGAATTATATATGGAACTCTACTAAGGTAGATATACAACCGGCTAATTTAAGTAAATCGGATAAAGCTCATATTAATGTTAAACAACTAACTGAAGCTTTCCGTATTTTAGGATTCGATGGTATTCGTTCCGCAACGGCTAAAGTACTTATAGAGAATGATTACAGCCTTGCAGATATTTTGTTAGCTGATAAAGAGGATTTTTTAGAAATAGGCGTTGGTAATGCTAATTCTGAAAAACTATATTTTGGTATTCAGAAAGCGATAAAAACTCTTTCACATGGGAAATTAATGTGGGCTAGTCATATATGGCCGTCGGGTTTTACGGATACCCGATTTGATAAAATTTTAGCTGCTATTCCATATAAACAGTTAATACGTGTAGATTCTAAAAAGTTAATTCAAAAAATAAGTAGATTACCGGGGTTTTCTGAATCGTCCGCCACTCAGTTTGCTAAATATTTAGGTAAATATACGAAATTGGTTGATGATCTTGGATTAAAGATAAAAGATCAGTCATATAAGATAGAATCTGGTAAACTATCTGGTATGTCTTTTGTATTTACCAAATTTCGTGAACGTAGTCTTGAAGAAGAAATTAAAAAGAACGGCGGAACTGTAACTGGTAGTATTACAAAAAATACTACCGCTGTTATAGTGAAATCGGCTTTAGATTCCTCTACAAAGATAACTAAAGCTAGAGATTTAGGCGTAGAGATTTTACCAGTTAATGAATTTAAATCTAAATATAGGTTGTAGTAGCATGCCTGATCTTCAAAATCTAATTACGAAAGCTTTATCAGCTAGTACGAACGATACTCTTAATAGAGATAGAGAGAAGGTCGGGCTTATTGAGTCAGCTTCTTTTGGTACTGAAAATCCTATCGATGTTCACAAGAATCCAGATATAGCTAAGCATCTGGAAGTTCAATCTTGGCTGCCTATGGCATCAGAGGTATATAATATATCCCCTAATATAAAGGACTACGTTGTAGTCCCGGTTATTATAATGCCTAGTGATCTGCCTAATCGAAATAGTGTGGCATTTCCGCATGAAACCTTGATTGGTTTTAATCCTATCCAAGGCAGACTTAATTATAAAACTTGGAGCGGGAAACCTTGTTATGCTGAACATAATCATTTTAAAGTAGAAGAGGCCAAAGGTATTGTATTTGATACCTATATGTCTAAGCTTAATAATGCAAAAGGTAATTTATTTAAGGTTGTAGCTCTTTGTGGTTTTGATCGTACCAAAGATTACGCATTAGCGCAAGGTATTCTTACGGGTCAGCGCAAATCATATTCGATGGGCGCCTTCGTGTCTCAATATGAATGTTCTATTTGTGGTGCTTTATCAAAACGTGGTAAACTTAATACTGAATGTGGACACGTAATTAGAGGTAAACCTAAATTCTATGAAACTAAATATGGGTATCTTCCTAGTTATCTTTTAGCTAGAGTAGGTATTGAAGGTTTTGAGGTTTCATCGGTTACTGTTCCTGCCTGGTCATCGGCAGTTACCAGTCATATATTTGATATGAAAAAGGTTTAATAAAATCTAGTTATTATCTGGAGATAACCTTCGCTCTACAATTACTAATTAATGCCAACCCCGGTAGGAATCTCCTACCGGGGTATTTTTGTGCGTGTTTTTGTATTTTGGGAACACTAGAGCCTACCCCATTATCCCGTATATTGTAACCAAATGCTGGTTTTCGTAATTCTTATATGGTGATACACGGTTAGAACTTTGTACATCGTACCGATTTCACATGTAACCCCTCATTTTGGAGGCAAATTTATGCCAAAGAAATTTCTTGAACTTGCGGAGACGATCAAAGAATGCACGTCTCCTATTATGATGTTTCTTTCCAAGGGTGAGGTCGCTAGCAGGAAGACGGTTATCCGCGCTTTCTCGGATGGCAATGGTTTGAATCTTGTTTCCAATATGGATAAGATTTATAATCCTGTTACTGGCGATGCTCTTCCTTATATTGAAAAGTCCCAGCAGGAATGTGAAGGCGAAACATTCAATCAGCTTGATAATCTGATTGCTATGAAGACCGATACCGATGTTGTTATTGGTGTTGATCCTGATCTCGCCTTTGCTCTAGGCGGTGAAACCGCTTATTGCCCGATTACTGGTAAGGAAACTGTTTTTCATTATATGGAAAATGAAACGGCGGAAGATAATTCGTCTACTGAAGATGAATTTGAGTCAGTTGATGATTCTTTGAACTCTGACGATGAAGAATATTCAGAAGAAGATGAAGAAGAAATCTTCAATGACGACGAAGCTGACGAAAATGAAGCCGTTGAAGAAGTCATGGATGGAACCCTTGACGACGAACCTACTGCTGAAGCGGCTTCGGAAGAAGTTACAGAACCTGTTGCTGAGGTTGTAGAACAGGAGGCGACTCCTGTTGAAACCTCTGTTGTTGAAGAACCTACTGCTGAAGCGATCAATGAAGGCGCTGTACAGGAAATTCCTGCTATGGCGATCGCTGACGAGGAAGCTAATCTTAAGCTTGTTACCCTTACTACTGACAATAGTGAAATCGCCGCGTTTGTCGGCGGTACGCATGTCGGTACTCTCCGTCGCCTTAGAGCTTCGGAAAAGGCGGCCCCTCTGTTTGATGACGGGTCTAAACTTGTTGCGGCGTTCAAGCCAGTCTTTAATTTGAACCGCGATAATCAGACATCTTCTGAATTGGCTGCTTATGGATACACCCCTGTTACTTTTAAGGTGAAGGTTGGCGATCTTTATAATAAGCGACTTGAAAGAGAAACCGCCTCTATTAACATTCAGGCGGAGGAAAAAGTCAAGTCGTCTATTAATGATATGGCTCGTTTAATCGAACTTTCTTTTGTTGGTATCAACAAAGGCTTGTTTGATTGTGATAACGAACTTGCCAGTGAACTTGCTTCGCTTCTTGCCCGCAATGGTGTTAAGAATGCGCAGCGTGAAGTTCGTCGCGCTCTTGCTAAACATTCCCATGGTTATATTAAGGCTGGTGTGGAAAAGGCTAAGGAACTTTCCTCCAAGTCTGAAGATTATATCAAGGGTATTGCAGAAACCGTTTCCAAGTCGGAGTTCATCGGTAGTATTGATGAGGATCGTACTGAAACGGCTGCCTATGTTCCACCAGTGTCAACAGTTGAAACAGCGGAGTTTATTGGACGTACAGAAACTAAGAAGCCAGCGGTTAATAAATACTCCAGGCTCTTTCGTTAATACATTCCATTTACAAAAGGAAAATATGAAATGTTAGATATTAACAGGTCAAAGCTCGTTGAACACTATGTTCACAGGACTCATTCGGCGGTTTCGTCGATCGAAGAAGGTAGTGCGCTGGTTTGGCAGCTCGATGGTGGTGAAGGTGGTCTTCGCCCCTCTGTTGGTGGTGGTAACGAAGCGTTTGCGGGCGTTGCCGTTGGTCGTGCTGCTACTCCTACTGTCGTTCCTTATTTCGAAACCCTCGTTGTTCGTGCGACGTCTCCGTATACCATTACTCTTAGCAAGGCCATGCAGGGTAACACCATTCGTGTAGTTCATGTGGCTGCTGGCGGTGCTCGTACTACGTTGACTGCGGGTAACCCGACGAACGCTACTGAATACTCCATTTCGAATGGAGTCATTACGGTTAATTCGACTCTAGCTGGCGAAGTTATTGAAGTTGGTTACAATTACGCGATCACCTTCCAAGAAGCCATCATGAAGTACAACTTCCACCAGAATGGTTCGCATAATGTTTCGGACATTGGCACTATCGGTGTTATGAACACTGGTATGGCTTATACTACTATGTATGACCTTTCCTCTAACTGGAATGGATGGACTGCCGCTACTCCGGTTTACATCGGCGCTAACGGTTTGTTTACTCTTACTTCGGCGAGCGGTACAAGCACTGGCTGTAAGGTTATTAGTGTTCCGTCGTCGGAAGATTCGTTCCTCGGTCTTTATATCACCGAGTAATAGTTCTTTTTAAAAAGGATTTGAAATAATGCGTATTAACAAGCATCCTACTCCGGTTTTAGAATCAAGGTTCCGCGGTTCCAATGACATGATCGTTGGCCGTAATGGTGAGATCAATGCCGGTTCGAAACAGGAACTCATGAATCGCCTCATTGAAATTGCTGGCATGATTCAGGACGGCGAAGTGTTCGATGATGACGGTCGCCGTCATGACCGTTCGGCTCTGCGTGCTGAACGTGCTTCTGCTATCCGTGAAGCAATTCATGATTCTAAGGAATGGGCGGAACTTGGTTCGGCTATTGCTGCGGATATCGATGTTCGTCTGGAACGTGAAGGTTTCATGCGTACTGTCTTCTTCCGTGGCGACGTTCAGGAAGGATCGGTTCCTCGCGTTCGTATTAAGGAACGTCATGTTACTGCCGTCCGTTCGCGCGGCGTTGGCATGATTTACCCGCAGTATGTTCGTGACACATATCTCTTTGCAGAGGAGTTCTATGTCACTGCTACTCCTCGCGTTGAACTGATTGAAATTCATCAGGGTAATAGCGACGTTCTTGAGGAAAAGTATTTCCAAGGTCTTGAACAGATTTTTGTTCAGGAAGATAAGCACGTTACTGGTATGATGCGTACCGCTGATGGTATTTATAACGATGTTACCTACTTCAACGGTACTTGGTCTCAGACCAATCTCGTTGCGGTTAAGGAAAACGTTGATCGTTGGCGTATTCCTGCTACCACTTGTATTGCAGCCATTGATCTTATCAATGACGCTATCGGTGGTTCGAATTTCTCGCAGTGGTTTGATCCGGTTACTAAGTGGGAAATCATCAAGACTGGCCGTATCGGTAATCTTCTCGGCATGTCTATCATTACTGATGGTTATCGTGATCGTAACCTTCAGGTTCTGGAGCGCGGTGAGTTCTTCGTCTGCGGTAGCCCAGAGTTCCTTGGTGCGTATACGGATCGCGGTCCTGTTAATGCTACCCCAATTGATGAGTATGAAAAGTTTGTTCCTGCTCGTGGTTGGTCGCTTAATGAAGTTATTTCGGCTACTCTCGGTAATGCGAAAGCGGTTGCTCGTGGTAAGCGTAACTAATTTCATTGATAATAGGGTGGGAGATTATTCTCCCACCCTTTATTTGTGCTAGGGATAGGGAACATGACTGTTAATCTTAATAAAGTAAAGGCTATGTTGGTTGCTGCGTGTGATTCCTGTAAGCAGGATAATCGCGATATTGCCATGAATATGATGGAAATAGCTCTCGACGAACTTCAGAATATGGAACCTCAAGATATAGAGGATAGCTTACAGATTGTTACTGTAAATGACGGTATTCCAGTAGAAAATATTCTTGAGAATGCTTGTTTCAATGATGAAGAAGTAGACGAAGATACTACTAATTTAGATGCTTTATTAGATAATGAAACAGCCATGTCTGAAGATGTTGCTAGGCAAACCTTTCATGATATGATCTCCAAGATGTTTGTTTAGGTTTAATATGTCTGACCATAGAAAGAAAAGCGGTATACTTAATTTTTCATTAAAACAGGTATTAGCCTGGATTAATAAAGAATGGTCGTTAGATAACGAGCGTCCGCTTACTGGAAAAATGGTTGGTAATAGAAGGTATCTTAGGCAGCTAGAAGCTTCCTTAGATAGAGAAACTTACGCTAAAGATAAAACTAAGGTACAATACCCATTATTAAATTCCGCTATAGTGGAAATGTCTCTTGATGAAGAACTAGGAGCCCTTAAAAAGAATAGGGCTACTAAAGGTTATATAACAAAAAGAGACGTGACTACCGGCAAATTTACAATGGAAGACTTACGCAGAATACGTGTAGGTTTAGGCTTTTATTTCAAGTCTGATAGTATGGACGATATGATTTCCCTAGCTCATATCCTTCTATATAACGCTCCTAGAGTCGGATTTGTAATGAAAGGCGAAGAAGGTTTTGTAGTAGAAACCTCTATTACCATAGACAATTCTATATCTATGGTAGAAACCTCCGATGATGCCGGTGAATATTATGAATATGAATTTGTAATTATTCTAAAAACATATCTTGGATATGTAGAAGAGCATAGAATGATTCGTAACATAGTATTCAATACTACAGAAGCAGATAATGAAGAAGTATTTTTTAAAGGTAGTCCATATATGGACCTTTCGCAAACTATTAATTACACAGATTATTTTAATAAAGAATCCGCTAAATTCAGGGGATAATTTCCCATGCCAGCCATAGTTACTTCTTTAGTCACAACTTCTACTGATAAGCGAAGGAAGACCGTCCTTATGGATTCTTCCTTTTCGCTTGCTGATATAAATTTTCATTCTTTATCTAAAGAATCAATGTTACCGGGAGATTCACCTGTTGAACTTACTGTAAATAAGCTGTTTATTTGTAGTGTAAGTCCTCAAATACTAATTCAGTTTAAGAACACAGCGAATGAAGAATTTGAGATTCTTGTGAAGGAATCTTTGGTGGTTCTACCATTTGAGGGTGAAGTTACAATTACTAATCCCGCTAATAACCCAATAACGCTGCCAGCGACTATATCGTATCTCGTTGTTTAGCTATTTAGGAGAAATATTAAATGAAAACTCCGTTTGAATCTCTTATTGAAGAATTTCCGATTTATGTCGTTAAGAACAAGATGCCTATTTCTAAAAATATCCCTCTAAAGGATAACGAGGAATTGGTAGTTCCGGCCCATGGGATCGTTAAAATAAATTCGTCTTTACTTACCAGTGTGCCATCTTCTACATACTTTAAATCTATTTCTCCTAGTGTTAAGGACCTTATTAGGGTTGGTATTATTGAGAATCCGCCTAAGCCTGTTGTTAAGGTAGAAGATAAAGCTGAAGATAAATGGGACGATAAGAAGAAAAAGTAATTTACAACATGTTTCGTTGATAGTTTAAACCTAGAGGTATACAATAATGACTGGCTTACCTATTTTTCTTAGGCCATCAGTTAAAATTACCACCCTCGATCTTACACAGAGAGTTACAGTAATTGAAGGAACTACTGGAGCTATTGTTGGTGCTTTCGAGCGTGGTCCTGTTAAGCCTACTTATCAGAGCGGTCTTGATGAAGATTTTCGGCGTTTATATGGATTAGTAGCTGATCCTACTATTGGATTTGGCCATGATACCGCTACATCTTTTATGACTCAGAGTAAGCAGCTCCTTGTTAATCGAGTTACAAAAGATGCTAAATATTCTAAATTATCCGTTCTTAAAGATAATGTTAACAATTCGTTATTCTTTGTGGATGGTCCAGGCACAGACAATGGTTATGATGCAGAAGGCTTAGAATCGTATTATCTTATAACTGTTGACGACGATCTTGTTACAGCAAATGTAATATCTCTGGATATTACTGACGGTAATACGGTTGAAACAGCTACTACTACATACGCTATTTCTCATACAAACACTTGGTCGGCCTTTGCGGCTGCTGTTCAGGTCACTTTAAACTCATTTGGCGTTGGTAGCTCAGCGACTGTTTTAGACCCACATACTATCTTGGTACGTATCGCCAAGACTATGACTATTGAATTTTCTGATTATGAAGTTACACTTGGAACTACCCAAGCAAATACTGATATAATCGAGAATGCTCATTTATTCGATGTTTTTGCTGAAAATCCCGGTAAATGGGCAAATAACTATGGTATCGTAATCGATAATATCGATCCTGGCGTTCGTCAGCGTTTTCGTCTTACCATTGCGGGTCCGTTAATTAACGGTAATGCTATATCCGTTAATGTAAACGGAACCGCTGTTAGTACCGTATACACTACTAATTCCGATACAACTTTAGCAGATTTTGCGGCTGCCTTAGATTCTAATCCTGACATTGAATCCGCAGAAGTAGAATCTGTGCCTGGCGCGTCTAATAATGATAGATCGATACTTATTATTGCTAAAAAGCCAGGTAATAATACAGTAGTATTTGATAATTTAGCAGTTACAGGAGGTGCTACTCAGGTAGCCTCGGTTGTTACGTCTGTAATGACGGGTGTTGATCCAGATCATTCATTCCGTCTGCGTGTGTATGAGCGTAGTAATCTTAACCTTCCTGTTGAAACATTCACTGTCTCTCTCCGTAGACAGCTTAATTCTATGGGGTATCAGCAGAATATTGAGCATGTAGTTAATAGAGCTTCTACTCGTTCTCTAAATATTCGTGTCTTACAGACAGCGGAATCGTTTACGGATAGTTTATACGATGAGTTTGGTACTCCTATTACTGTGCCTACTACAGTCCGTTATCTTCGTAATGGCGATGATGGTTTATCTGTTACTTCCGCAGAAGTTAGACAGGGTTGGCTAGATATTGAAGATCGAGTTCAGTATCCTGTCGATGTTCTTCTTAATGCGGGATATACTGCTATTTCTGTACAGAAGGAAATGGTTGCTTTAGCAGAACGTAGGTCCGATTGTATTGCTATTCTTGATGCTCCGTCTGATAGACAGCACGCCCAAGATCTTCGTGATTATCGTATGTTTGAGCTTGATATTGATTCTACCTATGGCGCTATGTATACACCGGATGTAGAAATCGAAGATATCAATACCGCAGAACGTAGGTATATTCCGCCGTCCGGTCCCGTTGGTGCTACTTACGCGTATTCTGATCGTTTAACACAGAATATTGGTGCTCCAGCAGGTCTTAATCGCGGTAAAGTAACTCTTGCTGTTGGTCTTCGTCATATTTATACTGATCCACAGGAAGAACTACTTTTCCCAATTGGTATCAACGTTATTAAGGATCGTCCAAAGGTTGGCCCGGTTGTTATGGGTGAAGAAACCTTACAGAGTAAAAAGACTGTCCTTTCATCGGTACATGCAAGACGTATTCTTAATCGTATCAAGGTTGGACTTGCTGATGGTCTTGATTACGTATTGTTCGACCCTAATACTGAATGGACTCGTATTCAGGCTACGGAATTAGGTCATACATTACTTCGCCCAATGACTCGTGGAGATGGTATGGGCGGTCTTTATGACTACCGTATTGTTTGCGATAGCCGCAACAATACACCAGACGTTATTGACGCTGAACAGTTAGCTTACGATGTTTACCTAAAGATTGTTCAGGTTATTAAGGGTATTCATGTTCGTGCCATTCTTACTAGAACTGGAGCGAATTTTGAAGAACTAATCGATCAGCTTAGTTAATCATTAAGCCTTTGGAATAAACCACAGGTTAAATAGCGAAGGCAAAATATTATGGCACGCGTTTCATTTACACAGTTAAATAATCTTTCCGATACTATTAGTGCGGAAGCGTTTGAACTTATTATACCTAACATTCCGTTGGGTGGATCAACTCAAGAGCTTACTCTTCGTTGCCAGCAGGCACAGGTTCCGGGGTATAGTAACGAAGCATTTGAATCACTTCTTCATGGGCACGTCCTAAAATTCCGTGGCCGTAAGATGTATCCTCGACAGCTTTCTGTTACTTATATTGAAGGTTCGTTCCTTGAGTCGTGGACTATCCTTAATAACTGGCATGAATTTATCGCTGGAACCGATTCGGGTAATTCAGGAGCGTATAAGAATACTTATTCTACTACCGCTTCATTGGTTATCTACAATACGACGGGAGCTGTGGCGAATACTCTACGTATGGAAAATTTCTTTATTCAGGAAATTTCCGATGTTACGTTGGATGGTTCCAACTCTACTCCTATGCTGATTCCAGCGATGTTCTCGTATGACAGACTTATTGCGAATAATACGCCAGTAAGATAACATTAAATTATAATTTAGTAAAAATCAAACCCGTGGAAGTTAATTCTTTTTAGGATAACTTCCACGGGTTTTTATTTGTGCTATGGCTGTAAAATTTTCAGAATTAAATTCATTACCGGATATATTAGGTGGAGGTAGGCATGAACTCTATTTTCCTAGCATATCAGTTATAAATGCTAAAAATCTAATGTTATCTAATACTCAAGTGACTTTGCCCACTGTGGGCGTTGGTCATGTTAGGGCCAAATTACTAGGTCACAACATAGGATTTAGAGGCGGTCTCGCTTTTGATAATACATTGAATTGTAGTTTCTATGAGCTAAGTACCGGAGACAACATTAAATCAATATTCTCTTGGTATAAATTAGTAAGAAATCCAGCGGATGGTACTTCTTTATTAAAACAACAATATGCCGCTGATGGTATTTTTAAAATGGTTAATACAGTAGGTGAATACGCTTTTGAAGCAAAATTAATAAATATGTTCCCCGTTGTTATTACGTTTCCAGAAGCTACCTCTGATAATTCTAATCCTGTTGAATTTCAAGTTACATTTAATGTGGATCAAGTAGATATTGATGGTACATCTGGAAATGTAAATGATTTGTATAATGCTATGAGAGGTTAAAGTGTTAAACTTCACTAGCGCTATTAACATAAAAGACCCCGCCCTAGTTAGTAGATGGTTTTTATCTGTACCAGATGTAGAAGGCCCCTATCATTGTATAGCAGAAACAGTAGAGCTTCCTTTTGATAAAAACCAACCTAAAGGAAGACATTTTCAAGGTACTCAACGCTTTTATCCTGATTTTAGAGATATAGATGGCGTTACTGTAGTTTTTTATGAAACCCATGATTTTCAAGTTACCAGATGGTTAAATAATTGGCGTAAACAAATCTATAGGTCTAATGGTACATTTGGATTACCTTCTGAATACAAGAAATCTATGTATGCGTATATGTATAGCCTTACATCTAATTCCCCTATATTGACTTATCATATACGTGGATGCTGGCCTACTGATAAAATACCTTATAATCTAACACATGAAGACGAAGAAGGACGAATACAAACTGCTTGTCTATTTAGTGTAGATGGCGTAGATCAACAAGATTAATAATAACAAAATACTAACAAATATAAGGAAATAATCATCATGAAGCGATTCCCTGTAGAAGATGATTTTACTATTGATTCTCCTAGTAAGGCCTCTATATCACGACCAGAGCCTGAAAATACGCCTAAAAATCCATTTACAGAGATGGAAAATAAGAAGAAATATGCTAGTCCTCTAGCGGATTTACCAGAAGAAGACCAGCCAGAAGAAGTATATGTAATTCAACCTAAAGCATTAGAAGACAACGAGATACCTGAAGCTAAGGCTACCTCTAAGTTAAGCGATGAATGGGTTAGACAAGAGCTTCCGTCTCACTGTATTCCTTACGATTTCAAAGAAGTATTTCTTAGACCGCTAGAATTTGTTATGCTTGGCAAAATTCATGCGGCGAATGTTAATAAATCCTATACAATGCTATTGGATGCTCTAAATGCGTGTATATCGGTCGATATTCGTGACCTTACGCCCCCTGATCTTACTTTTATTATGTATTGGATTCGCGATAACAGTTATCCTAAGTCTCCTTTGAAATTTAAGTATACTTCTAGATACGGTAATGCTGTGGATATTACTGTTAGACAGTCGGAATTGGATATTAAAGAACTGGAAATGTCCAAGAAAGAATATGAAGAATGGAAGGCTAAGGGTTATACTTTTCCTCGTGTACGAGACATGGAGCTTTTATTTGGGGATAGTGTTTCGGAGGATGTTAGATATCTGCTTGAATATGCTCAATATGTGTATCTTCCAAAAGATGAAGACGATGACTACGAAGACTATGCGCAAAAGAAAATTGATAAGATTAATGATGAGTTAGGATTAGCCGCTATACCGGAAATTGAATCTTTTTCAGAGTTGATTTCTCATGGCGTAGTAGAATCAGTAAGGTTTAAAGACCCTAAATTTAAACCAGAAGACGCAATTAAATTCTTTAGAAATAAAGCTAAAGAAATACGCGAGCGAGTAGTTAATATACCTACAGTAGCACATTCTTCTGAATTTGATGAGCAGATACTTACTTTTCTATCGTTAGCGGAAGAGTTAGAAAACGAAGCAAATGAAATACAGGATAAGCTTGATAAGGGTGAGAAGGTTGAAGCTAAAGAGGAGGTAGTTGAGGTGTCTATTACCTCGACTGATTTCTTTCCCTCTGTATGATCCTATATTTTTGTTAGACATATGTTATGATTTAGCAAAATATAGAGGAATACATATACAAAATAGTGATCCGGCTATTAAATTTTTCCACCATTATCAAAAACTAGTTATGGACAGCAGAAACTCTGATAGTATTGATCCTTTTCCTGTTAAACACATGGGTAATATGAAGGTATTAGTAGATGCTATTGGACAGATGATGAAACAACAAGCTCAAATGATGCAAGCTATATTAAAAAGGCGATAGAATATGGCTACTGCTAATGGTTTATACAGCGATCGAATAAAAGACTTAATGAACGGTAGGTCTTCTACCGAAGAACGGGCTGCCGCTTATAAAGAATCGGTCGAAGTAAAGCAAACCAAGAATAAGATAGATAGGCTTGATGAATCTACTAGGGTTTTTCAAGCTCATTTATTAAAATCCGCGTTAAATTCGGAAGAACATCTTAAGCATATCGCCAAGCATACCAAAGTGATGGCCAGTGAGACTTTTACTGGTAATCTTTTGAAATTAGTACGATATGGTTTCTATGGGTATCAATTATTAAAGATATTCAAACCAAATGTAATACCAAATGCATTAAAGAAATTTGAAGATTTTATGAAGCGCAATAGTAATGGTGCTAGAGGTATGCACTCTTACTGTTGTTGTGACGGATCGGGTATGCGAGGACGTATGGGTAGAACCCAACGTCGTCAAGATAGGAGAGCCAGAGCTTCTACCTTTGATGATAGAAATTATCAAAGAGATGAGGCTAAGAGGCGTTCTGAAGCTAGAGTAGAACGTTCTAGACAAGCTAGAATGGATAGAGCAGAGCGTATTCGTCAAAATGCGCATGAACTTAGACAAAGAAAAGTAACTCAACTTCAGACTAAACATACTCAAGATGCCATACATAAATCTATGCGTCGCTGGGGAGGTACTGCCCGACGTTCTATTACTGGTATTTTTGATTCAACCGGAGCGGGGTTAAAAGGAGCATCTTCTACTATAGCTAAATCCGCTGCTTCTAGTTCCGCCGGACTTGTAAAGACTGGTTTAGCTGGTGTCGCTGGTATAGTTGCTGGATTATCAGGTATATTTACATCAACTCTATCCGTGCTTACCAGAGGTGCGGGTATGGTTGGTAGAGGTGCGCTATCATTAGGTCGAGGTGGACTGGCAGTAGGTACAAAATTTGCGCCGGCGATAATGAAGGCTGGATTAGGTAAGGCGGGGGCAGTAGGAGCTTTAGGTTTAGGGGCTTATAATTTAATGACCATAGACCCTAAGTCTGAATTAAAAACTACTAAAAATTTAGGATTAGGTAATAAAATTACTGCCGCTCAAGGGTCTACCATTGGGTCAATTTTAGACTTTATAACCTTTGGTCAAGCTAGTAAATCATTAGCCAGTTCTGGAGCAGCTTTAGGGCCGGGGGCGGCTACAAATTTCTCACAATTATTTGAAGATTACGATCATGGATTAGGGTCAATTATAGATTGGGCGACTGGAAAAGCTGGATACAAAACTAATCTAGGCCGTAGGGGGTTATTAGGTGCTGCGGGTAACGAAATAGGTAGTAGTTGGAGTAGAGTATATGATAAATTATTTAATCCAATTACTGAAAAATTAGATGAACAAACTGAAGCATTATCTAAGAATTTAGATACTAATTTTAAGAAATTAGAATTAGATCATAGAGAAGGTAGGAAACTAGATTTAGATAGATTAAATGGATTATTGCCAGGTCAGAGTATGGGTATACCTGGCGATCAAGGACATAATATAGGGCCATCACCCGTATTAAAAGCTCCCGCTTTACCCGATTCTCACAGTAAGAGCGTAGGTTATGATCCTTCTCATTCTATTGGTGGCGTACCCAAAAACCAAATTATAACAGGTAATCCATTATTAGATAGAAAGTTATCTATAAAGCCAGGAGATAGTAAAGCTTCTCAAGGTTGGTCAACATTTGATGGTGTAGGTTATAGCGATTATACACCTAAAGGATTTACTGGTTCCGCCGGTAGTTATAATCAAATAATGTCTACAAAGCCAGCAATGTCGCGTAGAAATGATCCTAACCGTACATATGAAGATGCTAGTAGAAGCGATTTAATAAAAGGGACGTACGACGCATTTCGTAATGCTGGATTCTCTCATGAAGGTTCGCTAGCATTAGTTGGTGAAGTTGGCAGAGAAAATGCTTTTCAGTCTAAATATATGTTTGGAACGCATTATGACCCACATAATAAAGCGGTTAACGCTGGATTTATAAGCTGGCAAGGTAATCGAGGGGAAAATTTAAGGAAGTATCTAGGAGAACAAGGCTTACTGGATTCTAGCGGTAACATAGTTAAATCACAGGCTTCTCTTGACGCCCAAGCGAGATTCCTTCGAAATGAAATGGAAAAGGGTGTTGGACGAAAAGGTAACAGTAATCCTGAATTAGCTAAATATCTTAGCAGTGAAAATGTTGATCCTAATACTGCTATGGATCAAATAGGTAGAGATTATATTCAGTGGCGTATTGACGATCCTAAATATAGGGCTGGTGGTATAAGTAACAGAAATAACTTTTATAATCAAGGTAAAGCTATAGCAGGAAGCGGAGAAACTGTTTCTCCTACATTATACGCTGGTTTGATGAATCCTGATTCTATAGGATTATCTACTAAATTACAGGATATTCCGGGCGGTGGTTCTGCGTCTCAGATCGCTGTTAATATGCAGAATCAATCTGCTACGCGTAACAAAGCTATTACAGATGAGCTTAATAATAAGTTACAAACTGCGGTTAGTAGTGTGTATGGTGAAGGATACTCTGTAGAAGTTTATAGTGGAGGACAAACAGGCCGTAGGCGTACAGGGTCATTTAGGCATGATGATGGAAAAGCCGCCGATGTTCGCATTAAAGGACCAGATGGTAGGGTATTAAAGGGTGATGAATTGGCACCAATATCACAGTATTGGTTAGCTAATAAGTACGGCGGGGTTGGTTTAGAAATGAATCAAGATGGCTCTGGCAGAGGCGGTATTCATCTAGATCAACATTGGTCGGAAAGAAAGAATAATTATTGGGATTATGGTGGTAGAACTACGCCCGCACAATTAGCAGCTTTAAAAGCGGGTAGGAAGGGAATTATGCCGGAATTAGTACCGCAAGGCCCTGGCATGAAACCTATTCAAGTTGAGATAGCATCAATCAGTGCTAAATCTCATGAAGATATGGTTTCTCACTATTCTCAAGGTAGTGGATTAGGTTCTATATTCGGTATAAATAAAGCAACTGCTTCTGATAACCCTGATGGTACTAAGAGTCAAGCTTCCTTAAAGGGAGATAGATTGGGTAGTGGATTATATCAAAATTCTGCTACTGGATCAGTTATACAAGACCGTATTAATAGTGCTCATGAATCTGCTGTTGCCCATGTAGCAGCAGAAAAGATTAGACCTAATGTTAACCCCGAATCTGCTATTATAGCCGCTTCAGACGGTATTACAATTCCCCCATCAGTAGATTTTTCTCAAAACGTACCTACTATGAATACCCCGGCTCCTACTAACCCCGCTTCAACAGTAGAAGTTAATCCTACATCTGTACCACATTACGCCGACCCAGAATTAATGTATCCTTTACTTTATCATCATATGAGTAATTAACATGGCTACTCCTAGAATTACAGACGTAAATAGTAGCTATAAGATAGCTAAAACTGATAATCCTTATTATTTAATCGATATATGGTGTCCTGGGCATAATCTTGGTATTCAAGTAGATATGCCTGAACAGCTTAATATCGCTACGTCTTCTGATTGGGAAAGTCGACTTCCTTCTAGTATAGCGCAAGCTTGGTCAGCAGTTTCTCCTTTAGGTGGTGGTGCTACTGAAGCGGTAACAAATGTATTAGGGTTTAATCCTATAGTACAGGGTTTAACTTTCCAAATGTGGACCGGCACGTCTCCAGTTGAGATACCTCTTACTGTTTTATTTGACGCTGAACGCAGTGGTTTAAAAGATGTATATGAGCCTATAGTTAAATTGCAAAGTCTTATATTCCCTGTTCATAATTCACTTGGATTACTAGCTCCACCCGGACCGGACGTAGGCCTATGGTCTGATTCCGAGGGCGGTTATGGCATTCACGTAAAAATTGGTCGTATGATGATGTTTATTAATTGTATACTTGTATCCGCTAATGCCATATTTGATGCTAGATTAGATAATCGCGGTTATCCTATTAGTGGACAAATTGATTTAGTATTTAGAACACCTATTGTTTATGGGCATAAAGATTGGATGGCCGCCATGGGATATGAGGGGTAAACTATGCTTTTTCAAGATGACATTAAAAATAAAGAAAATATAGAGAAGCTTTATTCTTTTTTATCCACTGGCACATATAAACCATTTAGACTTTCTTCTATACTAGAGTCTTCAGAATCATGGATAAACCCATGTAATCCAAAATTTATTCAATTACTTAAATTACCTAGAACCATAGAATATACACATAATTCAGAAGCATTAACCACAGTTAGTAAAAAAATATATGGTACGACTTCTTTATGGTATTTAATATTAGCTTGTTCTAAATATATTCATCAAGATGAAATACCTAATAAAGAAATTATACTATTGCCTGATACAACATCTATTACGGCTATAATACAAGAGCAAGTAGAAAGTCGTGTTGGAAAAACAATTATAATTTAGGTAATAATATGCGTGGTGTTCGAGGAATATGGGGAATAGAAGTTCTGGTTAACGGTAGAGATTTAAATCTCGACGTAACTACTATTAAGAGCTTTAATCTGGTATCAAATGTACAACAAGCATTGCCTTCACTTCATATAGGATTTACTGATACTACAGGAGAAAGTTTAGACGCTTTAATGAACGATGGTGATAAAATACAAATATCTATAGGTAATCCTGGCAAGCATATGTATTCTGGATTAAATTTTATAGTTTCAGGTTCACCAAAAGTACATCCGTATGGTTCTGGCAATGTAATAGAATTTAATGCTATATTAGATAATATTGGTTGGCTAAGAAAAATGGTAGATAAACCCTATAAAGGTACTGCTGCCTCGGTTATTCAACAATTAGCTGGAGAAGTTGGTTTATCTGTAGATTCTGACGATTCTATGGATGATATGACATGGTTGCCTAATAGGCTGCCTTTTGTAGGTTATGCTAATCATCTATTACAACGATCGTTCGCAGGAGACGGTGACGCATTAATAATGGCAATAACTGATACAGGTAAATTAAGATTAAAGAAATTAAGTTCTTTAATTGCTGGAGGCGGTATGACTCTTTCGTCTAATCCAGAATGGGGGCATCATATATTACATTGGGTTACTTCTGCTAAAGCTAATTCCCCTAATGCTAGTCATGGTTATGGCTCTACATCTATAGGCATGAATATGGATGGTAGTATATTTGAAGGGAACGATGTCGCAGTTAAACTAATGTCTAACGCCACTTCTATAATGTCTGGAATAAAAGATACTATAGGTTCATTGGGTATGCGTATTAATGCTTTAGCGCCTTTGGCTGGCAATACTCATGAAAAGTGGTATGAAGGTATTCATCAAAATCCTAGAATACTTTCTACATATTCTTTTGATGTAGAAGTACTTACTGATATACCTACTAAACTAGAATTATTAGATACGCCAACATTCAGACCGTTAAATTCTGGAAACGGTAAAGAAGCCAAACATCTATCCGGTAAATACATAGTTACCGCCATAACTAAAACTATTATAGGTGGTAGATTTATGGAAAAATTAGTATTAACTACTCAAGGTCCACAATAGGAGAATTAAATAATGCCTAGTTTACTTCCTATTGGGCAAACCTTTAGACCAAAACTTGCGAAAAACGATTTAGTTGGGTATGTTATAGATAATAATGATCCTGAAAAGCGCCAACGAGTAAAAATACGTTGTGCACAATTACATCGCAACGTTGAAGATTCAGATTTGCCGTGGTGTATTCCAGATACTACACAGGGTAGAGCTAATGCTGGAGCTGGAGCAGGTTCAGTAAATGTCCCTGTTTTATACAGCAAGGTGTATTTTCGTTTAGACGATAATGATCCTCATAATCCCAGATATTCCGGTTCGCCTACTACAGATGATGTGAATAAAGATAATGAATTGCTGAAAGATGAAGAAAATTATCCTCATAGTAGAGGAACAATCGATGACGCTGGTAATAGGTACAATGTAAATTCTGAAAAAGAAACTATAGATCATGTTCATAAATCAGGTACTACCGAGCATACTTCCGCTGATGGTACTAAGTCTATTGCTTCTGCTTCTGATATGTATCTTGTAGCTCAAGGCGATATACATATTGCGTGTAAAGGTAAGGTTTATATAAACGGACAAGAAGTTCATTTAAATAATGGTGAAGAAGCCGGTGGTGTGTCTCCTAGACAAAGGCCACAGATACCTGATAAATCAAATCAAATATCTTATTGAAGGTTGATACTATGTCTGATTGGTTATTACATAGTGCTAGACCAAATGTTAAAGCTACTATTACGCCAGCTAAAATTAAATTTAGAGACGTAGATTGTGATTATGGATTAAACCGCGCACATTCAGCTTTACTAATTGATAATAATTTAGCTATAACAAACCATATAAAAAATTTGTTATCTACTCCTGTAGGAACAGAAGATTTTGAGCCCGGTTATGGCTCTAATTTACCTTATAGAATAATGGACCCTATAAACATTTATTCTGCCTTTCATATTGAAACAGACACTATTGTAGCTTTAATTACTTGGATGGGCGATCGCATTAGAGTTATTCTCAGTGATAGTTATGTTATACCTTTAGAATCTGATGACGGATACCTAATTCAAATTACATATGTGAATGTAAATGATAGTTCTGCTGGGTTATTTAGGCAAGAAGTAATTCGATAATGTTTTGCAAATACCATTTTATATACAAGGTTTATTAATATGTCTGTAGTTAATACATTAATTAAAGCAGCGTTGGATTATATTCAACTTAATAATCCTGTATTTTTTAGTTCTGTTAACAGAGAAGGTTTGGAAAATGCTTTACAAACCTCTTTGGAAGAAGCTTTACCTAAAGATTTTACGCTTCAATCTGATAAACCTGATTTTGAAGATATTTTATATGCTTTTGTACAAGAGTTACAGACAGATAAAGCTTGGAAAGACATTGTTCATACAGGAACAGGACAGACGCTATTAAGAAACTATTCTGCGGGTATTTCGTATTTACATTTTGCTATAGTACGAGCGGTACAAAATGCTTTTCTTTTACCCGGATCGTCTAAAGATACAATATATCAAGGTATGAACTTTCTTGGCGTTAATATACGCCGTAGAGTTCCTAATAGAATCCGAGTAAGGCTTACCATTCCAGATCATACTACGCCATTTGTGATACCTAGATTCACTATTATTACTATAGATAATGAACTATTCTTTAATAGAGAAGAAATAAATTATACTGTTTTTGAAATGGAGAAGGAAGTAATACTGTATCAAGGTGTTATTTTCTCTCGGCAAGGACCAGCTTTAGGTATACCTTTTGAAAGTATTCAGATAGGCTACGAAAATTACGCTATTTCTGATGAAGACGTATACGTTTCTGTTAACGACATATGGTGGAAAAATGATAAGAAACTACGTCCTTGGATGGCAGATAGAAAGCAGGAAGTTTTCTTTACTAAAACATTGGAAACTGGAAATGTAGAAATTCTATTTGGTAATGACCTGTATGCTAAGAAATTAAATGCGGGGGATAACCTTAATATAGTATGGGCTGAAACTAAAGGCTCAGAATCGGCATTAATTCCCGCCGAAACTAATTTTGTTATAGACTCTTTGGATTTAACTGTAGAAGGTATTACTATATCTTCCTCTTTTGGCGGAGATAACGAAGTACCTTTAGATGTATATTCACATATTGGCCCACATCTTATGGCATCATCCGGTGTAGGCATTAGAAGAGCGGATTTTAAAGCCATAGCTCTAGAATACCCTAATATAAGGGATGCTTTATTTAGAGGTCAAGCGGAATATGCTCCCGGATTAAGAACCTTTCAGAATGTAGTAATGGTTACGCTATTAACTAACAGCGATACTAATTTAATTTCTGAAACAGAATGGGAAGACTTTGTAGAATATATATCTTCTAGATCAACCTTTTCGCTTAGATTCGAACGATCTGATCCAGTTATACTATCAATAAAAGTTAATGCTACTGTATATTGTAATACGAAAGCTGGATTAGAAGAATTGCGTTCATTATTAGTCAATAAAATTAAGGAGCTTACTGAACCCAAATCCGGTATTTTAGGTTATTCCGTATACGCTTCAGATATAATATCTATATTAGAAGGAAATTTTGATAGCACGTTTGATTATTCAAATGTAATAGAATTTGTTTCTGACTTTAAATTTAGCGATAACAATATAGAACCTATAGATGAAGAAGACGAAAATGAAAATGGAGATGACGAAGAAGAGCCCAGTGAAGAACAACCTACTTTTGGTATAACACCGGATGGAATGGCTGTATTAGCCGGTTACAATAATTATGTCCGTATTGATGATGTAGTGTTAGATATGCAGTATACTCCAAGGCGTACATATCTTGGTAGAACAGACTTATCAAGCGCGGAGTAATATACAATGCGCAATAAAAATAAACCAGATTTTGTAAAACTACTTAACTATAATCTTAGTTATAACCCTATATTTGAAAGTCTGTATAAAACTACATCTAAAGTTTTAGACGAGCAAATTGGTGAACCGCTCTCTCGTTTATCTAGGATACGCAGTTCTCAGCATATTAAACGTGGTGATTACTTAGATGTAGAAACATCTAGAGGAATCGAACGTGGTCGAGTAGCTGATGTAAAAATTATACAAGAGGATGATGGTTCTCATTACGCTAAAATTACATTAGGTTTAGGTAACGGTAACGCAATCGTAGCGTATAAAGAAGTATTACAGGATAGAAAAACTCTTATCAATCAAGCAGCATTTGCGGGGGTGGACTATTATTCTGATTATATTTCAGACGCAGAGTACGCTAGATTAGTAGACTATGCGGGCAGTTATTGGAAGCATCAAAATTCTGGTGAAAGAGATTTTATAGATTTTATAGGATTTATAAAAGGAATGCGTATATCTCTGGTTCAATTATGGACTAGAGATCAAGGCGATTATGCCAATAATACTGATCCTGGCTTTGATTTTTATGAATACCTCATACCTGAAAGTGAGGTAAATGATCCTGTTAGGTTAATCGATACAGCCTCAACAGGCACACAATACCTTACTTCACATGTAGATATGGAATACGATGTTCTCGCCTCTCCAAATGTAGGATTTAATGATCTTATAAACCTATTTTATTATTTTGCGCCAATTGAACTAGTTCTTAATCGTATTGTTGGTTCTATTGAAATCGAAGTAGAAACTCATGCGGTATTGGTTCCTCAAATAGACGGCAACATATTGTCTAGATATAAATGGGAACCGCATACTGTAATAGAAGCTGGGTATACTGAGCCTATTCCTCAAATAGACATTAATTTAGGAACTTATATTTTTTTAGATAGTTATTTTGAAGAAATAGACCCTGATTATGATCCTTACGAACATAATTGGGTATTATCCGCCAGATCGATATATAGAAGTATAGAATTTACTTCTAATTCTATATATAAATCAAATACGGATTTAGGTAGGTTATCTAAATATCAAGCAAAATCATCCTTTATAACTATTCCTGCTACGGAATTTGCTATTAGTACCTATTATGGAAATAGCAGTCTATTTGCTGATCGCATTCAATTTATTTATAGAGATATAAATTTTGAAGGAAACTCTTTATTAATTACTGCCAGAAAATCTATAATAAATAGAATTATGCACAGCAATGGTTACTCCAATTTAGATATTTCTTATACAGTTAAGAAGAAGGGCCTATCTACTTATAATGTCGTATCTAATTTTACAACTATTTATAGTGGGGCCTTTGATTTAGAAGCTTTTGATGATGGTTATAAATGATAATTTATGTTAATGATTTGTAATAATTTAAAGTAAGGAATAGACGCATGAGTCAAGAACTCAAAAATATAATCGAAGCTCAAATCCCAGATAACGAAGAACGTCTAATTAAGCCTAAAAATGTTCGCGATACGTTGGAAGCTATTGTAGACGAATTTGATGAGAAGACTTATAATTTTAATGAATTAGACGGTGCGGTAGGTAATACACAATTATCTGGTACGTATTCTAGTGCTTCAATTAAAACAAATGGTAGTAATACCGTATTTTCTATGCCTGGTACTGGTTCTGTAGATTTTCAAGCCAGGACTGTAGTTAATTTATGTGAATTACGAACAAATTTGTCTAATACTGTAGGGGCTTTGGTATTTGTAGCGCCTAATACAAACAAAGCTATGTTTCAATTAGAAATTGATGCTCATATATTTGAAACACCGGGAGCCGGAAGAACTACAAAATTAATAGTACAGGGTTATTTTAGTGGTTCAAATTGGGAGTCAACTAACAAAATCACTATTGGTAATAGGGAAATACCTGTTCGATTTGCTTTAAAATCTAATAGAATATGCGTTATATTAGGCAATATAGATTCTATCTGGCGATATCCTCATATAGTGATCTCTTCCGCCAGATTTAGTCATAATGTAACTGATGATTATTGTAAAAATTGGACTAGCGAAATTGTAACTAGTTTATCAAATTATACTAATATTACAGATTATATACCTAATTCTGTAGAATCCTTTTTGTCGGCAGAGAAATCTAAATTAAACGGTATAGCTGCTGGAGCCACAGTTAATTCTTCTGATGCTACTCTACTAAACAGAGCCAACCATACAGGACAACAGGCAACCAATACTATTACAGGACTGGATTCATTTATGTCCTATAATGCGAATATTAATGGTATAGCAGAATACGGATATGCTAGACAATCAGCGGGTATATTATATCATGATTATATAACTAGCTATCCAGCAGTAGATTATGACGCACGTATGTTAGTCCAAGATCAAACAATTCATTGGACAGCCTCCGGCGGTTTTACATTCAATACGTATACATTAGGAAGTATGGCTTTTCGTAATGTTACTATTTCAGAATCAGCGCCATCCGGAGGCGCAGATGGCGATGTTTGGTTGCAGGTATAATTATGCCGGGATTAGTTAAACATTCAGGAACATGGAAAGAAGCAGATTGGTTCGCCAAAGTTGGTGGATCATGGACCCAAGTACAAACCGGATATGTGCGCCAATCTGGAGTATGGGTGCCATTTTATTCCGCGGAGTTTGTAGTAGTGGCTCCTTCTGATCCGGGATCAATAGGTATAGGATTTTTATTTGAGCAAGCTGAACCGGGCTATTTTGCGTCTTCTAAAAAGAAACGCTTGATAGTTAATTCATCCCGCGGACCATTAACAATGGCTGGTACGCCCGGCGGCGAAGTTACATTAGAAATACAATCTAATGGTATAGTTTCTGGAATTGGCGGAATAGGTGGTACTTCTGGTGTAGGTGGTCAAGGTGGTCACGCTATTAACATTTCTGCGGGTAGCTTAAATGTAATAAATAATGGAATTATTAGAGGAGGCGGCGGAGGGGGTGGTAAAGGCGGACAAGGTGGCGACGGTATAGAAATGATAAATACTAGAGAACCGTTAACTGATGAATATTATGATGCTAGTTCCCCGCCGGCATTTCAATGGCTTAGGTCAAATGTGTACGATGCCTTTTATACTACTACCATTTATTGGAATGGCGAAACTGTTTTTAACAGCGACACATCGGGTGCCTATAGTAGCACGCAACAAACAATAAATGGTATTACATATTATAGGGGTACATTGAAATCAAGCAATGAGTTTGCGCGTAAGCATGCTTTATATAGGCAAGGTGATTTTCCGACTCCCACTGTAGGCGGAGCTGGAGGTAATGGTGGTAGAGGTCAAGGTATAGATGGTGCTCAAGCATCAGGTTCTTCTGGGGCAGCTGGTGGAACGAATGCGGGTACTGGAGGCACTGGAGGCACTGGTGGAACATATGGAAATTCTGGTAACACTGGATCGACAGGTGCTAACGGCAACGATGGAAATGGTGTAGCCGGATCGCCTGGTGGAGCTTCAGGATACGCTATATTAGGATATAATAGAGTAAATTATAGCGGCAGTGGTACTTTAATAGGAGGAACTGCAAATAATTAGTTGTTACATTTATTGTAATTCTAAATAAACGAAAACTCAAATAGGAAATAAAAATGTCTAGCTTCACAAACTACATGGAAAATGCTATACTTAATCATATTTTTGGTGGCCCCACCTATACCCCACCAGCCGGTATTCATTTAGCTTTATTTACTGTAGCTCCTTCGGATTCTGGTGGTGGTCAGGAAGTAACTACTGGTGGTTATACAAGAAAATCTTTAACATTTGATACTGTTACCGACGGTAGTGTTTCTAACTCTAATTTAATAACTTATTTAGCTTCTGGTGGTGATTTTGGTACTGTAGTAGCTACCGGGTTATACGATGCGGCTAGCGGTGGAAACTTACTTATGTGGACACCTATCACTCCCGCTACTATTAATGAAGATGACACTTTATCCTTCGTTGTTGGATCGATTACTGCTTCGTTAGATTAATGGATATAAATAGATGAAAACCTTTCTTCTAAACTCCGGCCTAGAGTTATTACAAGATCAGAGCAATGATATTATAGAAAAGATTGTTTTTACTGGATTCGAAATAGGGTCGGGTATTGGAGAGGTTGTAGACAGAAATTCTACTGCGGTAGCTGGGCAATTACTTCATACAGGCGGAATTGAATCCATGTTCATTACGCCTATTCACACCGATGAAGTATTGATTTCATGTGAAATAGGAAAAGAAGTCCTTGAATTTAGACCGGGTAATATATTACTTAGGGCGAATGATGGTATAGCTTTTCTTATATCTATTTCTCAATCGTCTATGTTTAAATTTCAAACTACCCTAACATCTGTAGGTACGAAATTAATATTCAATATCATTATTAATATACCAGGCTTAATTGATCGCTTTGATTTATCAAATCTTAATCAGAAGGTAGCTACTTTCAAAACATTTGCTACTGATTTAGATGTAACCAGATGGGCTTGGGAAGAGCCAGTTAACCAATTATTTGTAGAAAATGACGGTAGATTAAATACACCCGCTATAGTTATTAGCTCTGGTAGAAACTATTGGAGTAACCCCTTTATTAAAAAATACGATGAATTATACGAGACTTGGGCAACTCGCTATCCGTGGCTAGAAGTATTACCAATTGGAAAATCGCCTAATAGACAAGCTAACTATTCGATTAATAATTTTTGGATGGGTTGGCCTAAATTAAATACTACTAATAAACAAACGTATTTTGATGAAGTTGGTGGGTATGAAGACATAGAGGGTAATACACTGTATGATGTACAGTGTAGCTGTGGAGCTATCATAATTACTGCTACGGCTTCAATAGGTTCATTTGACATGGAAGTCTTGTGGCAGATGGACTATGGTAGCGAATCTAATAGTATGAAAATTATTCGCGATCCAGATGATAAGCATATAAAATTTCTAATCATTCTAGATGATATTTTAGTTAAAGAAGTTTCTGTAGGCTATGTAGCGGATGGAATTATGTTTAAAATAGGAATGTCATGGTTCCAATCTGTAATTAGAGGTAGTTTGAATGGTAGCCCTGCTGTATCTATAGACGATGCGCCATTTACTGTATTTGTTATAGAACGAGAAGGTACTACAGCTAATTTACAAAATAAATGGCTTGGAGAAAAGCATTCTTATGCTAGATTTGGCGATGAGCCTTCAAATGAAGTATTACAGCTAATGAGTGTAATTAATTAGTGAAAATCCACATTGTTTACGTTAATTCTGTTACAACAAGTAACGAGATATTAAAATGGCTGATATTAAAGCAAAATTTGTTGCTAAAGGTAAAAGATTAGTCACTGGGGCTCTAACTGGCTTCAGTGTAATGTCTATTCATAGTTTTCAGATTGGTACAGAATTTGGATTTGAACCTTCTGAAACAGATGAAGTTGCTAGAGGTGATATAGTATTTACTGGTTACGCCGGTCTTACTCAAAGTAAAGCTATTGCTGATGATACAGTTAGACATACTATTTTATTGCCTGAAAGTATTGGACCATTTTCAATGGGTAATTTAGTAGTATTTGGTACTCATTTAGATGGTACAGAAATACCCTTTTTATCTATAAGCCTTCCTTTTGCAGTACAGAAGATTCGTAGCGATCCCAATTTAAATGAAACTTTGGCAGCACCTGTTCCGGGTAGCCGTTTTGTTATTCATGTTGATATAAAACATTCTATTTTTGGACCTGTTCCTAGCGTTACAGTAGTAACTGCTGAATATGCCAATCTTTCATTTTTTGATACTGAAAGTTCTGTGCCGCCGCCTTCTTTGAATCCTTATTCCCAGTTTGTAGTTAACTATGATACTCGTACTAAATCCCCCGCTATGGTTTCTAAGAGAAGCGATGGTACATATTGGGGTATAGCTATGTTCCAGAATTACCGCGATCCTAAATTTGGTATTTTAGATGGTGGTATTAAAGGTGATAGTTATTCTCCTACTCAATATGATTTTATTTCTGGATATTTATATACTACACCGGATTCTGAATATTCTGCTACGGTAGGTGGTTCGGATTATATAGACGGTGTAAGCAATGACGGTCAAATTGTTGGCGGCTTGCCATATTAATTGGAGTTAACGATGACCTTACGTATTCAAGCTAGGCGAGCCAGTGCTGTTAGTGAAAATGAGCTCGTCTATATAGGCGAAATGTTTTATGACGATGTAAATAGACGATTTGGTGTATTTACAAATGAAGATGCCACTACTATTAGATGGTTGCCTAGATGGGTAGATGATAACCTGATATTAAATCAATATCAGAAATTGACAGGCATGGTGTCTGAAACTGAAATAAATAATATAGTACTTGACTTTACTAATCAAGACTCTATTAAATTTCAGAACGAAAAAACAAATGAAATATATATGGAATTGACCCCTAATGGGGCAGTTTTTCTTAGGGCTAATGGTGAAATCACTGAAATAGCGGGTTCTTCAAATTTAGCTATCAATGGTAATTTAACTATTACTAGAAATATTGGAGCCGAAGTTAATTTTACTACGGGTATTGACGGAAATACTTGTATGTTTGCACCTAATTGGTACGTATATTCGTATCCTTCTAGTGCTGGATATTTAACCGCTTCGTTTGAGACAGAAGATACAGAAGCGGATGATGTTGCTTTTGAAAGAGTATTACGAATATCATCTTCGGGTAATGTAACTAACTGCGGTGTCCGTTCGTTCTTTTTTGATTATAAATTTGTTCAAAATAGATTTGTCACTGTAACGCTTAGAATAAAAGGTCAGCCGGGTGTTACCACAACAATTAAAGCCCTATCAGAATTAGACGCTCATTTAGCTTCCATGGAAGTTACTGGAACAGGAGAATGGGAGCTAGTATCATTTCCTTGTTATATGCCTCCATCCTCGTCTAAATGGTGGGCTGTGGATACTTTATTTGAACCCGGTAAAGATACATCTTTTATCAATGATTGGTTAGTATGTGGTCTACAGGTTAACATAGGTACTACGCCAGGTATTTTAGAGCGCCGAGCAAAGAATGTTGAACAGTCATTAGTAGATACAATATATGCTGAAGGTCGTTTATTAATTGGTCAAGACGCGGTAGATTATCCCGTTACTTTAGATTCATTTGTTGTAACACCTAATAAAGTAGAGATTTTAAATCCATCTGATGGTAATGCTGTGTCTTCTGATATGGATACCACTGGATTTAATATATCTGTTCATGATACTTCTGCAACAAATTTTATAGTTAAATACGCGGCGTATTCGGCCCCGTCTCCAACTCCTGATTTATAATTTATTGAAAAGAGACAGCAACAATGTCGTCATTACTCGCTGGATATAAATTTCATGTTCTTGCAAGGTATGGTCTTGCCAATCAAGTACCGGCAGCTAAACTTGCGGAAATGCTCTGGGATGTAGATACCAAGACATTTCGTGTAGGTGATGATACACCCAATCCTCCACGTATTATGTCGGAAAAATCTACTGGTGTTTTCAATTTTAATGACATTGATTACGCACAGTTTGCGAATCTGTTATTAAAAGAGGGCGGTACCATTGATGGTATTAAGCCTGCGGAGTTAAATAAAAATCAGGGTTTTGTTTATAGAAATGAACCCGGTGAATTTAATAATGTTACTGTAACTTCTGACACAAGTAGTATTTCAGTTGGGCCAGTTATGCCCAATCCATTATTACCTGATACCTATTCAATGTCTATCGACCTTAGCCCAGAGCTTATGGCTTTGTTATCCGATGGCTTCGATCTACGTAATATTCCATTTGTGGAAGTATTGCCTTCTACTCTTGAATATCCTCTTTATAGGTATCAAGATACTATTTATGTTTGGAATAACATAGATCAAATTTATGAACCTATTGGTATTCCTGTAATACGCGAATATAATCGCCTACCTTCTGCGCCAGGACCTTTTGTATATATCGATGCTACATCAATAGAAGATTTTCGTCTTATGATGTGGACTGGCACTACATATACTTATATAGGTAGTGAAGCAAACGTAGTTATTGGTGACGAACCAGAGGAACCCGCGCAGGGGTCTTATTGGTATTACAATAATACCCTTAAAATATATGTTGACAATGAATGGTTAACCATAGCTTTTGATTCTGCTACTAGTGAAATCAATCTAGCCAAGAGAGGCCTTTTACTTCAGTGGCGATATGATGATGAAGGTTACGCTTGGGAATTTTGGGTTCCTAATCGTGACTTTAACATGCGTCAGTTACCATCTTCGCAAGGTGTCACTACCATGCAGAATGATGATACTGTAACTGTTGAAAACGCATATGCTTTCACTCCCGGTAATCAGTATGTCATTTTTGATGACACTGGAGCTAGAGCAATAATTGAAGTATTTAGTGTCATCAGCCCAACTACTATACGAGCGGTAGAGACCCTTAATATATCTGTATCCGCTTCTGCCGGTGCTAGAATAGGTTCTACGTCGTTTGAAATAAATAATGACGGTACAGCTACTGTATTTGGTAATCAGGAATACTTTTCTAGACCTATTCGTACACTACATTCTTGGCCGGGTGGTTCTTTAATTATCCAGCGTAATAGTATTGATAGTTCTGGTCTGTATGAAGTCCGATATAAGGAAGCTGGTACAGATATATGGAAAGAAGCTGAATTAGTACGGACGTATGGCGTTGAATTTACGCAGTTTACTGAAGAAGAGTATAGGATACCTATCGGTAACACTTCCATAGAGTTTTGGATATCGTATAAAGGTACTCCTGGCCATAGAGAAGTAGTTAATAGCTTTGCCCTTATTACTCAATACCAGAATTTTGATTCTGATCGTATTGAAAAGCCTACAAATATTTCCCCCGCCGATCAAGCTACTAATATTTCTGTAACCCCTACTTTATCCGGTTCTACGTATAGATCGTTATATGGATTGCCTCAAATTGGTGCGCATTTCCAGATAAGTAGAGATGTATCTTTCTATGATATGGTTCTCAATACCTCTAGCGATACTCTCGTATCGTGGGTAAACGTAGCAGGTCAAACAGGTACATTCTATGCTATAGAAATGCTGAGTGATCGTGAAGCTATCATGGTCGGCGCATCTAATAAAGCTATATATACAGAAGATGGCGGACTTACTTGGGAGGCGGTAACACCCGGTGTAGGTTCAGGAGATTTACGGGATGTAGCTTGGAATCATTCGGATACTATTATAGCTGTTGGTAATACTGGTAGAGTTGTGTATACAACAGATTACGGCGCTAATTGGGTGGCTGCCGCCAGTGTTGATGGATTTGCGGGTAATATTATGGGCGTGGCTGCCCATGAATCCTATGCGGTTGCAGTAGGTGCTAGTGGGAAGATATTATCGTCTATCAATAAAGGATCTATCTGGTCGTCAGTGATGACTGCCGGTGGTTATACGGGTACATTTTATGATGTAGCTATGACTACAGCGGGCCGTTGTATTGCGGTAGGAGCTAATGGGGCTATTCATACTTCTGCTGACTACGGTGTTAATTGGTCAGTACGTACCCCCGCCGCTGCTTTCAATGGTACTTTCTATAGCGTAACCCTTACAGAAGGTGGTTATGCCATCGCGGTTGGCGCTAATGGTACTATACAAACGTCGTCTGATTTTGGTTCTACTTGGACTACACGTTCCGCTGCTAGTGGTTACGGTGGTAGTTTCATGGCTGTAACCATGTTAGATAGTAAAGCAGTAGCAGTAGGCGCTAGCGGTGAAATTCAGACTTCTTATAATAGAGGTCAAACTTGGGTAAAACGTCCAGCGGGTTCTGGTATTAGTACCCAGTTTAATGCTGTAGGTATGAATGCTGAACCATATGGTATTCTAGCCGGCGATTCAGATGTTATTCAGCATACTTACGTGTTAGAAGGTGCAGGTACTACGTTTACAGTGCCAGCGGGCGCAGACTTGTTGGAAGTTAATAATCTGTATTGGTGGCGTTGTCGTTATCAAGACTCCGTTGGTAAATGGTCATCTTGGTCCGATCCTACCGCTTTTGCTACACAACCTGATTTCAGTTTTATTGGGCAGCCATCTAATATTGCTCCCGCTTCTGACGCTACTAGTGTCGCTAATACTCCTATTCTACAGTCTAGTAATTTCTCATATGGTGGGTCTATAGCAGATACTCATGATAGTTCACAGTGGCAAATAGCTACTTCTGCTGATTTCTTGTCTCCCGTATATGATTCTGGTGCTATTTCTGATTTAATTCAGCATCAAGTTCCGGGAGGAGCCTCTCTTAGTAATTTTACTACGTATTGGTGGAGAGTAAGACATATAGGAACTACTATTGGAGCTGGGCCTTGGTCTATACCTACTAAGTTTACTGTTAGAGCTACGCCTAGTGCTCCTACAATAACTAGTCCAGTTACAGGATCAACTGGTATTTCGCTAACTCCTACTATTACCACATCCTCTTATGTATCTCAAGACCCGACTTCTTCGCACGCCGCTTCACAGTATCAGTTTTCTAAAAATGCAGGTTTCTCTAACATAGATTTTGATTCAAATGAAACTAGCAATCTTACTTCATACACGGTTCCAGGCGGTAATTTGGAAGCCTTTACTAAATATTACGTAAGAGCTAGACATAGAGGGTTAAACTCGGGCTGGTCTAATTGGTCGGCTTCAATTGAATTTACAACCATTGTAGTTAATATTCTTACACCTACGGTTACAACTTCAAATGTAACTGGTACTACCGTAGTGCTTAGAACAACAGCTTTTGGCATTACGTCAGGCGCCAATGATAGCCATGAAAGTACAGATTGGGAAATTCGTACTACAAATGATGGCGCTGGAACCCTTATATGGAGTTCTACGGATAATACTACCAATAAAGTACAGATTACTGGCGTAGGTCTACCTCCTGGCTCCACTCTGTTCGCTAGAGCTAGACATAAAGGTACGTTATACGGGCATAGTAATTGGTCTGCTTCGATTTCATTTACTACACCAACTGTTACTGGTCAGCAGGTTTATACAGTTCCTGGCACGTATACCTTTACTGTTCCTGACGGTGTGTTTTCTATATGCGCCGTATGCGTAGGTGGCGGTGGTAATGGATATTCTGGAGCAGGATTCTCTCCGGGAGCTTGGGGTTCTAATGGTACAGGCGGGGCTGGAGCTGGACTTCGTTGGAGAAATAACATTCCGGTTACGCCAGGCTCGCAAATACCAATAGTAGTTGGTGGTCCGGGACAGGCTTCAACCATACAGAATATGCTACGGGGGGATGGTGGATCGCATGGTGTCCTTAGTGGTACTGCTCAAGGTGGCGGTGGTAATCTGTTTGGTGGTTCTGGCGGAGGCGGTAATGGTGGACCCGCTCGTTTAGCGGATGACCGTCGTACCGGCGCTGGCGGTGGTGCTGCTGGTTATACAGGTAATGGTGGTACTGGTCATTATAGCAATAGAAATGGCTCCGGTGGCGGCGGAGGCGGTGGATCGCACGGGCTTCATTCTCCTTCCAGTAGTTTATCTGGCGGCGGAGGCGGTGTCGGTCTTATAAAGCAAGGCGCTAACGGTGGTAATAACAATCGTCGTGGTTTAGGAGGTTCTGGTGGTACAAATAGCTCAGCCCCCGGCGCTGGCTCTGGCCGTCCAAATGGCGGTGTATGCGGCGGCGGTGGAGGCTCCAGAAACGGTGCCACTTTCGGACTTGGTGGCAACGGCGGTGTCCGAATTATATGGGGTCCGGGACGGTCTTATCCGAACCAATCCGATTAAACCACGATTTAAATATAACCTGTGGGAAGTTACTTTACAACTTCCCACAGGAACCGCAAATGTAATAATAAAGGGAGTAGGTGTTACTGGAGCTGTAGAAGAAGCCATTAATTATTATAAAATGGTATGTGATTTGGAAGCAAATCCTATAGCTATAGCAGTGTATAGCTACCCCGATAAAGAAAAAGTTTGGTGGATTTAGGAGAATACGTGATGGTTTGGGTAGGTGTTTTTAACGGCGCTCCTCAAGAAGTTAGAGACGATAAGCCAGAAGGTGAAACTTCTGAAAATTTTGAATGGGTAGAGGCTGATTCTTGTTTTACTGAGTATGTAAATCAGGACTATATAGTAGAGAATAATAAAGTTGTTCCACCTTCTAAAGAGTATCTTTTAGATCAATTGAAGGCGGATTTAGCTACTATTAGATATATTGCTCAAAACTTTAAAGTTACCTATAAAGATTTTGAGTATTTAACTAATAATGATGTATCTAGTGCTTTAACAGAAAAGATTTTTGACGCTCAGCAATCTGACAAACCTGAAAAATATACTGTAAATTTTAAATCTTTTACAGGTTATACCACTCTTAACTTAGAAGATTTAAAGGCTATTAAGTTACTTATAACAACTCATATTCAGATTTGCTACGATAGGGAAATGGAAATTCTTGCTCTATTCGATAAAGAATTTAAGAAAGAAAAGAATTTATCTAAGATAATTGAAACTTATGTGGCTGCTGTATCAGAAGGTTGGCCATTACCTAATAAAGTTGAAGGTCACGATTGAGGTAAAGCCTAATGACCGCTGTAAGAATAGTATCCAGAATAGGTACATCAGCGCAAACTCCTCAATTAAGACCGGGTGAGTTTGGGTATGATACCGATACTAAGAATGCTAGAATAGGTGATGATACCTCTAGCCCACCAAAAATTATAACAGATAAATCTGAAACTTTTGATCTTTCTAATCTTAAAGAGCTTACTTTAAGTGAAGAAGTTCTAGAAGTTCTTGCTAAGCGTGGTGTTGATGGCTGGACACCAGTTATAACTACAGAAGCGAATGGCGATAGAGAACTTCTATTAATAAAAGATTGGGTAGGTGGAGCCGGGGATAAACCAGAATTTCCTGTTTATGTTTCTAATACTGGATTTACTACTAATCCCGCTCTAGCTACGAATGTCAGGGGTAAAAAAGGCTCTGACGCTAGCGGTCCAGTTATATCATTCTCTATCGAGAATGGTAACTTAATGATGAATGTTCTTAATCAAGACGACACTATGGGGCCAATTACTGGCTCTATAGATGATGACGGACATTTAATTATTGAATATGCCGCTATAAATGGCACTACCATACATACTGATTTAGGTAAAATACTTGTTAGAGCTAGGGGCGAATATCAGGGAGGTATTTATTACCACAGTTTAGACGAAGTAAGCTATAATAATAAACTGTATAGAGTAAAAACAGATTCTGACCCAGTTATTAACATTTTACCTATAGACACAAATCATTGGACTTTAGTTTATTCTTACGCTCTTGGTGGAACCTATTCTGTTCAAGTTGATAATTTATCGGATAGAGACGCTTATGATACAGAAGACGAAGGTTTTTCCGTATTAGTATCAGACAATGGAGATGGTAGAGCTGCCGTATACATGAGAGGTTCCGGAATTGGCGACTGGGTAGGGCCAGCCTATTTTACAGGACGCGACGGGCTGGTCTGGATCGACACCGGATGGGCGCTGGATGCGCAATATCAGCGCAATCAGGCGCTGGAGCATGACGGGACCAGTTATCGTGCGCTGTACGAACATATTGCAGCGCCTGAGACAGAGCCGGGAACTGGCGTAGATTGGGAAACAGTCTGGCAGGTAGTCGCGCTCGGCTCTGATGTGGCGGACGTTTCAACAGTCGCCGGGATTGCTGCCGAGATTGTTACCGTTGCCGCTATCAGTACTGAGGTGCAGGCCGTTGCCAGCGTTGCAGTTGACGTTCAGACGCTCGCCCCTGCTGTTGGTGATGTTCAGACTGCTGTTGCCAACCTCCCAGATATTCAGGCTGCGCCACAGGCTGCCAGTGATGCTGCTGATGCACGTGACGCCTCGCAGGCATACGCAACAGGCACAGAACCCGGCGGTCCCGGTACAAAATCAGCCCGCGAACACGCGCTCGATGCTGCCAACAGTGCAACAGCTGCACAGAACGCCACACTGATTGGCTACAGCGTCTCGATCTATAATGAGAACGGGATTGAGTCCGGTGGCTATTACGCGGAGCGGCGGGCGACATCGCCGAGTGTTCAGACCGACATCTATGCCGAGATTATCAACGGCGATCCGGGTAGTGAGGCGTCAATAATCGTCATGGTCGGCGGTGTTGCGGTTCATGGACCAGTGCTGGTTGAGCAGGACACGCCTGTTGCAATTGACGACCTGTCGATTGCCGTCACGTCTACCGACGATCTGAGTTTCATGGTGACTGCATCAGCCGGGGTTCGTGAGCTGTTCGTCAAACTCTATGGAGCGGTGGCATGAATATGATCCCATATGTCAATCGTCCTGCACCATTCGCATGGGACGTTGCTGCTGCGATATTCGGCGCGACGGGGCTGGGGGGTGGCTTATACGATCCGTCCGCTTTGGACACGCTCTTCCAAGACGCGAACGGCACAACACCTGCGCTTCCGGGTGATCCAGTTCGGTTGGTGTTGGACGCGCGGCAGGAGTTGGGGCCGGAGTTGTCTGACGTTCTCACACAAAGTCTTGTGCTTGCGACAGGCACGCGAAGCGGAAACGGGTGGAATATCACGACTACAAGCGTTTCTACTGCTGGAGTTAGGCAGCCGGGAACATGGCAGACGGGTAAATTGTACCGATACAGCGTAGCATGGTCGGGAAACGCTAATGGAAGAACCATTCGGTTCGCTATCGCTGGCAACGTTATTGTGTTGGGGAATGGAGAATCAGGCAACGTGGCTGGTGTGGTTCCCGCAGGTGCCAGTGGAAATGTTGATCTATACTCGACTAGCTCTGTCGGCGATACGTTTTACTTTGAGATCGGCTCCATCAAAGAAGTCATCAATCCCCCACTCTCCCAGCCTACAGCCGCAGCACGTCCGACGCTTTTAGATGTTTCGGGCAATCTAGGTTTGCGTTTCGACTTGGTTGACGACGCACTGACCACCGTATTGCCCCAAGCAATCACCGGTGACATTCTAATCGCAGGAACGGGCGGCACAATCATCGAGCCGTTCTCCGGCGATACGCTGACCATCGGACCGACGACATACACTGGCGGGACACCGGGCCTATTCCATGCTCTCGGCGATATCGTCGGTATGGTGCTGATCGACCGTACCCTTTCGGCGACAGAACGCAGGCTGCTTGTCGCGTATTACAAGGGTAAGGGTGCAAAGGGGCTGCTTGTCGAGGGGCCGGAGAAAATAGTCAACGGTGATTTCTCAGATGGACTTGATGGCTGGTCGGTGACGAGCGAAGGGACGGGCAGCGTTTCGGTTTCTGATGGCAGAGCTATAATTACATCTACCAACGGCTCAAACTATGGTGCGATCACACAAAGTGTGCCGATAGAGGAAGGGTCTACATATCTGCTGTCATTTGATAATTCAGGCCCAACAGGCTCTTATGTCCAGTTTACCAATGTTACTAGTTTCAACGGTCCTATTGGTACGACTCGTACAGTACGTAGAGCTGCTGCAACGGGCAACTCACCCTTCCTTTTACGTGTAGCGGGAAATTCTGGCACGGTTTCATTCGACAATATCTCGTTCCGAGAACTTCGCGCACAGGAGGACTGGACATGACCGACTGGAACCTCTCAATCGTCCTGATCGTGCCTGCACACCTACAGGACAAAGCGAACCGCCTGTCATGTGCTCTTGGACATGATGTGCTGCCCGGCAATACGTTCTCCGTGCCTCTGTCCAGCGATGGCGAAACCGTCACCCACTACGGTTGCCGGACAACAGCAAAGCCGGAATTCGTTTATATCCTGGCAGCAGCTGGCGATGGGCACCTGCCGCCAGATTTCCCACTGGATGAGTTCGGCGTCACAGCACAGGACGTTGCTGACGTGTTGGCAGCGCAGATCATCGATGTTCGCGGCGCCGGAGAAATGATGGGCCATTTTGATATTGTGTTAGCAGCAAACGACTTGCAGCACGTCACCGGGGAGGCTGCGTAGCAACAACCAGCCATGAGCTTGGATTAGGCTACCCTATGAGGGGCGTGCTGATGCCGTGATATACCATGCTCCAGATATTGATGAAAGTGTATTTTCATCAGCTAGAATTGAACCTATTCCAGCGGGTAGAATGTATCCATTTCGTTCATGATTTTAAACCGAGATATTAATAATGTCACAAATTACTCAAAATTTAGGTAAAATAGTTCCAAATCATAGAGGCGGATACGATCCTGATGTACAATATCGGGTAATGGACGAAGTATTCTATTTTGGGGCATCTTATCGAGCGGTGGAGATTCCCCCGCTCGGTACTCCTCCTACTGATGAAGACTATTGGGTAATAGTATCGGAATCTTCAGCGAGATTAACCGATGTAGAAGTTATAGACACTTCTGTAGACGGTGAAGTTACTATTAGATTTACATATGAAGATTTAACTAGCTATGATGTAACTACTGGACCGTTAACACCTGATTTAGTTAATCCTGATTGGGAAGCTATATCTGGTCCTGCTCAAATACTAAATAAGCCTAGTCTAGGTAATGCTGCCTTTGCATCTATAGGCCTTGATTCTGGAAATGTAGCCGCTGGCGATCATATTCATGATAATGCTACCACTTCTGTAAGTGGTTTTATGTCTGCTGCGGATAAGACTAAACTTAATGGAATAGCTACAGGGGCTACAAATAACCAATCCAATTCTTACCTATTAGATAGAGGAAATCATACTAATACGCAAGCTATCTCTACTGTAGACGGATTACAGGCGGCTTTAAATTCAAAAGCTAATACCGCATCTATAGGCATTGCTAATGGTATCGCCTCGTTAGATAGTAACGGAAAACTACCTCAAACTCAAGGTGGTGGCCAGCCTATTATTACTTTAGACATATCTGGTGGTGATCTTACGCCAGCTGCTTTTTATACCGCTTTAAACCATATTGGTTTTTATAGATTAGCTACTTCTACTGGTGGGCCTATCCAATTTCCAGCCTCTTGGACTTCTGTTGTGGGTGTAGGATATGGTACTGTTGAAGGCTATACTTTATCAAGTTCTGACTATGTTTATTGTTATCAAATATTGACAGGATCAACAGGTAATAGATGGATTCGAAGAGCTACTAGCTCAACTGTGTGGGGAGCTTGGACAGAACAGGTTTCAGCGGGAATAGCTACAACGTCCGCTAACGGTCTTATGTCTTCCACTGATAAAATTAAACTCAATGGTATAGCTACAGCTGCGACCGCAAACCAAACAGACGCCTACCTTCTTAATAGAGCTAATCATACAGGCTCTCAGGCGATATCCACAGTTAGCGGATTAACCGCCGCCCTAACTCCTGTTACTTCCTACAGATTAGGCCCAGCTGGTTATGGTATTACTAGTTGGGACGACGCTATAGAAAATGGTTGGTACATGGGGTCTGATGCTACAAACGCCCCACTTCCGAGTATTTGGTTTATCGGCAACGTCGAAACACATATTCCTAGTTTGTGGGTAACTCAAACTGTTCATTCTTTTACTGACGCTTCAGACACTAATACTGTAGCCTACCGTAGACATAGAAAAAATGGTACATGGACTGGTTGGTATAAGCTTCAACTAGCTCAGGCAGAACAAGACGCTAGATATTTACAGTTATCTGGTGGAACTATGGGCGCCAACGCCGTAGTACAGTTCAGTAATGAAGCAACTGATAAAATTAGGTACTACAGTAATACCTACGGCGTAGGAATAGAATCTACCACCTTAACTCATTGGTCCGCCTCCAATTTTAGGTGGAGAACTGGTTCGACCTCGGTTTCTACCGGCACAACTAGGATGGAGTTGTCGACGACAGCCCTATCAGTGACAGGAAACATAACTGCTACTGGCGACGTCGGTGCTTACTCCGACGGGCAACTAAAGTCCAACGTCGAGACCATAGAGAGCGCCTTGGATAAGGTATCCAACCTCAGAGGAGTCTACTACACCAAGGATGACAAGAGGGGAGTTGGCGTAATAGCCCAAGAAGTACAGAAGGTGATCCCGGAGGTCGTCGGAAAGTCCGGAGAGTACCTAACAGTTTCTTATGGGAACCTCGTTGGAGTTCTGATAGAGGCGATAAAGGAGCTGAAGGCCGAAGTGGAAACTCTCAAGAGGATCAAATAATGGCTCTTCCGGTTTCTGGAAATATCACGGCTTCAATGATAAATATTGAAATAGGTCGAGCGTCTACAGACCCATTTTCTATGAATGATAGTTTAGTGCGATCCTTAGCTAATAAGCCAAGCGGTGCTATTTCTTTTTCGGATTTTTATGGTAAGTCCTTGAAAGCTTTCAATATATCACCAGCGGTTAGTGGTAAAACTTTTTGGAATCTTTCTACAGACGGATTACTTAATTTAAACACGCCTGGAATATGGTATATTACACCTATAAGTAACGTGAATGTCGGCTTTAACTTATGGGGGTCCGGTGGTGCGGCCTCTAACAATAATCATGGTGGGGGTGGTGGTTTCGCTTGGGGTAATTTTACATTAGTAGATGGTAATCAATATGTATTAGTAGTAGGAGCTCCCGGTGTATTTTCATCCACGATTTATCAGGAACCTTATGGTGGTGGTCAACCCGGTAACACAAACGCTGGACAGGGTGGTGGGTTAGTAGGGATTTTCTCTAATTCGGTTTCTCAAGCCAACGCTATAGCAATAGCCGGTGGTGGTGGTGGTGGAGGAGTCAATGGCGGTCCCGGAGCTGGTGGGGGATCCAGCGGTCAGCGCGGCGGTGGTAATTGGGGAGGTTATCCTGGAACACAAACAGCGGGCGGTAACGTAGGATGGGCAGGAGAGCCACCGTTTACTCCTAATAATGGAGGCACCGGCGGTGGTGCCTTAGTAGCAGGTAAAGGTGGTACTGGGTCTGGTGGAGGAGGTAATGGATATTACGGCGGCGGTGGCGGAGATGGTAACAGCGGAAATAGAAGCGGTGGCGGTGGCGGATCGGGATACGTCCATAGTAGTTTAGTTACTAGCGCATGGTTAGACACAGGTAATCGGCGTACTCCCGGTAATGCTGATTATTTTAGAAGGGACGGTGCTGGAGACGGAGGTTTATCAGGCTCAGGTAGCGGTTCTACAGGAAGATTAATTATACATGATATATAGTAAGTAATTATAGTAAGTAATTAAAGGAAATAGTATGTCTAAATATAAAGTTACACCACAACAATTAATTGAGATATCGAAGGGTAAAGCTAATACTTCAATAGCCACTCAATTAGCTTATCTTATTAATGAGCATGGTGAAAAATACCGTATTACTACGTCTTTTGAAGAAATAACCCAATTTTTAGGGCAGACGGCTCTAGAATCTGGTGGCTTCACTACTCTTAAAGAGAATCTAAATTATTCAGCTAAGAGACTTACAGCTGTATGGCCTAATCGTTACAAAAATATTGCGGCAGCTAGTCCTTATGCTAATAACCCACAGAAATTAGCTAATCATACTTATGGCGGTCGCTTAGGTAATACTGGTCCTAATGACGGTTGGTTGTATATAGGTCGTGGTATTAAACAAATCACTGGTAAAGCCAATTACACGGAATTTACCAAGTGGATGCGTACAATTATCCCTAATTGTCCGGATTTTGTCAAAAATCCCGAATTAGTTGAGCAATTTCCATGGGCGTTCTGGTCTGCCGTTTGGTATTGGTATACTAAGAAAGTATATCTCAAAGCTGGCGATATTAGAGCTGCCACTAAAGCTATTAATGGTGGCTTAAACGGTATTAATGATCGAGTTATCTATGTTAACAGAGCTAAGAAGGTTCTAGGTAAGGCCGCTCCCGCTCCGGTTACTAAGAAACCCGCAGCTGAACCCGATACTACTCTTCTTATTTATCAGGAAAAGCTTAATAAGATTTCAGAGTATCGTAATGATAAATCTCTAAGTGTTGGTAAGGCGGATGGATGGAACGGTCCAAAAACCGTTAAAGCTACCAAAGCTTTCCAGAAATCTACTGGTTATCTTAAAGTAGATGGTGTTATTGGTAAGGAAACAAGAGAAGCTATTGATAACACATTGGATACGATAGAAACCGTTATCAAAGCACCAATTGAAGTAGTTCTTGAGGAAAAGCCGGCAGAAGTTATAGAAGAAGTAGTAGTTCAGGAAGTTCCTGAAACTCTTGAAGAGCTTGATAAGCCGGTTACGCAGAATAAGACTCTGTGGACTACTATCATGGGGGTTATAGCCTCTACTGTAGCTTTCTTACAGAGCGGCGTAGAAGCTTTCTTACAGCTTGATCCTATGGTACAGATAGCGTTACTTATTCTTATTGGTATGATTCTAATTCTTGTTGTATCGTATGTAAAGAATCTCAATACCGCTAAGAAGGGCGTAGATGAATTGAAAACTAAAGCTGAAGAATTACAGCGTATGTTTTCTTAATCATATTGGAGGGTAGAAAGTGATTCCAATTTTATTGTCTATGGGCAAAGGGTTACTTTCTACCCTTTACGCTATATTTAAGTTTCCTATAAAAATTCCATTAGGTCTTATTATAGCTGCTATAGTTATAGGTATCTATATGAAAGATACAGCTGTAGCTGAAGCTATAAGAAAAACTATTGTGGAAATAACTGCTAAGGCAGAAATTCAGGCTTTGGAAGCTATAATAATCAATAATGAGAAACTATTAGCAGAACAAGAAAAACAATTAGAAGAACAACGTATTTTGATGGAAATAGAATCCAGAATAGTACGTGAATTAGAAGAGCAGATTGAGAAAGACGAACAAGAACTCAAGGAAGCATTGGAAAAATTAGATGAACTATCGGATCAACCTCCTCCTGATGCCTGTGTTGTTGATGAGTCTATTCTTAACAGGATGCGGAACCAATAATGCTGCAGATAGGTTAGCGGGGGCTAAGATAGCAGAAGAAACTGGAAAACAATTAGATAAACAGACTGTTATAGCGGATAATCGAGTAAAGGAAGCTTTAAAATTACCTCCTTATCCAGCGTCATGTTCAAAAACTGTTAATTCTAATATAAAGAAGGGTGATAGATTAGATATAGCCTTGGATAAGGCGGATATCGCTTTATTATCCGCCAATAATACTATACGTAGATGCACAAATTGGTATAACAGCCAACGCACTCAACGTAATGGGCTTATTAATAAATTAACTAGATAATAAAAGAGGATAGCTAAAATGTCTTTAGAAACCATTGTTCAGAAAGCATTAGAGTCTGCCGCTATAAAGACCGCTTCTGAAACTCCTATATCCAATAATTCTACTAGGTCTAGAAAATTAGAAAATATTGAGGAAAAATTTATAGAGAAAGCCTGTCACGCTATTCGTGAAACTGCTAAGACTGACTATAAGAACCTGTCCGCTTCTTATAAAGCGTATGTTCAGTATAATAATGTACCTACAGGCCTACGAAATAAGTTATTTATCGCTCTTTTTGGTGAGTAATTATGCCGCAATGTCATCGAATAGGTGATGCTAATGACGCAGGCGGTGTAGTGTCTTCTTCACTACAGTCTACGGTATACGCTAATAATATATTAATATCGGTAAATGGTAGTCCTGTAACTCCGCATCCACCATTCATTCCGCCGCATACAGGTACTGTTACCGCTAATGGCTCAACTACGGTATTCGCTGAGAATATAAGTATAAATCGTAAAGGCGACGCGGATTCTTGTGGACATTCGAGAGCAGAAGGTTCACCAGACGTATTTATTGGTTAATAGAGGTATAAGTGAGAAAAGGCTCCAAGCATAGTGCTGCTACACGAAAGAAGATAAGTGATTCGTTAAAGAAACGAAATAAAATATCTTTACCTAAAACCAAGAAATTTCATAAAATATATGGAAATTACTGTGGTAAGGGTAATCAAGGTGGTAAGCCTATAGATCGTATCGATTCTGCTTGTAAGCGTCACGATATATGCTATCATTCTGGAGAAAATAAACGTGTTTGTGATAGGCGTCTAGTTAATAGTGTACGTAAATCACAGGCTTCTGGTAAATTAAACGGACGTCAAAAGATCGCCAGCAAGGCCATATCTACATATTTTAATAGAAAGCTTAAGAAGAAAACAAAATGAATATTTTTCCTGAATCTGTTAAGAAAGCTTTTGTTAAACTAGGTGACGATCAGCGGGGTGAACCAGAACAACGTATGCTTGATATTCAATTCTTGATGGGTGGAGGCGTACTAAACCCGTTAGTCGAGCATGTAGGCGATATAACTCATAGAATGACGCACCTTGTTAAACATACACCTAATGATCGCTTACCTACTAATAATGAATTAGGTCATGATATGGTGTATGATAAGGTCCATAAGACATATAAATGGCTTAATAGTTCTTATGGTTTTGAAAGGGAATTTCATCAAAATATTGAGAATAATTTTGAATATTTTAAAGAAAAAGGTAAATTTAAAAATAAAACTATACGAGACTATAGAGCTAAAATTGGTATTTTATTAGAAAAATATGCCCAAGCACATGAAAAGCTGGTTGTGTACAACCGCGCTCAATGGTTAGCTAAACGCGCAGCGGTAACTGTTGGATATATGGCTTGGGATAGTGCGTCTAGCTATTTAGCTAGTTTACGAGTTATAGTTAATGACGACGAGAAGTATGTTAAAGAAGCGTCTAAGTTTGAATTAAATTCCATGGGTAAGCCCATTCCATATAAATAATTATAAATTTAAGTGATAAAGCCATGGAAGTTTTTGGTGAAATAAAAGGCAGAACACAACACAGGGAAGTTGTTAAATCCCCAATTGTGTCTACCTTAGATAAAGTTTCTATAGAGCTAATTTATAATGATGTGCCTGTTTATGTTTTTTATAAATCAGGTAACACCCCGTGGAAATCATTGCTTATCAATAATATTTATACTGATGAAGCTATACCTAAATATAGTGATATTTATTTATCCGCTACTTTAAATGCGGATGAGAAGATCAGATATTCTATAAAATATTAGGATTTGATACATTAACCACTATTTCGTTTGCGTAAGTTTCTATATTAGAGGGTATTAACGCTATATCAAAGGTATCGGACAATTTGATAAATTCATCGCAAAGATTACGAATATTTTTACTAGGTCTTGCTTCTATAGCTTCATACGGAACTGTTTCATTAATAGGTACGTATACATAAAAGAAATTAATGTTTGTATACTTCAATTTCATTCTAGCTCTAAACATTCTTACAGAACAAAGCTGAAAATCCAGCCAAGCTGTATAATCATGCCAAGTCCATTGTTTAGAGAATGCGTAGGAATAACCTACTACGTCTATTAAATCTCTCTCAAATAGATAATTAGCATCTATATTTAGATTATCGATATACGCTAATTTAGAAGCTATATATTCTTCAAAAAATGTATAAACAAGCTCTTGATGAGCCATTCCCTTATGTGGAAATTTCTCTAGTATTTCAAAATTAGGGTTATTAATTAAGGCCCTTGGTGTTCTAGCTGATAAAGCTTCAATATAAAAACCATGTTTGCGAAAAAGCAATTCAGCTAATGAAGATTTACCCACTCCCGAACTACCAGTAAGAAATACCACATTGGGCATATTAATTTCCTTTCGTTATTTATTTTATTTTTTCTTAGCTACTTCTAAGGCCTTATTAACAAGATTTGTTAAAGCGGAGCCAATTGAAGCTTTTTCAGCCTTCTTTATTTTGTTTTTATAGAAAAATCTAGTAGGTTTATGGAGATTTATCGGAAAATCTTCCCATTTAACCCATCTATATTTTGCGCTTTCTTTATTGATTTTTACTGTAGGTTTCTTGTCAAACGCTACTGTATAAAAATACAGTATTCTTTTTGATTTTTCTTCTCTTTTAGTGAATACTAGATCAGACTCTTTAATTCTGATTCCAGCTTCTTCCCAAACTTCTCTAACGGCGGAAGTCTTTATGGCTTCATTCTTTTCTACGCCGCCGCCGGGAAAATTCCATAGATTTGGATTGTTAGACTTTTTACCTCGTTTAAGTAAAAGAACCTCATCACCTACAGTTAATATAACCCAAACAGATTTATACATAATAGTTACCTAACAAATGTATTAGCAAATGAAAGTAAATTAATAAGCACAAGGTCAGAATTTTCTGACACATAAGAAATACCATATACTAAACCTACTAACAATAAAATAATAAGCAGTGTTTTAATTCCAGTAGACATTATAGCCTCTCATATGGGTTATGATGTATTCCATATGAGAATTAGGGAGTTTCTACATTAAAAGATTTAATATGGGAGAAGGCGTAATCTCTTAAAGCGCCCTTGTCATGATCGTATCCGGTAAGTAGCCATTGCTCTTCTGGATACCAGGCTGTAGAACCAAACCATATTTTAATAGGTGTGATCCTTCTAATACCTGTAAGGTTTTTATAGTTTGTATAGACTATATTAATAGTCTTTTCACTCTCTAACATTTGCTTTCCCATAGTAATATTGGTTGATTAGGAGCCATTATTCTGCTCCACAATAGGTTAATCTTCACTTCCGTCATATCTTGTTTCCTTGATATTTATATATTTCCCATTTATTTTTACACGAGTAGCTCGACACCATTTACCTTCTATACGCATATAAGTATTATGAACTTGTTTATTATGCGATTTAAATAGCGCGTTAAATAAATTCTTAATCTTCTTTTTCATCCTCTAAAATCTTTTCTGAAATTTTATCAACGTCCTTCTTTAATCTATTAAATAGCTTCTTCCTAATTTCACGTTCATCCTCGCCTTTACTTAATTCTGCTTCTATATACATTTCAGTACGAACAGGATTATATTGCCTAGGATTAACTGTTCTACCAAATGATACACTAACTTTTGTCACCTTCATTTATGAATCTCCAATTATCTGATTGATGTAATATTTCCTTATCAGGAGCCGATTCATCTACTTCATCTACATAACGCCATTCTAAATATATATTATAAGCGTTAGTCGTGCTATCTACGTAGTCTACTTGATAGCACATTTGCAATCTACCGTTCTTTAAACGTAGATTTCCTGTTGCTTTTTCTGTGACAACAAATGAAGGGATTAGATTAACAGGTTTAACTATGTTAGTGCCAGAATCATTAGTAGGAGGAGGATTAAATTCATGTGTTGGAATAGGATCAGACATGTTGTCTAGTCCCTAAAACTAAGCCATCAAACACCGCATACAACATATCTATTGATCCAGTGTTTTGAACAGTTATATCGGGCGTAATAGTATTAACAGCTACACTCGAATGCATGCCTGTTATATACCCATCCGGTCTTTCAATTCTAATAATCATTGAGTTAACATACTCACGAACTACAAATTCTTCGTATACCAGCGACTCAATTACTATATCTACGTCCCCATACATTCTATGGACACGTTTAATTTCCGCCCCAAGTGTCCAATCTAAGCCTAAAGTAGGAATAAATTTACCTACTTCTTCCATGAAATATCTAGAAGATTGCCCATAAGGCAAATCTTCCATTGGCGTATCTTTAAGATCGCCGTTTATCATTCTTTCAGCGTCTTCTTCACTAAATCCATGATAAACGTAATAAGCTTTACACATTTGCTTACCACCATCAAACGGGTGTACACGTATGAAGCCATGGTTATGTGTAAGATGATTAGCTACAGACGATTTACCTACTAATCGATCACCAGTTAATGCAATAATCATGATATATTTTCCTTCATATTGCTGGATAATTCTCTATTTATCATCCTAGAATTAAGGTTTTCCGCGTGGTTTCCAAGAAGTTGTGAGATCTTTCTTAGTAACACACTTAGTGTTAGGATAATCAGGATATACACAATTTTTATATTCAAAAACATTTAAGTATCCTTTCTCGTCAGCCTTCTGTAAAGAAGCAAAACCCGGCTTCAGGTTAGCTTCTAAACAATAGATGCCTTCGTTGGTTACTGCTATGTCCCACCCAATTAACGAGGTTTCTAACTTCAAATTGTTATGTACAACGCTAACCCATCTATAGATTTCTTCATCAAAATCTACGCCTACTGGTATTTCATGTCCATATATATCATGATTATTTAGACTTGTGTACGATTTCGATTCCAATCCACTATTAGTCATAGCATAAGTCAGCGACCAATTGGTTATATCAACACCGACTAGGTAATTGCCTGGATTCGATGTATAATCTGTAATGTTGCCTGAACCTACAAATTTAGTAAAAGCACCTATGATTTCAATGTTATCCGGCTGTCTAACTAAGGTAATAATCCGTAAGGCGCCAATACCGCGGGAGTCTGTAAACTTAGCCATATCAAAATGAGGTTTTAAAGCCTTTTGATACACGTAACCTCTAGAATACTTCCTTAAAAGTATATCCTCTACATTTCTCTTAACATGCTTGCTAGTAATTTTGAATGCGCCTTGGCCGCCGTATCCGTCTATTGGTTTAAAGAACAAGTCTGTATGTCTAGATAGTTCGTATACCTCAACAATTTGCTCATTTAGATTATCAAAAGTCAGCAATGTAGTTTCTGGAACAGGCAAATCAGGAAACTTGTGATAAAACTTCCATTTGTTATTAATATAGGCTGCTGCTTCTTTATTAGTATTATACTTATTCCAAATCTCCTTAGATTTAATCAACCCTATATAATTAAACATATCATCATTAACTAGACGTAAATCAAAATACTCATTCGGAAGTATCTTATTACTTCTCCACAGCCTCCACATGTTTCTTAGTTGGTTAGACGGTGGTATATTGTATTTTTCTTCCATAAAAGCGAACTTGTTAAGCATCATACTTTCCGCATGATAAGAGGATATTGTATTATTTTTTCGTATTAGACTTTTTCGATCGCTTTGTGTAAACTCCTTCTATACTAATTTACCACAAGCTATGATTGAGCCCTAAACATGTGTAAACCTTCAAACACTTCGTTTATAGAATTATGCCCTACTTTCATACTATAAGGATCAGATTTAAGCTCACTTTCACGTATTTTAAGCATGAACTTGGTGTCTTCCAACACTCTATTTATAGTTTTAGAAGATTTTTCTAATCTTTGACCTTCTTTTTCTAGCATACTCAACAATGTTTCTGGCCTGAAATCCCATTCGTTAAGATTAGCCCAATTAGCACCAAATTCCATTCCATAGGATAATGGAATGGATATTTCAAAATCAAATTTCTCTCTATAATAATTCATAGGCAGTGTAGACATAGAATGTTCAGCTAGATATACAGCAAATGGCATATGTTCATATAATACATCACTATATTGAGCATCATGGACTATATTAGTATGAAGACTATCTAAATTATAACCCCGCCTTGTTATATTATTAAATGTCCATTCCTTGGAAGAATAAACCGATGCTATGCCGATATCAGAACTAAAGCCTTGAATTGGGCTATTGACTGCCCGCCTATCCATAGCTCGTTCAACCCAAATATCATCATGCATATACGCCCATAGATGACGAATACGATGATTAGGGTAATGAACCATAAAGGTTTCTTTACCTGTTCTATGAGTATTTTCAATCCAATTGGCTACACCATCCCAACGCTCAAATAGAATATCGATAAGATTCTTAGCTTCATCTTCATCTATTCCAAGTTCTTTAGCTAGAGCCTTAGCCATTTTACCGTATAAAACACCAAAAACTACCTGCTTAATCTGTTGTCTAAGAACATGCTTCTTATCAACGTTCTTTTTGAAGAAAAATCTGACATTCAAAATATGAATGTCGCCTTCACGTTCTAATATCTTCTTCGCCTCTTCCAATTTATCCATATTGGCTAGACGAAATTGTTTGATAGCGTTATTAGCTAGAATAAAAGTTTTCCTAACTGTTTTATCTTTAGCAATAACACCAGTCATTCGAATTTCATGCGCTGAGAAGTCAGAACCCAGCATAACTCTACCAAACTTTACAGAGAAATTGCCTTTGATTCCTTTAATCAAATCTTTGTGAAGTTCAAACTCTTTATCCGCGTGAGTAGCAATATTCTGTGAGTTCGGCCTAACAACTGAAATACGGCCGGGCAAAACCTTTGTAAACCCGAAAAATGGTCTAAGTCTACCGTCATTTTGGAAATCAGCGTCTTCTTTGTACCTCTTAATAATACCTTCAGCAAAAGTGGATTTAAGAATTTTTGTTTTATTAAAGTGAGAAAATAATTTTACTTCTTTAATATGTTTATAAGTCTTTTGAAAACTCTTATCTGTAGACGGCTCGCCGGATTTGCCAGTCTTAGTTGGCTCTAATTTCATTACATCAAAGAACAATGTTCTTAAATGGGCGGGTTTAGTTAGAGATAAAACATCTGCTTTTTGTGATGAAAACATCCCTCCTGATGGGTTAATACCCATCCTACGCATTATACGATTGTTGGCTTTCTTACCAGACTTTGTATTTAATACAGAATCTTTAATGCCTTCAACTGTTTTATCGAAAATACTGCCCGATTTAGTTAATTCCTTTGCGTTATCCAAATCTATATAAATACCCGTGTCCATTAGCATAGAGAATGTGGAAATCATCATTCCTAGCTGATTAACTACTAGATTCTTATAGTTGTTCTTAGACTTATATCCTATAAATTTCTCTGTAGATTGTTCTATCTGTCGCTTGCGTATTTCAAGAAGATTAATTACGTCGATCGCGCCGTATTCAGCTATCTCATCAAGTGAAAATTTAGCCATATTGGCTCTATCTTCCTTGTTAATTACGATGCCTTCTGAGCGGAATATGCCGTATCTATGTTCTACATATTCTAACGCATATGGCTTATAAGAACCACCGTTAGGTAGATCAATTATTTTTTCACAAGCTTTATAGTTTTCATCAACAGCAAATTCACCACCAATAGTATCCCATACCTTACATGGGAAGAATGGTAGCTCTAAATTAACGCTAATTTGTCCAATATCGAACTGACCAAAATGAAATATACACTCCACTTCTTCTCTACTAAAAAATTTTTGTAGTTTACGCTTTATGTATTTTAACTCCTTGTCAGACCATAAATGATCTTTTTGTTTCCAAGGAAGAACATAAGCTATCTTTTTATTAGATAGTTGTAACCCAAACTGAATAGTGAACAGCGTATTAACTGTTCTGTTTAGATTAGCGCTCTCAACATCCAAAGCAACTAAACTTTGATTAGATAGTACTTTATAGAATTTATCAAATTGCTCGATCGATCTAATAATTCTAAGTTTATAGTCTAAATCTTCGCCAGTAATAGGAGAAAAATAATTACTACCTCTAAATGCACATTGAATATGTTTTAAATTAAACCCTATAAGAGATTTGCCTGATTCCCCCTTCTCAAAACCCTCTGTTTTAGACCATTCTCTAAACGGTGTAGACAAAATAGTAGGGATATTTTGCCAATTTCTAACAAATCCAAAATATTCCAATGGATTTAAATTAATACGATTGAACGGAGTTTGGTGTACGAATACTATTCCATCTGGCTTAACATTGGCTATAATACGGCTAATGCCGGATTCGTTCGTAGAACCCAGCTCCTGATATACAAAACGAGCGTTTTTACGCTCGGCTTTACACACTTCGTAACAAAGATTAGCAAAAGTAGACCTATGGATATCATGACTTAGATTAAACCAATGGTCTAATATCAATATTGTCTTTTTAGCGTTCTCTCCAAACTGAACAATGTATTGCTTCAGCTTTTGACCATCTACTTTTATAGTCTTATTACTAATCTTTGGAGATTTCACAGCGTCATATACCTTTCAGCCTCTGTGAGGCTATCAGTAACGGTAAGCACGTCTTTATATAGATTACGCACAATATATAGGTTATCTTTAACACCACCTTCTATAGTATTGTTTACTACTAATACACTATCTCTAGTATAGCGGCCGCTTACAATTTCATATGGCGTAGCGGATAAATTATCAGGTGATCTATACCAATAAGCCCTATACTCGTCTGGCCTAAAACCCCAAGTTTCAAGCACTTTTAATACATAATAAGTATCAACAAACCCCTGTAATATTCTATGCGGTATAGCGTATCTAGCTTGAGATTTATCAGCGTCTTTTAATACATCTCTCAATAAAATGTAGAAATCTTCTACACTCTTGTATTTTATTGAATACGCCTCAGCACTTCTAGTGGTATTAATATGATTAATTATGGTGGCTACTTTACCTTTCCCGTGATAAAATCCTTTAATCATGTTTTCTGCTCCGATGCAATACTTCTACAAAATATTTCACTGGATTGATTTTTATTAGAAACTACGGTGAAGTCTTCAAATGTGTATCGAGTAGCTACACCCTCTGTATCTGTTTTTTCGTCCCATTTCTTTCTATTACGAATTAATAGCCCATTGTTTAATACATTAAAATAAGGGGCTTTTATGTTTACGACATAGAGTATAACAAACCCATTAGAAGACACAACATTTATTGTATAATTACGCTCTTCAATAGTGTCTAGATTGAAATAACTAGAACTATCCACTTTGCTTTTGCTGGATAAAAACAAAATAGGATGCTCTAACCCTATTTTCATTAATAAAGGCGTAAAAGTCTTCTCTGGATAGGTTAATATTCTTTCTTTTTCAAAGAAAAGCTTATTTAATTCCATAGACTTAACCAATCGCGGTCAAAGCTGCGGTGATCTTTATTTCTTTAGATTTGCTTTCCATCAAGAACATATTCTGCATTACTGATACATTGATAGTCTTTTCTTTCATAGAAGAAATACAATCCTTCAAATGATGAATAGCTACTTTTATCTTGGTAGATTTGCCTTTAAAATTATCTATTTTAATTGAAGCTTTAGCATTACCTATATTGGTATTACTGGAAATAAGACAGGTTTTATCTTCGATATTGAAAGTAAGAACTTCTGTTTCTGTCACGGCTCCTGTCAAAGTATCTATAACTGATTTAAGTTTTTCTGTATTAACAGAAAACTTTGTGGTTCTCTTACCACTTTCGATAACTGATCTGGCCATGTCCGCCAGGAACATGTTTTCTGTCTTATTAGAAATAGCTAGGTAATCAGTGTCTGAATAGGCGTAAAATCTATCATCGGTAGCAGCAAATGTACCACCTACGCTCATGATGTTTTGTAGATTAGGCAGTGTTGTAGTTAGCGTATTGGAAGATTTGATTTTTACTTCTGCGTCCACTACAATAGCGTGATGAGTATCACCAATTGATAGCTCCATCTTATTGGAACCCCAATTCATTATAACGCCAAGAGCTTGACTATCTGTACGATTACGCATACCTGAAACAAGCGATAACACTTCATTGGCAGTTTTAGCTACCCTTGAAATGTTTTCAGAATTTTTAAATTCTCTGCGATTAACTAATTCTGGATTACCTACGTAGAAAATAGTGGCATTGAATCCCTTAGATGAAACAACCATCCTATCTTGCTTAGGGGATAAATTAAGCTCTTTATACGCCTTGGTATAGGACAAAAGAACCTCTGGAATAATACTTACTTCTTGATGTTTTACAGGCGCGATTATTTCTACTGGAAGCTCTGTTTTAAACTCCGCGATTGAGTTCATTGCTTCAATAGATAATCCCTTTTTAGAGAAGATAAGCGTAACAATGTTAGTATCGCTACGTTCACCTAATGAAATAACTGATAGACACTTAGATATAGCAGCACTAAGCAGCTTTGTGTCTACTTTGTATTTTGCGTCTTTTTCGCTCATGTTGCTATGTTCTCTTTTTATTTGATTGTAGAGATTCGTTAATAATACGAAGTAACAAACACATTTATATTAGGATACTTTTCAGCTAGGTTAGGCATACTCATTTCTTCTGGTAGATACGTATCCGCGGGGCCATAATAAGGTATTTCAAACACATGAAGATCATGAATATGTGGAAGCCATTTTAGATATGTTTTAGCACCACCAGCTATCCATATCTGCTTATTCCCTATACCACGATCATGTCTAATTTTAGCAATGTATTTAGGAACCCAAAAATCCCACGGTACTTCTATTTTAAACTTTAAATCTTCATTATGCACATAAGTATCCGAACCGTCGATAAGAAAATCTCGACCATTGGTTTTGTCTAAACGTGATACAGACGGCCATGTATTACGGCCTACTACGACAACGCTATCTGTAGTCATTTTACGGAAATTAGCTAAGTCCTTCTGCGTTATGTCTGTTAATTCTAGTATATTCTTCCAAGGTAAACCGCCATACAAACCTATTTGATTGTGCATGCCTACAGCAACAATTGCGCTAACAACTACGTCTTCTGTTAGCTTTTCCATAGATTCTTTATCGATCATCTTTTTCAACTTTTCCTAGTAAAATACAACTGAAGCTCTTCTTACATAGTGCCTAAGTAATTTTTCTGTTCCTTCAGCTTCAATGTCTCTTGAGCAAAATACTACAGGAAGGAATACGCTACCGTTCTTATCGGAACGCCAGAAGTTTTCGAATACTGTCCATTCTTTAGACTTAATACCTATGCGTTTATTCTTTTTATCTTTATGTATTTCGATATCAAAGGATGGACGTATTTTGTATTTAAACTCTTTACAAATACGCATTACAGAATACAGATTTTTATCATCGGCTATAATACATAGCTTATCATGCAATTTAGGTAGTCTACTTAACAAACCAACCGCTTGCCCTAAATCTTTTGGTAAAGATGACGAATGTATAAAAAACCTATACGAAACGACAGTATTTGGATTTGATTTAGGATAACCCAACGTATCCCACAGTTTCAACAGGATTTTAGCTATGTATGAGTCTAGTTTAACATCTTTAGGAAGGCAAATTACAAATCGGATAGACGCATTCCGACATACAGAACCAAGTTGCTTTAATTCAAATGTAATAGCCTTAAATATTTCTAAATAATTGTCTTTCCAAGCTTTGTCATACAGTACATTTGGAAGCAAATCATCCAGATAAACAGCTTCTACTCGCCTCTTTACTTTATCAAAATGCGATGTATCGGGATGCTCGATACCCATTATAGGCTTGGCAATCATACGCCAAATGGAGGAATACACCGAAAAGATGTTCCTCTTACACGATTTAACAATCGTTTCTACCTCATTTGAGAAAATAGGGTAGTTATAATAGCTAAGAAAATCTTCATCTTTAAGTTTTCTATAGCCACATTTTGTGTAGTCTACTAAGCCAAGTTTGCCGTAATACATGTTGTTAAACCCCGTCTTTAATTATATTTTACCATTGGGCACAAAATACAAAAAGGCCGGAAATCCGACCCTTTTGAAAATTGTGACTTAATTACATTACTGTCCTATATAGCAAACTACTTGTTCAAAATTTAATTCTTTAAATGCTTCATATCTATGAGAACCGTCTATTATACTAGCTTTACGCTTATCATACACAATGGGAAACGGGATTTCATTGTTCAAAATTTTATTTTTGAATCTAGCTACCTTTTGTTCATTAATATTCCATTGACCACCACGTATTTTAGCTAAAAATACAATTTGTTTCTTATAGCTTTTGAATTTAAACAGCCTATCCGCTATGTCCCCTTCCTCGAAATCTCTGATATGATCTTCTATTATATTTTGCTGTATTTCATAGGGTTCTATATTTTCAGGAAAGCTATTATACCATTTTCGTATAAAATCTTCTTTATTCATAGTTTCATAACCTTATTAGGGCCGATAAATTTAGAAACTTTTAGTCCTCCAGCCTTCATAGATTCTATAACATCTTTCATTTCTGCTTGAAATACTTTGCTAATCAGATAAGCATAAACGCCTGTATATTCAGCGCCATGAGAAGATATTGATTTATGCTTAAAATAACAAACAAGATGGGCTATTTCATGAACCAACGTATTTAATGTAGAATCGTGTATGTTCAAAATAGCGAAATTAGGATTCTCTGCGGTAATATCATCCTTGATGACACGACAGGCACCCAATTTCTTTGCGCTTCTAGTAGATTCATTTGTCACATGAATCTTATCCATAGGTAGATTAAAGAAACCTATAATCTTCTTAGCATAAGAATTTAATTTACCTAGAGGGATAGCCTTCTCACCGTTTTTGCCTGTAAACTTGATTAATTCTCTACTTTCCCACCTATATAGGGCATTTCTTTGGCCGTCTCTAGGCTTATCAGAGTGAGATAGATATGTCTTTAAAGTTTCTCTTTTTAAAGAATCCACTAAATTCATATCTTCAAAGGCAATAGAAATAACGGGGACGAATTTCTTAGCTTCTCCATTGCCCCTATTCACAGAAAGTACAGCGATTCTAGGAAACTTTTTCAATACCTTCTTTATTTCATCTATGCTTATTGATTTCGCATGAAGATCATATTCTTGGCCTTTAGTAGAAACTGAACCAACAAACAGTGCAGCATTACCGTCTACTCTGTAAATTTTAGCCAAATCAGTTTTTGTAAATTCAAAAATAGAAAGCTGATAACTCTTATCTTTGTATTTAAGCCGAAAGAAATTATCTGGCTTTTTAGTTCTAATCATCTGATAAACTATGGACGTTGGAAGATATTGAAATTTATCAGACATTACAAATCTCTTATGTTAGCGCACACTACTAGTTGATTATGTTTAGGTGATATAGTATTTTTTATAAAATCACATTGAGCTACGGTATACCGTCCGACAACATCTATTTTTATATTGTCGGACGGTGAAGCAGGAAATAGTATAATTATTAAATACACGATATTTTGCATGTACCTAACTTTGTTTAAGCTACCTACTTTGGTAGAAACTTCTGTTTAATTTTTTGAAGAATAGTAGTATTAGGACGGGATTCTGCTACTTCTTTAGACAAAAACTTACCAGTTACTGCGTCGCGATGAACGGAACGAGTACGAGCAGCCTTAGTATTAATCTTTTCTAGACGAATTACTGCAAGAATTTCATCAGTAGTTTTCTGAATAGAAAACTTAGTCCCATCACTATTGTCATAGAAATCTGTTAGAATGTAATCTACCTTCTCCTGAATCTTTGAACGAGTCATGTCATTGTTCCTTTCTACGTTTAATAAAGAATTAGTATTCAATTGTTTGCTGACTCTTTTTGTAGGTCAGCCCATAGTTCCATTACATCCGCTATTCGCTGTAGCGATGTACCTATAGAGATTACTAAATTCTCCATTTCTTCATCTTTATCGAGTTTTTCTTTTCGCTTCTGCTCACGTCGAAGACCATTTTCGATCCTAAGACGTTTACGTTCATCATATTTTTGCTTCGCCGTAGTACTAAATTTTTCCGCACGCAGCCTTGTAATTTCCATTATTAGCTGTGATATTGATTCAGTAGGGGGTTCAATTGTTTCATAATAGGCAATGATTTCATCAACCGTCATTAATAGTTTCCTTTGACTTTTTTAGCGTAGGGTATACACCGATACGTCTGGATATTTGATTAGCCCTAGCGTTAATCGCATTATGACGGCGTTGCTTTTCCTCCCTATCTATTTCTTCTTCCGCCATATCATATAGGCGCTGCCTAATATACGGTTCTATGACATTGGGGTTTACTTCCGCCGTAATGGTATATAGCTTCTTACCTACACCACCATATACATTGTCTAGAATATCATGAACATGGTATTCTACAGAAGAATTTGACAGAATGGATACAGTTACTGCGTACCATATATAATCCGCGTATATTGACTCTTTCCTTGTTTTTAGAAAGTTTTCTTTAAAGTCTCTAGTAATACCACCCTGCCTACCAGAGGGATATAAATTAATAGGGAATATTTTATCCATTAAGATTATCCACAAGATTTACTATTTTAGCAGAATGCGTATAAGCTTTAATACGTTCTAAAGCGTTCTTCAACGAATCTATATTATCGTAGTCTTGAGAATACCAAAACAATTCATCGTTCCAATATGTAAACTTAGCTTGATATTTACCAGCTTTATTTACATATATGGTTATTGTACCGACTTCATCAGGCATAATTTATCTCCAGATTAAACCATACCGCTCGACAATTCTTCGGTCATTTTGCATCTCCTAAGATTATTCTGGCAAGCTTATTTATCCAATTCAACGGATATAAATTACCTTCCGCAACCAATTCCCCGTCTACCTGCGCAGTCATACCAATTGCTCGAAGACGCCTAGAAGCGTCTGCAAAATCCTCTGCCTCTATATGAACAACATAATTCTTACCATTAAATTTATATGCGCAAGTATATGTTTTCATGTTAATCCTATCCACTTAACTAGTCCAATAAACATTTTTCAATTTAAAAATTCGTATAGCGTCCATACACACTGGACATGGTTTCGCTGACGCTATTTTATCCGTATTCGTTACACGGAGAGAGTACATAACGCACTCTGATAGAATTTCAACACCAAACTTGTTTATAGTCTTGATAAGGCAATCCATTTCTGCGTGTAATTGGGTCTTTTTATGATTTTTAGGGCCGTGTTTAACCATAAACGGATGCGTTTTGTTTTTATTTTCGCCTATACAAATAATTTTGTCTTTGTATACTACAGCTGCTGCGTGTCTAGATGTTTTAACAAAGGTCTTTTGTGATTTAGCTTTTTTAAACAAACGATCCATTACTTCCGTATTAACATGAGAAGTTTCCCATTCTTTATACCGCATAAATTATACACCGACTATGCCATGATTATAATTGAAAGTATTAAACATTCGCTGGTCCTCCACAGCTCTATCTTTATTAGATATAATACCCAACGTTTCTGAGCCGTGTTTAGTAACTACCATGTCTTCAATGCTAATAAATCCAGCACTGACAATTTTAGTCTCCCATTGTTTGCCGCCATCACCTTGGATACTGACGACAATAGCATGACGAGCGGCATCGGCCATATCGTCGTGACAAACTTTGTTAGGAAAGAAGAATGGATAATCGTATGTATCATTTACGCGAATGACTATATATTTGAAATCCGTCATAGCTAATCTCCAGTGTACCGTATTCCTGTTTCGTAGGGTCCTCGCATTATGTTCTTCATTTCACGCCCAACAAAAATGGTATTTGACCGCAAGCTATGTAAATAATTTTCAAATTTTGTAAACAGTACGCCTAATTCAGTGTGTGAGAATAAATTTTTAAGTCTTGGTTTATCTATATAAACCCAATCGCCGGCCATTAACGCATAAAACGTATACGTATATGGAACAACATCAGATTTAGTAGTCCTACATTTATAATGTACCGCAATCTTAGTATTAAATATCGTCTCAGCTCCAAAATCATCCACGCCGGGTACTTCCAAATCAAATATTTTTGAACCTACGCGAATTTTAGGTTTCTTCGACACCATCATATTCCTTATAAGGTTTTTGCCGTCGAGTATTATTTTTGGCGCTACCGTATAACGTCTTATCCCTTTTTATTCTTGAAAATCGGGGTATTTCTTTTGAAAAGCCTCAAGAACAGTCCGGGCTTTATCGGCAAATGGCTTATCCGAAAGCTTGACTTCCTTGATGATATGTACATGATTGAAATTATGACCATGCGTAGAAGTGTCTACCTCAATTATAATATAATGCTCATATACACCCATCAATTCCATTTCATAAACATGGATATTCCTATAGTTGTCCATTAGCTTTTTCTTAGCGCCATCAGACAACATAGAAACATCGATTTCCAAATACTGCTTCATTATTCTGTCCTAAGCTGTTGTTCAGTCATAAGCCAACGAAAAGTGGACGTGTTAAACTCCATCTCCTTCATTTTATTATACGCATTAACGCCTCTGAAAGAGGGAGTTATATTGCCTGCCACACCATAAACATGAATTAGCTTCAGCCGCTTCAACTCATCCACCGCGGAATAATACATTTGGCGACGCCAATCCATCCAACGACTAGGCAACCATCTACGCCATGTAGTATTTGGGTCAGAGGGATTCTCCACCAAATCTTTTAGAATATCGATCTGCATTCTGACGAATATAATATCCAATTCTGCTCGCATACTCCTAGTCCTTATTCTGATAGGCTTCGCGTCCGAAAGCCATTTCCACTTGAAGAGCTATTTGTTTACGAGTTTCTTTACTCAAATTAGACCACCATTCAGACCATTCTTCTTGCTTGGAATTGTATTTCCAAGTCTTGCCCTCAATCTCGCCCATCCCAATCATTTTTAGAAATAGCGTTTTATCGAATCCAATAAATTCACCTGAATTTCTAGCTTCTTTAAATTCCCTTTCCTTACTATTATTTACGAAGGAAGCACTAAAACCTTTTTCCTCCCCATTTATAAAATCGTCTATATACTTAGCGGTAATATGTAGATTTTCTCTACGAAAATTATTCGCTATCGTTCTTCCACATTTAATCCAATGCTTATACCATTCATCCATATTCTCGTCAGTTATCTTGTCATTGCCTAGCCATGTTTTTTTGGCTAGACCATTAATGGAATCTAACAGTTGCCTATTCATGTTCATGATTCTATCTCCCTCAACGTTGGAATACGTCCAGCTCAATCCAACCGTATTCTTCAAGAATTGATTTAGCGTACCTAAATCCACGCGAACCATCAGGATTTAGCATAATCAAACCATTTGGGGTTTCTTCAAATTCCCTTATGGTAATGTCCCTTACCTTCTTGACCGAATGAATACCGTCCTTTTCTTCATTTATTATCTTGGTGTATTCATGCCCCATTACTCGTATAATAGCCATTAGAAAGCCTCCATGTCTATGTCCACATAGGATAGTTCATCTAGGCATATAAAGTCTGTACCTCGATAAGAAAACCGCATGTTTTTATGCCAATGGCCGAAAATCCACAACTTTGGTTGATGAAAATCAAACATTGACTCTAATGCAAACCTAGTCACACTAGGAAGTCTATGTTTAGCTCTATTAACCTCCATAATGGATTCTGCTACGGTAGCGGGGCAATCATGGCTAACTACAACGTTTGGTCTGATTCTCCTGTATCTATCTGCGATTGAATACAGCTCTTCTGTTGAACATTCCTCGTCAGGCCACCAATTAAGACCTTCTATTCGCCTATACTTATCAACGGACAACCCGCCTCCAACGTAGAATACCCCATCCATATATGTGCCGTCTGCAATCCAACACGGATGATTCCTGCAATACGCTGGGTTATCGTGGTTCCCACGAATAAAATAATGCGTTCCTTTTGACATGGAATCAAAAGGTGGATTGGCTAGGTTTACTAAATCATCACCAACTCTTTTCTTGAAGCCTACCCCCATATCCCCGATCTGAACACTGTAAGGTATATTACGGATACGCTTCCTATAAGTTTTGAATTTCCCGTGCACATCACCGATGAAGCGTATCTTCATTTTAGCTATTCCTTTCTTATCCCCGAAAAAAATCCTATAATAACTGCTATTCCTAACCAAAACATGAAACGTAGAAGGCTTGATTCGATCGCACCCAACGTTTGTTCAGCTTCTGTTCGGGTAATCAGGTAAGCGATAGAATGAAATGCCGCTACAAAGAAATACCCCGCAGATAGACCAAGCATTAGATACCAGATTGTTTTCATAACGTAATCCAACCCTCCATATATCCCGAATATAATTTACCAATGGGTTTGCCGCGTTTACCTACTTTACGCCAATACCAGAAATTAGATATCCCATATGTACCCCAAAATTGCCCTTCTACTAATTCAACTAAACCATGCGCTGGATGCATAAGTTGATCCCCAATATGGAGTATACGCCCCACACGTCTCTCAACTATTGATTTAGCTGTTTGTGTTATCATTTGTTTAACTCCCTATAGTCTTCCAGTCAGTATAGCGGGATGAACCCCTGTTAATGTGGACATGGAATGCGGTTCAATACGACATTCGTAATCAGCCTTGCGAAGGTTTCGCGCAACAGCGTGAGCTGTGAACTCATCATAATATCCGTACACTCCAAAACCAGTATCATTGTGAGCGGTAATGACTCTGTGGGTAGCCTTCGGATCATTTATTGCCAATGAACTATAAGTTAGTAACATAATTCCCTTTCTCTATTATTACCTAGCCTTTCTCTGACTACGTGACATGTCTGGCGGCGATACCAACGATCTTTGATAGACGTGGCGTCCCATTTGTGTGTTCCGCGCATATTAGGAAATCGTCGGTAATACCGGGCGGTCAATCTTTCAGCCGCCCGTTGAAATTTACTGATTGTAATCATTTTATGGCCTGTTAGGATCCGCTTCAGTCTCGGTATACGTATCTCCACAAGGAAACACACCAAGAATCAAATCACCATTAGCGAGACGAAACCATTGCCATTCAGATCGGCCATCGTTACCAACAGGCTGGTTAACCACAAAGTTAACCATCATCGGGTCCGCTACAGAAGCGGTTGCCAGAAGGATAGGAGTTTCCAACGTTTCTCCGGTTTCATTGTCTTCGGTTTGAAGAATTTCTCGCATTAGCTTACCTTTCTTCACGAGAAATAACAATTAAACAATCGTCACTGAACCCGGATACAAATCGAAATCGATCCAGATGCTTCGCGTTGGGAAAAAGATCAACGTCCAAAGGATCGAACTCTGGTTTGTGGTATAAGCCATATAGTGGCGATCCATCACAATCCCGCTCGTAATGAGTTACGAATAATCGAATGCCATGGTGCTCACTGTACGGAATGTTAACTTCAACCAACGTTCCTTTTGGAATGGAGTGTTGCTTCTCCAAATTGTTTTCACGAATGGTTTTTCCATTGCCTTCCACGATATTTGGTACATACACGTAGTCCATGGGTTATCCTTTCGTTAACTGCTCCATAATGAAGGTAAGCGCCTCCATAAGTCCGGTGGCAGAAGTGTCGTAAAGAATTTCTCGCATTGTTATATCATTCTGCTTCTGCCCGAATACGATCATAGGCTTTCCAAAATGAGCTATGGTCTTTGTGATACGGCTCATTCGTGTAAACTGAACCATACACGCCAACAAATTTATCTGGATTATACGTTGGAGGCTCGATGATACCAGTCACCGGGTCTATTTCTTCCCAATCATCATACAAAGCCGCCGGCATTGGATGGTCGCGAAATTCAACGTTGAACCCTGTTTCCTTCGCGGCCTGTTCCACAAACCGCTTATGAGAAAGGTCCATGTTAGTCATATAGCCAGTCATATTAAATCTCCTTTTCCATTGATAGCGGTAAGTTACCGCGTTAGTTTATTAAGCAAATCAGCGCGAAGACCGGCTTCCCTAATTACGACGATTCGGGGATCATTCATCTTGAATGAATGAGAATCGACTTCATATTCCGATTTATGCTCATTCAAATCGATTGCAATTTTCTCATACGTTTCGGAGACGTATGTCGCCTTGTACAGCGTGCCCTTGTAAAACACGAAAGCGTATTCACTCATTTTGAAACACTTCTGAAACGACCAGAAGGCGGGAAACGTTTCCCGCCTTCTGCCAGATGATGATGGATGGTTGGTTTAGGCGTTACCGATGAAGGAAACCGTCGGGGCCGTCTTGGTGAACTTCACCGCGAAAATCTGACCAGAACGTTCGATCTTGGCGGTCCCGGTTCCACGGACGGACACAACGTCGAGTCCCTGTTTCTTCAAGAGGCGGGAAACCGAAGACTTGATCTTGTCGGCGTCGTCCGTGCGGCTCTTGATCCGAAGGACAGCGGCGTGAGACTTCAACGCGATCCGATTGATCGTCTTTTCCGTCTTCGACATTTCGTCAGCGGCGCGGACCTTCTTCGCCAGACGCTTCGACTTCGTAACCTTTTCGGTCTTTTCCGTCTTCGCGGTCTTCGGCGCCGACTTGACCTTCTTTCCCTTCATCAGGGCGGTGAGGTTCTTCCGAACCTGATCGACGATGGCGTCACGGGTTTCCTCGGACGGGTTGTCCATGAAGGCGCGCATACGGCCATCCGACAGGGACTTGGTGACGGCACCCATGATCGCGGTATGCGGAGCGGCCTTGCGGGTGGTCTTGGAGGTCTTGATCTTGGTCATGGTCTGATCCTTTCGGGTTGGGTATGTGTGAATCTCTATGATTCCAATATACGATATCCCCATATGAATGTCAAGCCATTTCTCAAAAAAATCTGCATTTTTTTGACCTTGGGTTCAGACCTTTCCCAGCTCCAGATTATGCACATTTTTCAAACGTAAAATGGGGAGGACCAATCCTCCCCATTTCGATAATCAGAATCAAAATAAAGCTGGCCCGAAAAGCAGGACGATGGGTATCCCCCACAAAATAAGGGAGACGACAAAAAGTTTGACTGTCCACGATGCGAAATACGTGGTCTTTTGAATGCCTTCCGCTGTTACATATACCCGCTTCCGGTCGGTAACGCGGTTAACCGCGTAGTCCACAACCATGAAAAAGAACGCCAAAGACAAGATCGGCTTCATAATTAAAGCGATTAGATACATTAGGATAACAAAGTTTCCATCACTCATGATTCTGTTCCTTTTTATTCCGTAGTTATTTAAGCTTCTATACCAAACCCTTTCAAGGTTGACTCACGAAGCTTCTCACCGAGTTCTCGATTCTTCAATCGAAGAGTCTGAATTTTACGCTCACCGCCGAACAATCCTTCTGGCATAGAGAAACCATCTACAATTCCATCTTTGATTGCAATAAGAACTTCATCCTTCGTCCATGAATAGAGCTTACTTTTTGGATTTCGAACTTCCTCATATCTACCCACCAAACGTTCGAAAGTGACTTCTTCCTCGAAATTATTAAAATACAGAGGCTGGTTGTGCGCTTCACGCCACACATTCCCTCGTTCTATAAGCTCCAACTCATAATCATGAAGATACATAGAGCCACGACGAGCATACGTATTATCCTCGTTTACCCATTCAACGTTGTAACACCATCCGCGATCGTCTTTATCCCAATGCCATTGAATGGAGCTAATCCGCATTCTGTTAAGTTCACTTGAATCATGAAATTCGCGTTTGACGATATCACCCTCCCAAAACTTGGTTTCAGGAAGATCACCAATTCGAACCACGTTTTCACCATAGTCATTAGGCTTATTTTCAATCGCATGATACGCTGTGAATCGTCTATTATATTCCTCTTTATCTGCCATTTCGTGGCTCCACCCGTCAACAGCAGTAGAACCGTTATCCCATTCAATTATAGCTGCCCCATCGGCTTCATAAATACCGGGTTCATAAAAATACCGATCAACGCCAACACGACCACGATAAATCTGGATACGATGACGACCGAGAAAGGTTCCGAGCGTGCCATTAGGAGGATACTTATCTCCAGCCCAGCCACGAGATTCCTCGTTCATATTCATAATAACACGGTCGCCTTTAACCAGTAGTTTGTCCACAAAAGCCATTTGTCAGTTTCCTTCATTTTGATTGTTTCTATTTAATCTTCACGTAGGCTTATTCAGTATTCCGAATAATACGTGTGTTCGCAATCATCGACCAAAAACCATTCGCTTGATGTATTTTTGGTTTCGAAATCGTAGGCTATAAGATAAGCCTCTTCGATATCCATTGTGTATATGCCGGAACCTCGTTGATTCATAGAATTGATTTCTGCGAACCCATATTGAAGCCCACCGGCAGTAGCCATAATTCGGCATTCATAAATGGGTCTTATTCTATTACCCGCTTTATAACCACGAATCAGTTTCTTTCCGTTTCGATCCATATCCCCTAGCAACAGGATAAAATCTTGTTCATTATTAGCCGTTATCATGGTTTCTCGCCTCATAGTAGTTAAACAGCCATTTCCAAAACGGGCTATGGTCTTTGTGATACGGCTCAATCGTCATACAGAGCCGCCGGCATTGAATGGTCGAGAAATTCAACAACGTCTGGTCCCCAACTGAAACCAGACAAACCGGGATTAAGGTGACGGGCGGCATCTTCACCGTTGACCTTACGTTGCAGCCAATTAGGCCACTGATATGACACGCCCGCTGCGAGACACCCACGCTCCCAGCACAATAGGTACAGACCATACCTGTCCGCACGAAACGTAACCTTGCGGGTGGTGCGGGTTTCACGAAAGAGAGTATATTCACGCATGTTATGTTCCTTTCATTGGATTCAACGTTTGGGAATGGTGGACTGTAAAGTCCACCTAACCGAAGCGTTGGTTTCTTCGATTAAATATGAGTTACGATATGACTGCGGTAGCGGTTCAGCATGTCATAAGCCGCCTCCGCTTCCTTTTTGTCATTGAAATAGTAAGCCACCCTGTCATTAGTATCGAACACCACAGGCCAGACCTTGGTGTTATTCGGTATCGGATCACCGCCGATATCTTCCGACTTGTCGTAATATAACGAAACCTTGTCACTACTGATATCATCATGCAGCTTCATACGATACGGCTTTTGCAAGCCCGCGAGATTGTACTGCACCATCCACAAAACGTTGGGAAGACCATTAGCCATTTTCATGTTCCTTTTATTTAAGCGTTTCTACTTTTTCGGAAACCCGGACCAGAATGCTTCCTGACCATCCTCCATCGGAACAAATTCCATATCGAGAACTTCCCGCAAATCCACAGTATCCGCGTACTTAAATACCGGAATCCACTCGCGGGTAGTGTAGAGGTATTTCCACTTGGTTTTACCAAGCTCCACAAATTCCCTCTCTTTCTCCATAGTCAAATGGGACGTTTGTATCCATCCCATATGACCATTAATCTTGAACTCGAAACACGGCATATCCGGCAATTCAAGCCCAATAATTTCTGCGAAGGTGAGAATCGTACCCTGTTTCGGCAGGTTATTGAAACCGTAGTCGTCGTCAACCATTTCGCTCGCGCCTTCCATGATATTTTATCCTCACCAGTTATCGTAGGTTAGACCAAACCAGATTGGTCCAAAACGATAGACGAATATCGGACCATCATGCCACGTATAGAACGCGGTGAATTTCCAGTCCTTTGTTCTTCCGTATTCCCAACATCGACGATGCCGGATCATGAAGAACCAATGCTTCAACATTTCTTTCATGTTCAGCCTATTTGTTTTACATGGAGCACACGTTTGGACACTCGAAGCTGATTATTCGCGTTAATCAACTTCACGTATTCTATAGCTTCATCTTCGGAATCAAACACCAGCGGTGTATTCGGTTCCCATTTTCCATCGCCGATATAATCGGCGGTTAAAACTTCCCATTCATAACTTACCATTACTATGGCTCCACGTCCCGAAGTTCGACCATAATATACGCCGTACCAAACCACACTATAATAAGGCATAACACTTCAAATGGTGCCTTATTAGGAAACATGCCGAGCATTCCAGAAACCACTCCGCCCGATATCCAAAATCGGATTGTAGTTGTGTACGGCAGTGTTTTGTTAGACTCCCCCAAACGTTTGATACGTGTTGATACCGCTCCGACTGAAAGAATTAGGCTGCATATAGTAGCCAATTCGAAGTCAGGAAGATTAAACCATATTCCGAGAACCGACAGAACGACGGACACTACCAGCCAAACTACCATCTATAAAACCCCCTATGTTACGGCGATTAGGTTTCCACTATTATTAGAACAGATATCGCAAAAACTTACGGCACCAGAAGAAATCCGGCTCGCCGTATTCGCCGATCACATTCGGTTGCGTGTAAGCGACAGTGATTCCGAAAACGGATATATTCATCTGTGACCAATCCCCGCTTTCTGTGACGAAACGTTTGATGAACGGTCGTCCCAGAAACGCCATCAGGTTTCCGTAGACAGTTTGCGAGCAGCTAACGAGCTTAAGCATAGGGTATTCCTTGTTTAAGAATGGGGCTGGTTTTTACACCAGCCCTGTTTCGTGTCAGGCCGTGAGGAAGCGGTTCCTCAAACGTTTGGAGTCCGCAAACGTCTTGGGTTCATGGAACTCCATCGCGATGCTGTTGTCGAAACCTTGCTTCTTCGATCGCTTCTGATGCTTTCTCCGGCGGTCGAACTTCGCCAGGGTCTTCATGAACTCACGATTCTTGCCACGAAACGTTTTCGACATTTTCCCGTTTCCTCTTGTTAGGGATTGTTGCCTTACATGGATTAACTACAAACCGTATACACTCGCACTCGGCCGATGCAACTCGATATGTACCGCCGGTGAATAGACGGGCGTGATATCGTAGTCTTCAATATCACGCTCATACTTTTCGAAGAACTCACGAACACCATCAAGCGTAGCCGGAGTCGCCACGATGAACTCGCCGTTTCCTTCAAACACAAGGAATTGGATTTCCTGTTGTGCTTTGGGAGCGGTAATGGATGCGACCATTTCATAAAACTGGTTTGACATTTGATTCTCTTTTCAACGTTTGAAGGTTTCAGCTCTTCCCAAATCGTCCCCGTGGGACAAATCAATCATATCATGATTCGGTCAGTTTGTCAAATCGGAGGAACCCTGGCTTTCGGTTAAAGTGTCAGTTTGGATCAAAAGCGTCACTCAAAACGTTTGAACATATTCACCGCAAACCCCTGATTTTGATGGGGTTGACATGGACACCGAATCAGTGTAAAATATGAATGATCCTAATGGGTTGGGGAACCCGGTCGGATCATTCAAACGTTTGAATCCCCTAAACATGAGAAAAGGACACTCTCAACATGGCACGTATTTCCAACCGTGATCGCGTTCTCGATATCGTGGACGGCATGAACAAGAAGCTTCAGGGATCGGTCGCGACCCTGCTGGAGACCATCGTGGAACTCTCCGCTTCGGAAGACCTTTCCGATCTGGAGGAATCCACGGCGTCGTCTTCGCGCCGCGATAAGGTGAAGAAGGGCAAGAAGACCGAAAAGGTCAAGACCAAGCGTGGTCGCAAGGCCAAGGACGATGATGACGAGGACGAGGCACCGAAGAAGCGTGGTCGCAAGGCCAAGGCGGACAAGGCCGAGAAGAAGTCGAAACGTTCGAAGCCGGAACCGTTCGACGGTACACCGACTCTGGATGACTGCTACGATTTCCTCTCCGAGTTTGAAGGGGAGCCTGTCGAGGGAGGCATTCGTGAACTGAAGCCGGAAGTCAAGAAGCTGGGCGGCGATCCCGACGTTCTGACGGAGGACGCGGAAACGCGGGCCGAGAAGGCGGAAGAACTCGGAATGTTCCTCGCGGCCAACAAGGCGCTGATGGCAAAACTGAAGCTCCATGACGAGGACGATATTTCGGAACTCGCCGAAGAACTCGGTATCGACACGGACAAGGTGAAGTCCAAGAACAAGCAGATCACCGCCATTCTGGTCGCCCTCAATTCCGACGAGGAACCGGATGAAGACGACGAGGATGAGGAAGACGAGAAGCCGTCCCGTAAGTCGAAGAAGGACAAGAAAGCCAAGTCCAAGCGCAAGTCCAAGAAGGACGAAGAAGAAGACGAGGACGAGGACGAGGACGAAGAAGAAGACGAGGATGAAGAAGACGAGGACGAGGACGAGGACGACGATGAAGACGGCCTCGATGACATTGACGATATCGATGACTAATCGTCCCTGACGATTTAGAGCGGGGTTATTAACCCCGCTCTTTTCGTATCTTCAAACGTTTGAGGAACAGAACCATGACTAATTGGGTTAATATTTTCTCACTTAAAGTCGGCCAGTACATTCATTTCGACGGTGGAAGTGATTGCATGAAGGCTGGACCAAAGGAAGTAAAGCGGGATGAACAACAAGGTCTTTATGTAGATTGCGGAGAAGGCCGTCACTATTTATATGCTGACGCGAAAGACAGCCAGTATGTTGTAGGGTTTCGAGTTAATCCACTTATTACAGCAATGAGTAGGGTCGAAGAAATTGACCAGCATCTTAATGATCCTCTCACAGAAGGGAATGAAAAATATAAAAGCGAAGCTGACCCGGTATTCAATACCGCTTTGATGTCGGCGGATAAACGACTTGCTTTGGTTGCTATACGCGCGGCGTCCTTCCGTGAAAAGCATTACAATTCGAAGGAAGGGCGCTATGAGTACGACACAATCTATTGTGTGGCGCAGTTTACACCTGATGCTTTCGAAGCGACATTGATTAGTTTGGCGCTGAATGGCTGGTGGAACGACGTGCTGGATGCTGCGTGTAAAACGTTGGGTATTGTTGAGGGGGAGAATTATGATGAACAGTTAGCGGAGAAATATCCGCTCTAACCCAATTACAGTAATTAACAATATCAATCGGTAAAAAGCAGGAGAGAACCATGAGCAGAATTTCCGTTCAGATGAAGCGGGTCAAGGAAACCAAGGGGGCGTATCAGTATTCGGAAATCGATGACGATGGAAACGTTATCGAGGACTTCCGTGAAGTCAAGATCGGCTCCATCTACGTTCGTAAGGACGCACTGGACGGTAAGAAGGGGCCGAAGGAAATCACCGTAATCGCGAAGTGGTGATAACATGGATATTGAAATATTAGCGAATATCCGTTGGGTAGGCGGAGGACATGGTTGGGTATGGACAAGCCAGAAAGGCTACAACTATTATAACTATGTCCGTAAAAGTGACGCTGTTCAAGCTGCTTTAGAGCATTGGAGGATCAAATGTTAGTAACGGAAGCAAAACTTCTTCTGGAAAAAGCTGGTTATACCGTAGACGTTGACCGTTTTATGACTGTCCATGATTATCGCGGTATTATTGATACGCTGACTATCAAAGATGGCGCTGTCAATAAGGACGATGTAATAAACATGTTGGATGAGCGTGGGTACTCTGGTACTCTGTAGAAGACGGTCAGTTTCATCCGACTGATGCCGATATCGGCATCTACGACTAGGAGCGCACTATGAAACAATATCGACACTGGATTTATGGGCACTTTTTATGTAGCAATTCCGCTACACAGGAGAGTGTTCATGAGCAGAACCAAACGTTGTATCCTTCCCGGTTTTTCCTCTACTAAGTATTCCCCATGGGAATTGACGATGACCGGATTAGGCAGGGAAGAATGGGCGGAGAAAGATCCGCGTAATCGTTACGAGAATGGATACGACGGTATCTCGCCGACCTATTATCATTCTCATTATCCGCCGAGGGGTTGGCGGGAGAACTATCAGGGTAAAACCCGTAGTTTCTTCAAGCGAAAATATCACAAGGATTTTCGCCAGTATTGGAAGAAAGAAATGGAAAGGTGGGAGGATTAGTCCTCCCACTATTCCAATCAGGCAACGTGATGAATAGATGAAGGAACCAAAACAATGAATATTATCAGAAATGGCTTGATCGCAATGATGGTCATGATGACTTCTATAGCTACCGCCTCTGAACTTCAATTCAAAATGTTGGAGGGATACGGATATTGGAAAACAGTTGTGGCGGAAGATGACGATTTTCCTATCATCTGCACTATTACATCGGAGCTGGGAAACAATTCCGCCTTCCTAATTAATTTCTCTTACCTTCCTGAACAATCACTGTCCATCGATCTTATAAAGGATACTTGGAAGATTCCGGCTGATTTGAAAACGAAGATTCGATTTACGTTTGATAATAAGGCTCCATATATTTTCAATGCAAATGGGGCGGATTTTAATAATAAGGGTTTAATTATCGATATGTATGAGAATGGAGTGGATATTGAAATTTTCATGACGATGTTCACTTCTAGTCGTAACCTAGTAATCGAGTTTGAAGGGGCGGAAAGGAATTGGATTCTCAATCTTACAGGCACAAGACAAGCAGTTAGCGCATTTCATAAATGTGTGAATACGTTGCCGAAAGAAAATCCTTTCGATGAACCTACACAGCCTTTCCAAGAATTTAACGGTCCTAGGCAATCCCATCCGTATATGTTCAAGCGGGAAATGGAAGATTTGAAATTAAACCCTTCCAAGATCAGATATTTTTAGAAAGCGTAAATACTGGTTAGCTAAAATGAGGTCCAGCGCCAGACTTCGAGATAATCAATGAACCCGAATGAGTCTAAAGGCACGATTTGACTTCCTCTGTCCAGTGTGATATAATAGGGACAGGGGAAGTCCCCAATGATGATGCTGATGATGTTCAAACGTTTTGGATGGCTCTGATGACACAAATTGCTACTATTGACAAACTGCGGTCCGTGGTCGAGAATCTCCCCGACTCGCAGAAAAATTTCGCGCGTTCTCTCATCGAACAATATGACAGGAAACAATCCTTATCTGTACGGCAATGGCCGTATGTCCAGAAGCTGTTCGATGCGGCTACTAAATCCGCTGAACCTGCTCCTGTTGCCGAAGAAATAGGCAACCTGTCCTCAATTGTCGAATTGTTCGACAACGCCAAGAGCAGCGGTATTAAATTCCCTAAAATTCGATTTGGTCACGATGACCATTCCATCGTTCTATCTGTGGCTGGACCGAACGCTCGGTTTCCCGGCACGATTAATATCGTCTGTGACGAGGTTTGGCTGGGTCGCGTAACCCGTGAAGGTTACTTCACCAATCCGCGTAAGGTTGAAGCGCCTTTCGACGTGAAGGAAATGCTTCTCAAACTCGCAGATAATCCTCGCGAAGAAATGGAAGTCTACGGTAGACGTACCGGAAATTGCTGTCTGTGCGGCAAAACGTTGACCAATGAGGGCTCTATCGAAGCAGGTATCGGTCCGATCTGTGCTGGTAAATGGGGCGTGTAATATGCGGAAGACGATGAAATTCAGTCGTAAGGTTTTCGAAGGTATTACTGCCAGGGTTCTAGCCTCCGTTCTAATCGTCATGGTGTTTGCTCATATTCTAACCTCTTATGGGCAATACACTTTGAATGGTAGTAATGAATTGAAGGTGTTTATCGACAAGGAAACCGGCGTTCACTACATTGGTTCGGCCTTGCTTGGACCAACGTTGGTTCGAGTTGATGCAGACGGAAATGTAGTTGTGGAAAAGGAACATTGAAATGGCAAAAGTATATATCGATTATTTGGACAAGAACGGTAAGCCTATCAAACAAGAGGAAGTTCTTACCACCGGCGATTCGGTCTACATTCTAGACGATATCGCTAACCACATGAACCTCGATGATGAAATGTCCAGCATACCGAAAGGTACTAAAAGGATCGTCATTAATATTCCTTGCGATATGTGATAGGAGAATCAAATTGAAAATCGTCAACAAGGACGCTTACAAGCCCAACGCTTACTCCAAGATCGTTAAGCTGGAAGTAGAGGTTATGCTGGACGCAGTTCCTGGTGCTTGGCATGAACCGGAAGACATTATGAACTGGATTGCTTCTCATAGTTACGTCCAGTCCGTAACTCTAAAGGAAGAAATTCCTGCCAAATACTCGCTTCCTATAGGAGATTGATAATGAAAAACGTTTTGATGGGAATTGATGGTCTTCATTTTTTAAGGGAAGATGGATTCATTAACTTCATGAAAGCTATTTATGATGGACATACCATGCGACATGAATTTGATGGATTCATATGGAGCGGATTTGGATTCGGTGAAGGCGAATCCAATGTCGTAATAACGGAATACAATCCGCTAACAGGTGAACACTTTAGTCGTGGGAAACAAACCGCTACAGTTTATAAGGGATTTGTTGGATACGTTGGAATATCCGGTGACTATGGCTTCGTTTCATTCTGTGGTATGTATCTAGGAAACACCACAGGAGCGCTATTCAAGGAAATGGTCATCGGCCGAAGCCCATTCATAGGAGTTCTGTCATGAAAAAAGTTATCCTCGCAGGGATAATGGTAGAATATCCTCAAGCGCGTTTCTTCATTGACGCTCACCCAATTCGTAATGACATGGGTATCTCATATACGAGTAGCGATGACGAAACTAAGGTAGTCGAAGCGGTAGTGGACGAAAGCCAATATAAAGTAGAGACCGGATACAAGATCACCCTTCGACCAATCGACAAAAAATACGCTCCAGAAACTTACTATCAGATGGATTTTATCAGCTTATCTAAAGAACGGGGCGGTAAATTTCATTATGTCACTGTCGATGGAGAAAAGGTGGAATTAATATAGCCAATAGATTCCACTAAACTACGATGAATAGATGAATTGATGAAAGGATGACTAAGATGGCTATCAAGAAAATCAAACGTAGCAATATTGGGCAGATCCGCGACAGACTGGAGAAGCGGCTGAAAGCTTTCGAAAAAGCGCACGGATTGAAAGCTAACGTAGGTACTATGCGTTTCACGGAGAACAACGTGAAGATCACTCTCACGTTGTCCATCGTGGATATGGAATCCGGCCAGGCGCGTAGCCCCGAACGCGATGATTTCTTGATCTATGCCAGGAAATATGGTCTTTCTCCTGCCCTTCTTGATAAGAAATTTTCTTGTCATCTTGGAACGTTTAAAATCGTTGGATATCGTTCCAGAGCGAGAAAGAATAAATTCCTTCTGGAAGCTCTATCGGGTAAGAAATTTGTTACTTCTTATTATCAGCTGAAAACATGGCTGATGGAATATAAGCCTACTAATAAATATGTTCAAGAATTTTTCAAACCTGATTATGGCGTAATTATGGGTGAAACAGACGATAAACAGCGTGAACTCGAACATGCCAAGCAGGATATATAGATATGGTGAATTTTACAATTGAAAATACTCCGGTTAATGTAACGGAATTTCCTGCTCCACACTTATTGAATAACGGGAAGCGTATTCTCATTATCACGCCCTATTTACATTGTCGTGGATATATAGAAAGAAGCTCATATAAGGCGTCTGGACAACCTAGTTTGCGTATTCTTGATGAACGTAGGAGAACCTTGATTCACGTCACTATTCAAATCGCAAACTATACGTTGGAACCTGATTGCTGCTTCATAAATGAGTATGAAACAATAGGTATAGAAGAAGCGCTTATAAAATCCAGCGTAATCGAAATGACAAGAGAGTCCGCTATTCTAGGAAGAATCGAGTACCCTGTTGCTCGAATAATCATGAAATAATGGAGTATTAAAATGGCAATAATTAAACAGACGGTAGCCAATCTCAATTCATATAATCAAGCTATAATTGCGGATATGATTCCTTGGATCATATACCACAACGCAGAACTTGATAAATGGGATAATCCTGTCACAATTATTGAACGTTGTGACGGTAAGAAATTTCGAATGGTTCACCATTCTAAGTCGTTTCATAGAAAGCAGCGATACACTATTTATGAAGGCCGTAATCGTTTCATTAAAGTTTTTATCAATGAAACAGAATCTGATACTCAAGAGGACTCTGTTACCGCACATAGATACACTGTAGCGTGGGGTGATGGCGATAATCTTGGTGTCTCTGTAAATGAAGCTATCTCGGCAGAAAATATTCGAGAAGAGGAATTGCTGAATGATTTGAAAAATATTCAGGGTAATAAATATTTTGAAGTAATATTAGCAGTTTTGAATAAAGTAGATATGGCAGAAGCATGGCAGAGTAAGGAGCAAAAGAATGACTGAAACAGTTAAGCGATACATCATTCATTATGATGGTCGTGGTGAGGAAGAGCATCCCAATGGCGACTTTGTTCATTGGAGTGATATTCAAAAGCTTATTCAGAGGAATAAGGAACTAGAAGACGCTAATGTAGAAAATCTTCGACGAGTTAGAGAAACTAGGGATGAGGCTCTAAAAATCGAACGAACTATGACAGAAGCCTTAGAAGAAGTCGCAGAATTGAAAGGGCTTTTGAAAGAGTACAAAGTTGAACTAAAAAGGTAGATTACCGAGTTGATAGGCGTTCTCCGATATTTAGAAAGGTAGAAGAACGTTTGAAATAATCGAGTAATAGGATAGTATTGACATACCTATATAGGTATGGTATACTATAGAAGTACCTTTCGTAAGTACCTCGCATCAACTAACCTTGGAGAAAATCAATGAAGACCATTTTTGTTTCTACGTTTATCACCGTTTCCATGGCATTCTCTGGTATTGCTATGGCGCAATCACAATCCGCAAATAATACTTCACAGTCAGGGTCTGCTGCATCTGTTTATAACAATTCCCATAATCCCAAGCAGGCACCGGGCGCTATTGCTCCAGGGCTTACGGCAAGCGGAGCAACATGTCTAGGTTCTACTTCTTTCGGTGGGTCTTTCTCTGGCTTCGGTCTGGTATTTGGCACTACCACGGCAGAGCGTTATTGTAACGCACGTGAAGACGCGAAGTACATTCAGGGTCTTACGGGTAACAATCATGCAGCGAAGGAACGTCTTTGCGACACACCTGAAATCGCAGCGGCGTTTGCACGAGCAGGACAACCCTGTGCGAATCGTGGACGGGTTATCAATACGGCATCCGCAGCGAGTACTACCCGTAGCGCGGCCGCGCCTACGAATCGTGTGGTACGTTCCTTCAAGAATATGAAGGAATGTCAGCGTTATGTTCGTAGCAATCCGGGTTCTGGTCTACAGTGCCGCGCCCGGTAATATAGTAGATTTATGATCTACCCTTGTGCGGTGGGGATTAATTTTCCCCACCGCAGCGGGGTATATCAAAAGATATACCATAACAACAAACCTTTAATGTGAAAGGACTACAATATGCGTAATTTCTTCATCGCTACTTGTGCTGTGTTTGCGCTCATGCTTACTGGAGCAGTTCACGCACAGTCGCTTACTCTCGGTAATGGTTCCCTCGGCGCTGGTCTGACGCTGGGTGGAAACGTCGACCTTTCAGGAGCGGCAAACTTCGCTCATTCACAGCAGTTCGGTAATGCCAGTACGTTTGCAAACACGCAGTCGTATGGTATCTCTGAATCGACGTTCGCGGGTGAATACGGCTCGACTGGTCTTAATGGTGTCGTTCTTGGCTCCAATCACAGCCTTAATGGTTCTGTTACTACTGGTTCGGGTTCGCTGTCGAACGCCACTTCGTCTACCGTTGGTAACGGTACTGCTTTCTCGGCTACGGCTGGAGCAGGTTTCGGCGTTGGTGGAAGCGGAGGTCTTTCTGGTGCCGGTTCGATCGGCGGTGCCGGTCTGAATTTCGGTAACTGACCCGAATTAAACTATAGGAAGGGGCGAAGTAATTTTCGCCCCTTCCACTATTATTCATAACCCTCGATAGAACCATACAGAATCAAGGAATCATTATAATGGCTACATGGTCTGAACTAGCTGCGCTTACCAGATTTATTACGCGCTCTAATCCTGATGGTGTAAATAAATCTTCGTCTGGTACATTGCAAATTGTTTTTGGCAATGACAATATGTTCACAGATGGTTCCGAACATATTACCGTTGAAGTTAACGGCTATGATATTAGTAATTGGAGTCGTCATCAGTATTTTGGGCCATTTAAAACCGAGGAAGCAGCGAAACTTCATCTTTATGATGAACTAATTGAAGCCTTCAATGAAGTGCGTGAAGAGCGCGAAGAAGCAGACTTAGAGGAAATTGATTTTCCAGATATTGATAGAGACGATGAAAACTACATATTCGACGTTCATGAAGTTAGAGAGGATCGTGTTATTCATGGTGCGGTTCATGGATTTTTCTCTACATTTGCAGCTGCTAGAGACTACGTAGAAGATTGTTATACTCCTATGTATAGCCGGTTTATGATGATTAGAAAATGTAGAGTTAACTCTAGCTGGCCTGCTACGTCATTTAAAAATTCTGTAATTGAAATATGGCGCTTCAAACAAGAAGACGGTAAATTTATATTGATGGAATAACTCGTAACAAAGAACCATATACCGCTATTGGAGAGAATCAAAATGAAATACATCATCGTCAAATACGCAAAATATCACTATCCTAAAGGAAAGGCTCCACTAAATCATTCTATTTACAATACGTATTCCGCAATCCAATGTGATTGTAATAAACAGTTTTATTTGTCCAAAGAGGAAGCAGAAAAGGATTTGAAATTTCTCAATGAATATAACCCAACGGTTGGTTATGGAATTGTTGAGGCGATAGAATGAGAAAAATTCTATTTATTTATTCTTTAATAGCTATGTTTATGGCTACCAATGCTTTTTGCAGATAAACCTTATTGATAACGGAGGAACGGCCGGTAAGTATTATAAACGGTTCCAACGTTTGTTTAATGAAGATAAACTTAACGATCTGGCCTACAAGATGCGGGAGATCAACTGACATGACTGACACACAGAAAGAAACATGGGCGATTGCGCAGAAATTACAGGATGTGGCGGGGCTGGTGGAGCGGTTGCGTGGTATGCGCGTTTCGACAGCCATGGAAGCCGCCTCCCTCATCCAGTCGCAAGCGGCGAGGATTGCGGAGTTGGAGGCGGGGTTGGAAGCGATAGCCGTTTTCCCGAATCCGCCGACAGTTTCACAGGCCCGCGCCCGTGCCCTGCTGAACGAGGACGCCAGCCATGACTGACGCACAGACAGAAGCATGGGCGATACCATTGTTCGTGCGAGGAAGCATGACAGACGAAGAGTATTCTTCGCTGGTAGAGAAGATTGCCACCGCCCTCGCCGCGAAGGATGCGGAACTGGCGGTCCTGCGTGCTGAACTCAATGATTGTGCCAGCGAAATCCATGACCTTCGTGCGCAGATCGAACGCGCCGAAGCCCAGCTTGCCGAGGCAAGGAAGGCTCTGGAGAAAATCTATATTGAAGCGCGATCGCTTCCCCTTCACACATCAGTCGTCACGCGAGAGTATGTGCTGACTTCTAAGCTGGCTGTCATTCGGGACGCCGTCCGCCGCGCACTGACAGGAGGGAAGAATAATCATGTCAGATAACATCGAAGTAACGATTAACCTATCAGCTTCAGATGATTTACTTACTAGATCTAGAGTAATAGCGACTACAGCCCTATCAAGTGTCTTTACCAGTGTACCACCGGGTATTTATAACACTGTAGTATTATCTATTTATGATTGCTTAAAAATGTATGAGAATCTAGATGAAGTAGCGAGGCGTCAATCCGAGAAATAGATACATAATACAGTAATGAAATCCGAGTTCGGGAATAGAAGCATAACGAAAATTGAGTTATAAGCTACAAAGAAACATCAATAGAGAGCTAATCATACGACTGAATAGAAACAAGAACTGTTAAATTAATTAACACCTATAATAGAAACAAAGAAAGGAAATGACATGAACATTCACACTCCTGTAATTGATAAGCTTTCCAAGGATATTAAAGAAGCCTCTAAGCTTATGTCTAAACAAGAAGCTAGATTCCTTGTAGACGCTTACTATACTATGCAAAAGGACCGCATTCGTCAAAATAATCGGTTGTTTCAGGCAACCAATTCTGATACCCCCCACGCATCAATTGGATGGTTGTTCGATCAATCCCTCATTCTTGAAAAACGTGTTGGAAAGATGCTGGATTACTATTCTGGAGCTTCTACTGTAGGTATGTGGCTGAGGGAAAATAAAGGTATTGGTCCTATTATTGCGGCAGGTCTTTTGGCGTATATCGATATTACGCGGGCGCCTACTGCTGGTAGAATTTGGTCTTATACCGGGTATGTACCTGATGTAAACTGGCACTCAGCAGATACTAATAAGACCAAAATTCGCGAAAGATTTCCTGATTGGAATTTACAGCCTTCGACCGTTCTTAGTACAGAACAAATCTATGAAATTATGGATTTTTATAAGCGGAATCCTGAAAATGTATTCGCTTCCTTCAAAGATGAAGAAACTGACGAGTTCAAATCTATTACGTTTGGTGAGCTTGCTACCTACCTCGCTAAACCACCATTTAATCCGGGGTTGAAGACATTAGCTTGGAAAATTGGAGAATCCTTTGTTAAAGTAAGCGGTCAGGAAGAGCCCAACTACGGACACCTTATAATTCGTCGTAAAATATACGAGAAGAAGAAGAATGAAGCTGGAGAATATAAACATTTAGCGGAAAGGGTGTTGGCTGAAAAGAGATGGGATAAAACGACGGCTACATATAAATCTCTTATTTCTGGTAGGTTGAGTGACGGACATATCCATTCTAGAAGTAAACGTTGGGCGGTAAAAATATTCCTTTCTCATATGCATCATATTATGTATGTAGATCATTATAATAAGTTGCCTCCACGACCTTTCGCTATCGAACATCTAGGGCATGTAGATTACATTCCACCGTTCGTTCCATTTGAAAATTATGTTACTGTGAGGGAAAACTGAAATGAAAAACGAGAATTTCAAATTTAGAACATGGGTTCTTATGTTCAACGATTTGTTCTTTATCGCGCCTACAAACCTAATAGATGAAGAAACGCCAGATACTAGTAAATTCGTTACTCTAGCGAAAATCAAGAAAACCGGAGATAATGAGCATACTAGTTTTATTTATGGTAACACGGATTTTCTTCCTAAGTTCAATGAAGGAAAGGTAGATATTCAGGTAAAGGAAACGGCAGATCAAGCTATGCTTCTTATCGAAGAATCTCTAGAAGAAGCATATCCGGTTAATGTAGAACCAGAAGAGCCGGAATAAAATAGTAATTGAATTAACATGGAAGAACAGAATCATTGATACTGAATGAGTTATGCAAGAATATAGAAACAAGGGAAGCTTTAAATGAGACGTGACAGTCTAATGAAACATGATAAAGTGTATCGAGACAGTTTAGGAGAGAATTATGAACATGTTGAATAACAACTTTGATAACGTCGCTGACAAGCTTGATAATTTGACAGCGGAACTTGAACAAGAACTTAGTAAGGATTTTAATAAAAAGGAGACCTTTATGAATACACTTCTAAAGAACGCGAGCGAAGAAAAGAAAGTTCTTCCTTTCGGTGCCTACAAGGGGGCTTCTCTCAAGGAGGCGACTGCAAAAGTCATGGAGAAAAATGCTGCTCTACCCACCGCCCTACTTTCTAATGAAAGTAATGAAGCTAAGGATAAGTTGGCTACTTACCTTAAGCGTAAGGCAGAACTCGTTGCTGAACATGAAGTTCGTATTGAAAGCATCTCATCGGTATACGATCATAAGATTGATACTAATACCGCTATGATTAAGGATATTCTTGATAAGATCAAGGTTCTGGAAACTCGTATCGGCGAACTTACTCAAATGAATGCTAAATTGATGCAGGAAAAACAGAACCGTATTGAAATGGAATCAGGTAAAACTGATGAACAAATCAAGCACGTAGACCAAATCATTTCTTCTATTCGCGTTTTGATTGAAAACCTTTCTGTATCAGTTAATTAAAATTTAATGGTGAGGGGTTCTACCCCTCACCTTACTTAATGGGGTTAGATATTATGGATATTGCTCTTGGTAAGCAAGGTAAATGGGCTTCTGATACCTATAGATTTGTATATAAGACCTATAAAGATAAGTCTGAATCAGCTCAAGTATCCGTTGAAGAAGATATTATAGGTAATATACGTAGTCTTCTTCTATTGATTGAAGACCCCGATTCTAATGCTTCTTTAGCAACAATTTATAAAAAGATAGCTCCTAATAGTGTAGATCGCGTAAAATTAATTCAAGAAACAACAAAATTGGCGGCAACCAATTTAATAACACCGAATGAATATCTTGAATACCGGCTTTATAATAAAACACAAGGAGAGAAAAATTCGTATATAAGCGGTTTGAAATTGTATGATTTATGGAATAAACTAAACGATAGGAAATTCCTTCATTTTGATGATAAGGATTTAGCGAATAAACTGATCCGTTATAAGTTAGGTAACGATCACGCCACAGAAGACTTAGGTACATTTAATAGCCAAGAAATTTCTAAAAAAGAACTTATTAATTATACTCCATTCTTCATGAAACCTATCGATGGTGTAGGCGGTATCGACACAATATTAGCGTATAAATATAATAGGTTATCCGATAGTTTTGTAACACCTATTGGTAAAATGGGATATGAAGAATTAAAAGAGCGTATGAACGATAAAGACTACCTTATTTCAAAGGTAGTTAAATCTTCATTTAAACCATCCTTTACACGACATTCCAAAGGTTTGAATACCATACGTTTTGTTACTTTGCGAGGAAACGTTGTAGGGGCCGTGTATAAGTTATCTCGCGGGTTAAATTGGGTAGACAATTTTAATACAAGCGGTAATTACGCTGTGGCTATCGATCTAGATAACGGCCATTTGTTTAATACAGCCTATAGAGGTAAAGATTATCTTGGTAATGCTGAACTAAAAGTAAAAAGAGCAATTGTACCTGATTGGGATGATCTTGTTTCTTTCGTAGAAAAGGCAGCAAAAGTTTTCAGACCCACCAAGTTAATTGGATTCGATATAGCTGTAACTGATAAAGGTCCTGTAATTATAGATTTTAACGCTACTCCGGGTATACGTTTGCTCCAGATACCCTATCAAATGGGGTTCAAAAGGATACTAAAATAGGGGTTGACAGGGTATTTGTAGTAGGATATACTATATGTAGACTAGTAGGGTAGTGATTTTTCCCACGGTAAAGAGAAGTCAGACCCTGATGGTCTAGAGTAACCAAACGTGTTGTATATTTTGCGAGAGTGTCTTAAACACGTTTGTGAGTTTGTGAGTTGCTTCTATACGAGGTAACTTGCAGAAGCGGAAGGGTAAAATACAGTCATTCGTTCATCCCCCCGCGCGGATGATTGTAGGTAAGGTAAGTCAGATAATTGTGTCCCCCGCCTGAGGCTGATTTATCTTACCACCCTTTCGTTTGTAGACGCTTAAGATTAATTTAGTTGATGCCCGCTTGGCGTAAATGGTAGCCGCGGAGCACTTAAAATGCTCTTCTTCGGAGTGCCGGTTCGAGTCCGGCAGCGGGCACCAACTAAATTAATTTTCGGGAGTGTAGCATAAATGGAGAATGCCTTCCGCTCATAACGGAATCTATGTCGGATCATACCCGACCGCTCCCACCACTATCACATTTACCTATTTAGGTATGTCCTAGAAACTAAAATAGGTACGGGATAGTTCGATCTTGTCCATCGAATAAGAGGACGCTAAGCGACCCGCCAACTACGTAAGGTTGGTCCCAACTAATACAAGAATACGTCGAGTAAGCTACCCCGCTTGAAAGGGGTGAGGCTGCGATGTAGAGGGAATAGCTTGATGTTGACCGAACCCTCATCAAGTAAAGCAGGCCGTTCGGTGGCTCGCCAGTATATCAAAGCTGGTTCCCTCGACTTCTTCTAGTTAATCGTAGTATGCCATGGATGAAACCTCGTAATTGATGGCATTCATGGACGAAAGACAAAGGTGGCCGATCGAAACTAACATGCGGATGTTTTCGAGAAGGCCGGCAATGTTTACTACGATTGGTGGAGGGGTTAGGTTTCCTGCTTTTCCTAACCCCTCCACAACTCGAACTCGTAGCTCAGCTAGTAGAGCTATTACGGATGCGATACTCACCGGGCGGGTAAGGTTATTGGTTATAATGTCTAGTACATCAAAAACATCTAAAGATAAAGAAAAATACAATCAATACATGAATGATTATATGAAGGAAAGATGGCGTAAAAGAAGAAAAGAGGCTATAAAATATTTAGGCGGTAAATGTGTAGACTGTTCTAGAAAAACAAGATTAGAATTTGACCACGTTGACCCTTCGGCTAAAACTATTACAATAGCTAGAGCTTCCTCATTTTCAGAGCTTAGATTTTGGGAAGAAATCAATAAATGTGAATTAAGATGCAGAACTTGTCATAAGGTGAAAACTAAAATTAATGGTGAAGGTTGTTTTTCTAATCCTAAAATAAGGAAAAGATGTAAATGCGGTAAGATTTTCAAATCTGTTAAATCTTACGCGGGGCACAAAGCTTGGTGTAGATTATAAATAGATTTGGGTCCATAACACAATTGGTTAGTGTGCGGAACTTTTAATTCCGAAATTCGGGTTCAAATCCCGATGGACCCACCAAATTCCTCGGAGAAATCCAAAGAGGGTTCGATCCCCACCGAGTTCACCAGATTCTTTGAAGCTAGATTATGATAGCAGTTGGGTTTATCTACATTCTGCAAGGGTCATAATGACAATACTGTTTATCCGTGGTGCTTCATCGTATAGTCAGAAGTGATAACTCCGGCGAACGGATATAGAATATAGTAACAGCGCAATGAAAGGAAAATAACATGGCACAGAAAAAGGGCATTACAAAGAAGCATCGTACCTCTATTGGTAATTCGTCATTCAGCCGACCAAATAACAAGCGTAATACGAAGAAACCATACCGTGGGCAGGGTAAGGCTAGATAATGGTTAGACCAATAACAGCTCCGACAAAAAGTCGATCGACACCAAAGGATATTTCTATGGGCAATAAGAAATCTAAAGCTTATATTAACAGGGTTAACGAAGACGACGATGATGATGACGATCATCAGTATAGTTATAAATTACCTATAACTAAATCTAAAAAAGTTGGTAAACATAAAACATTGTCTACCTGCGATCTAACTACTAGAATTGCCAATATTACGAATAATAATAACTACGCAATTAATACTATTACGCAACTATTATCACAAATTGATAGAATGCCCGAATCTTCGGAAGAAAAAGAATCTTCGGAAGAAAAAGATGGATCGGTTGAATCTTCTAAAATTAATGACCGTTTAAATATTATTCTTGTAGATTTGCAGAATCAAAATGAAAGTCTATTACGTATTAGAAATTTCATTGTAAGACATATTCTAGGTGAAGACACAGCTGAACAAACATAAAGGAATATGCAACAATGGTTAAAAAGCAGAGAACCTTTGTTAATAAGCCAGAAAAACCAGAAATTGATCCTATGTTGGATGATATTGTAACCCTTTTGCGTAGGGATAATCGAAGTACCTACGCAAAAGCAAATGTTTCTGGTTTATCCTCTAGTACCTTGAATAACTGGATGAAAAGCAAGGTTAAACATCCACAAAGTGTTTCAATACAAATGGCTTATCGTATGCTAGGATACGAACTTCGTCGAGTTAAAATAGAGGATTAATTGTACGGGAAAGCACCCATCCCACAAAACAAGAATATCTATTGACGCCTCTACGATGAAATTTGTATAAATTGTGGGGTGCATGATTTAGTACCCGGCGGTTGCTGATATACCAACTTTATAAGTTCAATCTATTTAAGTTTTGGGAGGATAAATCCTCCCTTTTTTGTGCCTTTATTCCACAAGAAATACTACTTTTTACTAATTCTTTTCTATGAAAAGATAGAGTAGAGATAATGCCAGAATTTACCTCAATAATAGAGTATTTTGTAAATATAGCGGCTGTAGTTATAATACTAAACAGTCTATTACTATTTTTAGGCTTGCTATCTATACGTCCTAACATGCGTAAGCGTGAATCCATGTACATAGGTTTAATTGAAGGGTTAACAGAAGCCTGTGTAGGTGCGTGGTTATTAGTATCAAAACCAATATTTATAAATATTGATTACAATTTTATATTCAGTTTGTTTCTATTAATTGCTACCATTATTGCTTTATTTGTTCGACTTTATTTTTTCACTGTAATTCGTTTCATTTATTCTAGATAAATTTAGATAACTACGTTTAGATAGCGGTCATGTTGAATTATTATGATAGATTTAATAAAAATAATATCCGATCCATTATTAAAAGACGGCATAGCTGTTATAGCAATTATACTAACAGGTTTATTTGTACTGCTTAAGCATCTTTTAAAATTTCTACTTAGTATAAGCGCTAAAAAAGAACCAGAAGAAACGCGAATAGAAAAATATTTTAGACAAACCATAGAAAAATATGAAAAAGAAAAATCAGGTTGTCAAGAAGAATCTCGAAGATTACAATTAGAATTAGCAGAACGCAATAATACAGTTACCAAGCTATACATACAAATAAAAATATTAAAAAGTAGAATACGTTATTTAGAATTTAAGCTTAATGAAAATAATATAAAAGTTTCACCACAAATGGATCACTTCGATGATTAACATTGCTAAGACTTTAGATCGGCTGTCCAACACCTTAGCTGATATAGTCGATAATGATAAAATACAATATTTTATACGAAGATGTTTAGATATTATAATAGACACTGGAATACGAGCTGGTGTTCTAGTGTTATTGCTTACATTCAGCTTAAATGTCGGACCTGCTATTGAATCTAGGTTCTTAGGGGTATTTAATGAGTGGCACGCAGAAAACTATGTAAGTTCAGAAAATAAATGGACTTTTAACGTATCTGCTTCTAATCCTTGGTATCGATTTAATTGCTTATACGTATCAGAACAAACTGTAGCGGCTAATATTATAAGTGAAGATGGCTTAGATACAACTCATGGAGTGATAAATATTGTCAAAAGCGATGTAGAAATGCTGCATAATAGAAATATATATAAAGGTGAATGGGAACTTGTAACTGATAAACCGATTCCAGCCAATTCTATTATAACTGGCGTACTACATCATCAATGCCATGTTTTATGGACAACTACTACGGTATTTGGGCCATTTCAAATTCGTATAAATTAAATTTGATTTGTATTTTAACGGTAAAGTAAGATTGAATGTTCTATGTTTAGAGGATTGAATCTTGAGCAAGCAATTCAAACAATGGTCTGTCAAGTATAGACCTAAGAATTTTGATGATTTTCTTGAGAATGAAGTAGCCGTATCAAAAGCTAAGAGAATAATTGAAAAACAAGATGTTCACGCCATTCTTATTCACGGCGGCACAGGAACGGGGAAAACTACGCTAGCGAAGATTCTTGCTAATGGTCTTACGGACCAAGCTACTGATATCGATGAGAAGAATATCGCAGATGAAAAAGGGATTGACACTATTCGATCTCTTATTAAAACCTCGCAATTTAAGCCTAGAGGTAAGAACCGTGTATTCATCATGGATGAAGTACACGCACTACTAGGTCAGAGCCAATCGGCGGTGTTAAAGACAATTGAGGAGCCAGAACACGATAGAGTAGTTTGGATACTCTGTACTGATAAACCGCATTTATTAAAACCAGAACTTTTAAATCGTCTTTATAAAATTGCTGTTGAGCGCCCTTCTGTTGAAGGATTAGCTAAGTACCTTTTCCGATTAGCCAAAGTAGAAAAAGCTTTCCCCAAGCTTGAAAAAGACAAAATCAAGAAAATTTGTAAAGAAGTAGCTACGGTATCCGATAGGGTTCCTAGAGAATCGCTACAGCTTTTAAAAGAAATAGCTGATTCTCAGAATGAATATTCTTCCTTTAAAGAATTGGTTATAAATGGTATTAGAAAATCATCTGATAAAACAGATGCTCAGATTGCTTTACAAGTAATAATGTGTCTATATTCTTCTGAAAAGAAAGCAGAAGAAAAAGCTAAATATCTTACTAATATATTATATGATAAAAACATATGGGGCGTAATGGAAAGAGTCACTGCTATCCATTATGATCTTATAAACCATATGAGCGGTATAAGAGTAGGGGCAGCTTTTTATCATGTTAAAGAACTACAGGAAAGAAAAGCAGTTCCTGATATAAGAACAGCCGCTATTGTAGGATCAAAATTAGTAGCTATTAAGAATGAATTGCTTTCCATTAACTCTAATATACAACATTATGTATTACCAGAGCTTATAAAAATTATCTATTTCTTAGAGGAAGCCGATGAGTAATACAAATTTATTAAATCCTTTTCACATAGAAGTAGCCGTTTACAATACATTTTTAAGCTTGGAAACCTCTTTATATAAAGAGTTAAAGAAAAATGAATATTCGCCCAATTTAGAAGAATTATTTGAATATTACAAAGATTTTAATAAAATTGAAGAATCTATGCGTATATTTAATGATGAATTTAAAGGTAAACCTTTAGAAGAATTTATACAGATTAATGCGGGTAAAATAGAATGCGTAGTACTAGATTGTACGCATAGAGTGGAATTGCTATCTTATGTAGGTTGTATTCAATTAATACTTATGGCTATTTTAAATAATCCTCAATATCAACATAAGTTCACAGTTCTACTTATTTCTATAATGAATCAATATTTATATAGAGGCGATCCTGTACCCGCTTATTGGCATTGGCACTTGCAAAACAGTTCTTATCATTAGGTGATTTATGAATATAAAAGCTGTAATAAGTAATTTTTCACGAATACCTGATGCCGATGTTTTCCCTGATTATTACCCTTACAGACCTATAGGTGATTTTAATTTGGACGTTGAGAGCTTACAGCAATCCGCAATTAGGCTATCTAAATATATCACATACCTTGGTTTAAAATTCAAGATTATATCTTTTTTAAAGGAAGCCAAAGAATTTGAAAATTACTTATATACATATTTATTAACTTCTAAAATGAATTTATTCGAAAATTCAACTATGCTGGGTTATAATTATATTTATGGTTATGCTCAAGACGAATCTATTACTAAATTGATTATAGGTATTGATTTTTCAGAATCTATAGAAACTGAATACATACGTTTATTTAAAGTAGCCACCATAGTAAATTCTATTTATTATGAACATATAATAGATAAATTAGGCGATATAGTATATCCTAATAGGCTTCTTATGTTAAAATTAAAAGGTGCTGAAAATTTAATAGAAAAATTCGAAATAGAAGCTTTTCATTTATCCTATAAAATAGGATTAAAAACAGGGAGATTAGTAAATAGTGTGGAGCTTAATGAACGCATACATGGATATAAGGAAACTCCTTCACATATTATGTTTATAAATAAAACTTATCACACAGATTTTTTAATACAGCTTATATAAGGGTTTAGAGTAATGAATGCCAGAGACAAGCTTGAACTTATTATCAAAGAATTTGATCGCGTAGCTATTTTAATTGATGGTCATACCACGCATAGTGCTACTAGATCGATTGATATGAAAATTGATTGGAATAAATTCCAATCTTTCTTTACAGAAATAGCAAGAGTACGTAATATTAATTATTATTTAACTGTTACAAACGTTGAAGTAGATTCCAATGAATTTGATTTAGATATTGACACTTTAAAATTATCTACGGACGATAAACCTTGGTGGTATAGCGTTGTTAATTGGATGAGTTATAACAACTTCAAGGTTACATTAAAGCGTGGCAGAGAATTTGAATTTTCGGATACAAATTCTATTGGAATAAAGACCAGTATCGATGTTTCTATTGCACTAGATAGCATGAATCTAATTAACATAGATCATGTTATTTTTATGACCGGCAATACGGAACATACAGAAATTGTTAAAGCCTTACAGTCTAGAGGTATAACTGTAACAATAATTGGTAATTCTCATAAAAGAGTTTCTACCGCAATAGAAAATAAGCAACTAATTAGTGGTGACGATAAATCATATCCGTTTACTGTATCTAAAAGATTAATCAAAGCTTCCAATTATTTTATTGATCTTCTTGATTTAGCACAATTTATTGGTATAGATGACAAATAGCATAATAACCATAAGAATAACGAAGAAAGTAGTCTCTACATTGGAATGGATGAAAGATAACCAACCAGTAGAGAAATTTACAAAAAATGATCCCGCTTTACATTATATTAAAAAATTAGTCAAGGCGGGGTTAATCGAACCTGATAGGGAACTAATACCGCATCCTAAATTCAACGGTGGTATAGCTAGATATTCTCTGTCTAAATTGGGTAATAAGGTACTAAAAGGAAAATAGATTATGGAAAATCCTATCAAAGCTATTACAATTGTTGGAAATCAGTTAGAGGTTGTAGAGTCTGGGCGTTTGCCTTCTGAATTTTCCTTAGATACACCTACTATCACTATTGAATTTGAAGACCTTTCTGTAGCCAGTTCTAACACTTTTAGAGAAGACCGCACTTCGGTCTACACTTTTGGTCGATATAATGTATCTATCGGCAAGGTTACTAAAGCAGCTAAGACTAATAAAGAGTTGACTAAGCTTACTAAAGAAAACGAAAAGCTTAATATTACCATTGATATGTTGAATAGCACAATTAATGAGTACGATGAAGCGGCTAAGGAAAACATAGCCGCCATGAATGAAGCTATCAAAGAAGCTGATGAATTACGAGGCGCTTTGGAAGCAATTAAAGAAAATAACGAATTAGAAGTAGCTAACCAACAGAACGCAGCTCTTATGGAAGAAATTGATAGATTGAAGGCTGACATTGTTCGCCTTTCCAATCCAACTAAGCCAGATACAGATAACGACGCTTCTGGTGATTGATGTAAAAATAATAATAACCTAATTCTAGTATGTAGAAAGTATGGGTCCGTCTATATTTACTACGTCATGTTGTTAATTTCCTTTCGTCGTAACTTAGGCCGGTAGAAATTCTACCGGCCTCTTTTTTCGCTTCTTACCGTAAAATATAGATAGTATATTATACTTAGGGAATTTTAATATGGATGATATTGTTTGCCTTTCAGATATAGCTAAGGAGCTTAATTTAGAATTACCAGAGGACGTATCTGAAATAGGAAAGAAATCTGAATTAGTGTGGATAGACATAGCTCAATTAAACATTGACAAATCCTTTCAGCGTAAAGTATTTCGTACTGGCAAACGTAACATAGTCAAAATAGCTACTAAATTTGATTGGAAGAAATTTGGCGCTATTCAAGTAGCTTTATTTAACAACAAGTATATAATTGTAGATGGTCAACATAGAACTATTGCTGCTTTCTTGCGGGGTATACGCGAAGTACCTTGTAACGTAATTGAAGCTACAAAAGAAGAACAAGCATTAGCTTTCGTATCTATTAATGCGGGAATTACTGCTGTTTCTCCATTATCTACGTTCAAAGCAGAAGTTGCGGCGGGATTGGAAGATAGTATTAGGTTAGTCGAAATATGTAGACGGGCCAATGTAACTATCAATGCTTATCCTGTAGATAACAAGGTAATTAAACCCGGTCATACAATTGCTTTAGGCTGCTTGAAAAAATCTTTAAAGGTCTATGGCGAAGACCATCTTATTTTTGCTTTACGTAGTATTACCGAAACAGCGGCAGATATGAATAGAGGGCTTCTACGCGATCCGGTAATAAAAGCATTCTGCCATGTATACGATTTAGAACCGTCTTTAAAGAAGGAATCTACCTTAAAATATTTAGAACAACTTAATTTGCAAACAACGCTAGACAATGCTGTTGTAGAATCCAGAAAGAAACGAGCAGTAAACCAAACACTATCAATTAAATTGATGGAATTTTTTGAAAACGTGGGGGCGTTATGAATAGTAATATCGCTACCAATGATAATAAAGGTCCAACGCTTTCAGAAGAAGAAATAACCAAGAGATTTATAGATATACGTCCTAATTTATTAAATTTCGCTAAACGAAAAGATTTTGAAAATGCTGAAGATTTAGTATCTATAACTTTCTTAAAAGTTCTTTTAAACCGTGAAAAATATTTTGATGTAAAAGCTGGAGGGTTTAAAGCTTGGTGTTTTACTATTTTGCGTAATGAATGGTATAGTAATTTAAGAAAAATTAAATTCGAAGTTCAAGATACTGATAATATTTATACAAGAAATATTCCAATAGAGGGTTATCAAGAAGAATCATTAGAACTAGACCAGTTATCTAGAATAATGCGGTCTATGCCTAAATACGATAGAGATATACTTACGTATATAGGTGTGCTAGGTTTAAGCTACGAAGAAGCTTCTTTAAAATTAAATCTACCTATTGGTACATTAAAGTCATCTTTTAATCGAGCAAAAGAGAAGATAAAAGAAAAGTTAGAATCTAATATAGCTAATAACAAACATTTATCTAAAAATGAGTTAAAGGTAAATGTATTATGGGCTGAAGGTAAATCAATAAGCGAAATTTCTAATTTAACTGGTTTAAAAAGATCAAAGATAATGGAGATTATAGGATGACGTGGCTAAATCCAGTTGATAGGCAGTATCATACTATTCTAGAAGAACTATTGAAAGCACCTATCCGTGGGGATAGGACTGGTACAGGTACTAGGAGCCTATTCGGTAGACAGCTTAGGTTCTCTAATTTGGAAACCCAATTCCCACTTATTACTACAAAGAAAGTGTGGTTTAAAGGTATTTTTCATGAGCTAAAGTGGATGCTCATGGGAGATACTAATATCAAGTATCTCGTGGATAATGGTGTTAGCATATGGACTGATTGGCCCCTAAAGAAATATAATGCTGAAAATCATGATTTTCCTCTTACTAAAGAGGATTTTGAAAACAAGATTCGTACTAATGGGCGAGATTGGGGTTCGAATGAGCTATTTGCGGATAAATGGGGAGATTGTGGACCTGTTTATGGATATCAATGGCGTAATTGGAAAATAGTAACAGCTGAACATAATAAAAATTGGTCTATTGGAGGTATTGACCAGATTGCTCAAGTTATTAATGATCTAAAGACTGCCCCCGAATCACGTAGAATGATTGTTTCAGCTTGGAACGTAGCTGATATTCCAGAAATGATTCCTTCCGGGTTGCCTCCTTGTCATTATACATTCCAATTCTATACACGTCCGCTTTCTATGAAAGAAAGGCTTAATCGTTCTGAGCTATACGATCTTAATGAACAATGGATGTCCGATTCTTCCATGGCCGGTAAAAACAAGCGTAAGCTAGACGAGGAAGGTATTCCAGAAAGATATCTAGATTGTCACGTTGTTATTCGCTCAAATGATGCGTATTTAGGAATGCCCTTTAACATTGCTCAATATGCGCTTTTGACACACTTGATGGCTAATACTGTTAATATGATTCCCGGTGAACTAGTTTACACTGTTGGAGATTGCCATCTTTATAGAAACCATGAAGATCAGGCTAAAGAACAACTTTCTAGGTATTCAGCGGGTGAATCTCCTAAGCTGTTTATTAATAATCGTTATGATGATCCTAAAAACTATGAATGGTCTGATATTAGACTAGATGATTATATCAGCCATGATACTATCAAAGCTCCTATTGCGGTGTAGTAATGACTGGATTAGCTTATCAACATATTAAACTACGCTGTATAAAATACGGGTTAATAACACCGTATTATGAAAAGACTGTGAAATCTGGTAAATCTTATGGTTTAGCAGAATCAGGATATGACGTACGCATTAAGCAAGAAATTACATTGTATCCAGTTACATTAGGTAACTTAGTTGTTAATGGTTTATACAGCGTTTGGTGTAAATTGACAAGAAAGGAATACGTGGAACCACGACCTTCTTTCATGTTGGCTTCTACTATAGAAAAATTCAATTTACAGGAGGATATTAGAGCGGAAGTAAAGGATAAATCTTCATGGGTTAGAGAGGGCTTATCTGTACATAATACTGTTATTGAACCAGGCTGGTCAGGCTGGCTTACACTTGAATTGAAATGTGTAGGCTATAAGCCTATTCATATCAAATCCGGGGATCCGATCGCACAAATTCTATTTACTAAATTAGTAAATAAAACACAAAAGCCATACATGGGTAAATACCAGAATCAAGAAAATAAACCAGTAGAGTCTATAAGAGAAAGAGAATAACTAATGTCAAATCTTGATTTTGAAGTATTAGTCGAAGTCGATACATCTGATTTTGAAAAAGACCTTGAGCATATCATTAATAAGCATTGTAAAGAAAACGATTCGAATACACCGGATTTTCTACTCGCAAAATACATGTTAGGTTGTTTAGAAGTGTATAATACCGCCGTTAAAGCCCGAGATAAGTGGTACGGATTTAGCCCATTTGATGAAAGTAGGAATCTTCCTAGTAATGATGACTGTGTAAATACAGATGGAACCATTTAGAAAAGTACAAGCTAAAGAAGGTGTAGGTAAACCTTGTCACTATTGTAAAAGGCCAATGTTACCTTATAATAATAGTGACAAGGTTAACCCCATTGAAGCGGGAAAAGAGTGTTCTATCGAGCATATAATACCTAGAGCTTTAGGAGGCACAGACCATTCAGATAACTTATTATTTGCGTGTAGACGTTGTAATTCTTTACGCGGTCATTTACATTACGATATTTTTGCGATGTTTGCACATGTAATACTAAAACAGTATCCTGACGCTCCAACAATATTCCTCAGAGCTTCGTTGGTTCAATTTATAACTTCTTTAGCGGAAATTGCTATCAATAATAAAAGAGAATCTAAGAAAGCAATTGGTTTAGCACAATCTAAGCTAGTTACAGAATTGAAAAAAGTAAAAGGAATCTTTTGATGACCTTCATTAAACGAGAAGTTTTTAATAAATTTTGCGATGTTCTAGATTTAAAACCTAAATTTTTAGATAAACTAGGTGTCATGCATGAAGAATCTGAATATCCAGAATATATATTTACTGGAACTTTATGGGCTAGATTCGATAAAATACAAGAAATAGCCAGAATAGAACATTTATCCGCTAAATCCTTACATGCGAATAACCCATTAACCATTAATTTGTTTAAAGGTATCCCTGTAGAAGATATTATTATAAAATTAGATCATACAATTGCTTATAAAGATTTAGCCATAGTGTATGATACTCTAGATTCAATACAGGCTGATATGTTTAATACGTCTGTGGACTTGCTAATTCCTATTATAGCGTATGGTATTCCCCAAGCAATATTAATAAAAGATGCTATGCTTATAGAATATTCTGATTTTACAATAGGCCCTAAAGAAGATCGTATTCCATTTTATACAGAATACCGTATTCAATCTACTGGTAAAGTAACAGTAGAGAACGATTTAGACAAAGATGTAGAGTCTCTATTTAGTAGACTCTACCGCTAAAACAGGAATTTAAAGATGTTTGGTAAAAATGTTATCCACGGCCGAAAAAACTATTCTTCGTTGAATAGTAATGAACTTCTTGTCACTTCTATCTTTGCTAGTCTTCAAGGAGAGGGGCCACTTATCGGGCAAAGAAGTGTTTTTGTTCGGTTAACAGGCTGTAATCTCGCGTGCCAATTCTGTGATGCTTTCTTCGATAAAGGGGACGTATATACGTTTGATAGCTTAATAGAAGCGGCAAAAGAATCCATTGATAAGTGGAATGCTACGTATGATGGAGGTTCACAAGATTATACCGATCCTTATAATAGATGGAATCTAATTATTACTGGTGGTGAGCCTATGTTGCAGCCGAATTTTATTAATTTTATTAATCGTTTAGAAGAAGCTAGCGTATTCGATACCATTCAAATTGAAACAAACGGTACTGTAGACTTTTCAATGCTTTCCCCGAATATAATAGTGGTATGTAGTCCAAAAGTATATGAAAAGAATGGAAAATTTGGCAGGTACCTAAAACCTTGCGATAATAACCTATATAGTTCAAGCGTATTCTTCAAATTCCTAATTTCTTTCGACCCCGATAGCCCTTATTATGACGTACCTGAATGGGCTTTAAAACTCGATTCCCCGATTTACCTTTCGCCGATGAATTATTACTTGTCTGAACCGCAAAAGATGTTAGAAAGTAGGTATTTCGGAAAAGACGCCGATATATCTGTACGTAGTGAAGAAATGGAACGTGTATCTTTTTGGGAACCGGGTATTCTAGATATGGAAGCTAATAGAAGATCACATGAAAGAGCGGCTATGTTAGCCATGAGATATGGGTTTATCTGTACTATTCAGGCACATCTTCTATGGAATCTTCCATAATAGGAGACTACAACAATGTCTTATTTTAAAACAGTAGCACTCGCCTATTATTTAAAACCTCAAGAATAGGTTCTACTATGACAAACCGAGCTGTAAAATTGTTCCTTATGGCTAAGGAAGATGAATATCTTAATGAATACAAGAAAATAGGTAGGGTTAGGGTTCAGGCTATTAAGCCAGGCACTAAGGTAGATACCATTATTAATGGCAAGAAAGAGACTACAAATATAGCCAAAGTGGGCGATGTTCTTATAACAGGGTCAGCTGGGGAACAGTATCTTCTGTCTAATTCTAAACTAAAAGACAGGTATAAATTTCTTGAGATTGAACCAAAAGGTGTAGCAGAAATCTGGGAAGCTACAGGTAAATGCTACGCAGTTAAATACGTAGGACTGGATACTTTTGTATTTGAAGCTCCTTGGGGTGAAGAAATGTTATGTGAGCCAGGAGATTATATTTGTTCTACTAAACTGGATGGTACGGATGTATATCGTATTGAAAAAGAAGTATTTAAAAAGACATACAGGTTGGTAGGAGATGTATAAGTATTTTTCTTCCAAGCGATACGTGAATCTAGGTTCTATTGCCTATAGACAATGGAAGGCTGATAGCCATTGTAATCTTCTACATGGCTATTCTCCATCATTTTATTTTGAGTTCGGTACTAACGAATTAGATACTAGGAATTGGGTTATCGATTTCGGCAGTTTGAGTCCTCTCAAGGGATGGTTAGAAGAATGGTTCGATCATACTCTTTTAGTAGCTATTGATGATCCATTTAAAGAAACTCTTATTAATCTTGATGCTATCGGCTTAGCTAAAGTAGTAGAAGTAGAAAGAACTGGTTGTGAAGGTCTCGCAGATTGGTTATACAGATGGATGAATGACCCAAAGCATGGATTTCTTAAGCAGCTAGCCGGTGACAGAGACATATGGTGTACCAGAATTGAAGTCAGCGAAACTCAAAGTAATATGGCTGGGGTTCAGGGTACTCCTGCCACATGGCATTTATTCGATAATTAAGGATTTAATATAATGGAATTATTTAAGAATAATAAAGAGGCTGCCGCGATTGACGCGGATATCGCCGATTCTATGATTGTTACTACTATCAATTTATTAATTAAATCTATGAATCTTTTAGATATAGAACCTGATAATAAATCCGCTATTTTCAATATCCATCATGGATTTAGACAAGATATCAGCCAATGTCAGGATATTATTCGATACAATGTAAACGTTTCTAAAAAGCGTATGGAAGTGCTACGAGAAGCTTTCAATAACTGTGAACAGCGCCGGATTAGCTACTGTTTAAAGCATAAGGATTTATAAGTATGTATAAGCCAGATATTGTAATTACGCATTACCCGTGCTCGGATGGAGCTACATCTGAAGCCGTTATTCGTAAGTTCTATAATGATGATAGTATTGAATATATTAAAGGTGATTATGGAGATGCTAAACGAGCTGGGTTTATAGATGAATTAATTGATAAAGTACGCGGAAAACACGTACTTATGGCAGATTTTTCGTATAAAGCCAAGGAAATTCAAGGTCTTATTACTTCTGCTGAGTCAATTGTTATTCTAGACCATCATATTACTGCTCAATCAGAACTTGAAAACTTTAAATTGGAATCATTCCATACAGTAAATGAGGTAGAAGAACTCTTAAAAGAACAGAAATGTGTTGCTCTTTTTGACATGGATGAATGTGGTTCTTCACTTACTTGGCAATTTTTCTATCCTGATACAAGTATTCCTCCGTTTGTAGATAGAATAAAGGATATTGATTTAGGCCGTCATAATATGCCTAGAAGCACCGATTTCTTGTGGTTTACTAGGGCTATACCTATCAATGGAGCGTCTTATATACCATTCCTTGATATTCCTACAGAAGACGATTTAACTCCATTTCTTGATAAAGGCGTTGTAATTCGTCAATACGTAGAAACTACCGCTGACCGAATTATTGAGAACGCTATTGAAGGTGAATATGAAGGATTTACATTTAAATATGTAACTACAGACTATGCTTTCTGTAGCGAAATTAGTTCAAGATTTGTTAAAGAAGGATTTGATTTAGGCATTACTGGATATTTTACTAAATCGTCCTTTGGACTAAGTATTCGTAGTCGTGAAGGTGTAGATTGTTCTATTCTTGCTAAGGCTTGGGGTGGAGGAGGGCATAAACAGGCTTCCGGTGTAAATATACAGTTTGAGGACGCCGCTGAATTTATGGAAACTATACATAATAACATTATCTGGAAGTAACTATAGAACTATATAGATATGCGAAAGGCCGGTAGAATTTCTACCGGCCTTATTTTTTGTATTTATTATAGGTTATTGTGGCGTATACGTTGCGTTAAGTTGATGAAAGATTCTATCTAACAATGGTTGATTTGTAGAATACCTAAACAGCTTGTTTCGAGAAGATTGTAAATGATCTAATAAATCGGTTAATGTCACTGTGAATACCCCAAATTCTTCTCTGATTTGCGGTGTAAAGGCACTACCTCTTACTTCTATAAGAGCTCCAAGACGTTTATCTAAATAATGAATACATCTAGCATCTAGAATAGTGGAGGTTTGATCGTTTGCAGGACTCATAAAAAATGAGAATTTATTAACCATGCTATAGGTTAGACCATAACCTATAGGATTCATAGCTAATACCGCATCAGCTTCTGACGGATTCAAAGTAACTTCAAGCTTATGGTCATTAAAAGAAACTAGGTATTCAACGTATTTATCCCATAATTTCGTATTGGTGTCTATGTTCAATATACGATACTTATCGTCGGATGCCTTTTTAGTAATATGAGGTTTAATCGGAATAGCCGCCCCATCCATTATAATAATACGCTTTTCTGGATAAGCGTAGGTATCCAGAATAGACTTATTATAGTTATCTACCACTATTACGTCTGTAAGGCATAAATTAGTATAAAAATTAGGCCATCTTTCATCATCAATACTTGGCACATAAGAGATTATGCTAATAAGTATGTTTGCGTTCTTTTTATAGAGAAAGGTTGATGGGTCATTCGCTGACGCTACTATGTAATCGTATTTCGATTCTACTTTTTCATTATAAAAGACGTTGTATAACGAATTAAACGGAGTATTTTTAAGATAAGTTACTATATCTGTTATGCCTAGGTTATCTGGTATCATTATATTAAAAGACTGCATAAGTTTCTCCTATAAAATAGCGTGGGGAGGTATATGCGAGATACCTCCCCACAGCGACATTTAAATTACTAACTTAGTGGAGTACAACATCACGAACGTCGCTATTTTGATTATACATATCTATCATGTGGATTGACTATAACTGTGCCAGTAGTCTCCATAACTACTTCTTCCATATATTCTTTAGAGTAATGATAAATAGTAGGATCATTTATACCAGCAGCAATAAATCCACTACGTCTAGAGTGGCAGGGTAAACACTTTCCACAATGTATAAGTCCACCAAATGTTGTAGAACGACAACTAATAGTTTTTTCTAATGGTACTTTGTGTAGATTAGCTATACCAACTATATCATGCTTATGTAGACCAATATAGGGTAGGGAAATATCTATACGAGCGTCATAGATTGTATTATATAAGTCAGCTATTTTCTCTAAATATTCTATTTGCTCATCTTTAAATGTATATGGGTATTCATCATTTTCCTTACAATACCCCATCGCTAATGCGGGTATACCCAATGATTGGCAATAAGCCATGGCAGCGATTTGCATAGACATTTTATAGCCAGGAATCAATCCAAACGTACCTTTCATGCGTAAAAATTCAGAATCATAAGTACGAATTATATGATGATTCTTCTGTAATTGATAATGACTGATGATCTGTTCAACCGCTATACTACGACGAGTCCTATAATTAGCTGAATTATCATCAAAAGAAATAGGGTAAATTTCTGACCCGTGATATATAGCTTCTCCAATAATAGTAGTAGAATCTACACCACCAGAAAATAATACCGCTATTTTAGAAAAATCAGTGTGAAATACTATCGCCATCGTAAACTCCTAATCTAAGTTCCTGCTTTGTCTTACAATGTTTACACACACCGCATTCTATAATTCTACCATTTTCTACAACGGCATCCCAGCATGACATAGTTCTATCAAGAAAATAGCCATCTTGTTCTGATGCCCAATACACTACGTCTTTTTTATCCCATTTAATGAACGGGGCTATTACTTCAATGTCCGGGCGATCTATAAGTTTAATTGCTTCATTAAAATAACTTAATACACAGTCTTTAAATGGTTCAGTGCCGTTATATGGTTTATCTAAACCCATATATATTTTACCATTATACCCAGCTAAACCTACTGCTTTTAGAAAAAGAACTAGGTTCCTTCCTTTCAATTCAGGAGAAGCTTCTTTATTACCAAATAAGTATGATCCATTGGGATTTAGCTTATGAATCAGATTAAAATCGTCAGCTTCTATAAAATCTGGAACTTTATTAAATTTATTAAATACATAGTCTAATTGCGATTTACAAGCCTTTCTCTCAGCCATAGAAGAAGTTTGTCCGTAATCTATATGGACGCAAGTAACTGGTATATCACTTCTCATAAGCCATAGAAGAACAGCATAGCTATCCATTCCACCGCCCATTAGTAAAACATTCATATTAAACTCCTGAATTTAATTAATCGCTCATGGTTCTTTCGAGACTATTAATTCATTAGTCATTTATGATTCTATAGACTGACAAAATTCATTAGGCCGACTTGATTCTATTATTGGCAATAATTAAAGTTCAATATTCTTTCTTTTAAACGCTTTTTCAGATTTACCTTTAGATTTTTTTACATGTTTTTGAGCGTTCCTACCGGGTTTAGGCTCTGGAAGTTCTTCACTATCTTCATCCCACGAAAGATCATCCTTCCATCTTTTACCACTAGATTTCCCATCTTTTCTAGCTTCTTTACTTTGCTTTCTAAGAGTATTTGCTTCTTCTATAAGGTCTTTGGTAGCATCTTTAATAGTCATTTTAGCTAAGTCAAAATGTAACATAAAACTATGATCTGAGGCTTGTCTTGCTTTTCTCTGTTCAATTTCGAATAGACCTGTTTGTCTTGCTACATCATCCACTTTCCATGACCAAAAGAATTTAGCATGTTCCGCCATACCCTTTGAGTATCTCAACATACCGTCTTCGCTAAGCTGGGCAGCGGCAATACCCGTTGTGTTAGTAGATTTACACCATATATGCAAATATCTAACCGTGTCCATTAAATATTGCCATTGGCGTTCTCCAGAAGTACCTTCCAAAAGACCCAGATAATCAATACCTAATACATCCAGTTCAAATGGCTCAACAGTGGCGGTAACTTGTTCTATATTAACACCGTCATCAAATTCGTAATATTCAAGAGAACCGCCTGCTTTTGCTATTTTCTTGTCATATTTAGCAAACTTTTCATAAATTTCTTGTCGTTCTGACTTTTTTAACCGTGTTTGTGGGTCTAGTAGTTTAGTCATATCGAGAGAACTAACTCTAGCTATATGACGTTGCAGCATTTCACTATTAGACATTTCCAAAGGAACTGTACCAGCCTTAGCACCACTCATAGCCATATTTGCCATTAACTGCGCCAAAAGAGCGGATTTGCCAGTTCCCGTTGGACCTGCTACCAACATAACAGAACCTAACGGTATTCCTCTATTGATAGAGTCAAAGCCGGAAAATCCGGTAGGAACATATACAATAGACTCACCCTTTAGAAGCTTTTCTACTTGCTTCATTACATTTGAGTTTTGCCCTATTCTCAAAACTCTAAAATTACCAGATGATTTAACACCTGTAAGAATAGATTGAATCTTTTCAATCTCTTTATCCGCATTAAGCGGTTTATCATCATCTGACAGCATTTCTTCTACAGCTTTACCAATCTTGGTAAGCATACGTAGTTTTCTGTATTCTTGAAGACGATCTATAGCTGATCTAACACGTTTCTTTGAAGTAATGGGTTCATAATCACAGTCTTCCAATACTTCACGAACTGATTTCTCAACAGCAGGATCAGAACAAAGCTCATCCCATGATGGTATTGTACTGTTAGTACGGAGATAATGCTTTATTCTCTTATAAGCTATTCGAGATACATTGTATGCAAAATGCTCTTCTGATAATTTAGCTAAAAATTCTCTAGCTGCTCTAGATTCAGGCTCAACCGAAATAGTTCTAATAGCTCTAAGTTCAATTTTAATTGATAAAAGTTTCTTTTTCATAATGAACCTAGTTATTCGTAGAATTTTATTTACACATTATAGCAAAATCAGGACGCATACCTAATTGTAGCCCCAGTTCAATAGGATCTGCGTGTTTTCCTATAACTATAAGGCTAAGATCAGTCTTATTAGCGTGATAATTGATTGTTTCATATATTTTATCTCGTTTATAAGATGACGAATCATGAAATAAAGAATCAATTACTACTAATTTAAGTTCATTAAATCGAATTTTATCTAGTTTATCAAAGCTGGTTAACCATCTAACTCGAAGGTCTCTCTCAAAGTAAGCCTGCATTATATTAGCGGCTATATGTTTAGGCTTATCAAGAAATTGATCTGAACAAATATATAATAACCAACCAGATTGATCTTTACAGCAAGTATTGAAAAATACTTGCTGCTTAGTAGGACTAACTACTTTATCTTCACCTAATTGAAATGACTTTACTGATTTAGAAAATGAAAATGGCCTACCATGATGTAATCTAACAGGTAGGCCAAAAGAGTTCAAAAGAACATGGTATCTTATTTCTATTTGCTTATTAGTCATGTTCTTGTGCTATATTTACTTATTGTAAATAGTTGTGATAACAACATTTTCTGGTGTAACCACTACACCACCCGCGTCAACCGCAGATCGTACATTCTGAGCTAGTTCATTCATATTTACGCCCTTAGGCGCGGTAACATGAAAGATAATACCTTTTGTTTTAGCCTCCAAAAATACGGAGCCAGATTGAACGCCTTTCGACTTCGATTTAGATGGCTTAGAAGACTTCTTATCAGATTTTACAGTTTTAGCAATCTTACTCATGTATAATTTCCTTTCTTGACATAAAAGAACGCTGCCGAGGGGTCTGTCCTTCCCTCGGCAGCTATCCGTTGTTTACCTCTGTGCTTATAAACAACGGAGTCTCTACTACACTATTTATTTACGGTAGATTATTTATCCTATTTCTGTTAGCAACTTTCTAAGAAAAACAGCCCCGTATTCAGAAAATGATTTAGCAGATAAAGAAAATGAACTTGGTCCACCTATAACATAGCTATTGTAATAATCTTCTAGATCAGGTGAAGTAGTAGCTACAGTTATAGGTAAACCATTTATTGTTATACCCTTAGCTAATACCTTATCCCTAGCTTCTGTCAAAGATGCTAAATTAGGCGATTCATGCCAAGTATTCTTACCATCTCCCGATATGTCTATCACTTTACGTATGCCAGGATATGGATTTTTATCAAATAATTCCAAAGATTTTAACATAGCGGAATGGATAGCTGTAGACATTTGATACACACGTTCCATGTAGCCTACGTCATATAGGAATACTTCTACATCGTATGTAGTATGTATTCTATGCCATCTTGTATATTGTTGTTGATTGTCCCCCGACCATTCCATATAAATAACTGCTATACCGTATTTGTTTCTAGTAAGAAAATTTTCAAACTCCTTACTTCTAAAGGCAGATATAACCCCTTCTTTTTGGAGCCTATATTCAGATTCTGTTATAGAACCAGAAGTATCAACCGCTATTATCAATTCTACTTCTACATATTTGGATATATCTGGTCTAGAAGCTTTAGTGTTGCCAGAACATAACGACAGGGTTATTAAAATAACAGTAAATACAAGCAAATGCTTGAGAAATTCGCGCATTATAAACCCCATATAAAACACAACGTATATGAGGTAGAATTAGGAGTTATATTACGCCCAATCGAAATTCTTTTTCGAATGATTTATTTTCTTAGTATTCATATCTTTAAGTGTATCGAAGAACTCTTGGTCCAAAATATATTTACCTTGCCGGGTTCTAGGGTTATACTTATTAGGAGCTAATTCCTGCCAACCTAAGCCTCGTACTGCGCCTTGCATCATACCTATATTGTGGCACCATACTCTAACAATCGGCTCAGGTTTCTTAGAAGGCGTGCATATACGATTGCTTAATTGCTCAAACATAGGAGCGCCAGTTTTCTTATCTGTAGAAGCTGACATAGGAATATAAGCATACAACATGGAAGGTCGAATAAAATCAATACCCTCCTTAATCATAGATCGCATCGCTACAAGAATAGTAGGTCCAGCTTTATCTACTTTTGTAAGTACCTTATCTCTATTAACACCGTCATAGTATTTTATCGCTAAATTTTTAGGCCAATTTTCATTCTTATTTTCATTATTATACCCCGCTTGCTTATTTATCATACGAACAAGCATATCTATATGTTTCTTACGATCTAGGGGAATAATAATTACCTCATGACCAGCTCTAAGATCAGTGAAAGCTTGTTTTATTATCTCTTTTTGTAGATGAAGATTAGAACTAATCCAATTCATAGCGTGATGATATATTTTATAAGCTCTAGGAGGCGTTACTTTAGATTTAAACCATACGACCTTTGGTACTAACGATGAGAATGCGGAAGACACTGCCACGGGCCCCATTATTCTATAGACCAGTGTATGCCTATTGTCTTTTCTTCTAGGTGTGGCCGTCAAGGCCAATCTATATTTAACAGAACAATTAGAAATAACCTTTAAATACCCGTCTGCGGCAGAACCATGAGCTTCATCCACAATAAGGTGTCCAAACTTACCATTTACTATCTTAGCCATACGCTTAGGCTTACGAACTAATTTCTGATAATTAATAAGCAGTATATCTACATCTTTTAGGTTAGTAAGATCACTAGGTTTTTGGGCTACTCTTATTATTTCTTTACCCGTCTTTTTCTGTAATTCTGGAATATTAGACATAGCGGGGCGGGTTTTCGTACCCATAAACGTATTATAGAACTGCTTAATTAGTTCTTTTCTATTAGCCAGAATAACTGTTTTCTGTCCTATTTTACAACAAATATAGGCAGACATAATCGTTTTGCCAGAACGCGGCTTAGCGCGGATAATACCATTCTTTATTTTAAGGTATTTCTTTACAAGCTGTTTTTGATTAACTCTAGGTATACCATTTTCGTCTACATGACCTTCACCAAACAACTTTCCAGTAAATTTAATAGGAAATTTAAATGGTACGTCAGGGCGTTTGTCTATCAGCTTAAAATTAATGTTCTTCTTATCTAATACTTTTTTTAACGCGGGAAAATCTCCCTGTGGAAGACTCCAATACTTGGAAGTTTCTTTATATAAGCGATAAGCTGCGTAAAAGGCTGGACACCCCTTACACAGCTCATTAGTAGGTGATCTATATTCAAGATTCTCACATTTAAGGCATGTTTTTTCTTCATATAAAGCTAGCTCATATCTAGACTTTATTGCTTTCAAAGGGATAATAGATTTATCCACATACATTCTATCGTCTAGTATGATCTTTGACATATCAGCCTTTAAGTATGGACGGATGAATATACACTCGTTTTGGTCCAAAGCCTTCAGTAGTAAATCCTGATTCATCCCATTCGGATATTACGTCCGAGCCTTCTGTATATCTTGTATATACTTTACCATCTTTAATATCCACTATTTCATAGATTTCTAAATCATCTCGACTAGTAGTGTATAAGTCACCCTTACGTGGTTTCCATTCATACCCACCATAAAATTTCATAGATAGCGCGGCTAATTTTTGTCTAGGGGTTAGTTTCATCAAAAATAGCTCCACAGATACGTACAAATACTGGATTTGTAAGATACTTCAAACACTCTTCTATAGTAGCTTTTCTTATATCTTTACCATTTAACGGTTTAACACTATTCCAACTATGAACACCAGTTTCTTCATCTGTAAAGAACCAACCTTTATATGTATTATTTAAATGCCATAAGCATATGTCTTCTTTATCATCGTAATTACATCCGCATTTTTGATTCTCTTTGAGAAGAGAAATTTGCTCCTCTAGTTCTTTTATTTTAGCAAGATGGTCAGGTCGATCATACATTGCTTGCATAGACCTAAGATCACCACCAAACTGAGCGTGAGCAGCTAATACATTTGGATGTATAACCATGTAATCGTGCTCATGGTTTTTAATAATAATATTTGTATTTTGGTCCTTAACATACATAGAAGTCATTTTATCGTCCCCCAAATACCCTATTATATTCATTGTTTACTGCGCTATAATACTGATTAGAAATATCCACATTATTATAACTAGCAGATAGAACATTTCCAAGAATAGAGGCTAGACATAATGCTCTATCTTTAGCTACAATAGCAGCTGTAACATCTTTCAATACATCGGGAGATATATTCATTGCTTTCTGTAAAGCAATACCAATAGTTACAGTCAAATCGTCACTAATTTGAACTTTCCATTCAGGGCTATTAAATATAGCCTTAATTACTTCGTTTGCCTTCTTTTCTAGTTCAGTAACCACTAGTTTTTCAAATTGAGAAGGGGTATAAGATTTACCACCATTATAACTAGTAACTACACCGGGAGAAAATAAATTATCAATTACATTATCAACGCGTTGACGAATTTCTTCCTCTGGAAGAATGGCAACCAATTCTCCTTGAATACGTTCAGCTACTCGCTTATTAAGATCATCGTTAGCGGTCATAGTGTAATTTCCTTATATTTATCTATCTTTAGATTTCATTTCGAGCGCAGAATTAATACGAGATAACGCCCATCCACTAGCATCGCAATCTTCGATAACTTCTTCGGCTATCTTAGTCACCATTTTGATACGTTCTTCTTGTTTAATTAATGGAGATAGCAATAATTCGACATAGGCGCGGCGTTCTGTCATATTACCTATGGATTGTAACTTAGAATGGTATTTGGAACTAATATACTTCTTTAAATAGTCGATCGATTCTTTTAACAACAAAAGCTGCTTTAAAGCAGCAATCTTAATCTCTACACAACGAGAACGGACAGCTTGATTGTCTATATTAGAGTCAATAGTGATTTTAAGACTAGATTGAAGTAGAGAGTTAGAATTTAGTGCCCTAATACCTCTACGCGCGTGTAAACTTTCTAATTCATGCAGCCATACTTCATCTTTGGATTTCAAGGAAGATAACCGTTTAGTGTACTTTTTATACACCTTATCTTCTTTTAATAAATCTTTAATCGAAGTCATCGTGTAACCCTAACCAAACAGCGGTTCCGCCTATACAAACTCCTAGTACAAAAGGAACTAATACATTCAATATGTCCATCAGCATTTCTTTAGCCCCAATTTTATACGCATTCGTTCAAAGGATGCCTCTGTAAAATTACCGGGATCACGCCCACTAGGAAAATTAGCATCTATTAACGGAAAATTGGATAACTTTTTCTTCAAGGTTTCTCTAGCTTTATTACCAGCTTCATCAGGATCAGTAGCTATAACTATAACTGGAGGGTCTAACGCTTCTATAAGACGTATTTTCCTATCGGATATATAGGCTCCACATAGCCCTACCGCTCTACCACCTACCTGTCTAGTTTTCATAACATCGCGCGGTCCTTCTTCAATCCATAAAGGACCACGTTGCTTCTTAGCTATATTATAACCAAATAATGCCTGCTTCATCCAAGCACCACTGGTATTTATATAGGAAGGTAAACCTTCTGCTTTTGTCTTTTTAGATACAATTTTACGTGCGTAAATACCTCCAACATAATCGTTATTAATAACGACGGGAAAGTATAAAAAGTCATCCTCGAACCATGGATTTTCCGGTAGTGAGCCCTGATACAATCTTACTATTCTAGGTTCTATTTTACGCCAAATTTTGCTCTTAGGCCAATATGGAAGGTTATTGTAGTCTTCTTTCTTTATTTTTTGATTTTCTTTTTTTGACGTATCAGAAATGGTAAAACTATATACGTCATTTATTTGATCCGCTGCTTTAAACCCTTTTAATCCAGTAGCGGCGGCAAATTTTCCCCAATTACCATTTGCTTTACACGCTAGACAATTAAATACACCAACTGGTATTCTAGGCTTAGACAAATTAATCCCACATGATGGAGTTCTTTCATTACCTCCAGCATGCATAGGGCATTTTACCATAATGTGGTCCCCTTTATTTTTAGGGGCTAGCCTATTAGATATACTATTAATTTGAGAAAGAATGTGTCCTACTTTATCCATAGCGTTTACCTGAGCGAACTCGGCTTATAGTAGAAGCAGATACTTTAAATCTACGGGCTATTTTAATAGCATCACCGCGTTTCCATTTTTTCTTTTCCCGTATATAAGCTATTTGTACTGTATTTAATTTAGCGTCTGGCGCATCTACGCCGCGTTTTCTTGTTCCATGTAGAAGCTTATCCGCCTCATTTTGACGCTTTGTTCCATAATTTAAATTATATAATTTATTGTTATCAGTATTACCATCTAGGTGACGTACTTCTTTATTAGATTTTCGCTTAAATACTTTAAGTACAAGCCTATGTATATATCGCATTGATGCCTTATTGTCAGACCAAAGTTGAACAAACTTATAGCCATCCTTTTTATTTCTTCCCGGTGATAGTATTTTGCCTTTATGTAGTGTTTTCCTACCATCTATATAGGTTATTAGTCTAGTCTTTGATCGAACTCTTCCTAGATTCGATACGCTATAATGTGGAAAATCTGGAATTGTTTTCCACTTTTCTATACCTCTTTTGGATAGCTTCCTATAATACAGATATTTATTGTTATTTTTAACTGCACATTTTACCATAACGTGATCCCCTTTGTTTTTGGGGTCAAAACGCGATGATAAACTATTTATTTGAGATAATACGTGTGAAGCTTTATCGATCATGATATTAATCGGTCTTTCTTCGACCTAATATACCTACTTTACTACCAGATATATTTCCATACATAGAATCTGTATCTTTTTCAAGCTTGTTAGATACATGCTTTTTAATTTCTTCTAAATCTTTTTCTACTCCTTCTGATCCTTTTATATAACCAACTGGTCCTTTTTGTTTAGCATTAGTTAATTTTTTACCTGTTATAAGCGTAAGAATAATTTCTTTTCTTACTTCTTCATCGGTAATAAACGAAAAGGCATCAGAATAACCTTGTGTTATCATAGCCAGCGTAAATCCTACATCTAAGGATTCTCTGGTTTTATCAGTATCTAGAATAATAGCTTCTTCCATAGCATCCTTAATAGATGCTTCCACATTTGATAACGCTGTACCAAACGCCAATCTAGATAAAGCAAGATTAAGTATAGCTGCTTTATGCTCCCCATACTTTTTTATAAAAATCTTTTGAATCAATTCTACTGGAATAGAATCAAATTCTTTTGAATCAAATACACTATCTAATTTATCAGGTATTTCTGTATTGATATTGACCTTTTTGTTAAGGTCGGACATTCGAATCGTTTTCTTTTTCATAGCTACACCGCTTCAAGAAATCGATTTTTATGGTCAATATACGATATTATAGCATCTTCATTAAGCGTATAATCATTCGTAGTAGTCATTATAACTTCGTCAAACGACTGAATGGTATTCTGATGCCCGTAACCATCGTCTTCTGACAGTCTACGCCTAGATTCATCATTATAGTATTCACGAATACAATGCGTGTAACCATGCATAGACCTATTAGCATAATTAATAGCATGGTCTATAGAATAGAATGGCCTAACCCAATAATATGACTGAACAGCCCTAAGTATCAAATCTTGTTTAATGTCTTTAGGTTCAAATCTATTGCTATCAGCGATAAATCTAAGTTTTCTATAAGAAAAAGTATTAGCTGTTCTTTCAAACATAGCTATAATTTTAGGATTATTTTTTTCTTTTGCCAAAGCTTCTACGTCTAGAGTAAATTTGATATCTTCAATAGTATTAACTATTTCAATAAAACTCTCTATATCATAGTTATGATATAGCATATGGTATAATATGGCGTCATCAGCGGTCAGGTCACAAGCCTTAAAGTGCTTTTCTATTTCAATAGAATCATCAGGAGTTAATTTTTGTATTACACAACGTAAAGTAGCTATTTTATATTTCAATATATTATCTGACATAAATACACGATCTTTAGTAGCTGTAATCACATCCCTATGCACAGTAGTTAATCTACGCATATCTTTTGTATTAACTACTCTTAAAATATATAAATAAGATAAATATATAAGCTTAAACAATTCAGTTATGGGAACGCTATCTGTATGAATTTCCGCTGGAAGTGTTCTGGTAATAGACATATTATACAAATCAGCGTTATATACATGACGCTCTCTACGTCTACCTGCTAAAGCTATAATACCTTCATCAGAAATTCTAAACGCAACCCTAGAAATCCTATTAGAGCTCTTTTCAGTTAAAGGCACCATCTTTTTCATGTTAGGCCACCCCTTCGTTGTCATTTAGAAGCTATTTTATTTTGTATAAGGTATTTTATCAGTTTAGGTAAAGAAGTAAATCCCAAATCTCTCTTTAAAGCATGAACCATTCTAAGTTCTTCATTGGTGAAAGAGACTTGTATCATGTTCCTACTGTCGTCAGCCTTAGATTTACCTTCTAAAATAAAACGTATCTTAGATTGTAATATATAATTCGCTAATAAATCAGCTCTTTGATAATATAAAGGATTAGGAAATTCCTGATGATTTATAAATTTACCTTCATCCTGATTTTTAAATCGGTATTCGCCTTCTCTATGCACTGATCTATGACAAGTAGGGCATAAAGGTACAGTAACACCATTTTTAGGGCCATTGTATTCAATTGGTCTTATATGATGCTGATCCGATATATTTTTCTTACCACAACAATAGCATATATGCTTTTCAGCATGTCTAGGATCAGGAAGATGATCTACCATGGCAAATATCTCCCAGGCTTAATGTCTCTAGATAAGTAAAGCGGGTGTTGTGGAAAACCCTTCTTTGTGATTTTCAAACACTTTAGTCTACCGTATTTAGCACAGATGCGATTTATATTATTAGCTTCATGTATACCCGTAGGTAATTTTTCTACATTATTACCATAAGCAAGCAATACATCAGGTTTAGTCCTCCAACGATTAACTACTTGACTCATAGTTTTATTCACTATGTAGTGATTATATTCACCAAATGGATCATTGCTTGATAGCATATCTTTAGGGTCAGTAGCTCGCAGAGCTGCAAAATTAATAACTATGAATCCTCCACAGGACATAGATTTAGCTAGATTTTCTATGATTTGAACAGTAGGGTCGTTTTTGAAAGCATCCGCGGTACTAGGATTCAACATACAGGCTATAAGTGGTTTATTAGTATTCCATTGCCTAGATAGATAATATCTATAAGCTTCAGACGAATCAAATACCGCACAACTATGCGTATCAAAGGAAGAATTGGTTGATACCTTTAAATCATCTATAATAAGCGATTTCCCAATATCAAGCAAAGACAGAAGATTTTTATTTTTAGAAGAAGCTGAAGCTAGAGATTTAACGTAACCCGCGGATTTAGGATTAAATATTTCTAATTTGTTAATTGGTTTACCAAAATGCTTACGCAAAAAATCTCTGTATATAGGATTGTATACCCAAATAGGCGGTGTAACCTCATGCCAACTTACATCTCTAGCGTCTAAATATAGCCATTTATGAAGTAGCGCAAGCCTATACCTAGTTTTAACTGATACTTCCGGGTCTAATACTACGTCACCCTCATATTTCTTATTATATTGCGATTTAAATTGATTGTAATTAAAGAACTCATCAAATTCTATAAATTTATAATTTCTGCGTTTATATTTTGTATCCGGTAAATATTGTAAAGCCTTTTCCATTATTTGGTTAAGCTGATTATAAGGCTTACAATTGTCATCTTTCTTATATCGTAATACATATTGGTTATTAAGCTCTTGTGCGTTTTTTAGAACCCATTCAAAATGCAAAGAATCCTTTAATACCCAATCAACAGTAGGATGATTATAATGCCCCGCATGCGCTTTATAGAGTTTGGATTCTACTTTCTTTAATTCATGTATTTTAGATTTACGCAAAGCTGATGATAAAATCTCGTACGATTCAAAGCATAAACGAGACAATCTTTTACTATCGATAGATAAAGCTGATTTTATTGGGCAAATATGTGGTGCAAATATATTAGGCATGTTAATTGAATCCTAATAATCATATAATATGATAGTCATTTCGAAAAAATCATCAGAAATAGCTGATTTTACGTCGTAGCTCTTAACATATCTACCGTTGTAAACTTTTGTAGATTCTATTATGTCTACAATTTCTTTTGTAGATTCTACTATGTCTACAATTTCTTTTGTAGATTCTACTATGTCTACAATTTCTTTAAGCTTTTTAAAATCATCTGTTTTTATAATTTCTACGTCTACGCCTAACCCCATAGTAACTTCCCCCTTTCACGATTTTTTACCGCCGGCATGTTCCATGCCATCCGATGGAATGTATAACATCAAGCCTTGTTTATGCGGCGATTGTACATTGAATTGCTTAGCGTCTTTAGGCAATTCTTTCTTACCTGCGACATGAATTATTTTGTCGGAAGTAGTAATCTTATTTTCAGGTATTTTTAAATTGGGGAAGGAAGGTCTGGCGGATTCGCCATGTTTAGCTAGATAAGAAAGATACCCTGTTTTCTTCAATGTTTTATTGAGTTCTTTCTTAGCTTGCTCTATACGCTCTTTCTTGGATAATACACGTTTCAAAATAAAACCTCCCGCCAAGAAGTATATTATTTATAATACCACATTTCTTGGCGGAAGTCAATACATTGATTTTACTACGTTTTTCGTCCCAGCACTCCGATATTTCCTATATTAGAAATCGGACCGCCCCCGCTTCCATATGAAGATACTACCCCTATATTAGATGATCTAGAAGTGCTAGCTCCGCCAGATGAACCTAAAGCTACGGCACCTAATGCCATTCTAGGTGTGTGCGACACCGTAGAGAAGCTTAAAACTTCACCTAATACTTCTTCATCTTGTAATCCTGCGTGGCATACTATACAAGCTCTAAGGATATCATCTGTAGTACCTTCTTCTCCTTTAACTACAGCTGTTCCGGTATTTTGAACAGTCATCATTTGGAAAGCAAGGTGCGCTACAGGAGTTTTAGAAAAACATTGAGGATAGTCTTCCAATGTCATTTCAGATATTTCTTTAAACTTCATATCCAATTTAGGGTGGGTAATCAATTCATGATATAGACAATCCTTATAGTCTATGAACTCCTGCATACCCGCTTTGATTTCGTAATACGAAACTCCAACGTTTTCCTCTAAATCTTGCTGTATTTTCTTATTCTGCCAGCTATCCGATATAACTACAGCTACGTTAAATTCTGTGCAAAGAGGCTCTAGAATATTCCGATATATGGAAGTAAACGATATAGGATAGTCTTTTCTAGGTATAATCTCCCCTACCGCTAAAACATCCATACCGACCAATACGGTTTCTTCATCCTCATCGTCAGCATCAGGTATTGAATTTGGCGCAGCTATACAAAAAGCAAAGGAATTATTACTAAACCCAGCGTCTAAGCCTAGAATAGTGCCTCCGCCCAATGGTGGAATAGGTCTACGTACTGTTTTATAATGACCGGAAGTGGCTAATTTACGAGATTTGGTCTTTATTCGCTTAGTAGTAACAAGAATCGCGTTCTTATCCTTACCAAATGAATTTTCTATAAGTTCTTCATCTTTAATCCACGGATTAGCGGCCATCGGCGGTTCGCACCCATAGTCTCGCATGGCTGCTACGTAATCAGTACGAAATTCTTCGTTGAACGCTTTTCTAGGTAGATTCGGATTAGCTAACCACGTCGGTGTTTTACAGGTATACACCTCTGTGGAGCCTTGAGATTTTCTAAACCTAGTCATAATTAGATCATTTCTAGCAGAAGGTGAACTAATCATAGATAAAGTTGGTTTGGGTAGGTTATAGTATCCTTGTTCAAATCTTCTCTGATAAGCAACTCTCATGGTAGTAAGTGAACGTTTTAAAGCGGCGTATACTTCATTGCCGTTCATACGCTCAAAATCCCCACCTTGTTTCTTTTGCCCTATACGAAACCAACCGGCTTCATCAACGACCGCTGAAAGGCGGGTTCTTCCTCGCAAAGACCTTTGTGATGGTGAAGCGGGTGCCAATATCATATTTTTATGACGATAGGTAAGAATAGTTTCACTATGCTTATATAATTCTTCACCGAGCTTATAGCCAGTTTCAGTAAGAAATTTATGGTATTGCTTAAACCAATTAGAATCTAATAAAATTGAATTTAGCGGATCCCAGAATGAACCTTTAGCTTGCCCAAACGTAGTAGCCGTGTAGGTTCCAGTAAAAACTGATGATTGTAGAACCTTAAATGTAGCTGGCAGATTAGGTGTTGTAACCCATTTTGCTATATTATATGATTCTATCATAGTCGAAAGAATGCTCTTGCCAGATCTTTGGCCAAGGATACTAATCAGCTCTACTGGATCATCTAGCTCACCTTCGGTAACTAAATCATATTTAGTAGCTTTACATCTAGGACATTTACCATTCTTTAAGAACACCACATTCGATTTAACATCGTCTAAGGTATCCGCTACGGGTATATTCTCTATATAGTCCTCATCACTACATCTAGGGCACCATTCCGCCATGAAATGTAGAGCAATTTGCATCTGACGAGCAAAAGGTTGCTGATCGCCACCAATAAATTCTTCCTTAGTCATCCAATCGATGATATTAGCAGGTTTTTCTATGTCTTTATCATTGATTTTAAGGTCTGGTGGCAGTGGATTACCTGAATCTAATACATCTGTTATAAGATCATAAATAGTATCTTCTTTAATATGCTTTTCAGTAATGTTAACAGAAGAATTAAATCCTAATCGCTGTTCTTTTATAAAGTCTTCTTTTTTATTTTTCTTTTTCTTTTTCTGTGTAGCCTCATATTCATTGTCTTCTTCTATTACATCATATATTGAAGCGTCAAATGTAGTAGTGAATCTAGTACAAGCATAATCCATGTCCTTATTAGGATCGCGGCACATAGCCCATCTAGAGCATAAAAGACAATTTCTTTTCAGGTCCGCTTTTACTGGTGATCCTAACGGTTTCTTATTCATGTTGTGTTTCCTTAAATTATTTTAATTATTCTTTATCTTTCCATTTTATATATAGTTTATTGAAAAACTCTTTCACTGTTTTAGACTTCATACGCTTCAATAGTCTATCAAATCTATCTTTATCCATGAAAATTCCAGAACGCATATTATGTAAATCTGCACTATAGGATTCCATAAACGCTTCTGGATAGCGTGTATGGTAGTAGAGTGAAGATCTAGCCTGTCTAGTTAATTCACCCTTGGTATTTTTATATACGTATTCGTGTAAATTGTCTAAGGAGTTAAACGAGTTCCAATTAGGCTTCTTTTTAGTTATTTGTTTAGCTCGTCTAGCTTCTGACGAATAGGTATTTATGGTATATTCAGACGCTTTTAAGTTATTAAAAGCTAAGACTCTATCGCTTGATTTCTCTTTACCTAGCAAAAAGCCTTGAAAATTATCCATTGTAAATAATTTTAATTTGATTTTGTTGGTTTTGATTAGCAACAATAGCTTCTTTGAAATACTAGGCACTGGGTATTTATCCCCAAACGTCATTATGCGTACTTCTTTGATAGAAGAAACTATATTCTTTATTTCTAGACTATTAGAGAAAAGGCGTTCTTCTGCTTCGCGTGCCTGTGAACCGTATATGCGACCTCGTGAGTCCAAGTTATAATACTGCACAGGATTTACGATCACACCTCGCTTTTTTAACAATTTATGTCTATCGAATACTATTAAAGCTGCCTCATTAACAGACCTTAAAGACTCTCCTCGATCAGCAATATATCCTGAAGCTGGTGTTCTTGCAAAAGACATGTAGTATAGCTTAGGAACACCTAAACTGGATTCACTCGAATTTGATTCTGCCAAAGATAATCGTAAAGAGTTTGTAGAAATTATAGAATACAGTTTGTGTAAACCTGTAGCGTGATATAGATTATAGTCATTTACAGCTGCTTTTTCCAAATAATCGAAATATAGCATAGATATTCTCTTTATAACCCAATGAAACATAGAATTAGGGTTATATAAGAGCAACAAAAAGGGCAGGATTTACCTGCCCATAATATTAAAATTATGATATTTTTACGTCCGTATTTGTAAGGATTTCTAGTTGTCTACAATGTTTACGTAGGAAATCCAGACCTTTTTTATCCATAGACCAACCTATGCCCCACATGGTGGAAATTTCTATAGGTAGGTTATGCTTCTTTATTTTACTACGTATTCGGCATATATATGTATCCATACCTTTCTTATCAGGTATTTCAGGTTTATCCAAATACATGCAAGTAAATAGGTCTTTTCTAAATACACCCTGATTCGAAAGGAAAAAGCTTAATATAGTCACTTCTGTTTCGGTTAAATCATACTTACCATGAAGGAGTAGCCTAGGTAAAAGAGCACCCTTCAAGTGTTGATACTTTTCTTTCCATAGCTCAACTTCATCCGTGAGCTTTTCTATCCTTTTTCTTAAAAGTTGAAGTTCAATTTCCATGCTTCACCTGTTAAATTAATTCCATTTTCTATCAAGCAGTTCTTTTACTATATACACAGTTTCCATAAATTTGGAGTGGTTCTCTATACCTTTATCATCATATTCCGCTAATTCAATTATCTCCTCATCTTCCAACGTATTAGATAGATACAAAATACATGGAATTGCTACCATATAAACCCACAAAGGAATGTCGTCAATATCACGAACTATCATATGTGGCATAGTAACAAGAGGGGGTTCCTCTATTTCTAGCCATGTACGATTTTCTATATTATTAGGATTACCTACAAGTTTGCATATAGAATCAAAATGTAAATCTACATACTCTCTTAGCGTATAAAAAGTAGTTCCGGTAAGCGTTATACCCATATATTTATCTAGAATAAGGCTTGTATAATCGGCTATATTTTTATCCAACAAATCATTCGTATTATCGAAACGTTCTATTTTATCGAACAAAACTAAAACACGAAGCAGACCATCACCAAAATCTTCGATTTCATCTACTATGCTAATGTCAATATCGATTTGATTTTCTTGTATAAATTCTAATATAGAGTGATTATCTGCGGTGATAATATCACCGTCTAATGATACTACAGTATCAGATACAACAAAATAATTCATAGGCTTCAAAGAGCGATATACAGAAGAATCACCTTCTATCGCAGAAACAAATAAATTATTCATCATATAGATAAAATTATATGGCGCGTAATCTTCTTTATTAATGGCTGTTATATAAGTAACAGCCTCTTCTTCCAATTGAATTTCCCCTTCCAATTTTGCTCTAAGTAATGCTGTTATATAATCCTTACCCACATGTTTACCCATTTGTGCGGTAGGGGCTGTAGTAGTTCTAATTATTGCCGCATTCTCATTATATATAACGTCTAAACCATTATTAAAGTTAAAATTCACAATAAATTGTATATCTTCAAATTCTAAGAACACACTAAATACTACTGTATGAATATGCTCGGTTACATCGTTATATTCAGCGGTTTCACTAGTAAATTTAGTAAAAATTGTACCGTAAATGGTTATTTCTTCTTCCGCATCAAGAAGCTTACCTTCATTTTCAAGTTCTTCATGTACAGAATCTTGAAATTGATCCATCGCTCCTTCTGGTAGATAAGTAGATAATCCTCTAGTTAGAGCTACAAAATTAGCTATAATAGATTCTTGATTTCTAATATTACCAACATACGCATCAGGATAAAGATCACATAGCGCAGTCATTACTTCGGACAACGCGAATACACGTTCTATATCCCATTCATAGTTAGAGTCATACGGAGACATTATTGATTTTATGTTTATTTGTTCCCCATACGCAGTTTTAGTAAACGAATTATGGATTACTTCGCTAGAACCAAAAAGTTCCGCGAAGTCGCAGTTTAATTCGTCTTCTGTATCCGAATTGTAAAGCGTATAAACCGATACAGAAGATGTAATAAGGTCATTCATTTTCAATTTAAAGATTCCTTCTGCATCTTGAAAAGTAAGTGTATTTTTCATGAAAAAAGTAGCCCCTTATGGGGCTACCTCCAAAATCTTAGTTTCTATTTCTTCCTGCGATCCCGGATGGCCGTCTAACCAACGTTTAGATGACAAAAGATAGGTTGTAAACAACGCCTGATTTTCAAGATCGCCGAATACATAGGCAGTACCGGGTTGCTCCCATACCTGTTTAAAAGGTATTACAGGGATAATAGCTCCTATGTCTTCATAGGTTGAAGGTCTAAGTGGCGTAGCCAATGTTTTAATCGCTGGATTCCATATTGGATAATAAAGAGTATGCGTTTCATACGTCTCTTTTTCCAATTTTTGGTTATTAGCTAGAACATATAAAAGCGTCCTAGCTTTCATCAAAGCGATATCATCATTAACATTTGTAGGCAACAAACGTTCACCACGTTCTGATTGGACCCTTCGAAGGTAAACAAATTCCATAATACTTACTCCCTTCTATAAGACCCTTTAAAGCTCTTCTTCCGCTTCTTCTTTAGGACGCTCATTGAAGGTTTGCTGTACGATGGATACTCTATAAGAATTTAGATTGTATTTACGGAATCTACGAGACCTAGACAAACGTTCTACCAAAATCTCTGCGGATCTAGCAGTTGTAATAAACAGAGCCGTATCGATGGTTCCATGAAGATCAAGATCTGCCGGGGTTTCCAATGGCTTATCAGGATCAATCTTCTGTAGAATACGATTATGCTGGTCTTTAACAATCCAGTACGACGAATTACCTATCAACCGTTGAGTTTCTTCGGCCGCTTTAGTCGCAGATCGCTGGAGATCGTCAATACGTTCACGGGCAACCCGTAATTGACCTTCAAGATATTCAATTCTATTATTCGCTCTTTCAAGCGATTCTTTTGCGAATTTAGAAGAAGTAACCGTTCGATCCATAGTCGCCATAACTACATTAAGAATGTAGATGGCATTAATTGGAGAACACGGCATTTCATCCACAACAGGAATATGTGGACCGTTTGGAAATTCTTCTTCTACAGGAATAGTGATATTGAAGAATTGGGCGATAGAATTGATTTTTTGTGTGAGAGTAACAATGTACTTCACATATTCTCGAACCATTTCATGATACTCTTTGGTTCGAGCGCCGTTAATTACTACGTCGGAGCCCAGCATAGCTGACATACGTTGAACAATCTTAGCGTAATCTACAGCTTTTTGATCGGCGATTTTCAACCTAGACTTCATCATTTCAGATGAAATCGAAACTTCAAAATCTTCCTTTGTTTGCTGAATGAGCGAGGCGGCTTCCAAAGAACCACCCGCATCTTTTCTAACAATGGTAAGAAGATCATATAACAAAGGGGTATCCATACTATCCCAAGATTGAGAAACATATGGAGTGCGAAGAAGCGAATACAGAGACTTTAGTTCTTCGAGAATTACTTCTCGCTTCATAGGCTCAGGTTCACCGGGAATATAAACGTCCGTTGATGATGTTTCTGTTGCAGAAACATCGATTATAACTTGTCCAGATTTTTCTTCTGATTGAAGGATGGTAGTGATAGCTTCATCCAGAATCTCAAGCTGATCTGCCGGATCAATATTTTCCAAATCTTCCAAAACTTGGCCTACTACGGTGTCCATGTCATCAGAAGATGATATCTCTAAACCGTCTATTATAGATTCAATTTCTTCCCGAGAAGCGGAATCGTAAGTCGGACCATCTTCATTCTCGTTTACCTGTTTAATACTGTGAGATTCATCGATTATGCGATCCTCAAGATCAACAACCTTCGTATTCTTTATATCAGAATACGATAGCATCACGCTATCATTCTCAAGTTGCATATTTTCCGACGTTTCATTTTCTTTGATTTCCGCCAAATCCTGCAACGTCTTCACTACTTTCTTCTTCGCCATGTCACTTCATCCTTTCACCAATTGTTCACAAACGTTTGAAGTATACAACCTACTTCGAACCAATCCAGTATACCATAAGTATGAGGATATGTCAAATCGACACTAGTAGGCGTATACTACAAACGTTTCCTCCCTAGTAATGCGCTATTATATGTCAGCTATCTTTGTCATAGATACTAAACCAAGCTCCAGCGCATAATTAGTACGACGCTTCTTCTTATCTTCTTCCAAGAACTTTATTTTAGATCGGATTACGCTTATTTGCTGATTCAAATCTTTCAAATCATAATGAAGGGTTTTAGCCGCAATTTTTTGTTTGAGTGATAGTTTAACCGCTTCAGTATATTCTATACCTTCATTATAATGCTTACGATCTCTAAATTCTTTAGCAAATTGATCTAATTTAGATATATTCTTTGTATTTATACCTTTACTTTCTTCATCGAATGTAGTTAGACCTTCCAATTCTTCCTGCATTCTGGATCGTAAATCTATGAGATTCGATAAGTCAATTTGAAGTTGCTTTATATCTTCATAAAGAGGTTTATTCTCTTCTTCAAACTTCTTTCTATATTCTAAAAGACGTCGTGTTTTAAGCTGTTCTTTTAATTTATCTTTTGCTTCTTTAATACGAACATATTCATCATATGAATTGAAATCACCTTCTACAGCATCTGAAACTTGAAGAGAATCAGAGAATGTTGCATAGGTAACTTTTGAGTTAAAATTAAGAAGTAGATACCAGTGTATATTTTTAGAAGGTCTAGATAGGATTTTATCATAAACGGTACAACCGCGTTTTTCCGCTACAGCTTCTGCTTTAATATAAGAGGAATTGGTTTTCCTTATATTAATACCTATAATTGTGGCGTTCTCTATAAGAAAAAGGTTAGATTCTAAGCGTAAGTGTTTAACCGAAGGTTTATTAGCGCAATGCGCTACTATATTCGCCTTAGTTATAGTATAAGATTTTGATTCAGGGAGTTCTATAGGAAGGTCAACCGCGTATTCTGTTTTAACACGATTAAATAATTTATTCGTACGCTTCTCTATTTCAACTTTAATAGAGATTACAGCATCGTTCAATTTTTCAAAAAACGTAGTCACATTTTTCTCTACAGTCAATTTATCGACATGCTTACGTCGCTTCTTTGATTGCATCCACTTTTCAGCTTTAATAGCTTCTTTCAAACTTCTAGTGGAAGTAGAGATAAGTCTTCTATTATAGATAGAAGTACAAGCCTTATAGGCTCTGTTCATAAGTTCTACAGCTGTTTCTTTAGAATCATAAACTCTAACATGTTGTACAGCCATATCCATTAGTTTAATGGCTTTTTCATCCCTAGCAACTGTTTGTTCTATCTCTTGCTTAAAGGAAGGTTCATTAGAAGATTTGGTTTCAACTTTTTCTTCGGGGATTACAAACCGCTCTTTGACTTTTCCCAAATCTTGTAATTTTTTAAAAACTTTGCGATCGTATTTTGATAGTTTTCTGGAAATAACTAAGTCGGACATAGCCACCCTTTCACCGTTTTATAGCCCTGGCTTAAATACAAAAAGAAGGTGAAATTAAAAATTCACCTTCTAATAAATAATAGCCTCCCGCTACATAATACCATACTATTCTAGTATATCATACTACGTATTAACAGTCAACGGTTATTTTCCATGTTATTTCAATAGGATAAGTGGCTGGTAGCGCCACCACGGACCAAACGCTACCAGCCTATTCGCTCTCTACAATTAAAGTGGATCGCCATACACTATTAATCGGAGAGCGAATTTTTTAAGCTCCAGTATAAGCGTCTTCACCATTAAGGATATAAGTAATTGCCTTATACGTTTCCGATGTAGTGACGTTTATATTTGACATTACTTTAATAAGCGCAGTTTCAGAAGGCTTAGGGGTTAAACCTTTGATTCTAGAAGCCGCTTCTCCGTCACTAATATTACGGTCATTAAACATGTCAATAATATTGACTAATGAAGCATCGGTTGGTGAAGTATTCGCTTCCTCTGTAGGCAGAGAAAAATCTGGAGCGGGAGCTGCTCCCGTATCACCGCTAAAAATATTAATCTTATCAGGAGAGGCTGAAACTACACCCGCAATATTAGCGTACTTTTTTGCTACATTTTCAATCTCAGCTTTCGCATTAGGTAATGCGAGTAACCCCTTAGCTTCCTGGGCACTAATACAAATTAGATCGGTATTACGAATAGCCGCGAGAAAGGTTTGTGATTTAATCAATTGCTTAGACGAAGCATACGTAGCAGCGTCAATAGGAATCCAAGTGTTAGGAAACACAATACCGTGTGAAGCTCCAGTTTCATCTACGAATGAAACATGGAGATTACCACGATTACGCTGCATACCTCGATCAGTGTAGTTAATAACCCACAGAGCGCCATCTTTTTCCGCAATTTCTCGAATCTGTTCCATATTTAATGGAGTGACAGGCGTATTATTACTCATTATTTATTATCCTTATATGTGTTTATAGTGTTTTAAATATCGAGCCGATTTATTGTCGGGGTACACTATTTATTTACCGTGGATAATTTTTCATTTTCATATTTCGCCATTTTATCTTTTATATAATCAGATAATAATCTTGACGGACATAACGAATAACCTAATTGCTTAGCTTGTTCCTCCAAATGTATCTTATCCTTGAAAAGCAATTCCCAAATTAATTGTTTGGTAGATTGGTTATCTTCTACTCCGTATAAAGATGCTATATATTTAATCCATTCTCGCCTAGACGAGCAAGCAGATACACTAACGCATGTTTCAGCCTTTGTATTTAACTGTATCCCACAGGATTTACACGCGTGCTTATTAGAAGATATATCATGTATAAGATGAATCTTTGTTTTTATATAAGCCAAAGCATCGTCATATGATTCTTTAATCGCTTTTGGCGATACTGTTCTACGGCTATCCCTTGATAGTGCAGATATTTGCGTGCGATTATCTGATACATTGGACATTATATCTGAATCATAATAAACGCAGTTAGTTTCTTGCTTATCTATTTTAAAGAATATAGATACTTTATTATAGTGGAACGGGCATTCCACTATCGGACAAGATTTTAATATATGAACTGATTCATTATGAGGACATTTGAAACTTGTCATTGTTGTTGCCTATTTTATGTATTCATATTTTTGTATATCTTTAATAAGCTTGACAAGATTCAAATCAGACCACGCCTTCGATTTATGACGAAGCATACCATAAAGATTTATAAAAATACTATCTACAACGTGATTAGGGATAGCATTACAAGATTCATATATTTCTTCTAAATGCGATAAATTTAACTGTGGATTATTAGAAAGATATTTATTTAAATTATTTTTCCAAGTTCCTGCTATATGATTTTCATATTCTACATTTGAAGCATAGGCTAAAGCAGATAAAATTCCATTCATCATGCTAACCGCTTCGATAACTTGAGAACCCTGATATCCTCTAGATTGAAACCTCTCAACAGTTATTTTAACAGGTTTAAATTCTTCTATAAGAATATCCCAAGTGGTTTTATATTCTTTAAATTGTGTATCAAAAGGCGGTATAAGAATTATCGGCTGCTTCTTTTTTCTTTTAGATTTAGGTGGCTTAGCATGATTTTTAGTTAAATTTGTAATAGTGGCTTGAACCATACCTATTTCAAGTATATTTATAGATGTACGCTTACATTCTATAACAGAATAGGCGTAGTTGGCCGTGCCAGGATCAGCGCCTATATAGATCATCTACGCCGCCTCGAAGCCAGTTTATTAGCTTCACGATATAAATCCTCTGTTTCTCTATCAGAACGCTTCCTTGAAACCTTTAATCCCGTTTCATCTGTAAATTTGACCAAGTATTGAAGACAACGGTAGGCGTGATGACTAACGCCTGGACGTAGAGAAGGGTTAGTGCGTATAGGGGCGTCGCCATTAGAGCGAAAGATGTACGCATTTCCCCTTTTCGCCATGGCATATTCATACATAAAGATATATACTGGGCATTGGTCATCGATTACTACTTTCGTATTAAGACGGACTCTAGGGGTAGGCGAAAAAATAGCTAAACGGTATTGGTGCCCATTTTCGCTATTACGTGTCTGAAATCGATAAGTAGTCCAGCCCTCTAAAAATTTAGGAGTATTACCTTCATACGCCTGTTCAATACCTACAAGACGAGATTTTAATTTCGTCTCATTTGGTACGTACTTATTTATATCACGAATGGTAAGGGTTGGTTCCTTACGCATTCGTTTAGGTACTTTAAAAAATGGTTTAATGGCGTATTTGAAGGTCATAGGAAAATCCTCTATGTGTCCATATAGAATTAACCTTCAATTTTAGCTTTGAATTTAAGAGTTTCCAAACCCTCCATTATTTCTTCTAATTCAGCAACGTATTCCTCACCATCGCCACGAAATTCTACCACCCCTGTAGATGGGTCCCAAATACCATGTTCTTCTATATACGTATCGCATCGATTCCTAACAAATTTTATAGCTTCATCTATACCTCTATTTTCAGCAGAGATAGAGGTTTCTAGTTCATTAGCAATAGCAGTACGAAGGTTACTACGTTCGGTATCATCGGTAATAAATCTGTCTATTAGTAGCAATACATTTAATTTACAAAATCTTTTCATCGGTATCTCCCGTGCTTAAATTTTCCTAAACTCATACCAATAGTATTCTTCCAGCCTTCATTAGTGCATAATCTAGCGTAACGCTGTTTTAATTCTATACCACCAACAACAATTCTATTACCTACTCTTCTATTTTGTTTGGATAACAGCTCTACAACTGGTCGTTGATCTGTACCACGGACATGAATAGTTACTCCACAACCTCTAGCTATTTCAAGAATCTCAGCTAATTCTTTATCTGATTCCATAACTATGGCCTAATTTTTAAATATCTATCTTTAGATATTACTTTAATAGCACTATTACCTAATAATGATTTTCTTGAATACGTAGCTTTGTTGCCGAATCTATCAGACAGACCTCCACTTGGCCACATAGTAGCAGATCCCCAAGGTGAATGCTCTTCATAACAGCAATTACAGCACATTCTTACAGAAGGAGACCGCCCAAAGTATTCGCTTGACCTACCTTCTACGTGATAGGCTATCTCATGTGTACAAGTTTCTTGAAGTCTACGTAAAGTCCTTCTAAGCGCAGACTCATACGCTCTAATCTTTCTTCTAGCTTCTATAATATCCCTGTGCATAAACTATTTCCTCATAGCGTTTGATAAATCAAACTCTTTTTTCTCTAGATTAACAAAAGATTTAGGACGTTTACCTGATCTATGAAACTCATAATAGTTATTAATCACAGTAATTAGATGCTTCTTAACAAATGCTCGTTTCTTTAATAAAAATTGATCTTGTTCTTCTTCCTCTTGAATAGCAGGAAATTTATGTAAAGTGGCTTCACCAGAAAATGTTGGCATATAGAATTTATATTTATTATAAGCTCTATCTACAGCTTTATCAGTCATCCCGCCTTCAAATACCATTTGAAGATAATCCATAGTAACTGACATTAATTGAACATGTGTAGATTTTTTATATTGCTCAATAATAAGTTCTTTATACCCTTTATGGTCCAAAGTATCCGCGTATAAGCACATCATATTAAAATATCTATGCATAGATAGCATATTTACATATTTAATGTATGTTCTAGTAGCCGCAATATTATAACCAGAAATAATATCCTGATATCCACCCACTATTTCCGATATAGGGTCTATAGTCATTATACGCCTATATGAATTAGGCGTATTACCAGATGGAGCATCCTTATTGGTATCCATCTTTAAACCAAACCTAGTAAGGTTTAACCCTTCATGATACACATTTTGTGAATAGTATGTATGAGCAGCAGACAACATAATAGCAGAAGAGGCGTCAGAAGTGATAAGAATATCTTTCTCTGAACGCTTCAGCAAATACGATAACCATATAACCAACGACAGAAGAACTGGATGCCCTACTCCAAGAAGATGATATTGTGGGTATTGCTTACCTTTGAGTATGATTTTAAGCATTCTATGTATAGATTCAAGAACATTGAATCTCATAGCGCCCGATATACATACTATAGGGAAATCGTCATCAAATTCTTCAATTTTATTACGAAAAAATTCCAACGATGGCATAGATAAGCCATGAAACACAGTAGCAAAACGAAAATCCTTTCTACCATGATAATCAAACATACGTTTCTTCATATATTTGGTATTAAGATTTTGAAGTTTAGCTGTATGCTTTAGAATAGATATCTTATCCGATAGATGCCTAGTAGGAATATCTAATACTACACCTTCATCCGCATTTCTATCATAAAAGCCACATAAAGTATCGGGATCGATAAATTGTAAATGACCATGACCTAATTGGAAGGCCGAACTATCCGCAATACACACTTTATCTGATGTATATTGTGTTCTAGTATCTCTAATTTTTGGTTCTGTATTATCAGTATATGCATGCGGGTTTATCATAAACCTATCAAAAGGCCAATCATCCGCAACCGACGTCATTGGTGTAAGGGATACCGCCTTATGCCATCCTTCTTTATTAGGTTTATTTAACGGCCTAGAACCACCTATTACGAAATTATTCTTCGTAATAAGAAGTTCTCTATCTGGTAAATCAAAGTGAACATGGTCTATGTCTGATGATAGAATTATAGCTTGGCTATCTACGGTCTGATTAGCCATGGGCTTATATTTTACATAAATTATCTGATTGTGTTCATCAGGAGTATGCCCACAGCTATAGAATCTAAACCGCATATCACCATAAGCTTTAGTCATCTTGTGTTTTTTATACACAAAAGGCTCACCTAAAACTCTATCAGCAGTTTTTGTTTTCATAACTACGTCCTAATACGTACATTTAACTGATGATAAAAATCCGATATCATCGATCTAGCCTCGTAGTTACCAGAGTGATATCTTTCAGAAGTTTTTAAATGCGTGGTTGTAGTATTAGAATTTACATCCTTTATACCGCGGTGTGCCATACAACCGTGCTTACAATCAAGGTGGACATATACAAAATCTGCGCCAAAATTATCAAATATAAATTCACAAATTTGGAAAGTAAGACGTTCTTGTAACTGAAGCTTACGCGCAAACATGTCAACTACACGAGCGTATTTAGACAAGCCTGGTAATTTAACTCTATTTTTATCATCAGCGATATAAAAAGTACCTATGTGCGCCCTACCAGTAATGGCTTGAAGATGGTGGGAACACATAGACGTAACATTTATATCAAACACAGAAACAAATTGAGAACCAACAGCAGTATCAAATGTAGCTACTTCAAAAGGTTTGCTAGTAAGTAATTCCTCGCAGAACATTTTTGTCACGCGTTTAGGAGTATTCTTTAAATTTGGGTCATCAAGATCTTGATCCAAAGCTTCAAGAAATTCTTTAATAGCATTTTCTGCTTTAGCGATATCCATCTTAAAAACCTATAAATATAGATAAAAATAAACCCGGTGTATTACGCACACACCGGGTTTTAAGAGAGGTATTTAAAGAATACTTTACTTCTTCGAAGTAGTCTTATTAAGAAAGATGATTTCGTCCTTAAACAGGCTAGTAAGAAGTTCCTGTCGCGAAATAGTGACTTCCGCAATAGTCTTTTCTTCTTCGGTGAATACGCCCGACATTACATTGGACTTATTATTATAGCGGTCGATCACCTTTTCCTCGAACCAATCATAAATCTTATGGATTCGAGTTTCCTGTTCAGAAACATCGCGACGGAGCTTTTCTTCGTAGTTAGCGAGACCAGAACGATTGATAGCTTCAATCGAAGATTCCCCAATGTCCGGCAGAAGATCACTAACAGCCGATTCAACGTCTTCCGACGACGGTGCCCTAAGGTGCTGGAGAGCTTCTCCACGAAGAGCTACATGCCTAGCCAGACGGCTAAGATTAGTAAGAAGGGTTTCTTCATGCTTCTCCGCAAGTACCTGAAACGGCTTGGTCATCTGAATAGGCGTAGGTTCCTGATCCAGAACAGTCCTTGAAACAACAATCTCATGAACCATAGGAGAAGTAAGAGCTTCAATATTAGCCTCTGCCGAAATATCATCTTCTTCATCGCGCTTCTTACGACGCTTCTTAGGAGCTTCATCGTCATCCAGCTTCGACAGGGCATTCTCCACTCGATTATGGTAATCTGCGAGAGCCTCAGCAGAAGGCTGAATCATTCCAGCACTATGGCTCAACGTAATGATAGCCTTGGAATCAATTTCAATAGTACGCTGAACCAGCATTTCACGAGACGTGAAAATATTAGCCGTATCACGAACCAACTTATACACGTTCCGCGCGGAATATGCAAGAGTGATGGGCATATTAATATAATCAATCTCGGTAATGATACCAAGGGACGGAATAAAGATTACAGATTCACGCATTTTAATTTCCTTTCTTATAAAGGGTTTGGTTTTAACACGTACCCTTTTGATTTGGGTTACTCAACTCATATTTACCATGAGTTAAATATAGTATACCACGTCTACAATAATCAGTCAACTACGTTACCAGACAGTCAAGCTGTCTACTATTTCAAACGTTTTTGAACTCTTGGTATAGTTCCTTGACTTGTTTAGCTATGAAAGCTCTAGGTTTTGCAATTCTAGTTTTGTATCCACTTATTTCCTCTTTTAGTTCCTTTATCTTCTTAATTAGTTTTTTATCCTCCAAAGCTTTCAACGACCTAACCTTCAAATCAAGGATAATATTTGCTTGGTCTACTGTAATTTTCAAGTTCTTCGCTATATACGCAGCCAATTTTTCGTCATCAAATGGTTTATCCAATGCTTGAATGATAAACTTACGATTTTTGACCGCTAACCTCATAAGATTGAGGTAATCGATTTCTTTTTGCCGCTTATCAATCCAGTAAGTACACGCCTTTTTCTCAAGTTTGATACGATAAGCGATCCATGTTTCCAGAATATCAATGATATTTGATGAT
>Ga0172382_10000057_pt1 | contig 170521 bp, 149 predicted proteins | sample Leawel138RmetaG_FD_122245 | JGI IMG/M metagenome (GOLD analysis project Ga0172382, IMG submission 122245) | Leachate microbial communities from a municipal landfill in Southern Ontario, Canada - Leachate well 138R metaG | ecosystem: Engineered > Solid waste > Landfill > Unclassified | place... | reverse complement strand
TTTCAGCCAAAAAATAGTGAAAAAACTGTCATAGCGTACCAATGTAACACACTTAGACGATGATTAAGACGAGGACGGCTTAGCCTTGGTGGAGTATCGATCAACAATACTAATGCAGCCTTCTGACTCGCAGCCCCACGCCCATAATACTATCGTTGTACGCTGCGGCCAGTATTATCTCTGCGCATTGAAGTTAAATCGATAAGCTATTAATAGTATCGTGAACAGCTTCTGCTTTTTCTAATTAAGCGCTGAATATCATCTGCATATAAGTTGACCTCTACGATATAGGGGTTAGTAGTCAAACTATCAGCATCATATTGACGATCGGCCATCGTCTAAACGGCAAAGACTCGCACCGCCTTGACTGTATCAACAATAGCTTGTGAACCTTGCCCCTCGACATCAATTTGGACACCGTTAATGGTATGCCACTACAGCCAGATAACTATCAATCACCGAGACCTTATCCAAATTGATGGTGATACCATCGAGTTGCCAGTAGTCGTTTACATTGTCCGGATAATAACAAAAGCCTGTTTTCCTTAATTGGTAGTCCACTTCTATAGTAACATACGCCATCCAGCAGTAATCTCAACAACGCTCTAACCTCCGACGCCCCACTAACAATCAGACATGCCAATGAATGACATAGAAATAATTTATCAGGACGAACAGTTTTTGGCAGTCAACAAACCCGAGGGACTTTTAGTCCACAAGACCAATATCGATAAATATGAGACCAGATTCTTACTGCAAGAACTCAGGGACCAAATAGGCCAGTATATATACCCTGTCCACCGGCTTGATAAACCAACCTCCGGACTGATTATATTTGCGTTGAACCCAACAACCGCCGCACTACTACACCAGCAGATCGAGGATAATACCGCCAAGAAAGATTATCTGCTCATTTGCCGAGGATATTGCCCCGCTAGCGGTACTATCGACCACCCGCTCAAACCAATCGATGAATTTAAAAGTAAGCGGCAAAACCCTAAACAGCAAAAACCCGCCAAAGCCGCGATAACGACATTTACACGACTCAATACCATAGAGCTACCTGTGGCTATAGACAAATACCCCGCCAGTCGATATTCACTGGTTAAAGCAACAATTTTAACCGGTAGAAAACATCAAATTAGGCGACACTTCAAACATATATCACACCCTATTATTGGTTGTCCCAAATACGGAAAATCAACACACAATATTTATTTTTCTCAACAACTACAAACACCACGATTACTTTTACACTCTTATCAGCTAAGCATTAAAAAACCGGATACCGGTGAAGACATCAACTTAACAGCACCAGTTAATGGCAGCTTTAAAACATTGCTGGAAAAATTCGGATGGGATAAATCTATTTAGTCATGACAAACTGAAACTACGAGTGGCCGCTATGTACTAAGACGTTTTATCGGCAACATACCTCCACTTACCCTGCAAAAAACCAAATGCCACCGTGATGTTAAATTTGCTCATAAAACTTAATCTACTGATCATTCTAATCGTTGCTCCGACGATGCACACTTATGCTGCCGGTAACGCATCGGTCGAATCACGCTATCAACGTACGATAAAAGCTTTAAACGGGGCACCAGCAGAATCGCGCCAGCAGTTTGCCAGCATCGCCCTGTTACTGCTGGCCGATGCTTATTTTTTTGAGGCTGCTCTTGCGCGACAAAATGCTGTTGGGGATGACCAACAAAAATTATTTCGCTGGTCCAAAGGCGTCGACCGCTATGCGACAGAATTACTCCAGCTACAAAATGAAATTACTAGTGGCGTACCAGTTCAGTTAATGTCGAGCGCAGACTTAGCGGTGATTATAGATATCGCAGGGCACTCTGTGATGCTGACTCATCCTCGTCCTATTCAACAGGCGTTACTTGAGCATCAAATCCTAAAACAATTTTGTGAGCAGAACACTTGTAATAACTTAATTGCAGCAGATGACCAGGCCCTCGATGATGATTTAGCCATTCATCGACAACATCTACCCTCAGTAACGCCCAGCTGGGAACTCACGCTCAAAGGCCCAGTCTGTACTTATAACAATATTCGTATAGCGTTTAAGCCGGTTATTGATTTTGCAAAAATGCGGCCATGGTGCAAAAACCTGTTCGAAGAGGTGGCATTACTCGCCCATGAAATAGCCTGGTTGCAGCAACAGCACGTCATCGTCGATCAACAGAAGCTACAAATTACAGCAACCCCTCAGTCCTCACAATACTTGATATTGCTAAATACAATGGGAGACAGTTTAGTGCTAAAAACCCCCATTTTATATCGACAACCAACGATTTTTGCCGCGCTAAGGCCCTGGCTAACAGGCGAACAGAGCGGCTCGGCGTTAACTATCAAAGAAGAAGATATCCAGTGGAATGCTACGCCACTAGACCAGTAAGGATTATAGACGCTGACTAAGGTGTAGCGAATGTTTTAGCGGGGAGTGTTTTACAGCTCAAGTCCTGTGGATTAACCTTGGTAGCCACACTGGCAAAAGCCGTTTCCTTAGTGGATTTTGCGCTCTATCTAAGGCAGAATTGCGCGCCCGCGCGAAGGGCCGTACAAACCGTTATAATACTGGCTTAGAGCCCGTTACCGCTATAGGAGAAAACATTGAGTCAACACAACGATCAGGACTGGGGACTACAGCAATCAATCGACTTATATGGTCTTGAACGTTGGAGTAATGACTACTTCGGACTTTCGAGTAGAGGCAATGTTACCGCCCAAACCCTGAACACCTCAGTTGAGTTAATGGATATTGTCGATAGCTTGCGCGAGCGAGATGTGCAAATGCCTATCTTACTGCGTATTGAAAACATTCTCGACGCGCAGATTCACCGTCTGAACACCGCCTTTGGTGATGCCATTAAAAAAATGGACTATCAAGGCCGTTTTCGCGGTGTTTACCCCATTAAGGTCAACCAGCAAGCACAAGTGGTAGAAGAGATTGCCGCCTTTGGTGCGCGCTTCCAACATGGTTTAGAAGTAGGCAGCAAACCGGAAATGATTGCTGCTTTAGCCATGCTCGATGAACCCGGCAGCCTGATCATCTGTAACGGCTATAAAGACGAAGAATTTATCGATTTAGGCTTACAGGCCAAAAAACTGGGGTTCCTATGCTTTTTTGTGCTGGAAACACCCGCAGAATTGGCCATAATCATTGAGCGCAGCCGTATTTTAGGTATTGAGCCCGCCATTGGTGTACGAGTCAAAATGAGTACTAAGGTCAGCGGCCACTGGAACTCAACTAGCGGCGACCGCAGTATTTTTGGCTTGACTAGCACCCAGCTGATCGACGTCGTAGATACGCTAAAAAAAGAAGACATGCTGAACTGCCTGCAATTATTGCACTGTCACCTGGGCTCTCAAATACCCAGTATTCAGGAAATCCGTGGTGGCGTGGTCGAAGCCTGCCGTTACTATACCGACTTGGTAAAAGAAGGCGCTCCACTGAACCACATCGATCTTGGCGGCGGCTTAGCGGTAGACTACACAGGTGCGCACTGCGGTGATGACCAGAGCCGCAACTACACCTTAGATGAATACTGTCTGGATATTGTCGAAACACTGATCCACACTCTGGACGAAAATGGCATCCCCCACCCCACAATTGTTACTGAATCTGGTCGTGCCACTGTGGCCTACTCGTCGGTATTGCTATTCAATATTCTCGACACGACCAATTTTGAGCCAGCAGGTATCTCAACGCCTAATGCCGATGAGCCTGAGCTACTGGCTAACATGCGAGAAATCATCAACTACCTGCAACCAAGCAGAGTTCAGGAATGCTTCAATGATGTGCATTTTTACCGTGACGAAGTACGAGCACTGTTTAAACGCGGTCAAATCGACCTGCGCACTCGCTCCGTTGCCGAAAATTTGTTTTTAGAAATCTTACACCGGATTCTGGCTCTGTTAGAGACTATGGACCGTATTCCCACCGAGTTGATCAACCTAAAAGAGTCCCTAGCCGACATTTATTACGGCAATTTTAGCTTGTTTCAATCACTGCCGGACATATGGGCTATCGATCAACTATTTCCGATCATGCCGATTCATCGCTTAAATGAACGCCCGACTCGACAAGCAGTGATTGCGGATATTACCTGCGATTGCGATGGCAAAATTGACCGCTTTATTGGTGATACTGAACCAACAAAAACATTGCCACTTCATGCTTTAAACGAGGACGAAGAATACTATCTTGGGGTTTTTCTCGTCGGCGCCTATCAGGAAACCCTCGGTGATTTGCATAATCTATTTGGCGATACCAATGTCGTCAGCGTACGCTTAAACCGCGATAGCAGTTATGAAATCGTCAAAGAGATTCATGGTGATACTGTCGCCGATGTATTGAGCTATGTAGAGTATCACCCCAAGGAAATGCAACTGCGCTACCGCAATACCGCTGAACGCGCCGTGCGCGAGGGCCGTATTACCGCCCGCGAACGCCAACAGATGATTAATACCTTTAACAACAGCCTGCAAGGCTACACCTACTACGAAAAAGAGAACTAAGGAGTTCCCCATGGCTAAAGTCCTTATTATCGGAGCCGGCGGTGTCGGCCAGGTTGTCGCCCACAAGTGCGCCCAGGTACCCGAGGTATTTACTGAAATCACCTTGGCTAGCCGCACCGAAGCCAAGTGCAAGGCAATTGCTGCGCAAATTGACTACCCCATTGCCACCGCCCAGGTAGATGCTGACAACGTACCCGAGCTGGTCGCACTGATTAATAAAATCAAACCTGAGCTGGTGATTAACGTCGCCCTGCCCTATCAGGATTTAACCATCATGGACGCCTGCCTCGAAACAGGTGTGAATTATTTGGATACCGCCAACTACGAGCCACAGGATACCGCTAAATTTGAATATAGCTGGCAGTGGGCCTACCAAGAAAAATTCAAAAAAGCTGGTTTAATGGCCCTGTTAGGCTCTGGCTTTGACCCTGGCGCGACCAATATTTTTACCGCCTACGCGGCTAAACATTACTTTGATGAGATACAGTATTTGGATATCATCGACGTCAATGGTGGTGACCACGGCTACCCCTTTGCCACCAACTTCAACCCCGAGATCAATATCCGCGAAGTCACCGCTGAGTGTCGCCACTGGGAAGATGGCGCTTTTGCCACTACTCCTGCGATGTCCACACAGCAGAGCTTTACCTGTCCAGAAGGCGTAGGCACCTACAACATTTACCGTATGTACCATGAAGAGCTGGAATCACTCACCAAACACTACCCCAGCTTAAAACGGGCACAATTTTGGATGAGTTTTGGTGAAAGCTATTTAAAACATCTGGAAGTTCTGAGTAATGTCGGTATGACAGGGATTGAACCCATTGAATTTCAGGGTCAGCAAATTATCCCGCTGCAGTTTTTAAAAGCCTTATTGCCCGACCCATCAACATTAGGCCCACGCACCAAGGGTAAAACCTGTATCGGCTGTGTGGTTCGCGGGATTAAAGATGGCAAAGAAAAAACGGTCTTTGTCTATAACATAAAGGACCATCAGGATTGCTTCCGTGAAGTCCAGTCTCAAGGTATCTCCTACACTACCGGTGTACCGGCGATGATCGGTGCGAAAATGATGCTGGAAGGTAAATGGATGCAGCCTGGTGTATGGAATGTCGAGCAAATGGATCCTGATCCCTTTATTGCCGACCTAAATAAATATGGTTTGCCAGTTCAAGTCATTGAAGAGCCCGGCTTCGATTTGATTTAATCGCCGACCATGTATTAAAAGGTAGCAGTAGATATGAACAGCGCCAGCTTCGTTAATTTTGATCCCTCACGGGTACCTTCGCCCTGCTTTGTTGTTGACGAAGCAGCGCTGGAGTACAACCTACAAATTTTAGCGCGGGTACAACGCGAATCCGGTGCTAAAATTTTGCTGGCCTTAAAAGCGTTTTCCATGTTCAGCCTCGCGCCTTTAATCAGTCGCTATCTCAGCGGCACCTGCGCCAGCGGCTTGCATGAAGCCAAGCTGGGTCATGAGGAGTTTGGCGGCGAAGTACACACCTTTTCCGCCGCCTACACCGCTGCTGACTTTCCTGAAATTTTATCCATTTCACAACATGTGGTGTTCAACTCCTTTAGTCAGTGGCAACGATATAAACCGCAAGTCACTGCAGCAGCCAAGCAACGGACTAACTTAAAAGCCGGTCTACGTATTAACCCGCAACACTCAGAAGGTGCCACCGCCATTTACAACCCCTGCGCCCCCGGTTCGCGCCTAGGCATTACCGTTGACCAGTTTGAAGATCAATCGCTTGACGGTATCACTGGCCTGCACTTTCATACCTTGTGCGAGCAAGGCTTTGAACCACTGGCACGCACTCTCGATGCTGTCGAAGCACAATTTGGCGATATTCTCCATACGATGGAGTGGGTCAACTTTGGTGGCGGCCACCATATTACCCACCCCGATTATAATGTCGACGGTCTTATTCAGCGTCTGATTGAATTTAGCCAGCGCTATAAGGTACAAGTCTATATGGAGCCTGGAGAAGCCATCGCGATCCATACCGGCGTATTAGTGACCGAAGTACTAGACAAAAGCTACAACAATATGGAGCTCGCCATACTGGACACCTCTGCGACTTGTCATATGCCCGATACCATAGAGATGCCCTACCGCGCCGGTATTTTTGGCTCAGGCACAGCAGGTGAAAAACAATACACGTATCGACTCGGTGGACAAACCTGCTTAGCCGGTGATGTCATGGGTGATTATAGCTTTGATCAGCCCTTACAGATTGGTCAGCGCTTAATGTTTGATGACATGGCCCACTACACCATGGTTAAAACCACTACCTTCAATGGTATTGGTCTACCTTCCATCGCAATTTGGAACGCCAAAACAGACGAGCTGAATGTTATTCGACAATTTGATTATGGAGACTTCAAGCAACGCTTGTCGTAAATCCATCCGCTCGATCTAAGCTCTGAGCAGATTTAAACAAAACGCTCTGCACAAGTCATAGCAGCAAGTATTTATAAGAGGATAGCAATGGACACTTTTGATCAACTGGCAGCACCTGGTTATCCTGTTTTTCTCGGCTCTGAAATACAGCATCCCGCCAAACAAGATGCGCATTTTCACATCCTACCAGTACCCTATGAAGAATCTGTTTCTTACGGCGGCGGTACCGCGTTGGGCCCAGCCGCCATTCTCGAAGCTTCTTGGCAATTAGAGAGCTGGGATGGCTATAGCAAACCCTGTGACTTGGGTATTTACACCCACCCACCGGTAGACGTCAGTGTTAGTGCTGATCAAGTCATCGACAATATCGCCGCTGCCACTAAAGCAATTGTCGCTGGTGGACATTTTCCGATTGCCTTCGGCGGAGAGCATACAGTGACCTACGGCGTCATCAAGGGACTGATAGATGCCGGCATAACTAACTTTGGCGTGGTACAAATCGATGCTCATGCCGATCTGCGTGATGCCTACGAGGGCAACCCCTATAGTCACGCCTCGGTAATGAAGCGCATTGTCGACTTAGACATTCCGCTGTTTCAGCTTGGTATCCGTGCCTATTGTGAAGAGGAAATAGCAACCCGCAAAGCATTTAACGTCCATCACCTTGATGCCGATATATTAGTGCCAAAAAATATCAGTGAATTTGAACTGCCCGCCGACTTTCCTGAGTTGGTATTTTTTACTCTCGATATTGACGGTATGGACCCATCGGTATTCCCCTCTACCGGCACCCCGGTACCCGGTGGCCTCGGCTGGTACCAAACCTTATCGCTGTTTGAATCAGTGGCTAAACAACGGAAAATAATCGGCTTCGACATTATGGAGTTTGCACCTATAGCAGGCTTTCATGCTTACGAATTTTCTGCGGCATTACTGACCTACAAACTGATGGGATTGGTACAGCGCAGTTAAAAACCTCACAACAAACCTGGCGCGATAGCCTAATAAATTATTTCACGGTAAACTGCCAACGGTTAAAAATAACTTTCCACTGCTATTGATAAAATAAAACCCAAGCAAGATCAGTCTATGGAAAAGCGGCGTGCACTCATTGTTGATGATTCAAAAACAGCGCAAATTCGCCTGAGTAAAATCTTGGCGCGCTTTGATCTGGCTGTAGATACAGTTTTATCCGCTGAGGAAGCCTTGGATTATTTAAGCTACCGCCAGCCCGATGTGATTTTTTTAGACCATCACATGGAGGGTATGGATGGCCTGCAAGCGTTAAAAATCATCAAGTCAAATCCCAAAACCGCAATGATTGCCGTGATCATGTATACCTCTGAGCAAGGCGATGTCTACGTCGGTCAAGCTCGTGCGCTAGGAGCTATCGATATTTTGGGCAAAGGTATACTCAAACACGATAATTTAGAGAAGGTATTAACGCCCCTTGGTATTACTGCCACAGATGATCAAGCCTCCACGGTAAGCTCTGAACATAGCTATCTGGCCAAAAACCAAACAGACCACCCCCCAACCAACTTAACCGAGAAACATACAGTTCCGGCCGCTGCTGAACAGCTCCTACAGTTACAAAATCAAGTGCAACAACACCATCAGCAGCTACAGCAGCAGATGGACTATCTGTTTGACATAAATATCACTAAACTTAGGCAGGAAATAGAGGATAACACACGATTATTATTGCGCCGCTTAATGAAAGAGCGCCAGCAAAAACCCAGCTCTAATCTCAATGCTAACGACTCAACTACTGAGGCTCTTGAGCCAATTAACAAGCAAACCATAGTCGACTCACCCACCACACCATCAACGCCTAAAATACCAACACTGATGTTAATGGCTATCTTGCTGATGTTAATCCTGCTCGGCTATCAGTTTTATAATAACAACAACCAGTTGCAAGCACTCAACACTCGCCTGGAGACCCTTGCCACTCAAAACAACAGTGCCGCCATATTGACTCAACCTTTCAGCGAGCAAAAATCGCTCAGCCCAATACAAAAAGTTGAGGAAATACTGACGACGAACAACAATCCAAGGATATTGCTGGATGATTTAGCGTGGGCAATTAATATTAACCCTGAAATCCCTTTTGGTAGGGTAGCTCTCGATGACAATGCTATTAATATGGTCGGCGAGTTACTGGCTGTGTTAACCACTTCACAATTTACCGGCAAGGTATTTTTTGATGTGCATACTGGTAACTACTGCGTAGTCGCTGACTCAGCTGGGCAATGGGTTTTACCTACACCCGAAACGAATCTCAGCGACTGTTTGTTTTTAGCTGACCAAAAACCTGTCATTGATGACTTCGCTTCAGCAGAGTTTTTGACCTATATTGATAACGTGGATGAGCTTACCAACTCAACTATTACTGCAGAAGTATTCTCTCAAGGCTACCTTGAGCCTAAAGAACCTTATCCCACAGTGACCACTGCCACCACCGCAGGTGAATGGAATACTGCCGCCCAAAAAAACAACCGACTAGCTATCTCGCTTGCCTTCGAGTAAATTTTGAACGCTTCGCGGCTGCGAACATTGATGCCGTTTATACCGCACAGTAGTATAAGTCGCCGCCAATAATATTGGCTTCATAAGCCTATTGCCGTTAAGCTAGCCAACTGCATTGAATACCGTGCCTCTTCCCTACAGTACTTTAATAGCAATACTGCATGATCTATTGACACACTATTATTTATGAAATCAGCAACCACTACTGCGCCCATTATCACCTTAGCTGCACTCGCAGCCATTGCACCTTTTGCAGTTGACGCTTATCTACCAGCAATGCCTGCTATGGCCGAAGGGCTAAATACAAATATTCACCAGATAGAGCTTTCATTAAGTTTATTTTTAGCTGGATTTGCAATTGGGCAACTGATCGGCGGGCCGTTTTCCGACCACTTTGGTCGACGCTATTCCATTTTTATAGGCTTAGCCTTATTTGCTCTCGGCACTATCGGTATTATTTTTAGCACCGATGCACACAGCTTATGGCTATTTCGCATTATTGAAGCTCTGGGCGCGGGCTTAACCGTAGTTAATCCACCAGCCATTATCCGTGATTTAAGCGAAGGCCAAAACAGCGCACGTAATCTTGCACACGTAGCCGTAGTGATGATGCTCGCGCCTCTCATTGCGCCAATGCTAGGGATGGGAATATTACAAATTGGTCCCTGGCAAGGCGTATTCGTTTTCTTACTGCTATATTGCTTTGCCCTTGCCATCATTACCTATATTCGCTTACCGGAAACAAGGGTGCGTCACGAGCAAGTAACGACATTATGGCAACGCTATCGACAAGTGCTAAGTAATCGACCTGCCTTAGGATTTATCGCAGCACAGAGTTTTTCCTATGGCGGTATGTTCGCCTTTATTGCCGCATCTCCTCTAGTCTATATGTCTTACTTTGGCGTCAGCCAGCAACTTTATCCGTTTCTTTTTGGCAGCAATGTTGTTGCTCTGGTTGTTTTAAATAGACTCAATGTCTGGCTTTTGTACAAATATCTGTCATCTAAATTACTCCGCTTTGGTCAGGCCATCCAAATCCTCGTTGGTGTCACACTGCTGGCTTATATATGGCTGGCGACAACACCAAGTCTCGTGGTTACTGTTGTACTGGTCATTGTTTTTATCGGCAACCAAAGCTTTGTTTCTTCAAATGCTACTGCATGCACCATTGAATTTTTCCCCCGTAACAGTGGCACTGCAGCGGCACTATTGGGCGCCTGTAGCTTTATGGCCGGCGCACTAGCTGCCGGTTTAGTGGGGCTGCTTGGCGATGGCACTCCGCTACCAATGGCTGCAGTGATGTGTGGCTCTGCTATTTTAGGGCTGATATCTAGACTATGGTTACAAAGAGGTTATTCAACCATTGCTGCTGATGTAAGCTAAGTCGTCACCAATCCAGCTATTGCTAATTACTTAGATCAGTCGAACTCCCTATCGTCGATGCCACCCTGATTACGCTCGATTAAATCATTTCCAGTATCTTCCTCATCCAAGTCCTCCTCTGGAGACAGAGTAGTATCGGGCTGTTTTTCCGCTACATCTTCAGTACTGCCTGTGTCGACGTTTGTTATGGTTGTTGCTGACGAAGTGCCCAAATCAGCTTTAATCGACTCTGTTACTGGTGTGGCAAGGTCAGCGGCTGGCGTCGCCACCGCTTCAGTTAAAGGTTCGCCTGTTTCATTATCAACTATAGGTGCCGGCACAAACTTCTCAGAAGAACGTATACCCACATGGAAAGCAGCAAAACCAGGTTGTACTACCTGATTGACCGCCATACCAATTATTCGCCCATCCTGTGGTGAAAAAATCTGCGTCTTAGTATTGGTGATTGGGTCTCTAACTTCACCCAATAAGCTATTTACACTGACACGATCGCCTAAAGACACATTAGTAAACAGTATTCCACCGCGCTCAACCCTCACCCATACGGAGTTGTAATACACCGGCTGCGGATCCCCCCACAAACTAAAGCTTTTAATCATATTCATTTGGTTCATTAACGTGTGAATACCCTTCACTCCATGCTCCACTGCTTTTTCCTGTAGACGCATGGATTCACCCGCTTCAAGTGTCACCGCCGGGATACCTGCTTCCACGGCTGCTCGTCTTAAAGTTCCCATTGCACCCGCGCTTTGTAATACCATGGTCGCACCAAAGCCCTCCGTTAATTTGACCACCTTTGGATTGCGAACATCGGCGCGTAGCTGCGGTAGGTTGGTGCGATAAAATGAACCAGTATGCAAGTCGACCAAGGCATCGCAATGGTGAATTACTTCAGTAAAAAAAGAGTGCGCCAATCGCGCTGCAGAACTACCGCTGGGATTGCCAGGAAAATAACGATTGAGGTCACGGCGATCAACCAAGTAACGCGAACCGCGCCTAAAGCCCTGTAAATTGACGATAGGAACACCTATTACGGTACCGGATAATTTGCCCGGATCGATGTTGTATAACACCCGCCTAACGATTTCTATGCCATTGAGTTCATCGCCATGTAACGCCGCGGTCAAACACAACACTGGCCCGGGCTTGGCACCATGTGCTATCAACACCGGAGTTGGGGTAGAAATCATTTCAAAAGATTCTGCGGGAGACCAGGATAAACGCGTGGTGGTGGACGGCAATACTTCAGTGTTGAGCATGACTAGAGGTTTACTCGATTGTAATTCCTGCGCTGCTGTTGTCACCTCACTGTCCGTGGGTTGCTCACCCACCTCGGCATCATCTTCCGCCACCGGCGCAGGCACCAGTGTAGCTTCTTTGATTTTAACCGGTTCACCTAACTCAACACTGACTGCCCGAGGTAACTTAACAGGAGCAGTTGATTGTTGTTTTTTATCACCAGAGTTTTTTGTAGCGTTTTTTCTCTCGGATTTTTCCGAAGCAACTACCTGCTTCCCTTCAGATTTTTTTTGTTGGGCTATTTTAGTGTCTGCTTGCGCGACCTGAGTAGTAGCTATTTCATCCTGTTGTATTGCTGAAAACTCTGCCTCAATATTTACACTAGCCTCCGCTATGTCAGGTTCAACAACAGTAGATTCATCTACAACAGGTTCTACTACAGGAGATTCCGCAATAACCCCAGTGATAGCGGCATCAACTACATCAACTACATCAACTACAGTGACATCAACTACAGCGCTATCAATGACACTAGCTGTTTCTGCGAAACAGCTATAACTCTGCGCGAGTATCAATACACTTGCGCACCATCCCAATTTAAACATAGATTAATTCAGCCCGAAAAATTCTGTTAAGAAATAAATACGTATAAAACAAGTTCGAAACTACCCACTTTTATATAAACATCATGAATTTGCACGCTAACATGTAATTACTCACGTTGGAAACCAGAGAGCCTACTCTAGTTCCTCCTTCGCCTGAATAATCGTAGTGACAAGCTTACGTAGCTCGGTTAACACCTGCCTCTTGCCACTCAAACCCATGCTATCGGCGACTTGTTTGATTGGACGGTTCTGTAAAATCAACTGTATCAACAACTGCTGCTGCGCAGCGCTAAGGTGTTGTTGCAGCACTAGCGAGGAAAACCCGATACAAACTAAACGCCACAATGGCAGCAAACTCTGCTCCAGCTGGCGATATGCACGGCTGAATGCCTCGATATCCAAGTGGTCCTGCTGATCTAATTGATGCTGCTTAGCTGCGTTGTTATTCAGCAATAACACTGCCACTAATTCGGGCTCTAAAAACTGAAAATGCAGCGCCAACTCACGGGAGAAGTGTTGATTAAAACGCTGCCGCGCTAAATCAAATAATAACTCGGCACGATTGGTTAAAGGAGCTAGTACCAACGCCGAATGACAACCACTGCTGGCATCGCGGCTCAGCCCTAAGCGCACCGGCTCAAAACCCTGCTGACGCCAGAAGGTTAGCACATCAGCAGTAGCAGCAAAACTGGAGCCAACAAAATCATTATTATCGACTCGTGCCTGCTGCATTATCACTGTCATTAACTGCTGCCCTAATCCCATGCGCTGCACTAGAGGATGAACAGCAATACGCATAACTCGCTGATAACGCAGTTGCGCGGCTTGTTGTAAACCACATTGAGACGACAAGGTTTGCGGCAGTAAATGCCCCCTGGGCCTGCGCTCACCCCGCCAGACAGCCATAGCTAAACTATCATCAAAACCGCCTTCGGCGGCAACCAGGGCTGCCGCAACGACTTTACCTTGAAAACGACTGACCCATACCGATATATTGGGCCCGTCCAGCAATAAACGTAAATCAGCAGGTGTGGTTTGATAATGCGCCAGTACCAACAAACCAAATAATGCTCGCAAAGTGTGTTTGTCGGCTAATAATGCATCACGATCAAGCCGTTCAATAACACATTGCCTGGCAGCAACGGTGGCAGCATCAATATCATCCGCTGCTGAGGCATTAAGCAATAAAGCCTCAAATAACCAGTGCTCTACAGGATCACCAGCGGCCCAGCGGATCGGTTGCTGCAAATTAAGTTGCTGCCATTGCGGCCTTAGACGCTGCAGGGTTTGGGTAAAACGAACATCAAAACCGCGCCCGGTACCCTCGTAACCCTGTACGGTAGTGGCAAAAACAATGCGCTTATAATGGGATAAAAACTGCTCCAATAAGCTTGCGGGAATGGCTGCTGCCTCATCGACCAGTAATAAATCAACATTAAGTGGTGTTCTAAGCAGTTCATCAGGGGCAACAAATTGTAAACTGGACGAGCCGCTGCCGCTGTATAGCACTGTCATCGACGTAGGCGCTGTACCAGCAGCAGGTTCAACCGCCAATACTCGGGCGGCGTGCTCGAACACTGTTGCTACCGATGCGGATCTCGGTGCAGTAACCGCAATATGTATATTATCTCGCTGCATCAGCTTGGCACTGGCTATGCCCAGTGCCGCCGACTTGCCGCGGCCACGATCTGAACGTATTACCAACGGCCTGCGCCGATGTCCATCTACCACATGGATCACAGCCGCTACCGCTGCAGCCTGTTCATCAGTCAAACACTCATCGTCGCGTTTCAATAAGGGCTCGGCACTAGTTACAACCGGCTGAAAGTTTACCGGCGCACCTTGCTCTAATAATAATATTGCTTGGGCCAGACTCAAACTATCGATGATGTGCTGAACAAATCGCCCGCTAATATCCACAGATAGAAAAGGATGGGCCAATATGGCTGAATAATCAGGATCAGCATAGCTGCGCCACTGCGCCAAAGGTGGTACCAACAAGATTAACAGGCCACCACCGCATAAAGCACCGCTCACGGCCGCCAGAGCATCGGGGTCAAACCCAGCGTAGGCATCATAGACCAATAAATCCAACTCGCGCCCCAACCATTGCCGCGCCTGCTTGCGTGTTATGCAGTTTAACGCCGGCGCTAATTGCTCGGTAACCCACAAGGTTTGTTGTAGTCCTGATTGCTGTACCAATGTAGCAATGATTTCGCCTCCCCACTGCGGCTCTCCAGCCAAAACCACCAAACGCCGCTGGCAGGATTGGCGAGCGGCGTTGAGCTGGGAAAAAATGGCATCTAATGGTGTGATATCAGACAAAAGGCAACACTCGTAGCAAATACAGGGTTTATCGATAATCGTGTAATTTATCTAGCAGCTGGGTTCAGTACCCAATGAGCAGCATAGTCATAAACACTACAACCGTCATCAGCAGCATATCTAGACACAGCGTAATTCACCCAACACGCTTAAACCAGCAAATTTACATCACGCTTTGCACGCGATCAGTAGTCCCCGCCCGCAAGCCAGAGTGGTTGTGTATAATTGGTGGATTTACTCGGCGTTCCTACGAGCACTAAACATGAGTCGTACCCACCACCCTAAACACATGCCAGCCAAGTTTGTTGATGGCTCCATCATGCGCCATATTATGACCATGACCAGCGCTGCTGGCATAGGCCTGATGGGGGTTTTCCTGGTTGATCTAATCGACATGCTGTTTTTAAGTATGCTAGATAGCGACAATATTATTGCCGGGGTTGGCTTTGCAGCCAGTATTTCTTTTTTTACTGTATCACTGAGCATTGGTATTACCATATCGATGGCGGCACTGGTATCACAGATGATTGGCCAACGTAATTCGTCACAAGCGCGGCGCTATGTGGTCAATATATCAGTCCTCGCTTTTATCTTGACCGCTGTTACATCCAGTATAATTTGGCTGTTTTTAACTGATATATTCAAGCTGTTAGGTGCCAGTGGAGAAACTTTAGACATTGGCGTTAGTTATTCCAACATTTTGTTGCTATCACTGCCCATCTTCGCTGTCGGTATGGCTATGAGTGCGGCTATACGTGCCGTGGGTGATGCCAAGCTCTCTATGTATGCCACATTGATTGGCGGGGCTGTCAACGCGCTACTAGACCCTATTTTTATCTTCACGCTGGATATGGGCGTTGAGGGCGCCGCCATCGCCTCGGTTATCTCCCGCGTAGCGGTATTATTCGTTGCTTTTTGGGGGGTAAGCCATAAAAACAAGCTAATTACCCGTTTTAATTTAGCTGATTTTATTACTGACCTCCGTGCCATTTTTGCTATCGCTGGGCCCGCGATGTTAACCAATGTGGTCACGCCGCTTGGCAACGCCATCGTCATCAATGCTGTAGCCAAGTTTGGTGGAGCTTATGTTGCCGGATTTGCAATTATAGGCCGAATAATCCCGGTAGCCTTTGCCTTGATTTTTGCCCTTTCGGGTGCGATTGCACCGATTATCGGGCAAAATTTTGGTGCCAATAAAATCGCTCGAATTAAACAAACCTTTAGCAATGCGCTGATATTTTGTGTGATCTATGTCGCAGCGGTCTCCGCCGTGCTGTTTGTCTTACAAGATCCGCTGATTGCCTTATTTAAACTACAGGGTAATGCTGCCGAGCTCATGCGGGTATTTTGCAGCTGGATTGCCATCAGCTTTATTTTTAATGGCGCGCAGTTTGTCGCCAATTCCTCCTTTAATAATTTGGGTAAACCCTATTACGCAACCTGCTTCAATGTCGGCAAAGCAACGTTGGGGACGCTACCGTTCGTCATCATTGGGGGGAACTTGAATGGAGCGGCCGGTGTATTAATGGGGCAAGCCGCTGGTGGCATGCTATTTGGTCTTGTCTCAGTAGTCGTTGCCTACGCCCATATCAACCGACTGGAAACTAAATTTACAGTGGCAGCTTCTTCATAAAAATATCGCACTACAAGTGCCAACGATTAAAATATACACAACAGCTAACTCGCCAGCTAGTTGCGTCGACGACCTTTCGTCTCACTTCACTTTAGCAATACCAGCCTAAATCGTTCCATTAAGGTGTTTTTATGCTTACTATGGACATCATTATTGACTACAAAAGCCAAACTTAATGGTTCAACACGAGCAAATGTACAGCCAAGCTATAGCCCCCACCTTTTTACTACAAAATAAAAAGCCACAAACGCAACTTGTATTTAGCGGGCACTGGTTAATTCACCAAACCTGCCCCTCTCTAGATAGTATCGTCAGCCAGTTACAGTCGCAAAAGACCTTGGCCGTCACCATTGCGATTGACGATAGTTTTATCTGGGATTCAATATTTATGTCGCGGCTATACCCATTACAGCTATGGTGCCAACAACAAAATATCGAGCTCGACTGCTCAGCACTGCCCAGTAGCGCAAACCAACTATTACAAGTAGCAACAGCCGTAGCCCCAAGCCCTAAAAAGCACGATGAGCCAAGTTATTTCAGCGCAATCAATCTCAGCCACGGGCTCAAGCGAGCCCGTAAAGAAACAGAAGCCTTTATCCGTTTTATTGGTGAAATCAGCATCTCTATCAGCCGCCTGTGTCGAGGCCAAGCCAATACTCGCGGGATTGATTTTATCTATTTTGTGCAGCAGGCCGGGCCTAATGCTATCGGTATTATTGGTTTAACCAGTGTGCTTATTGGGATGATTCTAGCCTACCTTGGTTTAGTGCAGCTACGCTTACTCGGGGCTGAAATCTATATCGCCAACCTTGTCACTATCGGTATGATGCGTGAAATGGGCGCACTGATGACCGCTGTCGTCATGGCGGGCCGCACCGGCGCCGCATATGCAGCCCAACTCGGCACCATGCAGGCCAACGAAGAAATTGACGCCCTTACCACCCTCGGCATCTCCCCCATTGAATTCTTAGTGTTGCCACGAATGTTGGCACTGATCTGTGTAATGCCGCTACTATGCTTATTCAGCAATATGATGGGCTTACTGGGTGGCGGCCTGGTTTCAATGGGTATGGATATTACCTTCAATCAATACATCACTCAGACTCAAGAAGCCGTTGTCGCTAGCGATGTGTTTACCGGCTTATTTAAAAGCCTGGTGTTCGCGGTGTTAATCGCCATCGCCGGCTGCCAAGCCGGTATTCAAAGTGGACGCAACTCTGCGGCCGTGGGTAAAGCAACAACTAAAGCTGTGGTCACTGCCATTGTCTATCTCATTATTGCTGATGCAGTATTGAACATCATCTTTAGCCGCCTGGGTATTTAACCATGACTTCGGCAGAAAAAACTCTACCGCAACAATCCAGCCAAGCACATATTCAAGTTCGCAACCTGACCATGGCCTACGGCAGTCAAGTGGTTCAAAAAGAACTAAATTTTGATGTAAACCGTGGCGATATTTTTATTATCATGGGCGGCAGCGGCTGCGGCAAAAGTACCTTGCTCAAACATATGATAGGTCTTTATCAACCGGCACAGGGTGAGATACTGATCGACGGTGAAAACTTTTTCCAGTCGGGGGCGGCTCAACAAATAGCAATGCGCCGCCGCTGGGGTATCACTTACCAGAAAAGTGCGCTCTTCAGTGCTATGACACTCGCCGAAAATATCGCTATTCCTTTAGAGCAATACACCACACTGAATGATAAAGATATACGCGAACTCACCCACTACAAATTAGCTTTAGTCGGCCTGGCGGGATTTGAGGACTTTTATCCATCAGAAATCAGTGGCGGCATGCAAAAACGTGCGGGACTAGCAAGGGCTATTGCACTAGACCCAGATATATTATTTTTTGACGAACCATCAGCAGGATTAGACCCCTTAAGCTCACAATTACTTGATGAATTAATCTTAGAACTACGTAACAGCCTCGGCACTACGATAGTGATAGTGACCCACGAGCTCGCTAGTATTTTTGCTATTGGCAATAACTCAGTGTTTTTAGATACCGAGAAAAAAACCATGCTAGCCTATGGCAACCCTCGGGATTTAATCGAGCATAGCAACCAAGAAAAAGTAAGACGTTTTTTAAAGCGTGGAAGATAGTTAAGTAAACTATTAACAACACCTCAACTGGCATTACCCACAAGGACTGCTCTATGTCGAACAAAGCCAACCCACTAGCCATCGGTGGATTCGTCGTCGGTATTGTAATACTCGCTGTATTTATGACTATTTTCTTTGGCAAACAATCACTGTTTGCCGACACCATTGATATGGACCTGGTGTATAAAACTTCGGTCAAGGGCTTAGGCGTAGGCGCACCAGTAACCCTACGCGGGGTAAAAATTGGCGAAGTAACGTCGATAAAAACTAAAATGTATACCAACCAACTCGACTTCACCACCATCGTCACGGTCAAACTGGATAGCAAGGCCATGGAGTGGATAGGGTCTAGCTCTAGCAACAATAAATTGTTAGCCGAACTTTTGGCTAAAGGGTTTGCCGCACAACTAAAGACGCAAAGTATTTTAACTGGCCTGCTCTATATCGATGTTGATTTTTATCAAGCTGGAGAAACTAACTTCGAAGATGTCGAAACTGATAACCCGCAATTTCCGACGGTAAAAACCAACTTGGAAGCATTTACTCAACAGCTCGAAAAAATCAATACTGAAGAGTTGTTTGATCAAATCAAAGCTATTGGTAGCAGCTTGCAAAAAACCATCAATAATCCAGATTTTGAGCAAATCGGATATAATATGAACTCGACACTCAGCTCCCTCAAAGCAGCTGCCGACAATTTAAATACTCAGGCAAGCAACCTGGGTAACAACCTCAAACCAATGAGTGAGCAAGCGAACGCGCTACTAGAACAATTAAACCGAGAGCTCCCCATACTTAGCAATAAATTAAATACAACCTTAGATAGCATCAGCCAAGGCTCTACAGACTTACAGCGGACACTCAATAATACCGACTACCTGCTCTCTGATGACTCACCATTACTGTATCAGCTAAATGAATCTGCCAAACAGCTGGAAAAAGCCGCCACCGCTGTCGAGTCGATGGCAGATACTATCGACCGTAACCCAGAATCCTTACTCCGAAGCAAACGAGGCCAATAATATGCTCCGCTTAACTACGCTGATATGCGCGCTGATTTTACTGGTGGCCTGCTCCAGCTCCCCCACTACCCGCTATTATCTATTGCAGCCTCTATCCAGTCCCCCGGCTCAAAGCTCAATAACAACTGCAACCGTTATTGGCTTGGGACCTATTGAAATCGCTGAGTATCTGAGCAAACCCCAACTACTTAAAACTAACGGCAGTTACCAATTAAATTATTCAGACTTTGACCGCTGGGCCGAACCCATAGAACAAGGCATCCTGCGGGTTTTACAACAAAACTTATCTATATTGCGCAATAACAGCCCGGTTTATCCCTTTCCTTGGCGCCGGGATGAACAACCACCGATAGCCATCCGCTGCCATATTCTGGCACTGGATGTTAATCAGAATAATCAAGCGTTATTGAAAGTTGACTGGCGCTTGGTTAACACCAGTACAGGGGAAAAACTCGCTGGAGCAATCGATATATTTAAGACCTCAGCGGGGTCGAGCTATGCAGGGCAAGCACAGGCCTATAGCCAATTATTAGACCAATTTAGCCAGCAACTGGTAAAAGTGGTTCAAAATCTCCCCAGATCAGATCAACACTAATACCACGGTGAAAATACCAAGGTATGCCTAGCCATAGATAACAAAGGTGTTAGTCCTCCTGCCATTTTATAACTTTGTAATTAAAGCTAGCTTGTAAGGTAGGCTTAACAATTTGAAAATAAGGAGACAAATCAAAGTCCCTCGGTGTGAAATGACTGAAATGCTTTTTCTCTAAATACACTTGTTCACACAGTGCCGGTTGGTCGATAGCACAGATATCTATCTCTCTGGGTAAGATCGGATACTTAATCGACTGAAAAGCCTGCGCCACCAGCGTGGAGCAAATGGCCTTAGTAGGGTCGCCACTACCCAGGGCAATCATTTTTCGACGAAAACGCGTTGGCACAGGCGGCATGGGGAATAGATAGCGCATCAAATCGATAATATTTTTAGTATCGTAGTGCAAGCCTATACGTTTAATGGCGTAATCTAATACCTGTTGTAAATCCGCTTCACTCAAATTGACCGGCCGGCATATTCGCAGGTTAAACCCCTCATATTTACTCAGCGGCACAGTCATAATACCGCCGATTAAATCGGCTTCAAGCAAAGGATTAAGCCCTTCCCGCTCACCAATATACAAACAAACATGCGACCAAGTCGATTGTGTTAAATATTTAATCGCTGTGCTTACTCGGCTATTGCCTTCAATTAATAATAAGTCACCTGGCTGCAAATACTGCTCTAACAACTCTTCGGTTATATTAGAAAACACTTCATAGCGCGGCAGCGGTTTAGTGATATAGCGAGCAATTCCATTGCCCAATAAACGAAAAAAAGAATTCATAGTAACTCTTTCACCCTTAGCGTAAGTGGCTCTTTAATGGGCTAAGTAGATAGTAGGCTTGTAGATTCAATGATCACTATAGAGCACACCAATAAAAGTCCAAACAACTGTAACCCAAAGGGCCAAGTTATTATTAAGCTGCAACAACCTCCTCGGTAACTTCATCCTGCATTCTTAATGCAAGTACAATAGAGCCGACTGCAGGTGTTAAATTATTATCAGTAGTAAATGGCTTAACACGCCCCTTGGAATCAATTAAAAATAACGGCAAGCGTGTTTTTTCATATTTTTCCATATAAGTATTCCAGTCGAATTCCTCTGTCAAAGTAGTACTTTTAACCTGCCGACCTTTAACTACCATACTGACTAAATCGCCATAAGTCATATCGTCACTGAATAATTTGCTGCCTTGGTAACTACCGGATGCTTTATGCTTATCTAACTGATTTCTATCAGCCGCGGCAGCGAGACTAAAAATTCTATCAGCACCAAAATCAGCGCGGTAGTGCACCGCTGATATGACATTAATATAACGCTGACGCGACATAGCTAGCAAACCACCGATACCGCTCAAATCTAGCAGCGTATCCGCCTGTTCAGAAACAGGATTACCATAAAATGTTTCCAGCCCAGCCATTCGAGCCTGGCGAATATTTTCCCAGCTGGAGTCAGCCAATACGCAGCGCAGATCATGTTTCACCAACTCCTGTGCAACCGCTATGGAAAATGCATTAGCACCAACAATCAAAAACCCTTTTGGTGGCGGCTCGGCAACACCTAACCAGACAGCAATGATCCGTGCCGTACTGCTTTGTAATACCACTGTACCAATAATCATCGAAAACGTTAGCGGTACCAGCAAGGCCGCATCGGGATAACCACTAGCGACTAATTTATCGGCAAAAATAGCTGAAATAGCCGCCGCAACAATCCCTCGAGGGGCAATCCAAGCCAATAGTCCGCGCTCTGGCCAACTAACATCCAAGCCTACTGTACTAATCCAAATTTTTATTGGCCGGGCAATAAATTGCAGCACCAATAGTAATAATAACGCCTTCGAAGCAATACTCGCCAGCTGATTCAAATCAATACGAGCAGCCAAGACAATAAACAAAATAGAGATTAATAATAAACTCAAGTGTTCTTTAAAGTTGAGGATTGGGTGGATATCAACATCTGTCTTATTAGCCAACCACATTCCCATCACTGTAACCGCAATTAAACCTGACTCATGCTGGATAGCATTCGATGCAGTAAACGAAATCAACACTAGGCTCAAAGTCGCGAGGTTTTGCAGATATTCTGGTAGCAGGTTTTTCGATAACAGCTTACCCAATATATAACCAGTGGTAATCCCGCTGATGATGCCGGTAGCCAGCGATCCAAAGAATAATAAAAATACATGGCTGATCGCCGGATGCTCAACACTGGCGAGAATAAACTCATAGGTTAATACCGCCATCAACGCGCCGATGGGATCTATTGCAATCCCTTCCCAGCGTAATATATTAGCTATTTTTCGTGTCGGCCTAACTGAGCGTAGCATAGGTACGATAACAGTCGGGCCAGTAACAATTGCAACCGCACCGAACAAAGCACTCACTTGCCAAGAAAAATCAAAGATAAATTGCGTGGCACAGGCGACGATCACCCAAGTGGCTAAAGCACCTACGGTGATCATGCGCTGTACCACTTTACTTACATCTTTTATTTCTTTGAGATTTAATGTCAAACTGCCTTCAAACAAGATGATTGCCACTGATAGCGACACCATCGGCATAAGCAAATCACCAAACAGCGCATCAGGGTCAACCCAACCCATCAGTGGCCCAGCGATAAGCCCAGCAATCAACAGAAACAAAATAGCGGGTAAGCGCACCCGCCACGCGATCCATTGACAAAACATTGCCGCCAGCAGGATAAGAGCAAGAACGAGTTCAAAATGAGGCATGCAAAATGTTCCAAATAATTAGATAAACAGCGCCAATTGTAACGCCTCACCGCCGACACACCAATGGGAAATACCGCCCGCAGAGACAAGAGGTTTAAACATTTACTATCGATGATAGGCCGATAACGCACAATACCCGCACCAGAGCTGGCCCCAAAGGCTTTTTATCCCGCCGCTCAGTGATCAAATAACTATTTAGCATTAGAAGCCTATCTACTTTATGGCAATAGTTAGCCAAACCAGCAATGTAGCTGGAAGTCAGCTGACACCTCTGTCTTGGCAATAGCGCCAAAAGCTAATTTGCAATGCAACAGGCTATTGGATTGGTTGGCTTAGGTTGATTTTATTATTTCGGCCTCAAGGCCATTGCTAAGAATCATATTGCGCAGCTCCTTAACATAGTGCTCACCGCGAACCGAGTATTTTTCTAAGCCTTGCACCAGCTCAACACCTGTAGGGGTCTTGCCCTCAGCACGAATTCTCTCCCTGACTTCACGGGTGCGCACATAAGCAGGGTGAGAGTTAATGTTCAAAAAGTATGCACCAATCGCCTTATCAACACTGCTAAATTTTTGCACTTCGTGAACCGAACCTTCTGAGCGTTGCTCGGGAACCAAGCCACAGCCTTTACTGAAGCACCACTGACCAAATAGATTATTTCCCTCACGGGCAAATCGCGATGTCCCCCAAGCTGATTCCACCGCAGCTTGAGCCAATACCATCGATACCGGCAATGTATCGACACGTCGCAGCAACAGAGCAACAGCTTGGGCACTGCTGTCTTCTTCTGGCACGCGATAACGTTTACGCATGGCCTGCATATACTGCTCCTGGGCTGAAGACAACTCCAAATGATGATTTATTCTAATCTCTATCCCTTTAAGTATTTGCCGACGCTCGCTAATCAGCTGATTTTGATATTCAATCGCCGGTCGCAAATAGTCAAAAAAAGCACTTTTACGATCGGGAATATGAGTAATATCCTTAAAATTGGGTAGCTTTTTATAATCAACTTCAAAATTCCCCTCTCTTTTTACCGTTCCATCGCGTGCTATTAATTTCAGTTTTCTTAAGTTGTTATCAGCATAATCTACAAACATCTGTTCAGCATTATCTCTGGCTGCTGCAGCGGCCTGTGCGTCATAACCCTGCTCTCCTTCGACGGCCATATCTTCCGCTTGTGGCATATTGGTTGATTGTTCATCAGACTCCGAGCAACCGGCAAGACCAAATAGTATAAGCACCATTAGCACCGTCAGGCTTCGCACCATGTTGCAGCTGAACTTAATCATGAATATCCCTCAAATAATATTTTTTATTAATGACGACCTTAGTGTAGTCGTTATTAGCTTATAACAGGCCACGCACAGCAAGCTACCACGCTCATTGTAAGCTTAGATCATGGTATTACTTTTAAAATATAAAAGTTAGCCCTGTTGACAAATGGGCGCGGCAAGGTTGCAACTTTAGGTCAATAATTCATCCAAAGTTAATTGATAGCTCGGGGCAAATACCTGTAAAAAATACTCCACCTCGGGTAAGTTAATTGCGTCTAACTTTTGTTTGATGGTTTCGGCAGCTTTAGAAAACTCGGTATTACCCGCTGCCACCTCTGTCTGACACTTCAAGTAAGCGGCTATGGTATCTGCTGCTTTTATAATGATATGGTGTTCCAGTGGAACATTGTCTTCAATAATTACAGCTTTATAGTCGACTTGTAACTCGAGTGGCAATAGCTTCAGCAACTCTTGTTCAGCCTGCCGCTCAATTGACTTATAAGCGGTAGTAATTGCTTCGGAATGGTACTTGATTGGCGAAGGCATATCACCAGTAATCACCTCACCGCAATCATGATACATAGCGGCAACCACAATCGCGTTAACATCGAGCTGACCGTTAAAGCAACGGTTTTTTATCAATCCCAATGCATGAGCTATAGTGGCAACTTCCCAGCTGTGCTCCATGACATTTTCAGTAACTGTGTTGCGTTTTAAACCCCAGCGTTGCAGCCATCGAATTTTACTAATATAAGCATAAAAATGGCTTTTCATTAAGTGAAACCTATTTAATCAAAAAATTATCGTATTAGAAGATAAAGCTAGTGTTTATTTTTAAAGTCTACATGGATGACATTGCCATCCTTTCGCGAATGACTATAGTTTTTAGCAGCCGATTTTAAGTGGTTGGGTTTTTCTCGCAACTTATTGTTAATATCGATATCTTTTACTGTAACAGCAATAAAATCACCACTTATTAATTCACCACATAAATCTTGAAAAGCCTCCACCGGTCGAAAATAATCTTTATCACCACGACGCTTTCTTAATAGCTCATTGACACTAACACCAAATTCAAAAGCTGCCATTCTATCAACGGGCAACGTTTCGCCCTGATAGCGCACCATTAACTCCAGATGCTCCGCAACCTGTTTAATATGCGCTGTTACCGAACGATCATGTCCTATTTGATAACGCTGCTGCTCGCATATGTTCAGCACTGTTGCTGAAAGCTGGCTGATATCGCTCTCTGGAATACCCTCACAAACCGCAAACACTTCCCGCCATAAACGGTCCTGAAACAAATCAGGAAAATGCTCAAAATCTGCTTTTTTCATCCCACAAAACACCATCGCGTAACGTGAAGTAGCCTCCATAATAATGATGCATTTACGTCTAGCTATAATGACGCGGTGTGCATACCAGGTCATCACTGGTAACAATGTTACTGCGGGTTTATCAGCCCCTACAGGCGATTCCACCACCTCTTTAGTATTTACAGCATGATCTGGTTGTGGTCCAGAGACATGCATTGCCATATCTTCGGCGAGAATCTTGGATAAAAAGAATTGTATCATTAGTCAATTTACTTGTTTGCTGACGCTGGAAACAGCGAGTGGCTAAACTGGCAAGCATACCGTGATTCCTGTGTCGAAGAAATACAGCCCGCTGCACTGTAGATAACGGGGTGGCACAAAGGTTCAGCCGACTGTGATTTTTGCTTATTTTACTAAAGCAGCGAGCAATCGATGAAGATACACTTCACATCACTCGCTGCGCTGTTCTTGTACCATCGGCAATACCAACTATCAGTAGCCGGTTAACAACCCTAAAATGGTACCGAAAACTACGTCCTCAATAGTAAACATCATACTGTTTAGGCTTCTATCAAGTAATAACATCTGGGGCATTGCGCCCAGTAAACGCTTTGATTCCAGCAACGCTATCTGCCGCAGCAATCAAGTCGGCCAATGCTTGCAGGGGCTCTTGTGACAACAGGGATGAATCATCCTGATAACAATCCAAATACACCCTCAGAGTGGCTCCCTGGGTACCTGTCCCGGATAAACGAAAAACAACCCGACCTCCGTTATTAAAATACAACCGGATACCCTGCCCCGAGCTTTGACTACCATCGACTGGATCTACGTAGGAAAAGTCATCCGCCGAATCTATCAGTAATTCACCCACCTTTGTCCCCGGTAATTCAGCTAATTTATTTCGCAACTCAGTGATCATCTGCTGTGCTTTAGCGCTATCGACGCCTTCGTAATCATGGCGAGTAAAATAATCCCGACCATATTTAGCCCAATGCTCCCTAAGTATTTGATCAAGCGGCTGCTGCTTAGCCGCGATAAGATTGAGCCAAAATAACACCGCCCATAAGCCATCCTTCTCTCTAACATGATCCGAACCGGTGCCAAAACTCTCTTCTCCGCATAAGGTAATTTTTCCCGCATCAAGTAAATTACCAAAAAATTTCCAACCTGTCGGCGTCTCATAACAATGTATGCCCAGCCCTGCCGCCACACGGTCCACTGCACGGCTGGTGGGCATCGACCGAGCCACGCCAGCAATACCATCAGCATAAGCGGGTATATACTGTGTATTAGCAGCCATTAGCGCCAGACTATCGCAAGGGTTTAGGTAAAAATTATTGCCGTGAACCATATTACGGTCACCGTCACCATCGGAGGCGGCACCAAAATCCAGCGCATCCGGGCCAGTTAACAAACTAACTAACTCATGTGCATGCAGCAGATTGGGGTCTGGGTGGCCGCCGCCAAAGTCAGTAAGCGGGATCGCATTAATCACCGTACCCACTGGCGCGCCTAAACGCTGCTCCAGGATCTCTTTTGCGTAGGGACCTGTCACTGCATGCATAGCATCGAAACACATCCGAAATGTCCCGTTACTTAACAAGGATTGCATCTGCTCAAAATTAAACAGCGACTGCATTAAGTCGGCGTAATCCTTGACCGAGTCAATCACCTCGATTACGGTGCTGCCTAATGTATACATACCTTGTTTATCGAGGTTGATTGCATCAGCTTCAAGGGTTATATAATGAGTCATTTCCAGAGTCTGTCGATAAATCGCCTCGGTCAATTGCTCTGACGCTGGCCCACCGTTGGCGGCATTGTACTTAATACCAAAATCACCATCAGGGCCACCTGGATTATGACTTGCCGAGAGCACAATACCGCCAAAAGCCTGATATTTCCTGATAATACAAGACACAGCCGGTGTCGAGAGAATGCCGCCCTGCCCAACTAATAGCCGCGCAAAACCATTGGCAGCAGCCATTTTTAAGATAATCTGGATCGCCTCACGGTTATAAAAACGACCATCACCGCCAATCACCAGGGTTTTACCGGTACAGGGCGCAATAGTATTGAAAATCGCCTGTACAAAATTTTCCAGATACCCGGGCTGCTGGAACTCTGTCACTTTTTTTCGTAACCCTGATGTACCCGGTTTTTGTCCTTCAAACACAGCTGTTTGAATATTCCGCACTGTCATTATCTGTTCCCTAGTATCAAAGTAGCTCAAAACTATCAGGCTAAACCCGCTATTTACCTACCAACAGCTATCATCAGCCTATTACTCTACCCTTAACGGTTTCACCGGTAGCAGGGTATAAACCAAAGCAAACGCCAGTTTATAATAACGATTTAGTAAGCATGACTCTATTGAACCATAAAAAATATGTGCCAAGTTTTTCTTAGCTATAGCTTAAACCACCCCGGATTCTAACAATAACTCAATAATGTGAAATAATCGCAGCCCATATTGGGAAGAAGCTAACAGTAAATAAAATTAATGCCTTTACAATACCCATATACCTGCTGACCCTCTTCCCTATTGAGACGTTACATGAGCCGCATTTCAACGTTAGATCCTTTAACTTTTGTTAAGCAATTTTCACCACTTGACCGTGTTGATAAAAAATATTACTCAAATTTATCTAAACAACTAACACTACAACAGGTTAAAAAAGGAACAACCTTCATAAAGAAAAAACGTCAGCAAGATGTGCTGCATTTTTTAGTTGAGGGTAACGTAGAAATAAGAAAGTCCTTTGATCAACGTATTAGCCAATCTGCAAAAGACAAACAAAGCCGTAAGGCAATAGAAACTCGTCTCCCTCCAGAGAGTAGTGTCAAAGCCCTGGAGGACTGCTTGATCCTGAGCATATCCAATACAGAGCTCAGCCAGCTGCTTCCTGCCCCTCAACACTATACAATTGATTTTCTAGATAGTGGTGACATACCTCTTGACGATGATCAATTAATCGACGATGACTACCAAGAAGATTGGGATAATAGATTCATTCGGTCTAATTTAGCAACCAACCTACCCAGTACTGTCATCCAACAGTTATTTTCCCAGCTTGAAGATATTCCCACACTCGCTGGTGAAACCATTGTAAAAGCCAACACTCCTGGCGACTATTTTTATATTATTAAACGCGGCTCAGCGATAGTAACAACGGCGATTGAAGGCCCCTATGAAGGAGCACAATTCAGCCTCTCCCAAGGAGACTATTTTGGCGACGAGGCACTGGTGGCTGAAACGCCACGCAACGCAACAGTTACAATGAATGTGGATGGGGTTTTAGGACGGCTTGACCAAGAAGGGTTCAACACCCTCGTCAAGAAAAACCTAATCACACCGATCAGCAAAGACTATGTAAGTAGCATGGAGGGGGCTAAAATACTGGATGTTCGCTTCGCCATTGAATATAAAAAAGATCACCAAAAAGACAGTATCAATATACCGATTAGTTTTTTACGCCAACGCTTACCTGGTTTTAATAAATCGCTCGTTTATCTGATTACGCCTGCCGATGATCGCCGCTCCGAACTGGCAACTTACATTATGAGACAAGCGGGGTATAAGGCCTACCTTCATTCGGAGCATAATATTGAACTTGATTTAGAGTCGCTATGACCTTACGATTCTATCAACGCATAACCACCCTCCATTACAGCGGGTTTGGTATATTTCAATTGCATATGAGATGCTCATTTAGCATTAATATCGTTCATTATGCGTACAACTGCCTTAGTTGATCGTATTTTAGATCCTAATTTTATATCTATTTGTCGTGGACATATAAATGATGAGCGAACTTATCCGCTGCAACTGGTGTTCGGATGACCCAACCTACCAGCTGTACCATGACGACGAGTGGGGTGTTCCTGTTTATGATGACCGAGTGTTATTTGAATTTTTAATTTTAGAAGGAGCCCAAGCGGGCTTATCGTGGATCACTATTTTAAAAAAGAGGCCGGGTTACCGCAAAGCCTTTGCCAATTTCGATGTCAATAAAGTTGCCCGTTTAACCGACAAAAAATTAGAAAATCTATTACTCAACCCCGATATTGTCCGCAACCGCTTAAAAGTGTTTTCTACACGCTCTAATGCTATCGCTTTTATCGCAGTGCAAAAAGAGTTCGGTAGTTTTTCAAACTTTATTTGGGGATTTATTGATCACAAACCGATACAAAATCACTGGGTTAAGCAACAGCTAATCCCAACCAGCACTGCATTATCTGACATGATCAGCAAAGAGCTAAAAAAACGCGGGTTCAAATTTGTTGGCACTACAATTATCTACGCCTATATGCAGGCGATAGGTATGGTTAATGATCATATCAGCGACTGCTTTCGTCATAGCGAATTAACGCAGCAAGCTAAAAAACCAGTAACATAGCTACTCATTAATAAGGCAAGAAATCAAACTGGTAATTAACCCGAGTATTGATAACATCCTGTGCAGGGAAACGAATTAATTTTATCCGCGATAGGATCTTACCATCCAGCTCCCCATTATTTAATTCGCTGGATAACAACTTCACATCAATAACCGACCCATTGGCTGCAATCAAAATTTCGAAAACAAACTTACCCTGTAAACCAGGATCTGTACGTAGTGCGCGGTTGTAGATCGAAAAAATTGCACCCTTATTAGCATCCATAGTACGGCGAATAGATTCATCACTACGCCCTCCCGCCGCTACAGATTCAGAGTTGACTCCCTGCTTTTTAGCCTGCTGATCCAAACTACTGCTAACTTTGGTATCTTGCTTGCCTGACAAGGCCGAGCCACCTGTATCTCGGCTGAGTGCTGCGGTCTGAATACCACCACTAGTAGCAGTTGCCTTGGAGGTAATAATCGAACGTTCAACTTTTGCCGCTTCAGCTTCACCACGGCTAAGATTATTCTTAGATAAACTCGCAATATCGACGCTGTCACGCATATCAGCCAAGTCATCCTGAAAAGCCAGCAAGCCTGAAACTGCTGCAGTCTCTTTCGCCTGTCTAACCAAATCAACCGGTTGTGGTTTTGGCTTAGGTTTTACTTGCGGCTCTTTTATTTTCTCTTTTATGACCTCTTTTTTCTTTTCTACCGGTTTGGGTTTAATCGGTTCAGGCTTTGGTAGCTGCTTCTCCTCCAAAATCACCCGCGCCAGCTGTGGCGGTAAAGCCTCTTTTTGTTCACGAGTGATTTCAGCAACCGGAATCAACGGTATAATAACCGCCAAAACCAAGAATAAAATAAATAGAACCCCCAGGATTTTACTGAACGTCGTATCTTCCTGCGCACTGGATGACCAAGGTAACACCAACTCTGAGCCTCGGCCTTCTACCATTGATACCACAGCCTAGCTCCCCTCTACTGAAGTTTGAGCTGAATTAGCATCAATAAAGCGTTGTTCGTCCATTTTTGGTAACGCATTAACTGCCAGAGATATATCGCGGTAATCAGCTTGCGCACAGGTCGCCATCACCCGTTTTAATAACTTATAAGGAATATTTTTATCCCCCATAATGGTAACCGCGCGGCCCTTTTCTTTTTCAAGATCAGTCAATAATGGTTTTCTCTCGGCCAGATATTTTAGCTCAGTATCTAAGGTTTTAATTGCATTATCGTCGGAGGCTAAAATATCAGCCACCGATGCGATAGCTCGACCTTGGACAATAACATCACTCTCGCTGATTTTTATTAATAGAGTTTGATCGGGCCTTTGCTCAGCAACAGACTCCGGTAGCAGAATATCTTTATCCGACTGCAAGACTTCAACATCACCACTATTCACCATCAAAAAAAACACAAGAATGGTGAATATATCCATGAGTGAAACCAGATTAAGTTTAGAGGTACTTTGCATACGACGATGATTTCTCGCCATGCGCTTGGCGCGCAAAGAAGACTTCATAACTCCTCCCCCGCTGCCGCATGATCAACTGCGGCAGCCTCAATGACAGGGGCATCACCAAATGAAATTTCTGGAAAGAGCTCCGCATCTACGACTGAGGTAACCACTACTGCCTTGTAAGAACGCACCGTATCCATAGTTGAAACTATGGTTTGATAGGGCGTATCAGGCTGGGATAAAACAGTAATACTACGGTTTTCTATACCTGTTTCCCGCAACTGTCGCTTAACCTCCTGCAATACCAGGCTAAGTAATTTATAGTCATAGACCATATCAGCTGCAATAGTGGGGCTATTGGTATCAACCACTTCATCATTACTCGTTTCTGGTACAATTTTAGCAATACGCTTTAGTAAAGTACCCCGTGGGTAATTAAGCAACATGCCATCCGGCTGAATAATCAGCTCAAGTTGCTTGATTGCGAGGCTATCGCTAGCCGCACTGTTCGCGCTTTCAGGTAACTTGATATCCAGCACTGTAATTTGTGAAAAAACCATACCCAGTAACAATACGGGCACCAGTACAATCATCAAATTCATGAAAGCCGTAATATCCAGCTCCGCTTCTTTACGCAAGCTGCGGTTATTTTTTACTCGTCTCATCGAGGGTATCCAATAAAATCGTGAGTTATTTCACCGCATCGCTATCACGAGTACTACTACTAAAAGCTTTATCAGAGAGTAGATTCAACACCTTGACGCCAGCCATCTCCAGGCTATCAACAATTTCGGTAGTTTTTGTTTGCAATAAAGCGTGGAACAGCAGCAACGGAATCGCCGAAATCAATCCAAATGCCGTGGTGTTCATCGCCACTGAAATACTTTGTGAAAGTAAGCTGGCCTTTTCAGCGGGGTCAGCATTGGCCACTGCAGTGAAGGCCGCGATTAAGCCAATAATAGTACCGAGCAAACCTAGTAAAGTGGCAATATTGGCTAGAGTAGCCAGATATTGGGTGCGCTTCTCCAGCCTTGGCAGTGCTTCCATCACACCTTCTTCCATGGCATATTCAATATCGTCACGACGTTGACTCTGTGCCAAACGGGCAATCCCTGCACCAATAATACGACCCATCGGTGCCTTCAACTGATTAGAAACCCGCAACACCTCATTGAAATTACGTTTTTTCAGTAATGGCATTAGTTGATTAAACGCTTTTCGATTAGAAGCTCTAGCAGCAGTTAAAAATACCCAGCGCTCAATGGCTATCGCCACACCACACACCAGTACGATAGCTATAGGGTACATAAACGCGCCCCCATCTTGAAAAAAGCGGATAATAGTACTGTAGAAATCCATGATTGTTCCTTGCCTGGGCCTAGTTATGAGCCTAGTGATAAGTCAAATTTAAAATTGTTAATCAGGTCGTCGTGTGCATGACCACTATAATAATAGCGGGATTTTTCAAAATTACTGTGAACATAAGCGCAATGGCATAAAAAATATTTATCCGCAGATAAATATTTTTTTATTAGGGCTAAGCTATACATTTACGACTATTTTTTAGTCGATAATTTTTCACGATAATGCAATTCACGTAAAAACTCATCACGATCTACTTCTTCATAGACCCCTTCAACCAAAGACTGCAAAGGCTGATAAATCAACTCCGGGGTTTCAGCCTGCCGCCACGGCACAATATAAAGCACCTTAGGTTGCTCCTGATTACCGGTTACCGTACTGCGTAAGATTACTTTGGCCTCTTGGGCTAACACGCTAGAGGAAAGTGTCGCAATTACCAATAAAATACTGGCTTTAAACATTTTTATCCCCTTGCCTATTGGTGATTCATTCGTCGCTGGAGGTCGATAATCCAACCATCAAGCTGACGCGATGGTTCATCTAATAAGGATTTATAGCTTTGATAATGCTGCAATGCCAAATCTAGCTTACCCATATATAGATCGTAAAGAATAGCTAAATTTAAATGGCCCTCTGGGTAATCTGGCCAAACAGTTAACGCTTGTTTATAGCGCTGTTCGGCACCAGTGAAATCGCCTTGCTCACGCAGCAAAACCCCATATTCATTATAGGCGTAGATATTATTACCATTGGCATTAATGGCCCGTTCAAACATTGTCGCCTGTTTATCCTGTTGCCCCAGCTGGCCATAGACCATAGCTAGGTTCACATAAGGCCCTGACAAATCAGGGTAATGCTCGATTAACCAAAGCAAATGTTGCTCCGCCTGTAACCAATCGGCATTACTAACAGCCTGCTCTGCCTTAGCAAACCGATCTTTGGCCTGCGCATTAACAGTGGGTAAATTAGTCAAATAAGGATTAGGCAACCGAGCAATAACGGTATCCACATCGCTATCAGCTAGCGCATCAATACTGGCAGCTTGCTCATGACCTGGATTAAATTGGCAAGCACTCATAACAATCATCGCCCACCATACAAGGAAATGCCTTAGCCACTGGCTCTGTATATTAATAAATGCCATGGCTAAAATTTCCTCTGCTCTCTTCTTTGCCATAGCGCGCTGGTAACAACACCTTCAATGCCGCAAAACTTTGTTTAACCCAATCGTCGTAGATACCACTCCAACTGCGGCGAATATTGGCCTCGTGGATATCGATCGCCTTTTCCTCAAAAGGAAATGCCTGTTCCTCTAACAATATTTCATACTGCTCCAAGGCCAGCTCATCTAAATTATTGGGACGTTGAGATTTCATTAAATCCTGACTCAGCTGGCTATAAACGGCAGCAATTCTAAACGTAGCCTGCGTGGCAAACTCCTCCACGGCGTAATCAGCTACTGCTTGATAGGCAGCCAGGGTTTTATTCAATGCCTGTTTTTTCTTGTTCAGGCTGGTTTTTAACGGCAGTTTAAGTTTGATCTGTTTAAATGTTTGATACTCATCATCGGCAAGTACATTAGAGGAATAAGCGGCTAAATACCGCGAGCGTTCGCTAGCACCAACGCCTGCAGATTTATCTGCAGCAATGATTTTTTTCAGCCAAAAACGGCGCTTACTAGCTTGATTGGTCTGCCGATACAACTCACTCAGTTTATAGCGCGCCTCCATTGCTGTGGCAAAAGGCTCTGGGTAAGCATTGGCATAACTGCGGTAACGTTTAATAGCGGTTGCCTGATCGCCCGCCTTCTCAAACAACTCGGCAGCTTGATAAAGCGACTCTTTTTTCACCGCCTCATCATTACTTTTGCGATAAATAGCGGTCAGCTCAGCTCCCGCCATAGCCCACTGGCCACTCTGCTGGAAAGCTACCACCATTTTCGCTGGGATACTTTCTACCAACGAGTGATTAGGATAGCTACGGCGAAAACCCTCCAATACCGTCACTGCCTGCTCATAGTTAGCTATATTCATCAGTTCAGTAGCCGCATCGTACTGAGCTGTGGCAGCAATTGCCGAAGTCGGCGCAACCTGAACAACACGCAAATATTGATCAACCGCTGCAACAGAATCACCGGCCGCCAATGCCTGCTCAGCTTGTTTATACACGCTAGCTGCTACGCGGTCGACGATACTGTTGCGACTGCGCTTATCGTCATTATCATTGTTATCCATCAAAGCAAGGGTTTTATCGTAGGCTATTTCTGCATTTGCGTATTGCTGTAACTCAAACTCACTGTGACCAATAACCAGCCAAGCCGTTTTACGTAATTGTTTCTTCGCAGCCGGATCACGACGCAGTAATTGTTTTGCCGCATCAACCGCATGTCGATATTCAGCCAACGCCATCAACTCTTCCGCCGACTTCACTAAAACTGCGGGCGCATGACTATCCGATTGATAAACACTGGCAAAGCGCAGCTGGCTGGCAATTTTCAACCGCAACCAATTTTCCCGCAGGATATGCAGCTCATCCCTAGCCAATGTATTTTGAGGTAGTAAAATCTGAGACTGTTGTGACTGAGTCAGCCGTAGTTGATCTAACTTCGCGGGTGCTAACGGCTCTTGATCCAATATGGCTAACAACTTGCCATAGCTAACAATCGCCGAGTAACCTGCCACCGCGCCGCGTTCATAATCCGCATACTTGTAGGCAACAACTTCATAAGCAGCAATAGCCTCACGATACACTCCCGCCGCAAATCGACTTTCGGCAAGTAAAAAGTGTATCTCTGGTACTTGATCATTTTGCGGGAAGGTATCAATAAATTCTTGATAATAATTGCCGGCTTTTAGGTAATCATTAGCTACTATTAGCTCCAACTCTGCCTTCGATATAGAGCTTGTTTTTGCTGTATTTAGCGATTTCAGTACGGCGATGTTCGCCCCATCAGTAACTGTAGGCTGTGCACTAAGCCCTTGTGCTTTGGCATGATAATACTTAGCTAGCTCAGGTAGATATTTTTCCAAAAAAGGACGAATATAATCACGGCTACGCTCAGTTTTTCTTGCCCAATAATGACTATGAATACCATACAACGCGATGTAATTTTCTTTCTCTCGCAACACATCACCCGGAAAGCCACCGGCGATATATGCATCGATCAAATCAGCATAAAACACCGGCGAATGATCTGACTGAGGATACAGTGATATAAAAGCACTATAAGTCTCGGCGCTGTCGCGATAACGCTCCTGACTTAAATATAACTTCCCTAAATTGGTATAAAGCAAGGGTAAATAATGTCGCGCGCCAAACTCTTCATAAACCTCGTTAATAGTTTGAGCGCCATCAAGATAGGAAAATACGATACTCATTATCTTAAAAGTATCTTCCGTTATCTCCCGCTTGCCGCGATCCAAATTATCGAGCCGGTTATTCTCGGGGACATTAAGATCTAACATTGCCGAAAACGGCCGTAGTGATGCACGATAACGCTGCTGTTTAAATAGCGACCAGCCATACATATACAAACTATTTTGAAAGTGTCTGCTGCTGTTGCCATGATCAACCACGTCCTTATAAGCTAATTCCGATTGCTTATATTCCGAGTGGGAGAAAAATATTTCTGCGCGGCGAAACTGAGCTTCGATATAATGCGTCGATGTTGGATAATCTTTTACCAGTTCTGTCAACACCCTCATCGATTGATCGATCTGACCACCAAGATCGTAGGCCTTAGACATTTGATATAACAAAGTATCATTACCTTCGCTATCAGGGTCAGTGGCTAACAAATCCTGGTAAGCTGCTATTGCTAAATCAAACTCCCCACCCATAGTATTTTGTTGATAAATTTTCTCCTCTGCACGTTTCATTTCCAAACCCGCCAAACGCTGCTTGACTCTCAGACGAGTGTTTTCGTCGACGGTTACATCCAGTACTTCTTTATAAGTTGCAACCAATGTATCCAAATCAACTTGAGGCAGTGTAACTGTTTTGTCAGGCATCACCGCTGGTGATAAATCGGCTAAGGTCGGCACTGCTGTATCCCCCGGTGGATTAACAGCAACCATTGAACAAGCGCCAACTAATAACAAACCACTGACAAGGCTTGCGTGGCGCAGCCAGACTAATGTTTTTTTCAACGGTGAATATTTAAAATATATACTTTGTATGCTCCACAAACTCATGGCAATGACTCCGCATTACCTGCATCATACAAGCGCGCCACCGCCAATTTTGCCTGCCCAAGATAATAGGATAAACGCTGCCGCTGATGACTAAGTTCATCAATAGCCAGCTGCCTAATTTCTGCTTCCGACCGCTGTATCAGCTGTGTTACCTGTTGCTGCTGAGTATCTAGCCGCTGTTTTTTATGCTCTATTCTTAAAGCAAACTGATCGTTATAGCGGTTTTCGTCCAGTGTTTCCAAGCGCTGTAAATGCTGTTTGGTTTCGGAGAGAAGCTGCTCTAATTCCACTAGTTGCTTTTTATACTGCCAGCGACGCGCACTCCATTGCTCACTTGCCTGCCAATACAATAAACCCCGATATAAACGCAACTGCTCCTGCTCGTCACTAATATCTGCACCATTTGCCTTTAACTGTTCTAACATGCTGGTAGCGTGATCAACTAACTGCCACAAAACCAGCTCGTCCTTATTAGCAAAACGGCGGGCATCATTATCGTCCAGCGCTGCTATTTGCTGTTGTTCCAAGTTTTCCTGCACCGCTAATAGATTATTATACTGCTGACGAAAATGTTGCCGCTGAGATTGATTTAAATTTTCTCGCCAAACCCGTTGCTGAATCTCAAGCACTCCCTGCATTGCCGCCAAACGGTCGTTAGCCTCAGATAAATATACTTGCATCCGCAGGAGGTCACTTAAACCTTTTACTGCCGATTGAAAATAATTTTGTGCAATTAAGTGCGTTAGGTACGGAGCCTGTTCGTTAATGGGTAAATTGTCGCCGCCCATAATCCAGTCTTCACCTAAGCTGGCGCTGTCATCGCTAACTAAATCAATAAGTGGTAAATCCCTAAATATCACTATTGCTTCTGCCAACTTATCCATGCCTTGCTCATACGCAGTAATAGCATACTGGTACTGCTGTAATGCACGTCCTCTGGCATCAAGTTTTTCATAGGCATAAGGTATTGCCAGCAAGCCCTCCTGTACACTGGGCTCAACTACCGAGCGCTGAGCCAATGCCTGCCACGGTTTTAAGGCCAGTTCAAAGTCGCCTTGCTGGGCTGCAGCCCAACCGTAACCTAGCATGGCACGATCAACCATGGGGCTATCTAAACGTACTTTTAGAAAGTTTGTAATCGCCAGCTGATACTCTCCCCCTTTTAAATAGGAAAAACCTGCTGCCGTGTAAGCTCGATCCCTTAAACTTTTACCTTCTTCCCCCGACAATACCAGCTGATCTATATGTAAAAACGAATTCACCCCCTGCTGCCACTGACCAGATAAAGATTGTTTGGAACCAAGATTAAAATAATAGTAAGCGAGCCAAGGGGATGTCTCCGGCAATGAGGCTATAGTCGCCGCTGCGGCTTCCAAATCACCGCTGGCCAGCAATAAATTAGCTTTTAGATAAATTGCTTCTTGTTCTAATGCTGTAGGTAGTGGCCCCTGAATATTCAACAAAGTAGATTTTGCTTTCGCGTTATTACCGCGCAGATAATCCATTTTGGTTAAATAAAACCAAGCTTGATCACGACGCACCTGCTCCGGCAAGATATCAATTAATTCAGTAAAGATAGCCTCAGCCTGGCGACTCATACCATAAGATAGGCTCATGCCACCGCGCAGTAGCTTTGCCGACTGCTGATGAAAAGGCATATCTTGACGACTCTCGCCCACCATCGACTCAGTCAAGGCTTCAAAATAGGATTGTTGAAAAAAATGATACAAAATAACGCCGTAGCGTAAATCTTGAACCTCTGCAGGAACGGGCGGGCTTGTATTTTCATCGGCCCGAAGAGAACTGGAAAAGCTGCCGATTAACAAACAACCCAACAGCGCATATATAGCCTGAGAACAAGTGGCCAGCGAGACACATCTTAATAATTTTACTCGAACAAGCCTGAAAGATTGTTTTATCATTACCGCTACCACTGTTTAACCAAAAACTCCGGTTGTGCTGTCGCGGTAGAATCAACAATTTTCAATTCAACTTTTTTCGCTTGTGAAGTTTTATCAAATAACAGCGTCGCACCGCGTTTGTACTCTCGACCTCGAGGGCCTCGACCGGTAAAAACTGCGACTAATTCATGCTGACCTGTCTTCATATTACCCAAATATAACCGCTGCACACCCCCACGATGTAAGGCATCGATTTGCTTATCGGTATAGAGATAATTGGTAACCACTTGATCATCCAGTTTTAGCTGTACTGCGTCTAACTGAAAAAACTCACCGACATTCATTGAAACAAACACAGCAAGCTGAGTATTGGCGGGGAATAATAGCTCTTCTTCCAGAATAAACAGATCACGATTTAACTCGATAACCTGCTGTTTTAAATCCTGCACTTGTTCATCCAGTGATTTTGCTGCTTGCCCTTCAGCCTCTGGTGTAACGGCTTGCGGGGGTTGAGCAATGGCTAATGATTGTGCCAGCCATAATAAAATAGCACATATCGTTATCCTTGTTGGCATGCGTTCTCTCTCGTTTGTTCTGTGTATTTGTTGCTGGTATCACAACAATCAATGGAGGCCTATATAAAGGAAAGACCTAGAGCGTACCTGTTACAATCGGTTCAAAGGCGATGTAATGGTCTAAGTTAGTACCCAATCCATGCTTTTTATTATCAGCGTATATTGCACCATTTTGGTCAAATGCTGAAACCGCTGCGTCGCCATGCAATGCTGCGTAGTTTAGCACTACTGCCTCAGCCAAGCGATCAACGCTATTGGCAAAAGCATAAACATTACTGGTTTCAACCGAGGCATCACTGCGCATCCAACCCAATTGTTGATGCTGAAACTGATCGCGTCCAGCACTACTGTTGAGTATCGGCTGCCCATTAGGATTATAAACCAAAAAGAATGACGCACCGGTAGATGAATTATCTCCCGTCCACTGTCCCTTCGGATTAGCTAAATTCATATCCAGCATACCGTTACTGGATACCGAACCATCGCTGAAGACATAGACCATAACCGGTACACCGACTGCCTGAGCATACTCCAAACACGCTCCAATACAGCGACCAGCCCGTTCATCGCGTATTTCGCCAGTGACTCTATCCCCCGTATGATAATCATAACCACCCATGGTAATAGTCCCGGCGGCAGCGTAGCCATTAATAACCATTTTCATCACCGATGCGGTTTTTTGGAACTCCCGGTCACTGTCATATTCTTCACGAGTAAAAATAGGGCCTATAATATTGTCATCTTGACTAGGATCTAATTCTGCAGGGTCAGAAAACTTCTCATAGGAATCGGCACTTTTTAAATACTCACAGCTGATACGTTCTTTCAGCGCTGCATCGGTCGCCAGGCCGGTGTTGACCTTATTCAGCTTCAAGTCTGAAATTCGCTTAATGGTCTCCATCACTGACACCACATCAGCCGGATCAGTCAATACTTTACTCAGATCACCTACATCAACCAATCCGGTTACATCGCTGGCACGGTCAACTTTGGTTGGCCTCACCTCTGGATCGATCATCATAGCAGGGGCCAGTGAGTTCCCCCCCGATTCCGACGCCCTCGAACCGGTTAATTGCAGCAACGTGCCACGCGCGCCAGAGCGATAAATACCGTAGGTTGGGTTATGGGGGTTGTTACCAGTATCATTTTCTGACCGTGCCGGTAGTACTGCACCATTAGTATTTTGTTGTGTGGCCACTGACGGAGCACTTGCCAAAATACCTCTTAGCATGGCGCTGTCAGAGTGAAAGGCCAGCCCCAATTGACGATTAATAAAATCACTATTGCCATTACCCCCATCGGCAACTGAAGGCACCATATTGGCTGGTAAACCCAGTTTGCTATAACCCGCAGTGCTGAGAAAATCCTCCTGCCCGCCAGGGCCACCCACTAAAACATTGGAGCCAGAAATGTTAGCTCCACCAGCCAGATCAAAGCAGATAAAAGGTATTTTACGGCCGCTGACATTAGCCAAATCACAGCTGCCAGTCTGCGTGTACCCCTTAAACATCTCATCAGAAATAGCAAAGCCTCGACTACTCAAGGCACTTAAAGCCGACATCCCCAGTACGGTGCCTACACCACGGCGAAAACCCTGGCCGATAAGATCACGCCGGGTAATCGGCCGATGGGTATGGCGTAATGGCTCATCAACTTTAAAAAACTTGCCGCGCTTAGACATGGCAGACCAACCTCAATTGATTTAACGTTTGCAACTCGTAATACTTCAACACCGTCTCCTCTGCTTTTTATTGCAATAGGACAGCAGCACTGCCTAGCACCGAAGCACATACTGCTTTAACCACTTCTTCAGTGCGCCCAGCTGGGCAATCAAAGCTGTTACCAGCGCCATCACAGCGCGCCAATCCATCGGGAACGCCATCAGGGGCAGAAACATAATCGCCCACATCCGAATTAAATGGATAGGGTTTAGCATCATGGGTATCAGTAATCAGATCTAGCAATATATCAGTCACATTCTCGTTCGCCCCGCTCTCCCGCAACGGTTGTGACGCCAAAAACAAAGGATCACCCGTCTCAAGAATTAGCGATGCTTTTAGCAGTGGCGCAATCACTAAATTGCGCCAATTAGCATCCGATACTAGGTCCGCACGCTGACTAAAATCAAACGTGGTACCGCCGTTGTTAAAAAAACCAGACCGCGCGCCAGCATCTTCAACCAGTGCATCACAATAAGCGATGGCCAACTGCGCCACGCCAGTTTGGTGGGATGCCTGATAAGCCTGAAAATCGGCAATCGTCGGTAATTGTTGTTTGATACCCTGATCATTGGTGTTATTAGCCGCACCATAGAACAACTGATGAACTTGGCTACGGGTGCTGGCAATACCAGTAATTTTCGCCAATGTCGCATTAATTTCCTCAAAAGTGCGCACACCTACCTTTGAGGTCGGCGTACCTACTAAGCTGTAATTAAAACTAATATCGGCGGCGTTGATAGGGCTCAACTCAACCCCCTCAGCACCATTGAAGTCTTCGAAGCTTAGAAAAAACTCGTCATCAGCTGCGCCTTCCTCCAAACTGATAATAGTACCGATATTGGCCAGCGGAACGCCTCCAGCGGTATAGTTCGCACTGCTGATATGTTGGTCGATACTACTGAATGCTTGCCCAGCTGCTGCCAACTTGCCATTAATACCCAGGTAAATACCTTTAATATGAATGTCAGGGAGGGCTACATTATCTTCGTTAAGGTTAACGAAGAACGGGTCGCTAAATTGATAACTGTACTCATCAAATTGACTGACCTTGAAGACGATATAACAATAATTAACCAGTGAACTACCACTTCCCTGATGGCATACACCCTCTTCATCTATTAGGTGCGAGACACTGAATAACAAATAATAGTCCAGACCAATACCGATATCGGTATTTTGCTGAATTTGTGCCGGTGTTAATGCTCTGCTGTGCAAAGCGAGCAAGCGCACAATTCCCTTCCAAGGACGCGAACCGGAAGCGTCGTTACCAATCACCACGGAGAACGTATCATTCCAATTTGGCATGGTGCCGCCGCCCAGATCATCGACAACATCGGACAAGATACCATTCACATAGAGACGACGGCCATTGACCGGATCAAACGTCAGCACCACATGCTGTAAGGTCGCCTGCGCTAACTCATCAGCATCAGGGGTTGATAAAACCGGCCCGCCAGAACTATCACTACCACTGCTGCGGTTATAGAAATCGTAATTGTAGAGTGTTTGCCCCAATGCAAAGTTGCGGTTATTAGAAATCCCTGAGTAACTGATAATACTGGTGTCTTCTTGCGATACATTATCGGGGATTATCCACGCCTCTATGCTGTATTCACCCGCCGCTGCCAAGGTGTTGCGTAACTTAACGCTGGTACCGGACAACGCTCTGGCAGAACCATTAATAAAGCGAATCCCGCCGCTACTGAATAGATCGAACTCTCCCTCTAAAGTCAGGGTAATCTCGGGTTGTACCCCGCTGGTATCGGAAGAGGTTAAAGTACACTGTGAATTATTCATACATTGGCTAATATCGGCAGGATTTCTGCCTTCACCAAACTTCCATTCAGCAACAATGTCGTCCTCATAACGACCACCACTCGAAGCTAAAATACCATCACTGCCAAGTACTTGCGCCTTACTGATACTATCAATAAGCGCAGCGTCTATATCTTCAAAGAAAAGAGTGTCCGCAATATTTTTAATCGCCCTCGCCAACTCATCGGCATCATTATCGCAACTACCCGACCAACAATGATGACTCTCTTGACGTAAACGCACCACCAAGCGAGAACTTTCAACAGTAATTAAGTCAATTTTACTTTTTACCGCCTCATAGGCTTCCACCACATCATTACTGGCAAAATAAGGCGACTGCGCAATAGCTGCACCAGGGCTGTGGCAATCCGAGCAATGCGTTACCAATAAACTATGCAAGCCACCGGCGTTGGTGTATTCCGTAGGAGGTGTTACTGGAAAAGACTTAGTACCACTAGGGTCAACAGGCGTTCTTGGCAGCAGCTTCACCGAGGTCGCCTCCCCAGAACTACTCGCAGCCCAATTGCTAATATAAGCAATCATCGCAGTGCGACAACTTGCTGTTTGGCCGCTGCCTAACCAGCAGTTATGACCATTAGCCACACGCTGAACTACGACAGATGCTGCCGGGTCACTCAGATTAACCACGCTCTTAGCCTGCTGCCAAGCGGTGTTAACATCAGCTTTATCCACAAAAGGGGTTGGCCCTGAGCCACCACTGGTATGACAATCACCGCAGCGGCCAGCAATGGTTAAGTTATCGTAAAACTCACGCTTAAAACTCTGCGTTTCGGTATTGGCCGCTGCTGGCCCAGCGTAACTAAAGCCGACGCTGGCTCCGGTATCAACAATCGTGGAAGGATCGCGCTCAGTGGAACCACCCCCACTACCCCCACTACAAGCTTGTAGCGTAACTAACAGTGAAACAGATAAAATCCTTGCTGCCGAGAACGTCGCCTGGGTCATCATCCTTGCCTTGATCATAGTTCCAACTCCTCAGAGCACGTCGCCGCCAATCCAGCAAAGACATTTTTTAAATTATGATCCGATAAAAACCCCCCCGCTATTGTCTCCACTGCACTACTGTCTGCTGGCGTTGGTTGCCGCAAACAAACAGCCTTAAAAGCTTTACTCACTTGGCAATAAGCAAAAGCTTTTGAATTAGCTAACTCGGCTCCCATACTGGCAGCGCCAGTACCATGCGTATAAATATCATCACCAGTGATATCGGTAGTCCAGCCCAGCTTTTCTACATTAGCCCCCTGACGCCAATGATTAGTCCAACTATCATCTGGGGTGACAAAACCAGGCTTAAAATTATTTCCATTGATCAGATATTTTTCCTGCACTACACCGGGAGTATAAACCAGCCGACCAGTCTCTTTGTCGTCGAAATAATCCCAGTCATAGTAGGCAAATGCCTGCGTTAATGGGTCCATTCCGGTATGGCAAGCAACGCAGCCATTTAAAAATAAGCGACTGTCGCCACCGGGGCTTCGAGAAACATCCTGACGGATACGATCTGCAGGTAACTCAGCGTCTTTTAACTGCTCCATATCATTACAAAGATGATTGCGGACCGTGAACCGAAACATTGCCCGATTAGTACCGTCAGAAAAAAAGGCTTTAGCGGCGGCGCGGGTAGAAAATATACCGGCTATGCCACGGCTATCAATATTTAACAATGACGATTGAGTGGTCTTTTGCAGTACCGCAGCGTCACCTAAGTTAGCACCGGACCGCTCCAGTTGCTCATAATGGCGGTTATTACTCATCGAGTAAGCATCAGCCAAGCCCAGGCCATTTGCACCTATGTATAAAATATCACCACTCAATAGCTGCCTAAAGTCAAGCTCATCACGCACCAAGCCAATCACCAGAGCCGAATAATCATTCAATGGCGCAAACACATCATCCTCTTCGTTGGTCCAAGGCGTGGCCCAGTTCTTTAAGGTGACCGTATAAAAGTTGCCCGTTGCCTCGACACTGCCATTACCGTCCATAGCTAACTTGGCGGCGCCAACCAGATCACCATGAATAATCTCTTGCTCCATAGCCGCTAACATATCTGCTGACGGTGGCGTACCATTCAAGCGATCGTGAATAAACTTAGCTTGCTCCCGCTCGATAGAAGCCGCTGCACCCGCTTGGGCAGATAAACCTAACATCGCCGCCAATAATAAGCACGGAGCCCAAGTAATAGGCAATACTCTACTCGATCCAGACTGTTTGCTAACCCATTGGGCTGAGTGCGTTATTTTCATTGCTTAAGCTTCCGCTTGTATCCGCATTTGTGATGGTAAGTTTTTAACACTTGCGTTAAGGCTTTGGTACTTTGAGTGTATTTTTTTAGCTGGCGATAAACCTGTCTCGCGGTTTATCTAAACGGTTATTTTTGTGACGTAGCATCCATGGCCTCGGGTAAATCCCTGACTAGACAAATCATAAACCCTGGCTCAGGCTCACAGGTCCCAGCTCATAAGCCTGAGCCGAAGATATACCCGCGAGTGTACGCTGGCCCTAACCACAGAACACAAAACGCTCACCGATACGTGATCGCACTCACATAAATAATTTTCAAATTGTTGACTGGTCACCATTTTGCAATCCTCTTACCCATAAGCCCTATAAGTTAGATAGAATCGTACCCCTTATTAAATAGTAGCCGCTATACTCAATGACCAGCATAGATATTACTGCATGAGCATTAACGCTTGGGCACCCATACCGTTAAACCTTTCATATTTATTATCGTTAACAAAAGGCAGCGTAGTGAAGGCAAGCAAATTCATTGTTAATATTGGCGGCTCAATGCTGCTAGTTTTAAGCCTAAGTAACTGCGGTGCAGGCGGTGATGGGGACAGCATTAGCTTAGTCGGCAGTGACGGACAATCCCCAGACCCCGTAGTGGTTGAGATCCCCATCGCTTATATCAAACGCATCGCGCCCTCAACCAGCGCTGACGAGGCTGATTTACGCGATCCGACCACCTTCAACCCTGGTGCCAAATTGTTGCTTAGAAACCGCGCATCTAGCAACGCCGAAGAAGTTGATATCACCCAACAGATCATTACCGTGGTCGCGGATGAATTAAATGTCGATAGCAACGATCTTGTTGTCGATATCAAAGACTTAGAGCCTGCCTTTGATGGTACAGGATTTTTATTCGCAGCCAGAGTCGTTCCCATACCTGTCGACAACAATCTCGAAGACACTACCTGGAATTTATGGACTTATGATATACAGTCCAATACAGCCAGCTATGTCATACCCTCGCCGGCCATCCGCGATGAAGCAGCTATCGATGGCTCATCACAAGATACCGCCCCCCAGTATTTACCCGATGGCCGTATTGTCTTCAGTTCAACGCGTCAAAGCGGAAACCTGACCCGCTTAACCGCCGAAGGCCGCCCGGTATTTATCGCCGCAGACGAAAGCCGCAACGGTCCTGCATCGGTTTTGCATATTTACGATCCCGACAATGGCAGCTTTGAACAAATATCCTTCAATCCCAGCCATGATTTAGATCCTACCGTTATTGATAGCGGAGAAATTATTTTTACCCGCTGGGATAATGCCCCCGGTAATAATCGCTGGAGCCTATACAGTATCAACCCGTCAGGCCGCCAATTATCGCTACATTACGGCTATAACAGCCATCTTTCAGGTAGCGACCCAAACACAGCTATTGAATTTACCCAGCCGCGGCAACTTGAAGATGGCCGCCTGCTCACTATTCTCAAGCCGGCTCTGTCACAAACTCGAGGCGGTGACATCGTACTAATCGATAGCGCTAATTTTGTTGAATACAACCAGCCAACCTGGGATAACCAAGGCAGCTCTGGAAAAGGACAAACACCGCTAACCGACACCGACGTACAAATCAATGATCCCTTATCACCCGCTGGGCAATTCAGCGCAGCCTTTCCACTCCACGACGGCACCAACCGAGTCTTAGTGGCTTGGAATCAATGCCGGGCTACCGAGCAGGATTTAACCGACCCCTTATTTTTAGATGATGACCCCAGCAATGATCCTGAGATTATCGTCACCCCCTGTCGTCTCGCCTCCAGCGCTGCATCGGCGGCACCATTACTTTACGGTTTGTGGATATTTGACCCATCCCAAGGCACTCAACGACCTATTTTGACCGCGGCTGAAGGCTCTTACTATAGCGAGATCATCGCTATCGAATCTCGTAGCTTCCCCTCCATCCCCGCGGATGAAGGCAGCGATGAATTCAACGTCGACCTAATCGACCCACAGACGATGAGTGAAGGCTATGGCTTGTTAAAAATAGACAGCGTGTACGATTTTGACGGGGTGGATGACTCCGAACTCGATGGTAACGATGATATTGACGTGGGCATTGCTGCCCGTGCCAACCCTGCAGATGCTGCTTATCCAACTCGCCCCGCACGCTTTTTACGGCTGCTTAAGCCTGTGCCCTTACCCGACCCGGATAACGACAATTTCGATATTCCTAATGCGGCTTTCGGCGTTAACCGTTCGCAATTAATGCGAGAGATTCTAGGCACAGTACCCATCGAACCAGATGGCTCGGTTACCGTCAAAGTACCGGCAAATATTCCTTTTGCCATCAGCGTACTCGATGTTAACGGCCGGCGCATCAGTGAGCGTCACAGCAGCTGGTTACAACTGAGTGAAGGGGAAATTCTACATTGCACCGGCTGCCATAGCAGCGATAGCCAGCTCCCCCATGGCCGCCTTAACTCACAACCAACATCCGCTAATCCTGGTGCGCAGAGCTTGTTCGTCGACTCGGGTACCGGCATTGGTTTTGCCAATACTAAAGTGGATCGTAGTTTATTCCCTAGCGACTTTCTCGACGGCGGTAATATCGGTCAGACCATGGCAACCATTTACGACTTACAAAGACCACTCGACGACAAACAAGTAGCAGCACGTTCGTTAATGCTATCCGAATGGCTATATACCGACGAGTGGAGCGCAGGGTTAAACCCTGACCCAGCACTGGATTACAGCTACGGTGCGGACTGGGTCAACAACCCGACGGTCACCAACAGCCAGGCTATTTACGTCAACCGCATTGTCATCAACTACATTGACCATATTCAACCTATTTGGGAGCGCAGCCGCACGATGGAAAACAATGGCACTGCAGTACTCGACTCCACCGGTGCCGTCGCCACCAACTGTATTGCCTGCCATCGTTCCAATACCGACGACAACAGCCCTGCTGAAATGTTCGTCCCCGCCGGCCAGCTGGATCTTAGCCGTCACAGCTCGGCTAATAATTATTACCGCTCCTACAACGAGCTGTTGCGCAGTGACACCGAGCGGGTAGTTATCGACCCCACTACCACGGCATTTCGCACGCGTAGTTGTACCGCTGAACAGGATGATGGCATGGGCGGTACCGAAGTCGTCCCTGTTGCGGATCCCTCACCACCTGCAGCAATTCCCCCCAGCATGCGCGCCGGCGCAGCATTAAGCAGCCTCGGTTTTTTCAACTGCTTCGAAAATGGCGGCGATAACTGCGGTGTTTTTGTACAAAACACCGCCACGCCAGCAAATTGCATCGAAGTAGGCACCCAATTTACTGACCCGCAAAGTTTCAACCACAACGGTTGGCTAAGTCCCGCTGAACTACGTTTATTATCAGAATGGCTAGACATTGGCGGCCAATACTATAATGATCCTTTTCACTCGGGCGTGGATACACTCCAATAACATTATAAATATAAGCAGAGTCAGCTACGCCAGCCTGACTCGCTAGCACACTGTCACTAAGGAAACCGATTTGAAACCATACAATAACAGGCTGACCTCAACACAATGATAAGTCGCCTTCAGTTACTGCTATTTTCTCTCAGCTTAAGTTTTGCTGGGCTTTTTACCTACGCTGATGACAATACTGCCGACACAGATACCAACGTGGTATCCGTATTTATCGCCGAGGCCTATATTGAACTGCATACCGGCCCCGGCCGTGGCTACCCTGTTTTTTATATCGCTGAGCGTGGCGAGTACGTTGAAATTTTAAAACAACGCACCGACTGGTATAAAGTACGCACCCTGCCCCGTAATCCCAACGACAGCAAGATAAAACAGGGCTGGGTTTATATCGATCAAATCGCCAAAGTGCTAGACCATAACAAACAGCCTATTAGCCTAAACTATCCCGAGTTTAGTGATTTTACTCAGCGCAGCTGGGAAGGCGGCTTCATGGCCGGTAGTTTTGGTGGTGTCGATGAGGTTTCTGTTTACGCCGGTTATCATTTTACCCGTAATTTGGCGATTGAACTGGCACTATCCGAAAGCTTTGGTGATATTTCGAATGGCCAGGCAGCAACCATCAACATCGTTCACCAACCCTTCCCTAACTGGCGGGTATCGCCTTTTTTCACCCTGGGTGGCGGCATGCGTAAAACCGAGCCCAAATCCAACCTGGTTTCAACTAAAGACCGCACCGACGACACCCTCAATGTCGGTGTTGGTGTTACCACCTACATCACGCGGCGGCTACTATTACGGCTGCAATACAAAAACCATACAGTTCTCACCAGTAGAGACGATGACGAAGAAGTGGAAGAATGGAAAATCGGCTTAAGCACGTTCTTTTAACCGGCAGCTTGCTCATTAGCGGCTTTCAATTTAGCTCAGTTTGTTTGGCGGAGGAAAATATTCAAGTTATCGAACCTGACTTGAATCGTCGCGAAATAAAAACTGACGCCATCGACAGCGAAAATTTCGAAGTCGGCTTCTACTATGGCGTGCTCAGCATCCAGGACTTCTCCAGCAATGAGGTCTACGGCCTCAGGGCGGCTTATCATGTCACTGAAGATATATTCTTTGAGGCTGCTTATGGACAGTCAGAGGGCGATTTAACCAGCTTTGAAAAGCTCAGCGGAGGCTCACCCATTCTCAGCGATAATGACCGCGACTATAAATACTACAGCGCGTCATTAGGCTGGAATATTTTTCCTGGCGAAGTCTTTGTACTTAATGACTATAGTTTCAATTCAGCTATTTATTTAATTGCTGGTGTTGGCAGCACTGAATTTGCTGGAGACAGCTGGTTCACCGTCAATTTTGGTGCGGGTTTTCGTTTACTATTAACCGACGAGATTGCATGGCATATAGATGTGCGTGACCACATGTTTGACCGCGACATATTCGCAGACAGTGAAACCACCCATAATGTGGAATTTACCACCGGCTTCACGGTGTTTTTTTAGCGGCCTGATAAGCTAGTTGTGTTAACCAAGGAGAACATGAATGCGCACCATCCTGATCATTTTATTAGCGAGTATCAGCCAATTTAGCCTCGCTGCCGATACCACCCCTGACTTTACCTTAAAAAGTAATCAGGGTAACAACCAGCGTTTAAGTGAATACCAAGGTCAGGTCGTATTAATTAATTTCTGGGCATCCTGGTGCGGCCCCTGCCGCCAAGAAATGCCTCTGCTAGAAGAAATACAACAAAAATATGCCAAGCTGGGTGTTACCGTTTTAGGTATTAACGTCGATAAAGATCCATCCAAAGCCGATAAAATTCTCCGCGAAACACAGGTTAGCTTCCCTATCCTCTACGACAGCGAAGGTGAAGTCAGCAAGTTGTTCAAGGTCAAAGCGATGCCGACTACATTCATTCTGGACCGCGAAGGCACTATTCGGTTTTCCCACATGGGCTTCAAACCTGGATACGAAGATCAGTACGCTGCCAATATAAAAACCCTTATTCGAGAATAGGCAACATTAACCTCATGAAGAAATTACCCCTTCTTACACTAGGCCTACTAAGCAGCAGCTTATTATTAAGCGGCTGTAGTTTTGACCCAATCAAAATCGAACCTTGGGTACAGCCTTATGAAAGACAGAATATGGCTGACCCTATTATGAGCGCGAATCGTGACCCCGTGGCCAGCAGCTATCTTCATCACGTATATCAAGCTCGCGAAGGCGCAAAAGGTGCTGAAGGTGGAGGTGGTGGTGGCTGTGGCTGTAACTAATAAGATAACTAAGACCATGCTGAGAAAATTTATTTTACTAGCCCTTATCAGCCTTAATCTAAGCTCCCAGGCTGCGGTATTACCTGAGGATCGCGCTGATATCATGTACCATCGCTATGAGGGTGGTGGCGTCACTATCGATGGTCCCTCGTTATTAATTCGTAAAGATTTTGCCAGTACGGTATCGGTGAGCGCCAATTACTATGTCGATAGTGTCAGCAGTGCTTCTATCGACGTAGAAACCAGCGGCGCCAGTCGATATTCAGAAGAGCGCACCGAATACAGCTTGACCGCAGATTATCTTTACGACAAAGCTATTCTCAGTGCTGGCTACACCAATAGCGAAGAAAATGATTATCAAGCTGACACTTATTACTTCGGTGTTAGCCAGGATTTTTTTGGTGACCTAACTACCATCACCCTCGGCTACTCCCGTGGAGATGATACCGTTATGCAAAACGGCAACGATCTATTTAAAGATCAACTAGACCGACAAAATTATCGCTTTGGTATAAGCCAAATAGCCACGGCCAATTTAATTGTCAATGTGAATTATGAAGTCGTGACAGAAGAAGGCTACCTCAACAACCCTTACCGCAGCTATCGTTATATCGACCCCACTAACCCAAATAATACCATTAGCGAGACCGAGATTTACCCAGCAACCCGCACTAGCGATGCAGTGTCTTTGGGCGCCCGATACTTTCTTCCTTATCGGGCTGCACTTAGCGGTAATTATCGCTACTTTAGCGACGACTGGGATATCAAGGCGCAAACCTTTACACTTGGCTATACCCACCCCATCGGCAATGATTGGATTTTAGATTTTACTTATCGCTTCTATCAGCAGGACAACGCTTTTTTTTATAGCGACTTACATGACTTCCAATCGGTCGATAGCAAAGATTTTCGCGCCAGGGATAAGGAACTAAGTGAATTTAGTAACCAAACCTTTGGTATTGGTGTGAGCTATCAATTTCAATTAGGAAACAGTGAAATCTTCGACAAAAGCAGCATTAATTTACAATACGATTTCATTCAATTTGATTACGATAACTTCCGTGATATACGTAACAGCAGTACACCAGGCGACGAACCTTTATACAGTTTTGACGCTAATGTACTGAGATTGTTTTTCTCAATCTGGTATTGATAATGGCCTGAGGAAAATATGTCACTGTAACAACGTTGATATTATTTCCTCAGGTTTATGTTAACCCCAGGGCTTTACTGTGGTACATAGCGAAAAACAATCTCGCTCATGGTCATAATCCCAGCGCTGTATACATAAGCCGTCCCTCCCAGTATCAAACTGTAACCGCATAAATGAATTAGGTATGCTGTTACGTACTCTAGTTGAGATGGCAGTACCAGCCTGCACCACCCAAGGATTACCCTGCAAGCCAACCATGTACCTACTCAAAGGTGCCGTAAATGGAAAATGGATATGCCCGCCCAGCACTAAATCCAAACCTGCCTTACCCCACTGCTCAATGGCCTTAACTGCTCCACCTATAATATTTTTGTTATCCGTAGTTAATTGCGCAGCAAACGGGTGATGGGCAACAACCACCTTCAGCGCAGTATTCGGTGCAGCTTGTAGCTGCTGCGTTACCCACGCTAACTGTTTGGAGCTCACATTGCCATCAACGTGCTTGCTTCGCTGTACCGTGTTCAAACACATGACCCATAATGCGTCACTGCGATAGGTAGGTTGTAAATCTGTCGCTAAATATTTTTTATAAGTCCTGAAAGGAAAGAATAAACGCGCTGCCAAATTAATCAACGGTATATCGTGATTGCCCGGTATAACTAAAACCTGTCGAGCAGGCAGGCTAGCAAAAAATATTTTGGCCGCAGCAAACTGTTCGCTGCGCGCGCGCTGGGTTATATCTCCGGACACAATGAGAAAATCCGTATCCAAACTCTGCAGACATCGCTGCAGTGCCGTTTTGACCTGTATGTCTTCAGTACCAAAATGGGTATCTGACAAATGAATTAAATTCAACGATACTGCTCCATTAAATGTCCTCACCCACTCACAACAGGCAACGAATGCCGTTGGCGATAACTTTAAATTTTAGCGGCAGAGACATATGCATCAACTCACCATCAAGCGCTACCCGTACAGATCTTTTCCGCATTCTCACGCAGATATCATCAACCGCAAAACAAATCATCTGGTCTTCATCCAGTAAACGACCAGTGAGGCCATTAACCAATAGCTTCAATAGACGCCAGCTGGATACGGGCCGCATATGCAGCACGGCTAACCTTTCTGCTCCCAATGAAAACCGCTGATCTAACTGCTGTAGCTGTTCACGGTTATGACTAATCATTAATAAAGGTGTCGACAAACGCTGATCGCGGCCATCATATTGTAAATGAGCATGACTCAGATGCCGCTCACGCAACAAAGTCCATACACCGGAGACAATAGCGCTCACACCACTGCGACCGGAGTACTGTTGATGGGCTTCTCGGGCAGCAATAACTTTCGGGTATAAACCCAAACCAACATTCACCAGGAAGGCATGATCATTCAAATAAGCAAGTGGAATACTCATCGCTTGTGCGTTCAGGGCAAATTTTAATGCTGCGCGAAGATCAAGTGGAATACCTTTACTACGCGCAAAAAAGTTAAATGTGCCTTGCGGTAACACGCCGAATGTCCTTTTGGTGCCAGCAATAGCATTAACCACACTGCTGACCGTGCCATCACCACCGGCAACTATCAAACTGCTATTACGACGATCACAATCGGCTAATGCCTGTTCAAGGGTTGCGCTAAAAGAGCTGGCTGGATCTTTAAAAAAGGTCTCGCCCCGGTATTCAAGAGGGATAAGCTCATGCCATAAATCATACAATAATTCAGACTGCATGCTTCCTGCAGCACTATTGGCAAATAGGGTAAGTGCGTTTGGCATAACATCCTTTTGTAGCTTTGCTGATATGACATGGCTAGTACATTAGAACGAGCTCAATAATGATATATTCGATGGATTATTTTTGGCTTACAATGGCTGACACTAAAGTAAGGTACTGGTATTTATAGGTATTTGTAACCTGGCTATTGGCAAGCAAACTCACCAATAGCCAGTATTTAACTTACTGACACCACAATTAACAGTCAGTATCTTGTGCGCCAGCTCCTTCTTTCATGTCTTCACAAGCATCTTCAATTTTATTACCTAGATCACGACCTTGATCCTGCATCTGCTCTACAGCATCATCCATGTTCTCACCTGCACGCTCTGCTGGTCCATCTTTTTCACAGCCACTAATAAAAACAGCCATTACAACAATAAGCGATAACATAAGTTTGTTTAACATAATCTTTCCCTTTTAGTTAATACAAAGATTGTACGTTTTTACAATCAACGCTATTTAAATAGTCAAATAAGGTTGATTGCATGGTTAATACACCAACACGGTTACGCACGATTCATAGTAACTGACAACATAAATAGAACATATACTCATTTATTTTTTATTTTATCGCCTTCAATTAAGCTACCAAGTGACAATAACACGCCATATACTTATCTCTTTGGCCCGGCCATGGCCGCCGTCAACACTATACGCATAGCATCTTGTACGCTCATATCCAACACCTCAATTTGGGATTCAGGCAACATAACAGTATATCCACTGATCTGATAACTCATCGGCAGATACACAGCTACAAGATCCGTCGACTCGCCTAGAGAAATAGATTTATTAGTCACAAAACCGATTAACTTTGCCTCTCCTACCAACTGTACTACCACCGCTTTTTTTAGTTCAGAACTCTCATCCGAAGCCGATGCAAATTTTGAAATATCACGCACACTGTTATAAATAATTTTCACGATAGGAATTGCCTCAACCAGCCGCCCTAATGCACTCGCCATTCGTTGAAATACATAGGCATTTAGCAAAACACCAACCGCAAAAATAAATACGAAGCCTGCAATCAACCCCATGCCAGGCCAGTACCAATTACTCGGCAATAACCACTTAATCACCTCACCCAAGGTTGATTCAGCCACTGCTCCTAACCAATAAAGTACCGCCAACGTGACTGCAATAGGTAATATCGCAAACAAACCCTGTAAAAATAGCTGACTGACTTTTTTCATTATGATCTCTCGATATGTGTTTTCACCATTAAAGTATCACAAGATCCAACCAGTATGATGCTAAAATATCCTTAGCTCTTTACTTACCTAACAGGCTTATAACAAACAACGATACCTATTCAAGTAAATAAGGACCCTCATGATGTGGAAAAACTCCGATAGTGACTATGGGAATATCAGTAAATGCCTTCATTGGCTGGCTGCATTGACTGTGTTTAGTCTATTTGGGCTGGGTCTGTGGATGGTTGAACTTGATTACTACGACAGCTGGTACCGCAAAGGTCCAAACCTACATCGTAGTATTGGCGTGTTACTCATGCTACTTATGCTCGGGCGCCTCATTTGGTTAATGTTTAGCAACAAACCCCAACCACTGGCATCACATCGACCGTGGGAGCGAGCTCTAGCGACCATCGTCCAGTGGTTGATGATTATATTAATCTTTACTATTGGTATAACCGGCTACTTAATCACCACAGCCGATGGTCTAGCGGTCGATGTTTTCAACTGGTTTTCCATCCCTTCTTCCGGCAAATGGATCAGCAACCAGGAAGACCTGGCCGGAGACCTGCATAAATACCTTGCATACAGTATGGTAAGCTTGGCCCTGCTCCATGCAATCGCCGCATTCAAACATCATTTTATAGATAAAGATACCACTCTCAAAAGAATGGGCTTTTACCATTCAATCAATACAAAAAGGAGTTAGCACGATGAAAAAAATGACATTGTTTTTAATGAGTTTAATGCTGTCTTGCGCCAGCATGGCCTCCGACTACAAAATCGATACCAAAGGGGCACACGCTTTTATCGTGTTTAAAATCCCTCACCTTGGATACTCCATGCTGCTGGGGCAGTTTACAAAATTCAGTGGTGACTTTAGTTACGACGCTAACAATGTTGAAGCCTCCCGTATCAGCGTCAACATTGATACTACCAGCTTGAATTCCAACCACGCAGAGCGCGATAAACACTTAAAAAGCGATGATTATATCGATGCAAAAAAATACCCAACCGCGACCTTCACCAGCACACAGGTTAAAGACCTCGGCGAAGGAAAACTTGCCATCACTGGTGATTTAACACTGCGCGGCGTAACCAAAACCATCACTATTGATGCGAAGAAAATTGGCGAAGGTAAAGACCCATGGACTGGCTACCGAGCAGGATTTTCTGGCACAACCACACTGACACTAGCCGATTTTGGCATCCCTGATAATTTGGGGCCAGCCTCTGCGGCCGTAGATATGGAGCTCTATATCGAAGGTATCAGACAGAATAAAAAACCAAAGAAACTCTAACTACATTCCCGAATGATACTTACTTAAAGCCGTGCTATTAACCGTAGCACGGTGTTTTTATTCCATTGTAATAGGGCTACTGTTAGCCGCGTGATTTATTCGCACCGCGTACCGCTGTATAAACACCCACCATAACGCAGCACAATATTAACGCGCCACAAGCAAAAACAACGTCTCCTGGTACCCGCAGCCAAACCAGTGCTTCCATGATCGGGCTGTGTATAAATTCAGCAGAGCGAGCATACCAGTAACCATACACACTGGCGTTATACGTCTGCCAGATTCCGGCGGGCAAGAGTGCAAACAAAATCATCATTGCTAAGCCAATGTTTAAACTCCAAAACGCCCGATTCATCCAACGGTGATTCCACTCAAAACCAGGCGCCATACCTCTAAGACAAAACAACATTAAACCTATACCAAGCATACCGTACACACCGAACATAGCCCCATGGGCATGTGCAGCTGTAGTATTTAGCCCCTGCATATAATACAGAGCCAAGGGAGTGTTAATTAGAAACCCTAATAAACCCGCGCCCACCAAGTTCCAAAAAGAAACTGCCGCAAAGAATTTGAGCGGCCAGCGATAAAAACTCGTCCATACAGCTTGCTGCTCCAGCTTGACATGTTGATAAGCTTCAAAGCCAATAACCGTCAACGGAACAACCTCTAAGGCGGAAAAAACACCACCAATGGCTATCACTGAAATGGGAGTACCACTCCAATAGAGATGATGGAATGTTCCTAACACGCCGCCCGCTAAAAAAACAATTGTGGCAAAAAGTACAGAGATAGCCGCGGTTGAATCTCTTAACAAACCCATTCTCACAAACAGCAAGGCAATGATCGTGGTAGCAAAGACTTCAAACACGCCCTCCACCCACATATGTACCACCCACCAGCGCCAATATTCCATAATGCTGATGTGCGTATGCTCACCCCAGGCAAGCCCCGCGCCGTACAATAAGCCAATAGCCGTAGAGGATAGCCCCAGCAAAACAATTAATGAGCGATTATGGTCCTTTTTACGGATAGCTGGCCACAAAGCACGAAACATTAATAACAACCAAACGATCAAACCCACAAATAGAAATATCTGCCAAAACCGGCCCAAATCAACATACTCATAACCTTGATGGCCAAACCAAAAGTTCATGGTCAGACTGGCGAAGAATTGGTTGATACCCAACCATTCACCCGCGAAAGAGCCGACCACTATAATCAGCAGGCAAACATATAAAAAATTAACCCCGTAGTGCTGGTACTTGGGCTCATAGCCAGAAATAAGCGGCGCAACATATAAGCCTGTGGCCAACCAAGCCGTGGCTATCCAAAACACAGCCAGCTGAGTGTGCCACGTTCTGGTAACGCTATAAGGTAAATATTCTGACAATGGAAATCCATAAAAATCCTGTCCTTCTACCGCATAATGCGCGGTGACAATACCTAAAATAATTTGTAAACCGAACAGCGCTATTACTGTCCAGAAGTACTTTGCTGTTGCGCGCATAGAGGGTGTCTGAATGGCCTGAGCCAGCAAATTATCCTTGGCCACGCCCTTTTCTGGTTTAAGGTCTTCGCGCCAAAGATCATATTGCTGGGCATAAAACCAAACCAGCGCTCCGGTTGCACCTAGCAATAAAATGATACTGAGTAACGTCCAAATCAATAGACTGGCCGGTGGAGTATTATCAACCAGGATGTCATAGGGCCAATTACTGGTGTAGGAAATAGTATCGCCAGGGCGATTAGTTACAGCACTCCAACTAGTCCAAAAAATAAAAGCCGATAATGCATGCATGTCATTATCGTTAAGCGTTACCGTTGTTGAAAATGCATATTGTTCACGCAATTTTCGCGAGGTATCCGAATCACGGATCTGAAAAATATCGGCATAATGCCTGGCGACCTGCTGCACTGCTTTTTCACGTTTTTCACTGAGCGTAACTACTCCCGCTACGCTGTCCCATGTATTCTCCCTAATCTCTACATGTAAACGCGCTTTTAAAGCTTCTTGATCAGGCTTGTCAATGGCATCAAAACCTCGTCCAAATTCTTTGACAGAAGCCAATTCAAGCATCGCCACGGCCTCTCGGTGCAACCAATCGGCACTCCAGTCTGGCGCCAAATAACTACCATGCCCCCAGATAGAGCCTTTTTGCATGCCGCCGAGGGATTGCCAAACATTCTGGCCTCGCTGAATGTCTTTAGCAGAAAAAATTAAACTACCCTTATCGCTGACTACCTGGGAAGGAATAGGAGGCGCCTGCTGGTATATCTCACTCCCCAAAAACAACAATACCGAGATGCTAATAACCGTAGATATGGCTAATATTTTCCATAAATAGCTGGCACTAAATACGACTTTATAACTTTTCATGAGCGCCTCTTAAACTATTTTCATATGGCGAAAAATCAGATAGTAAATGTAAATTTTAAATGTTAATACAAGTCGTAAATTTATAAATCTTTAGCCAAGCTGAATGCTCCACGGACCTCCCCTAAAGAATAACCTGTAGCTACATCATCTGGATAATATTCTTTAAGAAGATTTTTAACACCAGGCGGTATTGAACTGCCATGGCAACCCAGACAGATGCCCTCGACAGCCTGCGCTTTCATATACCTGAATTTATCATCAACAAATTCAGAATATTCAAGCAGTGGAGCTGCCTCCCCGCTTATTTGCAGCTCATTAAATCTGTTCAGGACTTCTATTTCAAAAGCATCTGGAGCTGCAGTGCTTGTATTTCGAGGTTTTAAACTAACACGCTTAACGCTCCAGCCAGTATCATCGCTTAGACTACTAGCGATTCTGGGAGCCTCAACAGAACAAATTTTAATCGCATGTTCCAAGCCCCCACTTTGAATAGCTTGTTTCAGCTTAGGCTTTAATGTTTCGCTAAAAGTTTTAACAATATCAATAGCTTCTGCTTGTAACTCAGACTCACGGGGCAAGCTATCAGATTGCGATAATGTTGAAAAAAATAATAAAAAAACTACCGAGAACAATATCTTTATATGCTGCATACTTCACCTCTAGCAAGTCCTTGATATGGCCTCATCTCAATCAAAAATAACAGTGGAGATTAGTGTTTTTAAATCTCACTTTATCTTACGGCCTCGAGCGCATCGACAATGCCTCGTGTTTGTCTTGCATCATCAATACTACCAACATTATGTACATTGGTATAGCCAGCCTGAATCAGATCCGACATCGCCTTCCCTGCTCGACGACCACTGCGACAATAAAGATGTATTTCTGCATCTTTATTCAAATACAGGTTCGTCACTTCAGGAAGTACATCAGTATGCGTAATTCTAATATCGCCCTCAATGTTATCGAGCTTATGCTCTTCTGCACTTCTGACATCAATCCAAACAGGCTCGGCCATTAGTAATGATGAAAAAACAATACTTACGACTATAAAAAAAGTTCTTAATAACATCTGTTACCCCACTGTTGTCGATAGTAGTTTCACTATCCCATTAATTCTCAAAACACTTATTTTAAGCTCCAATAATACCAGCTGTGATAGCTTACTCGATATTTAATCAAGTAAGTTATGATATCAAACAAACTTATTCTGTTGCTTATTGTTTTGCCATGCCCGGCTGATGAATTGGGAGTGGTCTTGCCGCCGAATAACTAGCCTGCCTTTTTACTCATCAATAGTGGTACTTGTAGGAAACAGCCTTAACGACGGAATCGCATTAATTATCACAACACTAGGCTTTTCTCTGGGCGGATTCATTGAGAAAAAACAGGCATAAAACCCTCATTCGAGCGGTAAACGACTAAACATTGGGATAATTCTTTGTTGATTTTCCTTTTAAAAACGGCTCCCGAAGGAGCCGCCTATATTGATGTGCCGATGACCCGCTGGCTGTAATCTTTCCAGGCGGGCCTGGAGAAAAGATTATATTTTGCTCCGTTTCCGGCGAGAGAAACCAAGACCCGCAAGACCAAGACCTAAGAGTGCCAAAGAGCCAGGCTCTGAAGCAGGGATAGGATCAGGAACAATAACGCCTCCCTCCTGCTCAAAGCCTGCATATCTTACATCCGACTGAGAAAAATTATAAAAACCAAATTGTCCGCTGGTAAATGTCGAATCAGAAACGGTAACATCCCACAAAGTTGTAAGGTCAGCTCCAGCTCCCTGCGTAACCTCAATTGAGAATTCACCAGCTATGATGTTAAAGTCCAAATGAAAATCATAGAGTACTCTATCTACCCACCCTTTAGTATTGCTATGGTTTGTGGCAAGGACATCCATATCGCCAAAATCAGCTCTGTTTTCCCAAAACTCCTCCAGTGACAAATCCGTAGCCCCATCACCCGTACCACCTGTCATTTTCTTAATTGTCATCCCCTCATTGGCCACCTGACCGGCATATCCTTGGGTGCCTTGCTTCCAGTCAAACAAGTAGAAATTACTCGAATTTTGGTAACCAAAAACAAATCCCATATAATCATCATCACTACCTGTCAACACCTGCCAGCTACCGTCAATGGAGTAGCTCGTTTGATTGAGGTTATTCAGGTAAAACGATGGATCGGCATTAACGGTCTGTTTAACTGCAGTATTCCCAGCTTCCAACTGCCAATTTCCTTCAGGTTGCCCCCCAGGGAAAACAAGTGTTGATGCAGACCAAGTGGAAAGATCTATTGGCCCAGAAATGGCCAGCGGTGAAATTGACGCACAGAGTGCAACCGTGAAAAGTGATTTGATTCTATTATTCATAGCAAATATTCCTTTGTGATTGAGAACCAATAGCTTGTTTTTAGCACAGCCATAAATTCGCAAAAAATCAAGCATCTTTCATACCTGAATAAATAACTTATTGGTTTACAAAGGAAAAATAAATTAACTGCGACAACCAAATACTATAAATGTAAAAATTATCGACACTGAAAGAATAAAATATAAACAAAAAAAGGAAGACTAAAAATAAAAGCTATTTTTTATAACAAGGCTTCATATAAACCAACACTACAGCCTACCCTACAATAGCATTTACCTAAGCCATATTATCAACGGTAGGATAGAACTTATTCCACCTTGACCACTAAAATTTATCGGCCCGGCGACCAACCTCAGTGATCAAGATCTATCGACCATGACATATTTCTAACTTAATTAAACGCTATTTCGTCCTGTTCTAATTTTTGATATTTGAGTGGAACTGTAGCTTTTTTACCGAAACCATATTTAAGTAAATTGTTATACAAAGCTACGATAAACTGCGCCCCCAATTTCGATGCATAATAAGTAGCGCAGCCAATGAAATAGCCCCTACGATAATGCCCACAGGCTCACCGTAAGATTGAGGAAAGCCTAAGCCTATACCTGCAGTCACAATATAAGATACTGTCACACTGGTACCAACAATCGCTGGCAAACTCACAATCCAATGAAACGCACCCCGATCAAACAGGTACTTGGTGGCCAACCACAATACACTGGTGGACAACAACATGTTAGAAAACGCGAAGTAACGCCAGATCAAAGAAAAATCGATTTTAGTCATCCAGTACGCGATAAACAAAATCGGCAGTGCCACCAACAGGCGATTACGTACACTTTGGTGAATATTAAAGGCATCAATAATTGTCAGTCGCAGCGAACGAAAAGCAGTGTCACCTGATGTGATGGGGAATATGGCCACCGCTATCACCGCCATAATGCCGCCTGCTGTACCCAGATAGCTTGTGGTAACTTGGTTAACCACCAGACCAGGCCCCCCCTGATCCAGCAAGCCTTTAAGTTCAACATAACCACCTGGAAATGCCGCAATACCTGCTGTTGCCCACACACAGGCTACCAAGCCTTCAGCGATCATTGCTCCATAATATACTGGACGAATATACTTTTCGCTGGTTAGGCAGCGCGCCATGATGGGTGCCTGTGTCGAATGAAAACCACTGATCGCGCCACAGGTAATCGTCACAAACAATAACGGCCACACCGGTAATCCATCAGGGTTGGGAGTCAGTAAATCACTGTGATATTGGCTGTGATCAAAATACGCAAAAATATTGCCCATTTCCGGCAGTTGTGGTGCATGTAACAATAAGGCCGCACCCATGGACACTGTCATTACCACCATTAACAAACCAAAAGCCGGATATAACTTGGTAATTATCTTATCGATTGGCAACAAAGTCGCCAAAAAATAATATCCCAAAATGACCAACACCCAAAAAATATTTTCGCTCAAAATAGTGCCTTCAAACGCATCCAAGTTACTCAGCAACCCCGCCGGGCTCATGGTAAAAACCACACCCACAAAGAACAGCAACATGGCGGTGAACAGCAACATAACGCCTTTAAAATAAACATTAAAATAATGACCAGCGATTTCCGGCATGCTTTTACCGTCTTCCTTAACACTCAGCACACCAGAGAAGTAATCGTGAACCGACCCGCCGATTATGTTACCTAGCACAATCCACACCAAAGCGACTGGTCCGTATAACGCACCCAAAATTGGGCCAAAGATAGGCCCGACACCCGCGATATTAAGAAATTGAATCAAAAAAGCTTTTACGGGGTGGACAGCGACATAATCCACGCCATCCTCGAACTTCGCTTGGGGGGTTTTAGCATCGGGATCGATGCCTGCCTGCTTCTCGACAAATGGACTGTAAAACTTATATGCAAGCAGCAGTAATACGATACAAACAAAGAAAATCAGCATGTTTTATTATCCATTATAAGTAAGAGGGTATTAATCCAAAACTCTCAATGGCCCGCCGGAGCAGACTAAGAAACAGCGTATTAGGCCTAAGACTAGTACTGAACTCGACGGAAAACATACAAATTAAAGCAAATACATCGAAACGAATGGCTCAAATCATTTTACCAATGGCTACTCTAGTTATTATTGCGATGAAGAATTGTTAAACCACACTCAATATTCTGTGCAAAGCTCAAGGATATTCATCAAAATATCCATCTGCCAAGTGACAGAAAAGAGTACCGTACCGTCAGGTCCGGATCCAGAACTATTCTTTCACCATTCAAGCCCCCCAAAAGTATTCGTATGCTAGTTAATCGCGGCAAGCTCGACTTATCATTATTCGATAGCACTGCTATGAGCCTAATGATTTAACGCTTATTCAAGAGCCTCATGCACACACGCAACAAAAAAATCAATCTAGATTATTTTTATATTGTATGCAATTATTTATACAAACTGAAGTCACTAACAGTCTATAAAAACGTATATAAAATAAAATGAGGACGAACTATGCTAGCTAAAAATATACAAGAACAATTGGCAGCTATGCATCCAGAAAGCACCCTGAAACTTACACGCCTAAATCAATTGTCTCGTGAAACCACCGATGTCGAGCTACTTGACCTGTGCTCTAGCTATATAGATACCATGCTACGTGATCTGCCCTGGCAACCCCCAAACCCGCTGACCGACCGCGAGAAGGCTTTTTTAAACTTTGCCGAACAATTTATGATGGCGGTGAGCGCCATAGAAGATCAGCAGGTTGCAGCATTAATGAAATATGCCAGTGCCGATGAAATCTACTGTTTTGTTAATGCATTATACGTCGTGGATATGACACTGCGATTGAATCTAGTTATTGGGAGAGTTTTAAAATGAATAATGGATCACCTAGACTACCCCGAGAGAGCCTCACCGAAGGCATATCGATAGGTGGTGAACTGGAGCTTGCAATCGCCGACTTTGCGGCTGCGGTGATGCGCAATGGATCAGATCAAGCGATCATTAGAGAACTGGTTCGCCTGCGTTGCGCCCAGATACACGATTGCCGTCTGTGTGGCTCACTACGTATCAAGGATGCACTAGATCAAGGTTTTGATGAGCAATTGCAACGCCAAATCGCCAGCTATGAAACCAGCAATTTGAGCCCACAAGCCGTTGCAGCATTGCGGCTTTGTGATGCCATTATCATGTCGCCATCTTCAGCGGATGAGGCCTTAAGGGATGAGCTGCGCAACCACTTTACAGATCATCAAATCACTGGATTATGTCTTGATGTAATGAAGTGGAGTCAGCAAAAAGCATTGGTGTCGCTGCGTATGGATGCTGCACCCTGGGGAGATACAACAACAACCCTGATGTTTAACGATCAAGGTGATCCAGTATTTGGTAAGCCGGCTTATAGAGAAAATTAACCGTTTGCTTAGATGATTTGGAAAGAGTCAATTTATCATCCAAACATTGGCTCTATACCAATAAATATTTTAAATAGTGCTTTAAAGAGTGAGGTCATTTTTTACCGATTGAGGAAAAACAGCTATGAACCCCATATTTAAGCAGTACACAGCTAAAAATTAAGATAACTTTTTGGTTTTTCCATTTTTAAAACGGGTGTTCATGTTAGAAACTTATTTGTGGGTAATAGTAAGCAGTTTCCAGGGAGGAACAGCCAGCCTTTGATTGATAAGTCTAGCAGAGGATCAGATACCAAGTGCCAGTAAACCTCCAACCATCAAACCGACCCACACCCCGGACCACTGATTTGGCTTCTACCGCCATTCAGTGGAGTCACCTCTATCTGTGTACTAATCCGCTCTTTTAACAACGCCACATGGGAAATAACACCGATTAATTTTCCCTCCTGCTGCAAGCCAGATAGAGTTTCTAGCGCGGTATCCAGTGCCTCTTCATCCAGGGTGCCAAAGCCCTCATCTAAAAACAAAGAATCCACTCTCACATTTTTACTCGCCATATTCGATAGTCCTAACGCCAGCGCTAAACTGACAATAAAACTCTCCCCGCCTGAGAGGTTTTTGGTCGAGCGTACTTCACCGGCTTGATAATTATCCACTACATTGAGCTCCAGCGGCTGCGCCTCATCGCGAATCAACAGATAGCGGTCGCTCATTTTTTGTAACTGCCGATTGGCGTGAGCGACCATTATTTCAAAGGTCAAACCTTGGGCAAAGTTACGGTACTTCTTACCGTCAGACGAGCCGATCAACTCATGCAACACATCCCAGCGTGAACACTCGCGCTGCTGGGCCGCCATTGACTCTACTTTGCTGCGCTGTTGGAGTTTTAGATTCTCATTATCGGCAAGCTTGTGCTGAAGCGCACCCACCGCCTGCTGTAGGTCTTTTTGATTTATCAGTAATGTTGCTTGTTGCTGCTTGAGTGCATCCAAGGGTAAATCGGTTAATGCTTTTTGCTTTTCATTCGTAATCAATTGCAATTTTTCACGCTGCATCGACATAATTTCGGTCTGCTGATCCGCTAATTGTTTCGACTTTAGCGCTAACAGCTTGCGCTCTTGCTCTGGTAATTTGGCTTCGCTATAGTGATCTTCATCAACAAAATCGGCAGCGGCCAACTGTACTTTAAACGCTTGTTCAAGCGCTTTTAATTCAGGTTCACTAAGGTTAATAGCCTGTTCCACCTCAGACAACCTGGTTTGTAACTGCGAGAGATTTTGATTTATCTGCTGCGCGCCTTCGCGGGCTTCATTTAATGCAACCTCAGCCGTATTTACGGCTGCAACGAGACGGGCATCTTCATCATCAGGGTTTTTGTTGCCTAGCAACTCTTGCCGCTGCTGCTTGAGCTTATCACTATCTTGTTGATAAGCCTGTAACAGCGCATGACGTTTTTCTAACTCGCTGTGATGTTTATTCAGCTCTGTTATCTGGTGGTTGGTCTGTATTTCAAGCGCATTTATCTGCTGCTCCAGCTGCAGTTTTTGTTGCTGACCACGTTGCCATTGATCCCGACGTGCAGTCAATTGCTGTAGCACTGCATCCAGTTTTTCGACATCTAAACCCTCAACACCGAAGACTTGCACCTCTTGTTGCAACGCTGCCAGCGCTTGCCTTTGCTGGTGCAGGTTTATCGCTTGTTCCTGTTTTAAACGCTGCACGGTTTGTTCGGCGGAATGTCGATTATGCTCTGCCGACTGAGATTCACGCTCTGCGCTGGCCAGTGCTTCGCTGGTGCTATCCAGTTTATTACGCAGGCTTTTTAAAACCTGCTCTATCGCATCTACACGTTCTAATACCTTGCTGGCATGCGCTAAGGCTTGTATGTTTTGTTGTTGAAGTTGCTTTAGATTATGCTCGAACGTATCAACGTCTGTACTATCAATGGACCACGATAGTTCAGTCGTCAGTTCAGCACAGGCTGAGTTAATCTGTTGATCTGCCGTAAGTATTTTTTCAGCACACTCAACTTTACTCTGTTCAATTTGCTCAAGGTCTTTGGCTAGACTGGCAAGGCTTATGGTTAAATTTGAAATATCGACACCCACTGATTTCAGCTCGCTTTTTGCCGTAGCCAAGCGCTCTCGATTCTGGTCAGGCTTGGGGGTATTACCCTGAGCATAGGGATGCTCTTCAGCACCACACAAAGGACAAGGTTTACCATCTTCTAACTGATGGCGCGTGGCTTCAAGGTCTTCGATGCGCTGTAATAATAGCTGTTGGTCTTCGAGCAAGCTAACTTCGCGCTCCAGCGCTGTTTGCTGCTTTACCTTATCGACAAGTACAGCTTGTTGCTTTGTTTTTTCCTCGTTTAACCGGGAGCGCCGATGACTAAACTCTGCATCCGCCCGCCTCGCATTCAACATATTTTGAAGCGCTGCCAATGCGCCAGTCATGGCTGTTTGTTGTTGCCCCAATATAGTTTGATGCCTGCGCCAATCCGCAACTTCGCGACCCTCACCGACTACCTGCAACTCATCTTGCAGCTCCTGTTGTTTGCTTTTAATCACACTTAAACGCTGCTGTTGTTCAGCTAAAGCCTCAGTGTGTTGTTGCCATGCTTGTAATGAATTTCGCAACTGCTCGCTAGCATCGCTGATTTGTGTCGCCTTTAATTGGTCTTGCTGTTGCAACACTTTTACTGCTTCAAAGCGCGTACGAATAGCCGCGAGGCTCTCCACCAAGGCCTCATCCGCACGGCTCGCCCGCTGTTGCTCTGACAAATGCGATAAATCGCTACGTAAACGCTGTAACTCAGCGCTATCATCGTTATACCGGGTAGTAAGCTGATCACGCTCCAGTATCAATTCAGCAATTGCCATACTAGCTTCTTCAATAGGCGTTTGTTTTGTGACTATTTGCACATCCAGTTCGCGCACTTGCTTTAATAGGGGTTGTGCTTTTTGCTGCGCCAACCTAGTTTCTTCAAGGCGTTCTGTGCTGGTTTTAATACTGAGCTTTGCCTGTGCGGCGGCCTCACTCAGGGACGGTAGCGACTGTTGATATTGCTTCAATAAACTCTGATCATTTTTCTGCCGCTCACGCGCCATGCTTAAACTGGTGTAATCGGCACTCAGTTCCAACGCTCTGACAGCGGCTTCAAGCCGAGTTTGCTCGGGTACAAAATCTTGCAGCTTTTGGCTAAGCGCTTGTTTATCCTGTGCGATCTTATGCAAATCTTGCTCAAGCTGATTAATCCTCTCTAGCCAGCTGATAGACTGATTACTGCTCAACAGCTGTTTATTTAAATCCGCTTCTTGTTCGAGCTTTTGTTGCAGGCTTTGGCTTAACTGCTGCTCTTCATCGGGAGTTAAAAATTGCATGCCGGCTAGCTCTGCTTGCAGTAAGTCTAACTGTTTGCGCTGCTGCGCCCGCAATTCGTGAACACGAATGGAAATATGACTGTATATTTCTGAGCCGGTTATTTGTTCAAGTATAGGCGCGCGCTCATCAGGGGCTGCTTGTAAAAACGCCGCAAAGCCACCTTGAGCCAATAACATCGAGCGGGTAAAACGATCAAAGTCCATGCCGGTTGTCACTTCTATCTGCTCGGCTACGCCCTTGATTTTGGCCTCCAGCACTTCGCCGGTATCGGCATTGGCGATTTCGTGTTTAGGTACTTGCAAGTCGCCGCTGGCTTTCTTACGCGAACGGTGCTGACTCCAATGGCAACGGTAGCGACCGGACTGAGTTTCAAAGGTGACTTCTGCAAAACACTCGCCGGTTTGGCGCGACATAATCTCGTTACTGCTTTTGGTAATTTTATTTAGCCGTGGTGTGCGACCGTATAAGGCCAAACAGATAGCATCGAGAATCGTTGATTTACCCGCACCGGTGGGGCCGGTAATAGCAAAAATACCATCGGATACAAAAGCGGGATGGCTGAGATCAATCGCCCACTCACCTAGCAGCGAGTTTAAGTTTTTAAATCGTAGTTTAAGAATTCGCATCAGTACCGCCCCTACTCTTCGTGTTTATCGTCGTCATACAACGAGGTCAGGGTTTGTTGATAACTTGCCATCAATTCACTGCGCTGTAGCTCGGGAATATCATGAGCATTAAGGCAGCGAGTAAATACATCGTTAACATCCAAGTCATCTAACTGCTCTTCAATATGAACCTGTCCAAGCACTCGCTCAATCACTCGGGTGTTTTTCACTCTAAGGATTTCTATGTCGCTATCGGCTATAGCTGCATCCAACCGTTGGCGCAAATCACCGATAAGCTCTTTACCGTCGTACACTACCTCTACCCAAGCATCGGACTGGGTTGCCGACAGCGCCAAAAACTCTCTGGCGATATGGTCCCAATCGCCTTTAATACGCTCTAACTTTTGAAAAACGGGAACATGGAGCTGCTCAACTGTAACTGCAGTAGCATTACTCTCAACATCAAACTTAACCAGACACACTGTTTTTTGCTGTTTAGCCTCACCAAAACCCATAGCGATGGGCGAACCACTGTAGCGGATGGTTTCAACAGCATTGACGGCTTGCGGAATATGCAGGTGGCCAAGGGCAACATAATCAAAAGCCTGTGGAAACATACTGGCGTTAACATGCGCGAGAGAGCCGACGTATAAATCGCGCACACCATCGCCATCAATAGTCTGACCGCCAGCGGTAAATAAATGCCCTGTTGCGACAATAGGAATATCAACGTTAAGCGCCTTACGCTGCTGCTCTGCCGTTGCTGCCACAGCAGCGTAATGCTGGCGAATACCCTCAAGTAATTTTCGCTCTTTGTCGTCAATACTCTCGCCAGCCTCCGCGAGACGAATATCCCGGTCACGTAAATAAGGAACTGCAGCTACAATCAGCTCAGGCTCGCCCTGCTCATCACGTAGCACTAGCACCTCTTCAGCCGGATTTTCGCAAGCGCTGCCCACAACATGTACATGCAATACTTTAAGCAGCTCTTTCGGCGCATTAAGAAAGGAAGGCGAGTCGTGGTTGCCCGCGACAATAACAACATGTCGACAACTCGGCGCGGCGGCTATATTACACAAAAACCGGTAGTACAGTTGTTGAGCGCGATTGCTCGGCGAAGTCGTATCGAAAATATCACCTGCGACGATCAGCACCTCGACATCATGCTGTTGTATCACCTGAGTCAACCAGACTAAAAAAGCCTCAAATTCCTGATAGCGTTTTCTGCCATATAGCATACGACCAAGATGCCAATCCGAGGTGTGGAGAATTTTCATTAAACCGCCAAGAAAAAGAAATAGAAGGTTCAGTCAGCATAGACGTAAACACGGTATCACCAAGGTATAGCCTCAACGAGAAACACGTTATCGATGCCGAAAAATAATAGGTGATTGTACAGAGGAAGCGGATAAACAGCTTTGAATTATTGCTAAAAGATAACGGAGAATTAGCAGATGGCATCTATTGCATAGCACTTTCAAACGCTATGCAATAAGGATACCGGGTAAGGGAAAGCTTTATTTAACCGTGATGTGAACCACCTCAGAAACTACAGGCGGATTATGCGGAATATGAAACTTATCGCCTAAAATTAGCTGCAATGTATGCGAACCAGGCGTTAAGGTGATGGTGGTTTCGGTTTGGCCCGCTCCAAAATGGGTAACATCAGCGCCCATGGGCTGATCCATTGGTGGCAGCTTATTACTATCAACCAATAAGTGATGATGCCCAGTATTGACCTTATCCACACCAGCAGGTGCAACGCCCATGCCTTTTAAACCAAAGCGAACCGTAACCGGGCTCTTTACTGTCTCACCGTCTACGGGGGAGATAATATACACCCGTGCCTCTTCCGATGAGGCTGATCTTGGCATTGCAGTAGCTGTCGCTGCGAAAGTGCCAACGCTAGTCAGCAGAGCAAATAATAAAGCTGTAAGCTTTATTGAAGGCTTTATTAAAAATTTCATTAAATATCTCCGTTAGTACCGCCTGAAATCAGCACGATAACATGGGTTGATGGGTATTGTCGGGGCCAGTCGTTAAATGACGTGGAATAGCCTGGCTAAACGTCTTGTGCTGTTTATTAGTCAGTAGTGAGCTCAATTAGTGCCGTTTTAAATTGCTCGGCTAAAGCCGACAACTGCTCAGGATCGCCCTGCTGCTTGGAGTGGATGCTTATATTTTTATCAGTAAATTGTGGAATAAGGTGCATATGGTAATGAAATACCGTTTGCCCGGCGGCGGCCTTATTTAACTGATACACGCCAAGCCCATCAGGCTTAATCACCCTATCAATCGCCTTGGCCAGCAGCACGGAGCTGGCCGCTACCCGGGCAAGGGCTTCAGGCGTGGCAGCAAAGATATCACTGAAGTGCTCTTTGGTGATAATCAGCACATGTCCTGCCGTGGCGGGGAAAATATCCAAAAAGGCTAATGTAGCGTCATCTTCATAGATTTTATAACAGGGAGCTTTACCCTGTACTATCTGGCAAAAAATGCAATTATCGAGGGAATGCACAAATGACTCCTTATATGTGACTGGCAAATAACTTGCAGGACAATAACTAAAAAACTGCGACAATTAAAGCCCTATATCATTACCCAAACAATACAAACCCGCCAGCAACAATCACCAACAAACCGGCACTAAGCCACAGCAACTTTTTATAGCTATTGTTAGTAGCCTCAATAAACTCATCTGTCACTGCAACGTTCTCAGCCGTTAACAAGGCCTTGCGACGATCTTCTTCGGCGCGCTGCAGTACCGCTTCCATGTCAATAGCGGGCCTGATCATCGTTTTCTTCAACTCATTACTATCTGCTGGCTTAATTTTACTGACCGATGCCTTATTTGGTGAACAATGTTGCACGGTAAAAGACAGCTTAGCGAAGGCAACTTTATCACCATCGTGCAAGCGAGCCCGTTCTACCCTGGCGCCATTGACAAAACAACCGTTGGCAGAGCCCATATCTTCAAGCCACAGCTCACCATTTTCAACCTGTAATACCGCATGCTCTCGCGATAGCAGCTTGTACGGAACAAAAAACGTACACTCTTTAGAGCGGCCAATAATGCTACGCTGTTTGATGCTAAAGTCACGCTGCTTTAATTGAGAGTGTTCAGGGATTAGCGCCCAGCTACTGCTTATATTTTCGTCTTCTTCAACCTTAACGCTGACATTGTTAACCGCGGCATAGTCGACCTTGGGGTCAACAACCAGCATATACTCGCCGCCCATCCTCAATTCATCATTAGCAGCGAGCTTATGCTCGGCAGCAACCGGCAGACCATTAACATAACAGCTACCAGCCTTGCTTTTCAGGATCAGATAATTGGGTTCAATAATGATCTCGGCATGAAAATCAGCGATTCCAAGCCCGGTCAAAACCAGGTCATTGCTCTTATCAATGCCCAGCTTTATGCTCTCACCGACCAACCACATACTGCGCCCGGGGTTATGCTTAAATTGTAATTTGAACATAGTTAAATCAAAATCCTCAGTCTTAACGCATTATCATTATTAATATTAATTCAACCCAACTAGCGCCGACTCAAATAGCTAACTTAATCAAACAGTTAGCCTGACTACTATATAATCAATCTTAAGTGTTTCCAGAGCCATATTTAAACAACTTCCTCTAAACTGCTAACAACATCACACAATCATTGAAGAAGCTCATCCAACTGCATAGCATTATGTACTAAGCTGTTTAAATATAGACGTTTTTTCAATGATAGATAAACTTTAAGCCTTAGCATGCCACGCTCTACACACATTATTATTTACCCCCAAGCAACTCGCCACCGAGGACTAACGCCTTTACGCTGTCGACAAAGCACGCACCTTTATTATGTTGGCGGTTGTATTAACAACGGCACTAAGGCTTAAACCATGGCGATTCCGGGCTATCGTATATTGCGCAAAATTCGTCAGGGTGGCATGTCGACGGTTTACCTTGCTATACAACAAAGCGTTGGCCGTGAAGTCGCAATCAAAGTCATGTCTCCCAACCTCGGCAATGACCCCAGCTTCGGTAGCCGATTTTACCGCGAAGCAAAAATCGTCGGCCAATTATCCCACCCTAATATCGTTTCCATTTATGATGTCGGCAGCTACAAACACTATAACTATATTGCGATGGATTATCTGCCGGGCGCGCCCTTACTGGATCGCCTCGAGCATGGCATTGACACCTTTGACTCAGTAAAAGTTATCAGAGAAATGGCCGCAGCTCTGGAGTATGCACACCACCGTGGCTATGTTCACCGGGACATTAAACCCGACAATATCCTATTCCGTGATGATGGCTCCGCCGTACTGTGTGATTTTGGTATTGCTAAAGCGTTGAAGGGAAATATCAAAATGACCAACTACGGGGCTGTGCTCGGGACTCCGCACTATATGAGCCCCGAGCAAGCCCAAGGTAAACAGTTAGATGGCCGTGCAGACATCTATAGCCTCGGCGTTGTGTTTTTTCAAATGCTCACCGGTCAATTGCCCTTTAACGGTGACGATGCCATCGCCATTGCGATCAAGCACATGACCTCGCCTATTCCAAAACTCTATGGCGAACATAAAGCTTACCAAACCATCCTTGAAAAAATGTTAGCTAAAAAAGCCGATGATCGCTACCAAACGGGTAATGAAATCATTGAAGCGCTTGATCAATTACAGCAAAACGCCCACCACCTTCATGGGAGTAATCACACCAATACCAACTCGACCTCAGCGCAAGTGATCAACTTACTCAGCGCCCTATTTACAACCCTTAGCTCAACCGTGCAACTTTCGTTTAAGCGATTACTACTCAGTACATTAAAACGCCCTCGCCACTCAGTACAACTAAGCCACCAACAATTAGAAGATTTGGATAAATTTATCCTCAGCGAAACCGATGACGACCTACCGGAAGCGCTCAGCGACATCCCCCTTATCCAAGATACTATTGAACAACCAGCGCTTGACTATCACTGGCGTAAACTACTTTGGCCTGTTGCGATAGTCGTCGCTCTTGGCATCGCTGGCATTTATTTTAGCGAATTAATATCACCAAAGCCGGCTAACGAAAGCCTTGACGAAGCCTTGGCGTCCAGCAAACAAGCTCATGACAATCTTAACGCCACAATACCGAACCCCTTACAGCACAACGACGAGACCGATACCACCAGCGTTATCAGTACCGCCGCAACTAATGATATCGAAGCAACTCCGGTCGTCAAAGAAGTAACAGTCGTCGTAAAACCAGCTCCACCCAAACCCAAGCCGACCTTTACTCTGACCATCAATACCGAACCGAATGACGCTACAGTCAAGGTGCTTAATATTAAACCCCGTTACCAGCCAGGAATGATATTAACCGAAGGGAGTTACCATATTGCCGTTACAGCCGTAGACTATTTTCCTGCTAATTTCTGGATAAAACTCAACAAAAATCATCAGCGCTTCATCAAGCTTGAACCAACCCGACGCGCACTCCCCAGCGGCAGTCTTACCCACGACCTACTAGCCGACGGCAGCAAAGGACCACTGATGGTCATTTTACCCAAAAACAGTATTACCACTGATGCAAACGGTAAAGCGCTATCTATACCCTTTGCTGCGGCCATTGGCCAACATGAAGTCACTTTTCAACAATACGACGCCTTTGCGATAAAAACCGGTCGCTATTTGCCAAGAGATTTTAATTGGGGCCGTGGTAACCGCCCTGTGGTTGATGTCAGTTATGAGGATGCAAGCGCCTACGCCAGTTGGCTGAGCGAACAAACCCAGCAACGCTACCGCCTGCCTACACAACAAGAGTGGGAGTTTGCCTATCGGGCAGGCCAAACAAGCCCTTTTTGGTGGGGAGTAAACAAAACTGCCAATAACGCCAACTGCCGCCGAGGCTGCAATAGCCAGTACAGCAAACTTTTTAGCTCTAGCACCGCCCCCGTAAGCGTATACCCAGCCAATGGCTACGGCTTATATGACACCGCCGGCAATGTTGCCGAATGGGTAAACGCCTGCCAACAGTGGCAAGATAAAACACAAAATAACTGCCTGAAAACACTCGTTGCTGGCGGCTCGCACACTGACTCAATTGCTAATATTGCTGCGTATTCATCCGAGGCAAAAAACACCTCTGACAAAACTAACAATATAGGCTTCCGGTTATTATTAGAGCTATAAATACATCGTTTATTACATAGCCCTGCTCCAACTCTGTATAGCTGTCATGATAGCATCACCAATAGTGACTATTGAGGCAATAGACTGTTAGACTTATTCAATAATTCAAACCAAAGCGCACGAAAAACAACGCCTTATTGAATCAGATGATCGTCAAAAACGTCTAAAATCGAGCAAAAAAGCATGAAATATATAGAGCTTAATGGTTATGGCGCAGCAGACGTCATGACATTGTGCGAAATGGATAAACCAAGCGCACAAGCTGATGAAGTGGTTATTCGCGTTAAAGCAGCCGGCATCAATAGGCCTGATATCGCCCAGAGAAAAGGCTTATATCCGCCACCACCCGATGCATCACCTATTCTGGGTTTAGAAGTCGCAGGTATTATTGAAAGCGTTGGCGAAACGGTTGACGATAGCTGGCTCAATCGTGAAGTCTGCGCCTTGGTCAATGGTGGTGGTTATGCTGAGTTTGTTGCTGTACCGATCACCCAGTGCCTGCCAATACCCAAAGGGCTGACATTGGTAGAAGCCGCAGCGATACCAGAATCTTTTTTTACTGTATGGAGTAATGTATTTGAACGTGCCGCATTAAAATCAGGTGAGAAATTTTTAGTTCATGGTGGCTCTAGCGGTATTGGTTCCACGGCGATTCAATTAGCCAAAGCATTGGGCGCTGAAGTTTATACCACTGCTGGTAGCGAAGAAAAATGTGAATACTGTCGACAACTGGGCGCAGATTTAGCCATTAATTATCGCGAAGAAGATTTCGTCGAGCGCATTGAAAGCGTTACCAACGGTAAAGGCGTTGATGTGATTCTCGATATGGTTGGCGGAAGCTATATTCAAAAAAATATTCAAGTAGCCGCTCTCGATGCTCGCATTGTGGTCATTGCGTTTTTAGAAGGTGCTCGTGCCAACGTTAATTTTGCCCCACTGATGATGAAGCGAATTAACTACTCAGGCAGCACCCTGCGTCCTCGTTCTAAGGAATATAAAGCCCAATTAACCAATGAATTAATCGCTAAGGTGTGGCCATTAATTGAAACGGATAAAATTCGCCCGTCAATATCGGCAACCTTCGCCTTTAGCGATGTAGTTAAAGCGCATGAACTAATGGAGTCGAATAAGCATATGGGGAAAATTGTTTTAATTATGGATGAATAAAATACCGCTATAAAGCTTGGCCGACGGTTTAAAGCACCTGCTGAGCAAATAGCATTACAAATCCTTAACAACCCTTTTAGCATTACACCGAAACACTTGCGGCAGGCTAGGCTATAGCCGCAATATACCAATACGACGTAGCAAGTCGAAAACAAAACCAATAAACGCTATCGACCAGGCGACAAGTGCAATATAAAAAAAGCTTGTAGGTAAAAGCGCAAGAAAGTCCAACTCCATCACCGCACTCATTCGATCAGTGCTAACCGTATACATCCCGAGCGGAAAAACCACGCTCCAGTAAAGTGGGTCGTATTTCACTGGATGTCGTTTGTATACATAACGCCAGATACCAAGCATCACCAATATAGGTATCCACCAGGTTCCCGCCGCCCAATAAAGCACTGTAACCCCCTTGATAAACGGCAACAAGGAAACCAGTAAAGGAGCATCAGACGCATTGGCAATAAGTAACGACCCCGCTAAAGTCGAAATCGCCATTGCCCCCATATTAATCCAGTACGATGGCGACAAATCATCAGGAGAAAGCGGGAAAAAAACACAGCGATAAAAAATCAGTGCCATCATCCAAACATATAACATACCGCCCCATAGCCACATTGTAAGGGCAAGAAAGTTCACTTCCAGCATTAGCGATGGCTTAACATGAGTCGCAAGCAGCGCACTAAGCGCCGCTATCGATTGCGTTGCTACAACTGCAAGCAACCAGGCTCCGCTAATACCCTTATCAAGCGCCGGTTTCTTCGCTGTGACCGTTAACCCGGTAAATATTGCATAAGTCAGCACGATCCAGAATAAAAGCGCTATCACCCAAAGCACAAAACTTACCTGATAGTCCGTCGCAAGAATCAGGAACTGTCCACCCAAAATACCGGTCGCCGCAACAACAGTAAAATACCCAGGGCCACGCACATGATCAATTATATTGCCGAAAAAACGACGTGGATATAACACCATGTGCAGCACAGATAGGAAACAAAGCGCTACATAAACAATCATATTAAATTGAAACAACACATTCGCTATAAATGGCATACCTAATAAGTATGCTGCGAGTGAGACAATACCCGTCGCCATGACCATGCCAAAATACGCAGGTGACAACACGGCAAGCTGGTCGATGATACGGGTACCGGCCAATCTGGACCGCATTGAAGCATCAAGGTTTTCTGAACTAGTTCTCATCTATCAAGACCCACTTACCTTACCAGCTGCGTTGTTATTAACATTAGTGCGGCTCAGGCCTACTGACTAGAAATGCCGCTATGACTATTAATAATAGGCTAACAGCGACTAACAACCAGATATTATTTAAGCGATGATACATCACCGCCCAGCTAACCATTAACATACATACAGCTATCACCTTGCTTGTACGTGAAATCGCACCATGGTTTTCCCAATCAATCAGAAGCTTACCTAGATGCGGGTGCTCATATAGCCAACGATGTAGACGCGTAGAACCTTTCGCCGAGAACCAAGCAGTTAATAACAAAAAGGGAACTGTGGGCAGCCCCGGTAAAAAGACCCCAACAATGGCAAGCGCCAAAAAGAAGTAAGCGAATATTAAAGCTACTACACGCGCCATAAACGACCAACCAACTGATATATGTTTATCTGCCTTTGGATAGCTACCACGGGCTAAAATCACCTATGAACGGCCACATGCAACCCTGATTCTTTCTGCCGGCACATGCAATTGCTCAATTAAATAGCGCTTAAATGTTTCTTTGTAAGGCTGCTCATCTACAGCCTTTTGCATACAAAGCATCCATGCATCACGCTCTGCACTGCCAATAGGCAAATGCTTATGAGCTAAGGGGATCTTAATAGGCCCAAAATTTTCTGAATACAGCTTAGGACCACCTAGCCAGCCTGATAAAAAATAAGCCAGCTTTTGCTTGGATTCCGTTAAATCAGCACGATGCATATTACGAATAGTTTTAGCCTCTGGAAGAATGTCCATATAGTGATAAAACGATTCTGCAAGCTGGGTCAATCCTGCAATCTCTCCTGCTGACCTATAAGAACAATCATCCACACCGTATTTACAATTTTCAACACTCATCGCTTTTCCTGCTATTTCTACCAAACACTATCGCCAAAACTCAATAACCGACTAAATCAAAGCAGCTCTGCTAACTCTGCCAAAACATCCTCATGATGGGTTTTAGTTTTAAATTTATTCATAACTTTTAACAAACGCCCATCTTTACCAATAATAAAAGTGGTGCGAATCAAGCCCATAAACTCTCTACCCATAAATTTTTTCATGCCCCAACATCCATATTTTTCAGCAATAGCATGATCTTCGTCGGACAATAGGGTGAAGTTTAAACCTTGTTTTTCGATAAAGCGCGGTAGCCGAGCCACAGCATCAGGACTGACGCCTAAAACCACAGTATCGAGCTTTTCAAACGCCGCTTTGCTATCACGAATACCACAAGCCTGTACTGTGCAACCTGGAGTCATGGCCTTGGGGTAGAAGTAAAGAACGACATTTTTTTTGCCTTTAAAATCTTTCAGGCTCACTTTATTACCATCCTGATCTTGCAAGGTAAATGCAGGGGCTAAATTACCAACCTTAGGGTGTGTCATGATTTTTTCTCCTGTTAATAACGTTAAAATGTATTAGCATTCTACTTCAGCGAGCCGTAATAAAACTCTCATTAGCATTTAAATCTGCATCGCTTATCTCATCATCTACTGAAAAAGAAGAGTGATCGTCAACCGATGCAGGCAACGTTTTTTTAACTTTTGCACCGAGTTTTTCTAAGCGCCGGGCGCTGCCAACTAAGTTGCCTTTACCATCGATTAATTTATTCATTGCACTCTGATGCGCCTGCCCCGCCTTAAGCAAGGACTCCGAAACCCTATCCAAATCATTGATAAAGCCAACAAACTTATCGTGCATGGCCCCTGCTTGCCGAGCAATTTCTTCGGCATTTTTATTTTGTCGTTCATAGCGCCAGATACTTTGTACGGTGCGTAATGTAGCAAGCAATGTGGTAGGGCCAACAACAATGATATTTTTTTCGTAGGCTTGTTTAAACATAGACTGATCATGTTCAAAAGCCGCCATAAATGCTGATTCTATCGGGATAAAAATAAACACAAAATCTAATGTGCGAATACCCTCAAGCTGCTCATAATCTTTAATACTGAGATTGGTAATATGATTGCGCACCGAGCTAACATGCGCTTTTAATGCCTGCTGTCGCTCAATTTCATCAACACTGTTGCAATAGCGTTCGTAATGCACTAATGACACTTTGGAATCGACAATAATATCTTTACGCTCTGGTAAGCGTATCACCACATCAGGGTTGCGCCGCTCACCCTGCTCTGTTTTTAAACTTACCTGTGTATCGTATTCTCGCCCTTTATGTAAACCCGACTCTTCTAATACGCGCTCTAGTATGACTTCACCCCAGTTACCCTGTGCCTTGTTATCACCCTTGAGTGCATTAGTGAGATTAAGTGCATCCACACTCATTTGTTGGTTCAACTGTTTGAGCTGACCTAATTCGGCCGCTAGGGAAATACGCTCTCTGCTGTCTTTATCGTAGACATCCTCTACTTTTTGTTTAAAATCTTTTAGCTGTTCGCGCAGCGGTGTTAATACTGTATCCAGTGCTGTTTTATTACTTTTATCAAAGCGGTCGGTTTTTTCATCAAAGATACGATTAGCTAATAACTCAAAATCTTGGCTCAGCTGCTGCCGCGTTTGCTCTAGCATTTTAATTTTCTCTGCCGCACTCTCCTTTTGATATTCAAGCTCGGTGTTCGCAGAAGCCAGTTTGGCACCTTGCGCACTCAATTGATGTTGTAATTGAATCAACGCCTGATCTTTAGCCTGCTGCTGCTTTTCGTCCTTAGCAAGCTGCTCGTCTTTACCGCGCAGGACGGTTTCCAGTACTAGTACCTGCTCTCTTAGTCGCGTAATTTGCTGTTGTGACTCTTGATGTAACTCGGCCCGCAATGTATCGATAGCAGTTTGCTGCTGCTGTGCTACCCGACGCTGTTGAGTTTTACCCAACCCTAGCGCCAACAATGCACCGGCAACAAGCCCGGCCAAAGACGCGATGATTAATGGTAGATGGTGTGTTAAATCCACAACTATGCCTTTTCTATGCGTTAAAACTGCTGCAATTGTTGGTAATTTGGCAGCTATTGTAGGCTGCTTGACGATTACGACCAACCGCTTACATCGATTTCTTTACTGAGGCCACTCTCGCTTTAGCCTGCATTTTGTTCATAACACTAAAGTTTGCGAAAACCTGCGCTAACACTAAACTATAAACCGTAACCACTAATAGACAATAACGCCGACAAACAATGATCAATAACGCCTCATACCAGCCCCTGGCCAATGATATTAGTAATAAAATTCGCCGGTTATGCCAACAGGGTTATAAACACTATGATAGCGATGATCTAAAAACGGCAATTCGCGTTTTTTACTCTGCCTGGACGTTATTACCCAAGCCGCAAAGCCAATGGCTGGAAGCTGGTTGGATATTAACCGCACTGGGCGATGCCTATATAGCCAAAAGTGAGTTTAAAAATGCCAAGGAGGCACTGCTTTCAGCCTTACATTGCCCTGCAACTGTTGGCAACCCTGTCATTCATTTACGATTAGGGCAGTGCCATTATGAACTAGGAGAAAATGATGCAGCCCAAGAGCAATTCAAACTAACTATAAACAATGGTGGCGAAGCTTTGTTTTACCAGCAGGATAATAAATATCAAGTTTTATTAACCGCCAAATAAGACACTTAACACCCATGCTTCTGTTATTATAAGTTGAATATATTGCTACCCTTGACTTTTAACCCTTGTATCGGAGCTGGTTAATGTTTATTGAAGTTAAAAAAAATCCGCAGATTTATGTCCAACACAAAGATATGGATTCCCAGTACTTAGCCCCTGTCACCAGTAATTTTCGGATCAATTTAGGTTTCATTGCTGAAATATCGACCTACTCAATCAAAGAAGTAAAAACTAAAAAAACGCTAGACGGTTTAGATTTTGAAGTGCCTGCCAATACTCGCGTGATCCACTTGGAAATGAGCTATACCCACTCAACTCATACAGCTGCTGTAGGTACCAACAACGAGCACACGGTGAACGAACGCTATTTCTATAAGCTGGTATTTTTGCCAGAGGCGCAGGATGAGTATTTACGTATTAGAAATATTTTGGACCGACAAACGCTTTCATAAAAACCGAAAGGCTGAATAGATTTCATAGTAAGTTTGGGCAACGTTAAGCAAATAAAGCGTCGCCCAATGCGCTCAACCTTTACCTCGGTGCTGCCATTTGGGATCAACCCCAGAGGCGCGAACTGGAAATTCGCCACCTTTTCTATCTTCAAACAACTCTTTTAATACATCGACCACGACTGGAAAGGCTATTTCATCCCAAGGAATTTCATGCTCGTGAAACAGCACAACCTCAAGACTCTCTGGACCCGCCGCGTATTGTTTATCCTGTAAATCAGCGCGATAGAAAATATACACCTGATCAATATACGGCAAGTCAAATAAACGATAAAACATTGCATTAGTCACTTTTGCCCGAGCCTCTTCCCAAGTCTCGCGGACAGCCCCTTCAAGAGTGCTTTCTCCGTTTTCCATAAAACCTGCAGGCACAGTCCAGAAGCCTTTACGCGGCTCAATCGCACGCCGACATAATAATACCTGCTCACCACACACCGGGATTGTACCAACAATAACTCTAGGGTTTTGGTAGTGAATAGTATCGCAGCTACTGCATACATAACGCAGGCGATTATCCCCTTCGGGAATAATTTTTTGAACACTCTGACCACAATCACTGCAATATTTCATAACAACCTTTAATGTAAGCCTCAGTATTGCCCATCACGAAATAACTATGGCTATTTATTAGGGACTTAAATGCCGCGTATCCATAGCGGCTAAACTAAAAAACAATGATCAACACCCCGGCAGTAAAAATCGTCGCTAGTGATCGGCCTCAGACCAGCGTTCGGCTGCCGACTGATCGGTGCAACGTGCATCTACCCATCGCTCACCGTCAGGGGTTTGTTCTTTTTTCCAAAATGGCGCACGGGCTTTTAAATAATCCATTATAAATTCACAGGCGGAAAACGCCTCCCCTCGGTGCATACTACTCACCGCCACAAGTACAATTTGATCCGTTGCTTGTAATAAACCAACACGATGAATAACTCTGGCACCAAGCAACTGCCAACGCTGGCTTGCCTGCTCAATGATAGCGCTGATACTAGACTCAGTCATACCCGGGTAGTGTTCAAGCTCCATTGAAGTGACCTGTTGTCCCTCATTGATATCGCGCACCACACCCACAAAACTAGCGACGGCCCCTATTTGTCTACTTTGTTCGCGCAGCGCTGCTAATTCAGCACCGACATCAAAATCCTGTGTCTGCACACTAACCAATGCATACATAAGCTAACCCCCTGTGACCGGCGGGAAGAACGCAATTTCATCACCATCCTGCAACATATACGCATCATCAACAACCTGATGATTGACTGCTTTTACTACATTATCAGCTAATAATACCTCGGCCCAACTGGCATCGTTATTTGCAAGCAACTGTAGTTTGAAAGCACCCAGACTCACCGCGCCTTCGGGTAGGGCTAAACTCAAACGGTCTACACCTAGTTGCTCACGAATTCGGGCAAAGAATAAAACCGTGACCATGTTATGCACCTGATGTTGCTGTTATCGAAGGGGCTTGCCACCGTCCTGATTTGCCACCAGACTTCTCCAGCAAACGAATATCACCAATAGTCATACCTTTATCGACGGCTTTACACATATCATAAATAGTTAAAGCGGCCACCGATGCAGCGGTCAAGGCTTCCATCTCAACACCCGTCTGTCCAGCTAGTTTGCAGGTAGCCCGAATGACGACACGATTATTAGGTACATCGGCCTGTAATTCGACTTTGATCGAGGTCAGCATCAACGGGTGACATAGCGGAATCAAATCTGAACATTTTTTAGCCGCCTGTACACCAGCCAATTTTGCCACGGTGAAAACATCGCCTTTCTTGTGACCGCCGTCGACAATTAATTGCAGAGTAGCTGGCAACATAGTGACGGTAGCCTCTGCTGTTGCCTCGCGCTGGGTCATCGCTTTCTCGGTGACATCCACCATTTCAGCCTGACCCGATTCATTGATATGGGTAAGTTGCATCATTACTCAGCCTCAAAAAATATGCAGAGGGAACAGTATAGATGAGCAGAATAAATAAAACAGCGGCTGATCGTTATCTCAGCTAAAAACAAGATAACTAATTAAATGCGTCGCTGCTTATTTTCTAGCTTTTTGCACCTTACCTTTATCCTTGCTTTTAAGCCGATCCTTGCGCTCTTGTGTGCGCTTGCTCAGCGCAGGCTTTTTATCAGCATAGGGGTTTTCGCCTGATTTAAACTCAATTCTAATCGGCGTACCCATCAAATCCAGCTCGCGACGAAAAACCTTTTCAAGATAGCGACGATAACTGCTCGGAACTTTGTCGGTTTGGTTACCATGAATAACGATAATCGGCGGATTAGAACCGCCGGCATGGGCATAGCGTAATTTTATGCGGCGACCATGAATCATCGGTGGCGCATGGTCAAACACCGCACCTTCAAGTATTTGCGTTAGCTTGTTAGTTTGCAGTTTTTCCATTGACGATTTATAAGCTTTGTCGATGGATTCATATAAATGTCCTACTCCAGTGCCGTGCAGAGCCGAAATAAAGTGGATTTGGGCAAAATCAACAAACTGTAAGCGTCGTTCCAGCTCACTCTTAACCCAATGTTTATGATCTCCATCAAGGCCATCCCATTTATTCAGAGCAATAACCAAAGCCCGGCCGGCATCAATCGCATGGCCCAATAAATGTAAATCCTGATCAACCAGACCCTCATGTGCATCCATCACCAATACGACGACATTGGCATCATCAATAGCTTTAAGCGCCTTAACAATCGAAAATTTCTCTACCGTTTCTCTAATGTTTTTACGGCGTCTTACCCCAGCGGTATCGATCAGGGTGTAAGCTTCGCCCTCACGCTCGTAATCAATATAAATACTATCTCGCGTGGTGCCTGGGTGATCGTAAACCACCACACGCTCTTCACCCAGCATTCGGTTTACTAAAGTGGACTTGCCGACATTGGGGCGACCAATAATCGCAATTTTAGTGCCGCGACTTTTCTCACTCTCAGCATCGTCCTCTTGATTTTCGGCAAAGCACTCAAACATAGCATCAATCAATGCCCGCACACCTTTACCGTGGGAGGCAGTCATCGGGTACAGTTGCTTAATACCCAGCTGATAAAAGTCAGCCATCGCCACATTCGGGTCAACGCCATCAATCTTATTGGCAATGTAAAACACCGGCTTAGCCGATTGTCTTAACTTATGCGCCAGCACCTCATCGCCCGATGTCAGCCCCGCACGGGCATCACAGAGGAAAAACACTGCATCAGCCTCTTCTACCGCCAGCATCGACTGTTGCGCCATCGCCGCATCAAGGCCTTCTTCGGTACCGGTAATACCACCGGTATCAATAACAATAAAACGACGATCGCCCGATCGGGCTTCGCCGTATTTTCTATCGCGAGTCAAGCCTGGCAAATTGGCCACCAAGGCATCGCGGGTTTTGGTCAAACGATTAAATAATGTTGACTTGCCAACATTCGGACGACCAACCAAAGCAATTACAGGGACCATAGAGGCAAACCAAACTCAATCAAAGGAATATTCCTGCGGCTGCAGGAATATGGGATTAACAATCACTATTTAAAAACTAAAAAAACCGCGAGGAGATTCTTCTAGTTCATACAGGGCTAATTTACCATCATTAGTATAAACCATCACTCTGTCTCCCACTGTTTGCAAATCAACTTGCACACCACTGGAGTCAACTCGTGTACGAGCGGCTATCTGTCCATCAACCTGTGATAAGGCATGCATATAACCTTCAACATCAGCGGTAATAACATAACTGCTCAAGGTAGTTAAACCTGCGAGTTTGCGGCGCGCTAAAACTGTTTGCGCCCAACGTACACCCTGCCCATTCTTTTCAAATGCTGTCACGCTACCATCTTCACCAGCAACGTAAACATTACCAAAACCTTGCGCCATGCCAGTGTAACTAGAGGCATCATTAGACCAGACTGCCCGTCCAGAGCTGGGATCAATAGCGGTAATTTTACCTTGATAACTGACACCGTATATTAGGCCAGAGTTTTCTAACAACTTTCCATCAATGTCGATGATACGCTGAATTTCAGAGTCACCTTTAGCCACAGCTACCCGAGTATTCCAACGCACCGCCCCCGTTTCCATATCAAAGGCAATTACCCGACCATTAGCAAAACCGGTAATTACCGCATCACGATAAATAATCGGGGTTGATGTGCCACGTAAGGTTAACACCGGTAAAGTATTACGATAAGACCACACTCTGGTTCCATCGTTAATGTTTAAAGCCAACATTTGGCCATCAAAAGTTTGCACAAAGACTAAGCTATCATTCGTTTGCGGTGCGGCTAATACCTCACCACCAACATAAACTCGCCACAACTCTTCACCATCGGCTTTATTCAGCGCAATCACTTCACCGTCGGCTGAACCTAACAATACAACTTTATCGCCAACACCAACACCGCCAACGAGCAGCTTATCAACATCTGCCTTCCAGGTTCGCTTGCCTTTGGCCAGCGTAACTGCCTCAACTTCACCATTAGCTGCCGCAACATAAATCATGTCACCACTCACTACAGGATTCAGGCGATTAAAATTTTTGCCCTGACCATTGCCAATGGATCTGCTCCAAACTTTGTCAAAGCTACGCTCTTGATCGAAATCGATTAGCGGTGCAGGCTCTTGGTCTTCAGTATCCGTAGAGCTACAGGCCATCAGGGTAACCGTTAATACCGAAAGCAATGTCGCACGTACAACTGTGTTTAAAGTAAGCATGCCTTAAGAACCTTCATTGCTGTTAGCATCTGCGCTATCAATTGTTTTGATAGCTTTGCCAGTTTCAGTAGCGTTAATCACTGCCATTTGGTTGCTGTTAAGTTGCTGTATTTTTAAGTTCAGCAATGGATTTCCCGCCGACTGAGGTAGCGCCTGCGCAAGCATTAAAGCTTTTTGATAAGCCTCTAGGGCTTTTGCTTTGTCACCTGAAGCCAGGTAGATATCGCCTCTTACCTCTGCAAATTGATCAGGCATACCACCCGCATCATCTTCTAACTGCGCCAAGGCTTCAGTAAATTTTTGTTGTGCCGCGAGTACTCGTGCCAAGCGTAGCCGCGCTTGTAAAATAAGCTCGGGAGTTGAGCCATTATCTAATACCCAGCGTAACTCTTGCTCTGCCGCAGGTAGATCATTTGCATCGACGGCAAATTTAGCCTTATAAAAAGCAGCAAAACGCGCATAGGTAGTACTGGAAAAATCATTTTTCAGCGTGTCGGCTAAATGTCTCGCCGTCGCCGCTTGCGCATCAGTAACAATGCCATTATTACCCGTGCTAGCAACCATTAAGTTTTGATAAATCGCTGAAGCAGCACTGAGTTCTTGTTCTTGCTGTTTTTGCCAACCCTGCCAACCAAACACCGCGACAATAGCAATAACAACTGTGGCTACTGTTGACTTGCCATTTTCTCGCCACCAAGTTTTTAATGCTTCGACTTGTTCGTCTTCGGTTTGATAGTCTTCAGCCATGATTTACTCTCTTTTCTATTTATCTGTAATGTCGATAGTTAATAATTGAATTTTAATCTTTCACCTGCTGGTTTAGCTTAATTCAGACGATAACAATGTCGCTAATTGATCTATGGCCACTGTTTTTTGCTCAGTATCTGCCCGCAACCATTTGATATTCACCAAGCCCTGCTCAGCCTCATTATCGCCCATAATCAAGGCCAGTGCAGCGCCGCTTTTATCAGCCTTTTTAAATTGGCTTTTGAAACTACCGCCACCACAATGAAATTGTAATTTCAGCGCGGGCATCTGCTGACGCAAAGATTCGGCCAATTGCAGCGCGATGGCTTCGGCTTGCTCACCAGCAACAATAAAATATACATCAGGCGCCGCACTAACAGTAGCGGGCACCTTGTCGAGAGCTTGTAATAATAGGCAAAGACGCTCAACACCCATCGCAAAGCCCACAGCTGGCGATGGTTTACCCCCCAATTGCTCAACTAAACCATCATAGCGACCACCGGCACAGATAGTGCCCTGCGCGCCCAATTTATCCGTCACCCACTCAAATACGGTTTTACTGTAATAATCTAAACCGCGAACCAGCCGCGGATTAACAACATACGTAATGCCAGCATTATCTAATAGCTGTTTTAAACTATCAAAATGTGTACGGGACTCATCATCGAGATAATCAACCAGCGATGGTGCCTGATCCAATATAGCTTGGGTCTCTGCATTTTTGCTATCGAGGATACGCAGCGGATTACTGTTCATTCTGCGCTGACTATCTTCGTCCAGCTTATCGATATGCTGCTGTAGATAAATGACCAGCGCTTCACGATAACGAGCTCTAGCTTCGAGACTACCAATACTGTTAAGTTCCAGTGTCACATCATCATAAATACCCAAGTCTTTCCATAGCCTGACAGTTATCAGAATTAACTCTGCATCTACATCAGGGCTGGCAACACCAAAACTCTCAACACCGATTTGATGGAACTGCCTCAACCGACCTTTTTGTGGCCGCTCGTAGCGAAACATCGGGCCGGTATACCACAGCCGCTGTACTTGCTGATTATCAAGCAAGCTATGTTGCAAGCAAGCACGAACACAACAGGCAGTACCCTCGGGCCGCATGGTTAAACTTTCACCATTACGATCATCAAAGGTATACATTTCTTTTTCAACAATATCGGTGATTTCACCGATCGAGCGTTTAAAAAGCTCAGTTTGCTCCACAATAGGAAAACGCATTTCCTGATAGCCATAGCGACCGAGTACACCACTCACTGTTTTTTCAAGGTACTGCCACAATGGTGATTCCGTCGGCAGCAAGTCGTTCATGCCACGTATCGATTGAATTTTTGCCAAGGTCATATCCAATTAATTGCTTTTAGTGCTTAATTCTGGCTACTGGCGATCAGATCTTGCTCTGCTCGCAGTTTCGCCGCTACTTTTTTACGGATCATTGTTTCAAGGTGGTCGACAAGATTTTCTTTCTCAACCTTATGATCTTTTTCACCATCAACATAGATCAAATGTTTAGGCGTACCGCCAGTCAAACCGATATCTGCCTCTTTAGCTTCGCCAGGGCCATTGACAATACAACCGATAACCGCAACATCTAACGGCGTGGTAATATCTTCTACCCGCAACTCAAGCTCATTCATGGTTTTAACCACATCAAAGTTTTGTCGTGAGCAACTAGGGCAAGCAATAAAGTTAATCCCTTTACTGCGCAATTTAAGACTTTTTAAAATCTCATAGCCTACTTTAATCTCCTCGACGGGGTCTGCTGCCAGAGAAATACGAATAGTATCACCAATTCCATCCATCAGGAGCATACCCAAACCGACTGAAGATTTAACTGTCCCCCCCCTTAAACCTCCAGCCTCGGTGATACCCAAGTGTAAAGGCTGGTCTATTTGTGCTGATATTTTCCGGTACGCAGCCACTGCCATAAATACATCCGAGGCTTTGACGCTGAGTTTAAAGTTCTGAAAGTCTAAACTGTCCAAAATATCGATGTGGCGCATTGCCGATTCAACCAATGCATCCGGTGTTGGCTCACCGTATTTACGCTGTAAGTCTTTTTCTAATGAGCCAGCATTCACACCGATACGAATCGGTATGTTTTTATCACGGGCCGCATCGATGACGGCTCTTACTTTAGAATCCCGACCAATATTACCGGGGTTGATACGCAGACAATCAACACCATACTCAGCAACTTTTAATGCAATTTTGTAATCGAAATGAATATCTGCAACTAATGGTACATTGACTCGCTGGCGAATTTTCTTAAACGCTTCTGCAGCTTCAATCGATGGTACAGAAACCCGAACAATATCTGCACAAGCAACTTCAAGCCGCTTAATTTGCGTAACGGTTGCCTCAACATCACAGGTGTCAGTGTTGGTCATACTCTGCACAGAAATTGGCGCATCACCACCTACCGCAACGTTACCCACCATAATTTGGCGAGTTTTCCTACGTTTAATGGGGGATTCCATTTGCATTGCTACTTAACCTCATTACTAAGCTATCTACTTCGCTTATCACCTTGCTAATTGGTGATTTGCATTTTATCGATAGCGAATAAAATGCCCTAACACCCTAGATTAACTGCTCTCACCAACTACTATCTGTGCCGCGTTGTTTTCCGGATTAACACTGATAGTCACCAGCTCGCCGTTATATTCCATAACCACACCAGGCGCATAACCCAACAGCACATTAAACGGTGCCTCACCTTTTATGGTTAAGGTATCGCTGCCACGCTTTAAATTAGAAAATAACAGCTTATTATTGCGGTCCCTTACTTCAACCCAGCAATCATCAGCGAAACTCAGGTCAAGTGTATCCGCCACTGCTTGCTCAATATAATTTTCTACCGCCGCCAAGCTTGTTGCGACTTCCACCTCCTGCTGCACCACCAATACATCTTTGCTCGAAGCGCTGTCATCCGCTGCATTATTAGTAGCAAAATCATCGTCCGCTTCTTCGGGTACTGCAACTGCAGCCAATACTCTGTCTTCTGGTTTGCGAGCCAGATCAGAGTACTTATCAACTACTACCGGTGCGAGCTCAACGTCGTCTGCTTGCGCATAAATTTCCGGGCTGGAGCCCAGCCACCATAAAGCTACCAGCACTGCCACCGCAGCGGCTAAACACCAATACTGAAGGGAGTGGCCTTTATGGGGACGCTGGATATTCAATAATCTTTTCTGTTCGCCGCCTTTCTTAATTACAGCTGCAGGGCACAGCTGCAGATAGGCCTCAATTAATGGTGTGGCATCCATATTAAAAATATGGGCATATGATTTAATATAGCCTTTACAAAACAAAGCTCCGCTAAACTGTTGATAGTCATCAGCCTCCAGCTCTGCTATTTGCCGAGGAACTAAATGTAAAATATCCGCCACCTCGCGAGTCGTCATTTGTGCCCGTTCTCTCGCCTCACGCAGAACCTGCCCAGGACTTATGGTCACAATCGATTCACTCACTGTATCAGCAGCCTTATTCATTACCACTTCCATAGGTTTTGTTGTATTCCAAAAGCTCTTTAGACATTGGATATAGATTTTTCAAGGCCAACGCAAAACTAGCTATCGCATCCTGATTATCGAATTTTTCTGCCAAGCGGATACCCAACCACAATGCTTGCGCAGGCTGCTGCGTCACCTGCTTACGGTAGGCATCATAAAATTGCTGTGATTTAGGATATTCTCCCATTAAGAAATAAACGTCGGCTAACTGATAAACTAAACCGACATTGCGCTTATTCATTAAATAAGCACGCCGAAAGGCCGCCTCTGCCTTATCATATTTTTTCAGCTGTACATAGGCGAGGCCTAAATTCTCATAAGCACCAGGGCGTTTTTCATACAAGGTGTCTTCAACAACCAATTCTAATTGCTTCACTGCCTCTTCATAGCGACTCTGTTGATACAAAAATGCTGCATAGTTATTGCGCACTCGAGACAGCGAACCATCCAAACTGATGGATTTTTTAAAGTTGGTTTCTGCCAACTCATTTTCACCGGTCTGCTGAAATACAATAGCCAAGGCCTCGTATACGTCCGCTGAAGAGTTATCTATTTCAAGTGCCGTTTTCAAATGGCGTTTAGCTGCCTCCCAGTTCCCATTGCGAATATAAGTCATCGCTAGTTGTACCGAGTAATCCAGAGATTTTTTCTTATCTTGTTTGGTGCTAAAACCCCCAGTCTCAGTAGTGACACAGGCAGAAACTAGCGTCAGGGATAACAACACACCAGCGAGCAACAAACATCGAGTCAGTCTATTCATTATTATTAGCGTCATAATTACTTACGATCCTGTGATAAAAATAGTGCCCTTAGCGAACAGTAACAACCTGCGCTTTAACATAGTTAGCGCGATGACGTTCGCTACGTTTAGTGCGATCCTCAACCTGACCAACCAACTGCCCACAAGCTGCATCAATATCGTCACCACGCGTGCTGCGAATGGTGGTGACGAAACCCGCTTCATTTAAAATCTGCCAAAAACGATTAACTGTGTTTTTCCCCGGTTTACGATAATCTGATTGTGAAAATGGATTAAAAGGGATCAGGTTGATCTTACAGGGAAAGTCCCTTAGAAGCTTAGCCAATTCGCGAGCTTGCTCCGCACTGTCATTCACCCCAGCTATCAATGTGTACTCCACCGTGGTGACGCGGTGGGTATCAGTCTGCTTAGCCCAGTAGCGATTACACGCTGCCAGCAACTCAGCAATCGGATAACGTTTATTGATCGGTACTAGCTGATTGCGCAACTCATCATTAGGGGCGTGCAAGGAAATTGCCAGCGATACCTGTGATACATCACCTAAACGGTCAAGCGCAGGCACTACACCAGATGTACTCAAGGTAACCCGCCGTTTGGAAATACCATAGCCAAAATCATCCAGCATGATATCCATTGCATCGACCACATTATCAAAATTCAATAAGGGCTCACCCATGCCCATCATTACCACATTGGTGATGATTTTTTTGTTGTTCGACGGAAACGCATCGTAAGACTTAATCGCCAGCCAAACTTGACCAATTATTTCAGCCGCGGTTAAATCACGTTGAAAACCCTGCTTACCAGTCGAGCAAAAACTGCAATCTAGGCTACAGCCAACTTGCGATGACACGCAGAGCGTACCTCGATCACCATCGGGAATAAGCACCGTTTCGACTAAACTGCCACCGCTGACACGAATAGCCCATTTACGGGTACCATCTTTAGAGGTTTGTTCTGTCACAACCTCTGGCGGGCGAATTTCAGCACACTCTTTTAAACGATCGCGCAATACTTTGCTAACGTTGCTCATCTGGTCAAAGTCGTCAACACCATTGTGGTGTATCCACTTTAACAATTGCTGCGCACGGAAAGGCTTTTCGCCCAACGAGACAAAAAATGCTTCCATCTTTTCGCGCGAAAGCCCCAACAGATTTATTTTCTCTGCTGGGGCTTTCGGTGAAACTTCCTGCACTGGGTTATTCATAGAGTACGGTCAGTTCTAGAGTATAAAAAAGCAATGCGATTTATGCGCGATCGCAAACGTCACTGCTAGCGAAGAAATAAGCAATTTCACGGCTGGCTGAAGCAGCAGAATCTGAACCATGGACAGCATTGGCGTCAATAGATTCAGCAAAATCTGCACGGATAGTACCCGCATCAGCTTCTTTTGGATTAGTTGCACCCATCAGCTCACGATTTTTTAAAATAGCATTTTCGCCTTCAAGTACTTGCACCATCACTGGACCAGAGGTCATAAATTCAATCAACGCTGGAAAGAAAGGGCGCCCCTTGTGCTCAGCATAAAAGCCTTCTGCTTGAGCAACACTCAAACGCAGCATTTTAGAAGCAACAATGCTCAGGCCATTTTTCTCAAAACGACTATAAATTTCGCCAATAACATTTTTTGCAACCGCATCAGGCTTAACAATAGAAAAAGTACGTTCAACAGCCATTTAAGAACTCCATCAAATAGAAAATATGCAACAGCATGCATAAAGAAAAATAAATGATTAGGCACCCGACCCAACCACTAAAATTTTGAACCGCAAATTATACGCAGTTTTAAGAGGAATTAGTATAAATTTCACGCACTTAGGTGGTTTTTTTGAAATGCCGGTGAACCGGGGCCAATGGCGGCGTTGAAGCTATTGCGAGGCAGCGGCAATCGCTTTGATTTTAGCCACAATTGCACGCAAACCATTACCCCTGGTCGGACTCAAGTGCCGCTCTAAATCCAATTGTAAAAAGTAGCTATCAATATCAAAATCAGTAATTTCAGCGGGCGTTTTATGGTTGTAGGCCGCCATTATCAAGGCCAACAAGCCACGAACGATAAGCGCATCACTATCAACCAAAAAGTCGATACGGTCGCCATTTGATTGTACATCTAGCCAAACGTTACTCTGGCAGCCCTTCACCAAGCGCTCCGAGCTGCGCATAGATTCAGGCATTACCGATAAATCCTTGCCTAAATCAATGATATATTTGTAGCGCTCTTCCCAATCGTCGAAAAACGCCAAATCCTCAACTATCTCAGCAGTAGTAGACAAACCAATAACCTTAAATCGATTGAAACGTTAGAAAATACACGACCGCCTAGATATTCAGCAGGCGAATACTAAAAAAACAACCCCGCCTCAAGCTGGGCCTCTTCACTCATCATCTCCCGTGACCAGGGAGGGTCAAACACCAATTCTACTTTTACCGCAGCCACATTAGGTACCTTGGCACAGCGGTATTCAACGTCACTCACCAAAACTGGTCCCATACCACAACCCGGAGCAGTTAACGTCATAACGATAGTCACCGTAGCTGACGCCTGATCAATGGATACATCATAAATCAACCCCAATGAAACCAGACTGATGGGGATTTCAGGATCAAAAATAGTATCTAGCGCCTGCCAAATTTGATCTTTGTTGATCTGACCACTGCCGTCATCGCTAAACTCGAGCACCTCCGCTTGCTGGCCTATAGCTTCTGCATCGGTACCATCGATGCGCAGCATATTACCCTGCCAAGTGACGGTATAATTGCCGCCCAAACTTTGGTTAATGGTGACAAATTGACCACTGGGAATGATAACCGGCTCACCGGAAGGTACTCTGCGCGCTGGACATTCACGCTGAGTTACCGCCATTGCTTGTTGCATATCAGCCTACACTAAAGCTTTCGCCACAACCGCACTCGGCTACAACGTTAGGATTGTTGAATTTAATAACACTATTAACACCTTCGGTGACCAAATCTATCTCAGTACCTTTTAACAAGGCCATCGCTTCGGCCGCAACCGCCAGCGTAACCCGCTCACCAGGGTGCAAAACAACATCACCAGCCTCAGCGCTATCGACCAAATTCAGGACATAGGCATGACCGGTACAACCACTGGTCTCGGTGCTCAAGCGCACTAACTTACCCGCACTACCATCCAGTGCTCGCTCAAAGTGATGCAAAGCTTTCTCTGTCATGGTAACCGCCGCAGCGGTGGGATCGAACGTAGCAACAGTCATGTTTGAGCCTCTACCTAGAAAATCATCTATCAATTAAAAACGCTTACCTTAATATCTTCAGGACATCAACCCAGCATCGATTTCACTTTATGCAGCGCTGTAAACAGCGCATCGACTTCGGCCAAGCTGTTATACAAGGAAAATGATGCCCTGGCCGTACCTGGGACCCCCAAACGATTCATCAGCGGCTCTGCGCAATGATGGCCAGTGCGAATCGCAACACCCTGACGATCTAATAAAAAACCAATATCTGCGGGATGCCCCTGTTCCATTACAAAGCTGAGCACACCTACTTTATGTTGGGCTGAACCTATGATTTTCAAGCCCTCAAAGGCCTCTGCCTGCGCCGTAGCACTGGCCAACAAGGACGCCTCATGAGCTCTAACAGCAACCATATCCAGCTGCGAAAACCAACTCACCGCAGCACCTAAACCGATAACGCCGGCAATATTAGGCGTGCCCGCCTCAAAACGATAAGGTAATACATTCCAAGTGGCATCTTGATAGCTCACTTCGGCGATCATCTCACCACCTGTTTGCCAAACAGGCCATTGAGCCAATAGACTCTCTCTACCCCACAACACCCCAACACCAGTAGGACCAAATAGCTTGTGACCAGAAAAAGCATAAAAATCGCAATCTAAGGCCTGTACATCAACAGGCTCATGAGCAATACCTTGAGCGCCATCTATTAATACTAAAGCACCCACTGACTTCGCCTTTTTACACAGGTCCTGAATCGGGTTAACCGTACCCAGCGCATTAGAAACCTGAGGAAAAGCCACCAGCCTGGTTTGTGCATTAAGCAAGGCATCATAGGCATCGAGTATCAATTCACCCGCATCGTTAATCGGTGCCACTTTAAGACTCGCCCCGGCACGCTTACAGGCCTGCTGCCAGGTCACTAAGTTAGCGTGATGCTCAAGCTCTGTCACCAGCACTTCGTCACCGGATTTTAATAGTTGAGCTAAGCCATTAGCGACAATATTAATCGACTCGGTAGTACCTTTGGTCCATATCACTTCGTTGCGATTAGCCGCATTGATAAACTGGGCAATCGTATCTCGAGCCCCTTCAAAAAGGCGCGTCGCCTCATCAGCCAACTGGTGGGCGCCACGATGCACATTGGAATTACACTGCGTATAAAAATCTACCAGAGCATCAATTACACACTGCGGCTTTTGCGTCGTTGCGGCATTATCCAAATAAACCAGCGGCTTACCGTCAACTTTTCGCGCCAGAATAGGAAACTGGGTACGAATGGCATCAACATCAAAACCTGAATTTAATGTGGCTAGAGAACGACTCATCACTTTACTTCCATACCAGCAAAACGCCCACGTAGATAAGGCCGTAGATACTCTGCTAAAAATTGATTCGGCATCAAATCAACCAACTCATTAATGAAGCCAAAACTCAACATTACCTGCGCTTGCATCTTACTAATGCCACGTGATTGCAAATAAAACAGCGCCTTTTTATCGATCTGTGCCACTGTTGCACCGTGGGCACAACGCACATCATCGGCGTAAATTTCTAACTCAGGCTTAGTACAAATTTCAGCGTGAGATGAAAGCAATAAGTTACGGTTATTTAATGCCGCCAAAGTTTTTTGTGCGTTGCGATGAATATGGATACGACCATTAAATACGGCCTTGGCTCTATCCGCCACAATACCACGAACATTCTCATCAGTAGTACCGTGCGCTGCAGCGTGCTCAATATTGGTATGCAAATCAAAAAGCTCGCTACCATCAAGTAAATAAATAGCATTCAACTTAGCCAGAGCATATTCACCAGCATGAATGACATCCACGTCAAGCCGAGACAACTGACTGCCAAAACCAACCACATTACTGGTTAGCTGCGCCTTGCCCTGCAAGCTAAAATGACAACCACCAATGCTGAGCGCCGCGCCGGTCTGTAAAGACAAACGATAATGCTCAAGCTCTGCAGACTCTGCCAGAGAAAATTCTGCAAAGCAGGTGTTGAAGCTTTTCTCTTGGCCGTTAAAGTCTTCAATAATACAGGCTTTAGCATTAGCACCCAGACGGCATAGCACCCGCACATGCGCCTCTTTGCCATCACTTAGACGGTGGATAATACGAACAGGCCTATCAATACTAGCGCCCTCAGCAATATCAATCAGCAAGCCCGATGTTGCCAATACATCATTAACCAAGCCAAATAAATGCCTGGCCGGTTTGACCGCAGCAAATATACTACCGGCCCAACTTTGGGCCTCAGCCGCAGCACCCAGTAACGATGTAACACTCAAGCCTTCAGGTAAGGGTTGATCCAGGCCAGAGGCTTGGAGCACGCCGTCAATAAATATCAGCTCAATACTGTCAAGCCCTGCGACAGACTGCACCTCAGCTACAGCAGCGCTACTGCCTGCCTCACTGACTACTTCGAGATCGGCATTTGCCAACACATCGACAGGAGTATACCTCCACGCTTCAGTTTTACGCGTTGGCCATTTAGCTTCGCGCAACAAAGCTAAGGAGTCCTGCCGCCGAGGCGACAACCAATCATTAACGGCTTCGGCGCGAGTAATAGCACTGTTTAACCAAGCACTCATGCGCTCTGCTCCTCCTCTGGACCTTTAGTCAACCAACTATAGCCCTGCTCTTCAAGCTCAAGCGCCAGGGAAGCATCACCACTTTTAACAATTTTTCCGTCCGATATTACATGAACAAAATCAGGCTTGATAAAATCCAATAACCGCTGGTAGTGAGTCACAATAATAAAGCTTCTATCAGCCGAACGTTGACTATTCACACCATTGGCCACCACCTGCAAAGCATCGATATCCAAACCGGAATCCGATTCATCTAACATGCAAACCTTTGGTTGTAACAACAACATCTGCATAATTTCATTGCGCTTTTTTTCGCCGCCGGAAAAGCCCTCATTCACACCACGCTTTAAAAAATCGATAGGTAAATTAACCTGCTTGCAAGCCTCACGCGCCAGCTTCAAAAAGTCTTTTGAAGATAGCGCATCTTCACCGCGTGCTTTGCGCTGAGCATCAACGGATGCCTTTAAAAACTCAAGATTGCTAACCCCGGGAATTTCAATAGGATATTGAAATGCCAAAAACAAACCCTGCCGAGCACGCTCTTCAGCAGTTAATTCCAATAACTCAACTCCGTCCAAAGTGACTGAGCCTTGCTCCACACTATAGCCATCACGCCCAGTAATAACGTAGCCTAAGGTACTTTTACCGGCACCGTTAGGACCCATAATTGCATGTAACTCTCCGGGCTTTACTTCAAGATCCAACCCTTTCAAAATAACCTTATCTTCAACACTGGCGTGCAAATTTTTAATTGATAACATAATAATTTTTACCTGTTAGCTGCTTAGCTTAGCCCACTGAACCTTCTAAACTGATTTCTAAAAGCTTGCCCGCCTCTACGGCAAACTCCATGGGCAATTCTTTAAATACTTCTTTACAAAAACCATTAACAATCATCGACACAGCCTTTTCTGGATCAAGGCCACGCTGCTGACACAAAAACATTTGGTCTTCAGAGACTTTAGAGGTAGTCGCCTCATGCTCAATAATGGCGGTTGGATTTTTAGTTTCTATATAAGGAAAAGTGTGCGCACCACACTGATCGCCAATCAACAAAGAATCACACTGGGTAAAGTTTCGCGCACCTTCCGCGCGCGGCCCCATTCGCACCAAACCACGATAACTATTATTACTGCGGCCAGCTGATATACCTTTTGAAATAATGGTAGAGCGAGTATTTTTACCCAGATGAATCATTTTGGTACCAGTATCAGCCTGCTGCTTGCCCCTGGTCAGAGCAACCGAGTAAAACTCACCAATACTATTATCACCCTTTAAAATACAGCTGGGATATTTCCATGTTACAGCAGAACCAGTTTCAACCTGGGTCCAGGAAACCTTGGCATCGGTATGACAAACCGCCCGCTTAGTCACAAAATTATAAATACCGCCCTTACCGTTTTCATCACCGGGATACCAGTTTTGCACTGTAGAGTATTTGATTTCAGCTCCATCCAGAGCAACTAATTCAACCACCGCCGCATGCAATTGATTTTCATCACGTTGAGGCGCGGTACAACCCTCAAGGTAGCTGACATGACTGCCTTCATCGGCAATAATAAGCGTGCGTTCAAACTGCCCAGTATTCTGCTCATTAATACGAAAATAGGTAGATAATTCCATCGGACAGCGAGTGCCTTTGGGAATATAAACAAAGGATCCATCGGTAAACACAGCGCAATTTAGCGTTGCGAAAAAATTATCCCGCTGCGGTACAACACTGCCGAGATATTTTTTTACTAACTCTGGATATTCCCGTACCGCTTCTGATATTGGGCAAAAAATAACACCCGATTCAGCGAGCTTCTCACGAAAAGTTGTTACTACGGAGACAGAGTCAAACACCGCATCAACGGCTACACCTGCAAGCATTTGCTGCTCTAGCAACGGAATACCCAGCTTTTCATACGTAGCCAATAACTCCGGATCGACCTCCTCTAAAGATTTAGGCCTATCAGCCATACTTTTTGGCGCCGAGTAATAAGCAATCGATTGAAAGTCTATTTTCTCGTAATCGACATGAGCCCAATCCGGCTCATCCATTTCGAGCCAAAGAGCATAGGCTTTTAATCGCCACTCCAGCATCCATTCAGGCTCCTGCTTCATTGCCGATATGCGGCGAATCACATCTTCGTCCAAGCCTGGCGCAAAGGTCTCAGAGTCTATATTTGACACAAAGCCAGCTTCGTATTCACGATGCAGCGCTTTATCGATTTGCGCTGATTGTTCTGTCTGCTCGGTCATTGTATTCTCTCTCATAAAACTACACCGCCTGTTGTAATCGTGTGTATATGGTACGGATATGGTTAACCGCCTGCTCCACATCTGCGGCAGTAGTGAACCGCCCTAATGATATGCGGATGGAACTATAGGCATCTTCATCACTCAAGCCCATAGCTTTTAAAACATAGGATGGCGCCATACTCGCTGAGGTACAGGCAGACCCCGAAGACACTGCCAGCTCACGCAACGACAACAGTAGCGTTTCACCATCCACACCACTGAAACAAACATTTAAATGACTAGGGCTCATAGCCTGAGCCGAACCATTGCGTCGAATACCAGGTAAATCAGCAATGCCTTGCCACAGACTGTCACGCAATGCAGCAACACTTGACGACTCTACCGACAAGGATTCAAGTGCCAATGCTGCCGCCTCACCCATACCCGCCAACTGATGTGTTGCCAGAGTACCTGAACGCATGCCGCGCTCATGGCCCCCACCGTGCTGTTGCGGCTTAATTTGCGGCTGAACCAAACGACGCACGTATAAGGCACCGACACCTTTTGGCCCATAAAACTTATGCGCCGACAAACTCATTAAATCAACCTGCAGCAGACTAACATCTGTTGCGATCTTGCCCGCTGCTTGTGCAGCATCAACATGTAGTAACACGCCTTTAGCTCGGCATAATCGACCTATGTCGGCAATCGGATTAATGACGCCGGTTTCATTGTTAACCTGCATAATGCTAACCAGACGGGTATCTTCACGCATAGCTTGCTCAATTTGCTCTGCACGGATAACACCCTGTGCGTCGGGTTTTAACCACGTCACCTCAACACCGCGCTGCTGCAACCACACAGCAGGATCTAATATCGCCTTATGCTCTATCACAGAGGTAATAAGATGGCCTGTGTAACCCACCCCTTCAAACACGCCTTTCAGGGCCAGATTATTAGATTCAGTCGCGCCACTGGTCCATACCACCTCACGAGGATCACAAGCCAGTAAATTCGCCACTTTGCGACGAGCATCTTCAACCCGCTCTTCCGCCTGCCAGCCATAGATGTGCGAGCGCGACGCCGGGTTGGCAAAAACGCCGTCTGTAGTCAAACACGCCGCCATCACCGTAGCTACCCGAGGATCAACGGGAGTGGTCGCAGCGTAATCTAAGTAGACAGGTAGTTGCATAAGGTCTCCTAACTAGCAGCTTAAACAAGCGTCGAAACCGGGATTTCCCGATTTTTTCGTTCCTGCATAGCTCGCTGGCTTTGGCGCTCAGATACACTTTGCACCTCGCGACGCTCAACCAGGCTGGCTAAACTGATACCGTTTAAAAATGAATGGATTTGATCACTGAGATCACACCACAAATGATGGGTCAGACATGTCTCACCGGCCTGACAATCTGCATGACCACCACAACCAGTAGCATCCACAGCCTCATTCACCGCATCGATAATTTCAGCCACATAGATACTTTTGGTTGCACGACTGAGCAAATACCCACCACCAGGACCACGCACGCTTGTTACCAAACCACTACGGCGCAATTTGGCAAACAGCTGCTCTAGATAAGACAGGGAAATACCCTGACGATTTGAAATATCCGCCAAACTGGTAGGGCCAGAATCCACATGGATCGCCAAATCTAGCATGGCGGTTACTGCGTATCGGCCTTTCGTTGTCAGTCGCATAGTATAAACCCAGCACAATATAAGTGACTGCCACTATGCAATAACCCAGCAAATTAGTCAAGTAAATAACCCACTAGAACAGTAGGATATAGAGCAGACCTCCCAACCAAGAGGTATAGGCTAGCGCCGAAGGCCCGAGCATTATACAGAAACAAGTGCTTGGCACAACGCTAGCATAGCAGCACTTATTCGCCCTGCTTTGCACGCCCTTTACGCACCCAGTTCTGGGTTGAGGTGAGAATACCACGCATCATCTGCACCTCAAGATCATCCATTCGGGTACGGCTATACAGGCGACGCAACCTTGTCATCAACTGCTTAGGTGCCGCAAGGTTCAAGAACTCCATCTCAATCAACGTCTGCTCCAGGTGCACAAATAGACGCTCAACATCATCAACCTTAGCAAAGGGCACATCCCACTCCTGCATTTCATCCGTAGTTAATTCACCATCTAATTGCGCCATGCGCAACTCATAAGTAATAACCTGCACCGCCATAGCTAAGTTCAATGACGTGTAATCCTCACTGGCGGGAATATTGACATGAAGGTGACAGCACTGCAGCTCCTCATTGGTCAACCCCCGATCCTCACGACCAAATACCAATGCTACCGAATGCTGAGCCAGCTCAGGATAAACCCGCTTAGCACATTCACGCGGATTCACTAAAGGCCAGGGAATCTTGCGCCCTCTGGCACTAGTACCAACAACCAGACCGCAGCCCGCTACCGCCTCCTCCAGCGTATCAACCACCACCGCATTATCCAGTAAATCTACCGCACTCGCTGATCGCCACACGGCCCGCTCATGAGGAAAATCTTTGGGTTTGACTAGATAAAGCTGCTTTAGCCCCATGTTTTTCATCGCCCGAGCGACCGCACCAATATTACCTGGATGGGAGGTGTGAATGAGAACAACACGAGCATTATGGAGTAGATTAGAAGATGACACAGTGGCCTACTTTTTTGTGGGTAAAATAAAAGCCATATAGTTTAACAGAATTTAATCACTGAAATCCTAAATCTATTGACAACTTTTGTAACACATTCTCGCCTCTAGCTATACGTTGCTGCTATAATGCGCCGCCACAAAGTCGCCCACCTAAGTCAGCCCAAGGTCATCCAATGGAACCCATGTTAAATATCGCCCTGCGAGCAGCCCGCAAAGCCGGGGAAATTATCGCCCGTGCCACTGAGCAGCTGGATACACTGGAAGTTAAAGAAAAGAACGTCAATGATTTTGTGACCGAAATCGATCAGCAAGCGGAGCGGGAAGTTATCTACCATATCTCCAAAGCTCACCCCGACCACGGCTTTTTTGGCGAAGAAGGCGGCCAGCAAGGCAACGCCAATAGCGATTACCAATGGATTATAGATCCTTTAGATGGCACCACTAATTTTATCCACGGCATCCCCCACTTTGCTGTATCCCTAGCCTGCCTATACAAAGGTCAATTACAGCACGCGGTCGTACTTGACCCCGTCCGCCGTGAAGAATTTACTGCCAGCCGCGGTAAAGGCGCGCAATACAATGGTCGCCGCATGCGTGTTAGCTCGCGCAAATCTTTAGACGGCGCCCTGATTGGCACAGGAATTCCCTTTAAATCCAGAAGCGAGCAACACATACCTGCTTACACTCAGAGCCTGGAAGCTGTAGCCAAACAAACCGCAGGCATTCGTCGTGCTGGCGCGGCCTCTTTAGATTTAGCCTATGTAGCCGCTGGTCGTTTAGATGCTTTCTGGGAAGTTGGCTTAAGCCAATGGGATATTGCTGCCGGAGTGCTATTAATCCGCGAGTGCGGAGGCTTGGTTTCTGACTTCAAGGGCGGCAACGACTATATGAAATCGGGTAATATCATTGCAGGCAACCCAAAATGCTTCAAAGGCATTTTACAAACTGTACAGCCCTATCTGAAAGATATCTAATCAGCACCGACTTAATACTCAATACTAAAAAGCCCTGCTTAAGCAGGGCTTTTTAGTATCTGACAATAACAACAAACAATGACTCAGAAGCGATATCCATCATCACTCTAATTTTTCACCTTACCGTAAGCGCCAACACTAACTGGCAACCCACAAGCACTTAGTTACGGCCAGTGCGACTAATAACGTCGTGACTGCAAAGCAGCTCTAGCTCGCTAATCACTCTCTCTTAAGGTAAGTCGTTAACCTCAGAACCCTCTTTAACAGGGGCAATCAAATCAGCTTTAGTGATATCCATCAGCATCAACAGGCTAGATGCCACATAGACCGACGAATAGGTACCCACGACAATACCAACGATTAGCGCCGTGGCAAAACCGTGAATCATCTCGCCACCAAAAACAAATAACGCCACCAAAACCAAAATAGTAGTCAACGATGTGACCAGAGTACGATCAAGGGTTTCCGTTAGAGAAATATTAATCACCTGCTCCGGGTCACTCTTGCGAAGCTTACGAAAATTCTCCCGAATTCTATCGGCCACTACGATAGTATCATTGAGCGAATAGCCAATGACCGCCAATAGTGCGGCCATAACTGTCAAATCGAAGTCCAGCTGGAGCAATGAAAATACCCCCAAGGTAATAATCACATCATGAACTAACCCCACCACTGCCGCTACCGAGAACTTAAACTGAAAGCGAAAGGCAATGTAGATCATCACTACGATAAGCGCCATCAGCACAGCCAGACCACCCTGCTCTTTAAGCTCATCACCAACCTGCGGCCCCACAAACTCAACACGACGCAAATCTATTTCGCCGGCAAAGTCATTTTGTAACACCGCAATTAGCTCGGCCCCCAAGGTATCACTATAACCATCGGGCAAACGCACCAAAATATCGGTCTCCGAACCGAACTGCACCACAACAGCATTACGGTACCCGGCATTAGCAATTGTAGCCCGAATATTTTCCAGCGGCTCAACGTCGCTATAACCCACTTCAATCTGGGTACCCCCAGTGAAGTCCAAACCAAATTTAATCCCTTGAGTGGCAATAGAGGTCAGGGAGGCAATAACTAACAACAACGATAATACGGTAGCAATTTTTCGCAACCCCATAAAGTTGACTACCTTCATCGTCGCAGCCTTATCAGCTGCCCGCTCTACACTTTTTTCTGTCACTGTTGCTTTAGACATATATATTTCGCCAAATTAACTGATACACAATAATCGAAAGTGCCGATTATTTACCAAGCTATTAAATAGACAGCTTTTTAATGTTACGGCCGCCGTAAGTCAAATTGATAATCGCCCGAGAAACAACGATGGCGGTAAACATTGACGTCAAAATACCTATCGATAATGTCACCGCAAAACCACGTACAGGCCCTGCACCCACAGCATATAAAATCACCGCCACCAACAAAGTCGTTAAGTTAGCATCAAAGATGGTTACAAAGGCACGATCATACCCCGCGCTAATAGCCTGCTGAGGCGACACCCGGTTCTTCAACTCTTCACGGATACGAGCAAAAATCAGCACATTAGCATCGACGGCCATACCTACGGTCAACACGATACCAGCAATACCCGGCATGGTCAGGGTTGCTGACAAAATAGACATTACCGCAACTAATAAAATCAAATTAAAACCTAAACCGATAACCGCCGCCACACCAAAGAGCCGGTAGTAAACCATCATAAACAAAGCAACCAAGCCCAAGCCGATCTGTACCGACATAACGCCCTGCTGGATGTTTTCAGCCCCCAAGCTGGCACCGATAGTCCGCTCCTCCACGAAGTTAATCGGTGCAGCCAACGCCCCTGCGCGCAGTAACAATGCCAGCTCCGCAGCCTCAGCGGGATTATCAAGACCAGTAATCCGGAACTGAACACCAAGCGCATCCTGTATGGTAGCAAGACTAATTATACGTTTTTCATCATAGGGAACCTTAGTGACAACCTCCTCACCCTCGGCATTAAGCTCGTAGCGAGTACGCGTTTTACGCTCGATAAACAACACACCCAGGCTGCGCTTAATATTGTTACGCGTCACCCGGTGCATCATCGTGCCACCTTCACTATCCAAAGTAATATTGACCTGTGACTGGCCGCTTTGCGCATCAAAACCCGCAGACGCGCCAGACACCCGCTCACCAGTAATAACCACATCGCGCTCTAAAAATGCACTAGCGCCCTGCCGGCCAGGGTCACGAAATTTAAACTCCTCTTTTTCTGAAGCTGGCGCATCATATTTTGCCTCCAGCCGAAACTCCATATTCGCCGTTTTACCCAAAATACGCTTAGCTTCGGCAGTATCCTGAATGCCGGGCAACTCAACAATAATACGATTACGCCCTTGGCGCTGCACCAGCGGCTCAGAAACACCCAACTCATTCACCCGGTTACGCAGTGTGGTTAAGTTTTGTCCAACCGAGTAATCTTCAATTTCTTTAATCTTACTGGGCGACAACGTCATATATAGATACACTTCGCCATCTTCATCGACTGCCGTGCGCTGCAGCTCACTAAACTCGCTACGAATTTTATTGCTAGCTTGATCACGCAACTCCGCAGTTTTAAATTTGCCACGGATACGACCATCTTTCTCAAGGCGAATAAAACCACGAATCTTATCCTCCCGCAGCACTCGCTTGATACCGGTGTTATAAAACTCTAAGCGCTTGGCAACAGCTGCATTGGTATCTACCTCTAACAGAAAGTGAACCCCGCCACTTAAATCAAGCCCCAGTTTCATTGGCTCAGCGCCCCAGGCAGCCAACCAATCCGGTGTTTTAGAGGCTAGATTTAATGCGACAATAAAGCCATCACCTAGCGCGCGCTGAATGACCCGCTGCGCAGCCAACTGCTGATCTGCATGCTGCAACCGGATCAGACCACTTGTACCTTTTTCACCCAGCTCTTCACCAATAAAATCAATACCAGCTTCTGTTAAAGCGTTACTAGCAATAGATAAGGTTTTGTCACTGATAACCATGGCACTGCTTTCACCCGAAATTTGTACTGCGGGATCAGGCGCGTACAAATTAGGTGCCGCATAAATCACACCAAATGCGGCAACCAGCACAATCAGTACATACTTCCAAAGTGGATATTGATTTAACATAAAGATTCCATTATGGGGTCCATAAACAAGGCGAACATAATAAAGCAGTCACCTTTGATTAACTATTTTGTTTTTTATAACGTCGATTATTATTAACGCCGCTCTACGAAACTATACCGTCGCAGTTACCACCGCTAACAGCACAATAATGGCTGGAGTGGATATGGGGACAATCAGCCCGATAACAACCCCAGCAACAATCCAAACCGATGCAATAGAATTATTTACAGCACATCACTTAACCTAACCACACCCGACCATTGCGAAATAGCTTCAACCACGCGCCATCTTCATGCCAGTCATCGGGGTGCCATGAGTTTTGTACGGCCCGAAATACCCGCTCGGGGTGCGGCATCATAATCGTAACGCGACCATCCAAACTATTCACGCCACTAATACCCAGCGGTGAACCATTGGGGTTAGCAGGATAAGTTTCGGTGGGTTGTAAATTGTTGTCGATAAAATTCAACGCCACGGTGCCACTCGCCACCAACGCCTGTTGGTGCGCAGCATCTCTAAACTCAGCACGCCCCTCACCATGGGCGACAGCCACCGGCATATGGGAGCCAGCCATACCCTGCAACAATATCGACGAGGTCTCTTGCACTTTAACCAGTGCGACACGGGCTTCAAACTGCTCAGACAAATTACGGACAAAACGCGGCCAATGCTCAGCACCGGGAATCAGGCTTTTCAGATTAGACATCATCTGACAACCATTACAGATACCTAAACTGAGAGTATCATCGCGATGGAAAAACTGCTGAAATTGATCACGAGCACGACTATTAAACAGAATGGTTTTAGCCCAACCTTCACCGGCACCCAATACATCCCCGTAGGAAAACCCACCACAGGCAGCCAGCGCTTTAAATTGATCAAGCTCCACCCGGCCCGCTAAAATATCGCTCATATGCACATCAACCGCCTCAAAACCGGCGCGATCAAAGGCTGCAGCCATTTCAAGCTGACCATTCACGCCCTGCTCACGCAAAATAGCTGCGCGGGGACGAGCGCCGGTATTGATAAACGGCGCAGCAATATCTTCGTTTAAATCAAAACTCAGCTTGGTCGATAGACCGGGATTATCCGCCAACAAGCCGTCAAACTCTTGCTGAGCACAATCAGGATTGTCACGCAAAGACTGAATACGAAAACTAGTCTCACTCCATATGCGCTGATAGTAGCTGCGCTGATTTTCAAGCAGAACACTATCGCCGCAGCGAACACGCAGCTTATCATCGTGGTTAATTGTCGCTACGCAAGAAACTGCCGCTGCCAAGCCCTGCTGTTCAAATATCGCCAGCACTGCATCGCGATCAGCAACCTTGATCTGTACCGCAACACCGACCTCTTCATTAAATAAGGCGGCGATCGCATCCTCACCCAAACCTTCAATATTGATATCCACCCCACAATGACCAGCAAAAGCCATCTCTGCCAGGGTAACAAACAAGCCCCCATCCGACCTATCGTGATAAGCCAACAACAGATCCTGCTCCAGTAAAACCTGGATTGCATTAAACAGGCCTTTTAATAACTCGGCGCTATCCACATCTGCGGGGGTATTGCCAATCTGATTATAAACCTGGGCCAAGCAGCTAGCGCCAACACGATTTTTACCTAAACCTAGGTCGACTAACAGTATTTCCGTGTCGCCCTTATCAGTACGCAATTGCGGCGTAACGGTTTTACGTACATCCAGCACTGGCGAGAAAGCAGTGATAATCACCGACATCGGTGCCGTTACAGATTTATCCTTGCCGTTATCCTGCCAAGCGGTACGCATCGACATAGAATCTTTGCCCACTGGAATAGTAATACCCAGTGCCGGACACAAATCCATCCCCACCGCCTTTACGGTATCAAAAAGGGCTTCATCTTCGCCGGGATGGCCTGCGGCACACATCCAGTTGGCTGATAATTTAATGTCAGATAGTTGGCCAATACGGGTCGAGCAAATATTAGTAATCGCCTCGGCAACCGCCATGCGACCTGAAGCAGGACCATCAATCAGCGCCATTGGCGTGCGCTCGCCCATCGCCATAGCCTCACCGCAATAACTATCGTAGGAAACCGTCGTTACGGCGCAGTCAGCGACTGGAACCTGCCAAGGACCAACCATCTGATCTCTAGCCACCATACCGGTAATCGAGCGATCACCAATGGTTATCAAAAAGCTTTTGCTGGCCACAGCAGGCAACTTGAGCAAACGCTCAGCAGCATCATTAAGATCAAGCCGGTCGGTTTTAAAGGCTGGCTTGGTATAGCTCGAACGCTCGACCTCACGATGCATCTTTGGTGGCTTGCCGAATAAAATCGACATAGGTAAATCCACCGGATTATTGTCGAAATGACTATCGCCAACCCGCAGGTGCTTCTCGTCAGTAGCCTCACCTACCACCGCATAAGGGCAGCGTTCGCGCTGACAAATCGCTTCAAAAACCGCTAAATCTTCCGGTTTTACCGCTAATACATAACGCTCTTGTGACTCATTACACCAGATTTCTAACGGCGACATACTGGGCTCGTCGTTAGGTACATTTCGCAGTTCAAAATCACCACCACGATTGCCATCTTTTACCAGCTCAGGGAATGCGTTAGATAAACCACCAGCACCCACATCGTGAATAAAAGCGATCGGGTTGTTATCGGCCATCGCCCAGCAGCGATCGATAACTTCCTGACAGCGGCGTTCAATCTCAGGGTTTTGACGCTGCACCGATGCAAAATCTAAATCCTCGCTGGAACTACCGGAGGTCATACTGGAAGCCGCGCCCCCGCCTAAACCGATCAGCATTGCTGGGCCACCCAGTGCGATCAACTTACAACCTGCGGCAAACTCAGGTTTATCGACGTGCTCTGCCTTGATATTACCGTAGCCACCAGCAATCATAATGGGCTTATGATAGCCACGACGCTCAATGCCGGCGGCACCATTAACAGTCTCTTCATAGGTGCGAAAATAACCATTTAAATTGGGCCGGCCAAACTCATTATTAAAAGCTGCACCACCAATTGGGCCATCAATCATGATGTCCAGCGCGGTGACGATGCGATCCGGCTTGCCATAACTTAGCTCCCAAGGGTGCTGAAAGCCCGCAATTTCCAAATTTGAAACGGTAAAACCAGAAAGCCCAACTTTGGGCTTGGACCCACGACCGACAGCCCCCTCATCGCGAATCTCACCCCCAGAGCCCGTGCCCGCACCGGAAAACGGTGATATGGCTGTAGGATGGTTATGGGTTTCAACTTTCATCAGCAGATGAATATCTTCTTGATGATACTGGTAAGTGCCAGTGGCTGGATCTGGATAAAAGCGCCCGGCTTTACTGCCAACAACGACAGCGGCGTTATCTGAATAAGCCGAAAGCACATTTTCACCACCCAGCTCATTGGTGTTTTTAATCATTTTAAACAGCGAGTGGCTTTGCTCTTCACCATCGATAGTCCAACTAGCATTGAATATCTTATGCCGACAGTGCTCCGAATTCGCTTGTGCAAACATCATTAACTCAACGTCGGTGGGGTTGCGGCCCAACTCAGTAAAACTGTCGACCAGATATTCGATCTCATCATCAGCCAAAGCCAAGCCTAAACTGACGTTGGCCTTATCCAACGCTTCGCTCCCACCGACCAACACATCAACAATAGCCATTGGCGCAGGCTCGCCGTGTTTAAACAACTGCGCCGCTGCGGCTATATCTTCTAGCACCATTTCTACCATACGGTCATGGATAGCGGCTTTAATTATGGCAACCTGACTACTATTGAGAGCAGGCTTAGCATAAATGGTATACACAATCCCGCGCTCGATACGATTAATGCCTGAAAGCCCGGCATTATGCGCGATATCCGTCGCCTTGCTCGACCAGGGGGAAATAGTACCCGCCCTCGGTACAACCAAAAACGCACGCCCTCCGGGAGCATTCTCCACTGAAGCACTGGCTGTCGACGCCGCCACTTTGGGGCCGTACTGTAATAACTGCGCCAAAACTGATTGCTGCTCATCGTCTAAGGACTGCGAAAGCTCTGAAAAATGGATATATTCAGCGGAAATAGACTTCAACCCAGTAATATCTGGCTGCAGCATGTTCACAAGTTTTTGGATACGAAAATCGGACAGGGCCGGTGCACCACGGGTGATCAACATATTACTTGAAGGCCTTCTAGTGAGAGCGAATTAGGACATAACAAAACCGGCTATTCTACTGGAAATTGGCGGTAGACTTAAGCCCACAAGTGGTTTAATTTCGCCGACAGATCAATTCATACATCAAAATCACCATTACCCTTATCGTTAGATATATTTAAGGCCAAGATTCATGGAAAAAGGCGATAACAAACCTCTAAGCTAGTCACACCTTATATGAACTCAAATGCCATTTTATGCGGCATTACCAAGACCATCGCGCCAACAAACGTTAAACTTAACCGATAAACCCATAACCTTGAGAAGACGATTGACTCTCTATCGACAACTAATCACCTTCATCTTGCTCATTAGCAGCCTCTACTTGATATCAGGGTGCAGCAGTGATACTCAGCAGCAGAGCATCCGGGACCAAGGTGTACTACGGGTGATCTCCCGCAATGGACCCACCTCTTACTTTGAAGACCGCAACGGGCCAACAGGGTTTGAATACGAATTGAGTCAATTATTCGCAGATTATCTGGGAGTCAAACTCGAAATAAAAGCAGTCCACAGCCTTGATGAAATATTTCAGGCCCTGGCCCAAAACAGTGCTGATATCGGTGCGGCCGGACTAACCATTACTGAAGCACGCCTTAAGCGAATGAATTTCTCCCCCGCTTATATGGAGATTAAACAATACGTTCTTTATGACGTAGATAATAAAAGACCCAAATCTGTCGATGATATAAGCAACAGCCGAATTACCATTATGGCGGATAGCAGTCATGTTGAAATATTATCGACATTAAAATTGGAACATCCCGAATTGACCTGGCGAGCCGCCACCGATGTGGAGACTATCGATCTGCTGGATATGTTAGATGCAGGAGAAATCGACTACACCATTTTGGACTCCAATGAGTATATCGCCAACCGGGGCTTCTACCCGCACCTGAAAATAGCATTTGAAGTAGGCGATAGCGGGCAACTAGCCTGGGCACTGCCCGGCAACAGTACCACTACCGGCCTCAGCGAAGAGTTAACCGCATTTTTTGAGCAAATCACCAACGACGGCACCCTGCGCCAACTTGAAGAACGATTTTACAGCCATAGCGAGCAAGTGACTCGAATTGGATCGTTAACATTCAACCAAGCGGTTGAACAACAATTACCCAAATATGTCGATTTGATCAAAACGATTGCTGACGAATACGACCTGGACTGGCGCCTGCTCGCAGCTATTAGCTACCAGGAATCCCACTGGAACCCAAAAGCAAGATCTCCCACAGGGGTTCGCGGCATGATGATGCTAACACTACCTACAGCGAGGGAAATGGGTACCAAAAATCGATTAGATGCTGAGCAAAGCTTGCGTGGTGGCGCGCGCTATTTCAATAAAATTTTGCAACGTATTCCTGCACGCATTCAAGAACCCGACCGAATTTGGTTTGCATTAGCAGCTTACAATGTTGGCATGGGGCATCTGGAGGACGCTAGAAAGATTACCGAAGAACAACAAGCCGACCCAGATAAATGGGCCGACGTTAAAGATCATCTACCCCTGTTACAAAAACGCGCCTGGTATATAAACACCCGCTACGGCTATGCCCGCGGTAATGAGCCGGTTAACTACGTGCAAAATATTCGCCACTTTTACAACTTACTGAACTGGACCGATTTAGCAAAAAATCGCACCCCTCCACCACAGCAAGTTGAGCAATACTTACCTCCATCACTCAAACAAACTATTCGCACACTCTAGCCTTCAGGCGATGACTACTTAATGATCCGCCTTGCTCCCGCCCATGCAGTCAGGGGAGTCCGGCGCTACAGCGTGGCGCCTCTGCCATTCTTCTTCGGTGTAAGTATGCAGGGCTAGCGCATGGACAGGGCCCGCCAACTCATCGGCTAAAATCTTATACATCAACTGGTGACGAGCAACGCTGCGTTTGCCGTCAAAAGCAGCACTTACAATGACAACTTTAAAGTGTGTTTCCGAGTTTGGGGGAACACTGTGCATATGACTTTCATTAATAACATCCAGATGTACAGGGTTTATCGCCACCTGTAGCTTTTGCTCAATTTGAGCCTTAATAGTCATTACCACTCCAACACTTTTAATGAATTAATCACGTAAACAATACCTAAGCACAGCTTACCTTAAAGGATTTCACAAAGCAGCGCCTGCCAACCTGGCTTCATATTCAGCTAACCAAGGATAAAGTTCAACAACTGGAATAGGTTTACAAAAATAATAGCCCTGCCCTTTATCACAACCTAGATCTTGCAGATTCTTTATAATTGCACCATCTTCTATCCCTTCAGCGGTAACCTTTAAACCTAGATTATGTGCCAACTGTATGGTTGAGTGCACTATGATCTCATCATAGGAGTCATCCACCATCTGGCTGATAAAGGCACGATCTATTTTTAGCGTATTAATTGGCAAGCTCTTTAAGTAAGCCAGTGAAGAGTAACCCGTGCCATAATCATCAATTGAAATTAGCACTCCCAAAGCAGCAATCGATTGTAAAACCGCGCGGGCTTTCTCCGGGTCAGACATCAAAGTACTTTCGGTTATCTCTACATCCAAATATTTACCCTCTACCTTGTAGCGCTGTAAACATTTTTCAATAAAGCTGACAAAGCCAACATCAATTAAATTTCGCGTGGACACATTCACCGACAGTCGATACGGCAATCCCTGCTTAGCCCATACCGCCAATTGCTTAATCGCCGTCTCAACCACCCACCAAGTAACAGGCATAATCATTTCTGTCAGCTCGATCAGCGGTATAAATTCCTTTGGTGATAACATCCCCAGCTCGGGATGCTGCCAACGAATCAGGGCCTCAAAACCGACCACCTGCTGGTCCTGCAAACCAATAATAGGCTGATAAAACAATAGTAGTTCATCGTTCTCAACCGCTTGGCGAATATCCATCATCAAAGACAAACGCCTGACGGTATAATGATCACGATCGGTACTATAAAAACAATAATCAAGCGATTGCTGCTTAGCCTGATACATAGCGATATCAGCACAACGCAGTAATGATGATGACGTTTGGCTATTGTCTGGATACAAAGCAATCCCCATGCTCCCACCCACAACCAACTCTAAATCATTGATCGAAAAAGGAGTTTTTAGCTCTTGCATCAAACGACTCGCCAGCTCGGTTACCATGGCCACCGATTCATAATTGTCTACCAACACAGCAAACTCATCGCCACCTAACCTGGCCAATATCGAGGATGAGGCCGACAACAATGACTCTAATCGAGGACCAATTTGCTTTAATAAAAAGTCACCCGTTTCGTGCCCTAGAGTGTCATTCACCTCTTTAAAACCATCAAGATCAAGCATAAATAAGGCGTGCTTATTTGCCGGGGATGAAACCGATAAAAGACGATCTAACTGCTCAATAAAAAAACTGCGATTGGGTAGACCGGTAAGACCATCATGCTGGGCCCGATATTCCATCTCCCGCGTATGAAAAATACGACCACTAACATCGCTAACCATACCCAGCATCTGCGTTAGCTCTCCACTAACAATCACGCTCGATATATTTGTCGATAGCCACATTTCGCGACTATCATCAAAAAACATATGGATTAGCTTGTCACGAAATAAATAATCCTGACTAATAAAATCTTTTGCCTGAGTAGCAAAGTCATAACTGACACAAGAACCATAAAGCCTTGCAGTCAATACCTGCTCTGTTGATTGAAGACCAAACAGCGCACGCAAGGCTTTATTGCTATCAACAAAGCGACTGTTATCTGCCAACCACTGCACCTGCCGATGAACCGATAAACTGAGCGGCATCGGCGGCACAATATCGACAACAAACATACCGTTAGGATTATTTTCAATAAAAATTTTCTGCTGATTATCTCGCTGCCTACGCTCTAACCAGATACGGCGATTTTCAATGGCAACGCCCGCTCGGTCGGCAAAAATTCGCGCCACTGAATAAGCGAGTTCCAGGTTTGGCATCTCAGAACAGTGCATCAGCGTAATGAACCCTAGCTGCCGCCCCGCCTCGCCCATTATCGGCACGCCAATATAGCTTTCAATATTAAAGTTTTTTAGTCGCACATCCTGAGGAAAGCGACTTCCCACATTAGCTGGATAAATCACCTCTTTCCCTGCTATTAACTCTAAATCCGGGCCCGTAACAACACTGATCTCTACATTTTTATGGAGAATCTCTTGCCTCTGATTACTATAAACAGCAAGAATGTTAATTATGTTTTGCTTTTCTGGAACCAGCTCTGCAACAGCAGCAAAATCAATCCCCAGCGTCTCGGTTAGCTGCCTGACTAAATTAATAAAAAAATCCTCACCCGAGCTAACAGACAAACCTTGGGCAATCCGAGACACCAAACGCTCCTGCATTTGCCTAACAACTTCCTCACGACTAACCAGCACCAATGCAGTTAACAGCCCACTCTCTACCAAACCATAGAAGGAACACTTATAACTAAAATATCGCCCACCCTCTTCCCAGGTGGTAGTCATATCTTCAAGGGTATAATCGGCGAGTACAAACTGCTTTAAACGGTTTACAATACCATCAGCTGAAGAGATACTTCCAAAAAGAGTCATTGCCTCAGACAAGTCTTTTAGTGATAGGCCTTTTTTTTGCGTAAAAACATCGCTATCAAACTCAGTCCCGCTGGACGAACTATATTCACTTACTCTAGCAGTTGAAAATATGAGCTCTGCTTGCCGGGCTGCATCTTCAGTAATTGCCACAGGCCGATCAAGCCGAAACACCATAACAAGGCTAGGGTGGCTCAAATAAGGAGTAGATCGAGTCATCAGGCTAAACGGCATCCTACAAGGTAAATTATTTTGGTGTGCTTTAACTCATTAACAAATCCATGATAGCCCACCTCCAAGCTAACTTGTGAATTTTACCCCTAGGATTAGTGAAAATAGGTACTAATTAACATAAATAATCAGTAAATATTGCTTCTAATTCAATCTCTTGCATGGATCTCCAGCACCCACCCACAACTCGTTAAAATATTCTATACTTAGAAAATCTATCCAATAGCCAAGAGTACCGTCATGACCCAGCCTCTTTACGACATTTACTTCACCGGCCAATTAGTTGAAGGTATCGAACAACCCACAGCTATAGATAACCTTGCACGCTTGTTCAAAAGCTCAACAGAAAATGTTATTCGCTTGTTCAATGGCAAGCCGCAACTGCTGAAACGCGGACTAGGCAAAGAAGAAGCACTTAAATACAAAGCTGCACTGCACAAAGCTGGACTCTTAGTGGCATTCAAAGCCCACCAACAGCAAGCAGCAGCAAACCCAACACCCGTTACCGAATCGCCAATAACCGCTGACCCGGTAACTGCCACAGCCGCAAGTAAAGCGTGGTCAATCGCACCCGCTGGTAGCGATGTACTAAAAGAAAACGAGCGCCGGAAAATTCAAACTCGTGACATCGACACCTCATCGATCAAGCTGGTCTCAGCATTTATGGAAACACCCACTGTACCGCAAGCGGCACCGGTAGCACCCAACACCAGCCACTTGTCCATTGCAGCAGCAGGCGAAGATTTATTAATTGATAAACCTGATGCACCTCCCCCCCTGAGCCTCAACATTGATGATATTAGCCTGGCTCCAGCTGGCTCAGACTTGGAGCAAATACCGTCAAACTTGCCCCCCATAAATCCCGACACTAGCGGTATTACACTGGCAGCGCCAGGGGTTGATATACTCGAAACAAAAGCTCCAGCCGCACCACCGGCTCCCAGCACCGACCATATATCGCTGGTGAACAACAATTAATTGATACACCTGTACTATGGATTGTGCCAAGCCCAAGCAAAAAAATAACCGCAGCTTAAGGGTGAATCATATTTAATAGTTTTAACCAGTTCTGCTAAAGTACCGCTTTATTTTTAGCAGACTCATATTATGAATAAGCCCCCTCCCACTGCAGTCAAAACCTCTGCACTCGCTGATACAGCAACTAGCAATGCAACACTTAGTGATGCAACACCAACCCCTGCCGGTGTCATGCGCCGCCTTGCAGCGATGGTTTATGACGCTTTATTACTGTTTGGCGTATTGTTTACAGCCACCTTACCCACTTTATTGTTAGCACCCAAACAACTAGCAACAACGCAACAAACGGCTATTAGCAATGAACAAGTCGTTCATGAATTGCCCACTTTAGCTGGAGGATGGTTATTTCAAATATATTTACTGCTGGTATTTTGCAGCTTTTTTTGTTGGTTTTGGCGTAAAAATGGCCAAACCTTGGGTATGCAAGCATGGCGCTTACACATTGAAGACATGTCTGGACAAAAGATCTCACTAAAGCAGTGCCTGCTACGCCTGCTAGGCGCTGCTGTGTCGATAGCTTGTCTCGGCGCAGGTTACTGGTGGATCTGGATCGATAAAGACGGACTAAGCTGGCATGATCGCTGGTCAAAATCACGTATGGTGGTACAGCCCAAGGCCGCAAAATAAGGCCCGCAAAATCAAGCCCGTAGATAGGTAGTTACTTGGTGCGAACTAAAAACCAAAAACCACCAGCAAAACAAATAATAATGGGTACCAGCGAAGCATAAATTGGCTGGAAGCCATAAACCAAGCTCGCTGGTGCCAGCATATCCTGACTAATACGAAATACGATCCCGACCAGAACACCAATAAAAATCCGGTAACCCATAGTCACCTCGCGCAAAGGGCCAAAAATAAATGAAATTGCCACAAGCACCAGCGCAACTGTCGATAAGGGTTGCAGTACTTTCTTCCAAAAAGCTAGCCGGTAGGTACCACTATCTAAACTCTGACTCTGTAAATAGCTAGAGTACTGCCACAACCCCTTAATCGAAAGGTCAAGAGGATCAAGTACCAGTATATTTAACAGCGTCGGTGATAACTCGGTATCCCAAGGTCGCGAAGCTGTCACTGATTGCTCCACCCTATCATCCAGAAACCGACTCTCTACAACGTCTTCAAGTAGCCAATGATTAGCCTGATAAATAGCTCTCTTAGCTGATAATGCCGTGGATAACTTACCCTCATCAGTAAAGTTATACATCGTCAGGCCGTAGAGCACACCATTGGGTTCCACCACGTCAAAATGCATAAACTGATTACCCTCACGATGCCAAAGACCATAAGAACTCACTATATTGTCGGTTTGACGTAACGCCGTAGAACGATGGCTTTGGGCAATACTCTCGGTATGCGGGGCAATATATTCGCTGATCAACATACCCAGCAACATGATCACAATCGCTGGACGCATCACCATCCACACAATCCTGCCGGTGGAAACACCTGCGCTGCGGATAACCACTAATTCACTGTTACCCGCCAGCGTCCCTAAACCAGCCAAGCAGCCAATTAATGCCGCAAAAGGCAATACATCAAACACATTGCCAGGAACAGAAAAAAAGACAAACTTCAAGGCTGAGAAAAAAGTGTAGTTACCCGCCAGATCGCCCACCTCATCGATAATCGAACCGATCGAATCCAGACTCAAAAACACCAGCAACACCAGAAAAATACTGGAGCTAATAATGGTCGAAAAATATCGGTTAAGCTTATGCATCGCGCCCTTCTCCAGCGTCAAGTGGAACTGGCGCGGTAGTGGATAAACGGCGGATACGATGCCACCAACTGCCACCAAACAATAAGCCCAAGGCCAATATCAAGAACACCCCATGCACCACCCATAGACCTAAATAAAGGGGTAGCTGCCCAGTTTCAATCCCGCGCCTAGCTGCATTCAAAGCCACCAAGTAGATAATATAAATCAGAAAAGCGGGCAACATTTTTACGTAGCGGCCGCGCCGATGATTGGTTTTACTCAAGGCCTGAGCGATAAGTGCAATAATCGGCACCAATAGCGCCAGTGAGATACGCCACTGCAAGGTAGCCCTGTCCTCTAGCTTATCAGAACCCAGCAACTCCTCCGTGGTACGAGAATAAGCCTTTTTATTGTTGTTTATTGGATTATCGGGCTCATGGATTAACTGACCATAGCTATCAAATTCAACAATACGAAACGCGCGTTCACCCGGCTGCCCGCTATATTGGTATCCATCGTCCAGCACCAGATAACGGCTGCTTACTGCGTCGCTCATAACCACCCTGCCGGTGTCGGCAAAAATTACGGCCAAATGCTGACTGCCATCCCTAGCTTTGGTGGGCTCAGCGAAAAACACCTGTTGCAATACATCACCAGTATCATCGAAGCCCTTGATATAAGTCACCCTCCCGGTTTTTTTATCCACCCTAAAGCGACCAGGCACCAGCGCATCCAAACCACTGGAATTTTTAGCATCCTGCAACAGCTTGTATTCTTTGGCCATTCCATAAGGGGTGACATACAAGCTGCAATAAGCCACTGCTATCGCCACCAGCACCGCAGGAAATAAAGTATAAACCGCCAATCTGCGCGTTGATAAGCCACAGGCTGACATAACAGTCATTTCACTGTCGACATACAGGCGACCATAAGCAAGCAATATAGCGATAAATAAACTAAGGGGAAGGACCAGCTCCAGGAAGCCGGGAATACGATAAAACATAACACTGAAAACAACACCAGGGGACATATCCCCCGATGCCGCTTGCGCCAAATACCGAACAAAGCGACTGCTCATAACAATGACTAGCAGAGTCACGCTTACCGCAGAAAGGGCAACCATGACTTCCTTTGCCAGATAGCGAAATAAAATCAAATCAAATCAGTCTCAGAGTTATAACACTTTTAACCTAACAACCAAGCCATTACACTAGCCCATTGCTAAGATTTATATGGACTGGCATTATCCATTAATCTTGTTGTTTTGTCGTTGCTTTTAACGTTATTTGGCCCTAAGGAATATTTATGGATGTCATCATCAAAATCATTGCAGGCGCTGCAAAAATTCGCAGTCAGTGCTTGCTTGTCCCCATCTTTGCCAAAGGCACTTTATCCAAAGCTGCAAAACAGATAAACAGCGCTGCTGATGGCATCATTGAAAAATTGATTAAGCGCGGTGACATTACGGGTAAAGTCGCCGAAACCTTATTAATCCCCTCAGTTACAGGCATCATTGCCGATCGGATACTACTGGTGGGCTGTGGCGACCTCAACAAACTGTCAGAAGCCGATTTCCGCAAACTAATCGATAACAGTTTAAAAGAACTAACTAGCCAAAAAATTAAAGATGCCTGTTTCCTGTTCGATGAGGTCAGCGTCGTTGATAAAAACACCTCATGGATGGTTGAACAGCTTGCCATTGCCAGCGGCAGCAATAACTATGCCTACTCCCATACCTTGAGCAAGCCAAAGCCAGCTTCAAGCCTGAAAAAATTAACTGTATCGATAACCGCCGACAGCGCTGCTAAAAAAGCCATTAGCCAAGGCAAAGCTATTGCCCTAGGCATGAATGTCGCTAAAGAACTGGGCAACTTACCCGCCAATATCTGCACCCCCTCCTATTTAGCCACACAGGCTAAAGCGCTGGGGAAAAAACACAAAACCTTGAGTATTTCAGTGCTGGAAGAGAAAAAAATGCGCGAGCTGGGGATGGGATCTTTATTGTCCGTCACTGCCGGTAGCGAACAGCCAGCAAAACTCATTGTCATGGAGTATACCGGCGCCGCTAAAACCAAAAAACCCCACGTCTTGGTGGGCAAAGGTATCACCTTTGACACCGGTGGTATCAGCCTCAAGCCCGGCGCCGCTATGGATGAAATGAAATACGACATGTGCGGCGCGGCCAGTGTAATCGGCACCATGACCGCCATTACCGAATTAAAGCTACCCATCAACGTCGTCGCTATTATTGCTGCTGCAGAAAATATGCCCAACGGCAAAGCCACCAAGCCTGGCGATGTTGTCACCAGTATGTCGGGGCAAACCATCGAAGTGCTAAATACCGATGCCGAAGGCCGCTTGGTACTATGTGATGCACTGACCTATGCCGAACGTTTTAAGCCACAATCAATTATCGACATTGCCACACTCACTGGCGCCTGCGTAGTTGCACTGGGCAAGCACGCCAGTGGTCTATACAGCAATGAAGATGACTTCGCCGAAGAGCTACTTACAGCCGGACAACAAGTTGGCGACCGCGCATGGCACATGCCGCTATGGGATGAATATCAAACACAGCTGGACAGCAACTTTGCTGATATTGCCAATATAGGTGGCCCCGGAGGCGGTAGTATCACTGCAGCCTGTTTCCTTTCTCGCTTTACCAAAAAAATGCGCTGGGCGCACTTGGACATTGCCGGTACAGCATGGGTTTCTGGCGCCAATAAAGGTGCAACTGGTCGACCTGTGGGCTTGTTGACACAGTATTTAATCAATAAAAGTGGCGCGTAGACTTAATGACCAAGGTCGACTTTTACATTCTTCCCGCCGACAGCGTCGAACAACGTCATTTGTTCGCCTGTCGTCTGGCAGAAAAAGCTTACAAACTGGGCAATCATATTTATATTCACAGTGATGATCATGCTCAAGCCAACACACTTGACCAGCTGCTTTGGTCATGGCGTAAAGGCAGCTTTGTGCCTCACCAGGTTGCGCCTGCCTCACCGCCACCGCCAATCAATCACGAACTGCCTGCAGATATCGTGATTGGTTTTGGTGATGGCGCCAATATATCACCCCGACACAACGACCTATTAATTAATTTATCCAACAATGTGCCCGATTTTTTTAGCCGTTTTGAACGAGTTTCAGAAATCGTGGTACAAGAACCTGCGATAACCAAGGCTACTCGAACCAGCTTTCGCTTTTATCGGGACCGAGGCTATCCACTCAACACCCACGACTTACGAAACTAAACCCCCATACAGTTTCAGTAAACGGATCCCTATGAGCCACAATAACGACGACGCGCAACACCCAAAACCCCCAAAGGAATCACTGCTCGAAGAGCTTGAACTTATTCAGGGCTTACTCAACGATAGACGCGGAACCACACTCAATGACGACTTTAACCTCGACATCGATATCCCTATCCTTGAGGATGTTGTCATTCCCGATCAGCCAGACAACTCAAGCCAGTCATCACTGCTAAATTTGCAGAGCATCTTTGACGAAGATAGCAACGAAGAAACCATCAAGCCGCTCGAATCCAACCCTCTGCTAGCCGCGCAGCCCGAGCCAGAATCGAAATGGCTCGACCAAACAAAAGACAATCTGGAGCAACCAACCGATACGACATCAGAATCACCTGCTACGAGCTTCAGCAAGCTGGATTTTGCTCATCTGGATACCGACATCGAAATACCATCTTTTAGACTCGAATCCACTCTTGTTACCACCGATGCTACATATTCAACACAAATATCAACTGCAGCCAGTGAAAACCTGGACGAAAGCTATCCATGGTCCAACAATCCGCCGCCAACCCCCGACTCGAACGATATCGAGCTTGCAACGAATTCAGAGCTCGAATCACTGGAACTCGAATCAGAAGAAACGCATATTCACTACGCAGACAAAGATCACTTTACCCAAAATAAAACAACCGTCGCTGAAGATTCGATCAATGTAGATTTACTGATCCAAGAAATTGTCGATGAATTAATTCCTGATATTGAACATGAGCTACGCCAGCGGCTCAGTCAATATAGCCCGGATGTTATTTTGGAACTGGCCGAAAAGTACCTTGATTCTTAAAGTCATTTAGTAATCAACGTTCACCACATCGCGGTTTTATGGCAGACGGCAACGCTGTATACTACGCCCCTTTGCGGCTTAGCCTTGTCGCCTTATTCTCAACCTTAATTAAAAGCAGCCCTCAATAATGGATAAAACATTCCAACCCTCTGACATTGAAACTAAGTGGTACCAACAATGGGAAAGCAAAGGCTATTTTGCTCCCAGCGGTGAGGGTAAACCTTACTGTATTATGATTCCGCCACCCAATGTCACCGGCAGCCTGCATATGGGTCACGGCTTTCAAGAAACCATCATGGATGTATTAATCCGCTACAACCGTATGAAAGGTAACAACACCCTGTGGCAAGTAGGTACTGACCATGCCGGTATTGCCACACAGATGGTAGTAGAGCGCCAGCTGGAGGCACAGGGGATTAATCGCCATGAATTAGGCCGCGATAAATTCATTGAAAAAGTATGGGATTGGAAACAGGAAAGCGGTGGCACTATCACCCAACAACTGCGCCGCATGGGTGCCTCCACCGACTGGTCTCGCGAACGCTTTACCATGGATCCCGGTTTATCTAACGCGGTTAAAGAAGTTTTTGTGCGCCTGTTTGATGAGGGTTTAATCTACCGCGGCACCCGCCTGGTGAACTGGGACCCAGTGCTGCACACCGCCGTCTCTGATTTAGAGGTGATTTCCGAGGAAGAAAACGGTTCACTATGGCACTTCCACTATCCACTTAGCGATGGCACTGGCCAATTAACCGTCGCCACTACCCGCCCTGAAACCATGCTAGGCGATACCGCTGTAGCAGTGAACCCTGAAGATGAACGCTATAAGGCATTGATTGGTAAAACCATTAAGCTGCCGCTAACTGATCGTGAAATCCCCATTATTGCCGACGATTATGTCGATATGGCATTTGGTACTGGCTGCGTAAAAATCACCCCCGCCCACGACTTTAACGATTACGACATGGGTAAGCGCCACGGCCTCGAACTCATTAACGTGCTCGACGATAATGCCGCCATGAACAATAACGTACCGGCCGCCTATCGTGGTTTAGACCGATTTGAGTGCCGGAAAAAAATTGTTGCCGATCTCGATGCATTGGGGCTGTTAGATAAAATTGATGACCACAAGTTAAAAGTGCCGCGCGGCGATCGCTCCGGCGTGGTTATCGAACCCTACCTCACCGACCAGTGGTATGTAGACGCCAAAACATTAGCCAAGCCAGCTATCGCCGCAGTTGAGAACGGTGATATCGAATTTGTGCCCAAGCAGTACGAAAATATTTATTTCTCGTGGATGCGCGATATCCAGGACTGGTGTATTTCTCGCCAACTTTGGTGGGGACACCGCATCCCCGCATGGTATGACGACGAAGGCAATGTCTATGTCGGCCGCGATGAGGCCGAGGTACGCGCCAAGCACAAGCTGGGCGACAAAGCGCTAAGACAAGATGATGACGTACTCGATACCTGGTTCTCGTCTGCACTGTGGACTTTTTCAACACTGGGCTGGCCAGAAGAAACCGAAGACTTGAAAACCTTTCACCCAACCGATGTATTGGTGACCGGTTTCGACATTATATTCTTCTGGGTTGCGCGGATGATTATGATGACCTTGCATTTCAAACAGGAAATCCCCTTTAAACAAGTTTACGTCCACGGTTTGGTGCGCGACGCCGAAGGCGCAAAAATGTCCAAATCCAAGGGCAACGTGCTAGACCCTATCGACCTTATCGATGGGATTGAGCTCGAAAAATTGGTCAGTAAACGTACCAGCGGCATGATGCAACCGCAACTGGCGAAAAAAGTAGAGCAATCGACACGCAAACAATTTCCTGATGGCATTGAAGCCTACGGTACTGACGCGCTGCGTTTTACCTATTATTCACTCGCGTCCACCGGCCGTGATATTAAATTTGATATGGGTCGTATCGACGGTTACCGCAACTTCTGCAACAAAATATGGAATGCTGCCCGCTATGTTTTGATGAATACCGAAGAGCACGATTGCGGCCAACACAGCAATGCCGACGATTATCAACTGAGTTTGGCCGACCGCTGGATCATCTCCCGCTTACAACATACCGAGCAAGCCGTCGCTAAAGCCCTGGAACAATATCGCTTTGATATCGCCTCTCATGCACTGTATGAGTTTATCTGGAACGAATACTGTGATTGGTATCTAGAACTATCCAAACCGGTATTATGGGATGACAACGCCTCTGCTGCGGTTAAAAAAGGCACCCGTCGTACCTTGATTAGAGTGCTGGAGACTACATTGCGCTTGCTGCACCCCTTCATGCCATTTATCACTGAAGAGATTTGGCAGCGAGTAGCCCCCCTGGCCGCAGCAACCGGCGATACTATTATGTTGCAGCCATACCCAGAGCTTAATCCAGAAAAAATCGATGCCGCAGCAGAGGCAGATATTGACTGGCTAAAAGAAGTTATCCTTGGCGTGCGTAATATTCGCGGAGAAATGAATATATCACCCGGTAAAGCCATCCCGATCTTCTTTAACAATGGCAGCGATCAAGACCAACAGCGTCTACAGGATAATTACCAGTTTTTAAAAACCCTGGCCAAGCTAGAGGATATAACTTGGCTCAATGCTGGTGACGAAGCCCCGATGTCAGCGACCTCGCTGGTCGGTGAGATGGAAATTTTAGTACCAATGGCTGGACTGATCGATAAAGCGGCCGAAACAACCAGGCTCGCTAAAGAAATCGAAAAACTACACAAAGAGGTTGATCGGATCAATGCCAAACTCAATAATCCCAAGTTTGTTGATAAAGCACCCGATGATGTAGTTAACAAAGAACGTGACAAGTTACAGGCCCAGCAACAATCACTGGATAAGCTTGAGCAGCAATTACAACAAATCAATAATCTGTAAGACCTGCTCTCTAACTACCAGCTATACTGGAGATATCAATTTCATTCAGCATAGCTGGTAACAACTAAACCTGCTCGTACAGGTTTAGAGTAGAAACACAGCAGCTGCAATCGCCAAGCCGACAATCACCGCAACAACAAATAAGATCGGTGCGTTGTCTGCCGCAAACTCTATCGCTACCGCCAAAGCTCCGGGGGCAGCAGTGTCATCATCATCGACCTCATAAACGGCACCCGCCCCCATGCGGGTGATATCAGCACTAGGTGGTGGACGAGGCTGGGTCGGCTGATCAGGAACCGCATGAATCGAAGTGCTGCGTACTGCTTGCGGCTCAATCGGCGGTAAAGCGCTACTACTACGCTCATCAACCGTCACAATAACCACAGTGATATTGTCATGGCCACCGGCAATAACTGCAGCACGAATAAGGTTGTTCAATGCGTCTTCAGGATCCGCCGCTTGATTAAGTATCTTGGCAATATCAAAATCAAGTACTTCATCAACCAGACCATCACTACAGATCATCAATTGCTGACCTGGCGCCAAACGCCCCTTAACGACGCCAATCTCCATACCACCTTCAGCAGCAACCCCCACCGCTTGGGTGATCAGATTTCTATTGGGGTGATTAATCGCCTCTTCGTGGCTGATAGCGCCGGTGCTGAGCAAATTTTCTACGTAAGAGTGGTCTCGAGTAAGCTGCTTTAATAGGCCGGTTTTTTTATCCCAGAGATAACCTCGACTATCACCTACCCAAGCAATCTCATAATCAAAATCTTGTACCTTCACCGCAACCGCAGTAGACCCCATCCCTTGTTTACCGGGGTCGGCAGCAGCGGCATCTTTAACCACATTATGAGCCCTGGCAATAGCCTCACTCAAACCTTCGTTATTCGCTGCCGCAGACTCTATCGTCAGTTTAACCAGCTCGCTGGCCACTTCACCACAAGCATATCCGCCCATGCCATCGGCGACTAAGCCCAAACCCAATACAGCATCTGCCGTATAACAATCTTCATTGTGTTCCCGTTGCCCAGGATGCGTAGCACCAATTATATTTATCATAAGGTCAATTACTTTTGTCCCTGTCAGTCTCAATAAGTAACGTTCAACTCACAAAAATAAATGGCAATAAGCCATCTACTTTTATTATTACTAAACACCCACTCGGCATCCGTTGACATGATTGTTCTCTGAGGCAGCTTAGCAATAGTCAATGAAATGCGCCACTTATAGCGTTTATTAGTGTTAAACTGCACCATAGTCACAGGAATAGTATCTGGGCTTTATCACCATTACAATTTACCTTTAAACATCAATAGAAAAGAAGAGACACATGAGTACACTTTATCGATTAATACTTAGTGCTGCGGTCGCAGTCGCCGCTAGTATCGCCCTCTACTATATCGCTGGAAATATTAGCGAAACAGAAAATTCGCCTGTTATAGAACTAGGCAGCTTTATTGTCATTTTTATTGCCTGTGCTATCACTGCATTTGTCAGCCCCTCACTCCCTAGTCCTAAAGCTGGCTCTAGCACCCGTAGTAGCAAAGCAGCCAGTTCAGAAGGCCGCGAACAAGGTGTGGTAAAATGGTTTAACGTAAGCAAAGGCTATGGCTTTGTCACCCGCTCAACCGGTGAAGATATTTTTGTTCATTTTCGCTCTATCCGCGGCAAAGGCCGCCGTATTTTAAGAGACGGCCAGAAAATAGAATTTACCGTCGTGGACGGAGATAAAGGGCCACAGGCAGAAGAAGTCGATACACTAGAAGATTAATCCCACTAGCCAGGCTTTACCCGCAAACAAAATAGGGCTTATCAGTAATGATAAGCCCTATTTTTTAGTGTGCTGCAACCGCCACATCGGCAGCCGCATAGAAGGCGCACAAAATAATATATAAACTATAGCCATCTCGACTGCCGGCCATTTCTCTTATCGAGTGCATTGCAAAGGTCGGCACACCCACATCCAGAGTTTTCACCCCTAGCTCACTCGCGGTAATAGGCCCAATAGTACTGCCACAGGCCATATCAGATCTCACCACAAAGGACTGCACAGGCTCATTAACCTGTTCACACCACTGCCGAAACAATGAAGAGGTGTCACTATTAGTGGCATAGCGCTGATTAGCATTAGATTTAATCACCGGCCCTTTATTCAGCAGCGGACCATGATTGCCATCATGACGATCAATGAAATTAGGGTGAACACCGTGAGCATTATCTGCCGATATCATCATCGAGCGATCCATCACTCGTGAGAAGTCGCTTTCTGAACCTAGCAAGCGCAGCAATACTGATTTCAACATGGGCCCCTGTGCCCCCGTTGCAGACTGGCTACCTACCTCTTCATGGTCATTACAAACCAGCAAAGTATTTTGTTCACTGCTATTTATTAACGCCTGCAAGCCGATATAACAAGACAATAAATTGTCCAAACGGGCACTGGCAATAAATTGTTGTTGCAAGCCGATAACCGCCGCTGGCTGAGTATCATAAAAACATAACTCATAATCCAGTACCTGCTCAGCTTGGCAATCAGGGTATTGCTGGCACAACTGCTTCAACAGTAACGCTCTAAAGTCGGCTATGCCCTCTTCAGCCTGCATCAAAATCGGCGGTAAGTCTTTTTGAGCATTGACGCTATGCTGGCTGTTCGCCTCGCGATCTAAATGAATGGCCAAACTAGGAATACTGGCAATCGGCTGACAATAATCGACTAAAGCACTGTACACCCTATCAGAACCCGTTTTTTTAAAGTTTACCCGCCCAGCTAACGATAAATCGCGGTCAAACCAAGGGTTTAATAAAGCACCACCGTAAACCTCTACTCCCAATTGTAAATAACCCTTGTTATATAACTCCGGTGTCGGCTTTACTTTTAAGCAAGGGCTATCGGTATGTGCACCTACCATCCGAAAACCACTGTCTAAAGGCGCATCGCCACCCAAATTGAAGGCAATAATCGATGAACCATTGCGAATAACATAATACCGCCCACCTTCTTGCAAGTTCCAGGCATCCGCTTCTGCTAAAGGCTCAAAACCTGCCGCGCTCAAGCGGGTAGCCATTTGCTCCACCGCGTGAAAAGGCGTGGGAGATGCATTTAAAAACGCTAATAAATCATCATTAAAACGGCTTAAACTCATATTTATCTCTATAGGTGGCTGTACTGACTCTTAGTTCCGAACGCTAATAATTAATAGAAAAGTAACATAGATAAAAAGCATTAAAGACAGCCGTGCGCCAAAGGCATTAGCAAGGACTGCAGCAGATAACAAGCTAGAACTGCAGGTTAAAAATGTAGCGGTCAAATATCACCAGAGAAAGTCACGGCGAATCAGGCGTAGGTATCGACACCTACCAACTCTATCCCTAATTGTTGTTCCAGAGAGGGCGTATTTTGAGCAAAAGCATCCAACGCTCGACGCGTATTACGCGAGAGGTTATCGTCCTCAGCCCTTTGCTTAGAGTTCACTGCATTCGCCCGCGCGCTAGACTCAAGTCGCTGCTGGAGGATTTCCTGACTACGCGCTTTCAATTCATCTAGAGAGCTATTACTGCGCTCATCATTGCTGCGTGTGGTTTCCCGCTGCACATCTTTCTGTACGCGCTCAGTAATATCCGTGCGCTGGGTTTGCACCGATGGCGGCGTAATAGAACTAACAATGGGTAGACCTGAGATCTGCACAATCACTGCCCAAATTAAATATCGACCGGTATTATAGCCAGACTCGAATCGTTAGTGAATAGCCGAAGACATGGTCATTTCACTGCTTTTTAATGCTTATTTTTCGGGTTATGCTTTCAAACTCTGCCCCAAGCCCTTAACCAGCGCGGTGTTTACTACCCCTGCGGCGTCTGCTTCTGCCAGGCCACCTCATCGCGCAAATAGATCGGCAAGGCCTGATCGGCGTGACAACTCAATCCGCGTTTAAAGTCAATCAGTGCTAGCTGCGCTACCGCCGCCGCAGTCGGCAACAACTCGCCATACCAGCGCTGCAACTCCTGTGCTTGGGGCACTCTTGCCACATAGTTATAACCACTACCCACCGCCACTGCTGTAGTACGGTCGATATTATGACCTGATAACAACAGCTCTGGTGTTGTTAAGCACTCATCCCCCACTAACTCCACACCCTGCTCTAGCTGGCGATATACTCCCCAGTAGACTTCATCCATACGCGCATCTAAAGTACTAATAATTAAACCGTTAGCAGCAAAAACCTCATTCTCTGTAAGAGCGCTCTCCATCGAAACAGCATTGATATATGTCTGCGCCTGTGCCGCCAAGGTAGAAATTGGCACCACCGGTAAATCTGCGCCATAAGCCAGCCCCTGTACCGCACCTAAACAAATACGCAAACCAGTAAAAGAGCCTGGACCTCGACCAAAAGCGATGGCATCGAGCTGTTTTAACGAAACTCCCGCGCCAGCCAATACCTGATCAACTAAAGGTAGAATTCTTTGCGTATGTTGCCGAGCAGCTAATTCGAACTGCCCAACAATTTCAGCTGGCTGCCCAGCAGTTTCGCTTAATAAAGCAACAGAACAAGCTTCTGTCGAACAATCCAAGGCAAGTATTTTCATTCTATCTCACTAGTGAAAAAAGGTTTTAGCTCAGCAATACTATTGACCCGCTCCATCGCAGGTAAGCTTTCAATAAAAACGGCACCATAATCTTTTTTGTGTAACCGCGGGTCAGCGATCATTATAACGCCTCGGTCCGACAAGCGCCGCAAGAGTCGCCCGCAACCTTGCTGAAACCGAATAACCGCCTCTGGCAAAATCGAATGCTGAAAATGATCCACGCCGAAACGGTTTAACTGCTCCGCACGAAGTTGCTGCAATGGATCGGTTGGCGGCGCGAAGGGTAACTTATCTATCACCACCGCAGATAAAGCGGCACCGGCTAAATCCAAACCCTCCCAAAAACTACCTGTCCCCAATAACACGCCCTTCGTCTCGGCTTTAAACGCAGCTATTAAGCGATAATTATCTATTTCCCCCTCCCCTGCTACTGGCGCCTGCACAAATTGGGGAAGATCGCTCTGTGCCGCCAAGGCTTCTGCCGCTTGCGATAAACTGCGATGGCTGCTGAATAAAACCAGCACACGACCCTCCACTAAGTTTAGCAAGGGGAGTAAATGAGTAATAAAATAATCGTTGTAATCCAGGTGATCCGGATCAACGGGAATGGAAGGCGTATACAATTTAGCCTGCCGCTGGAAACTTAGCTCGCTACCCACCCGCTTAAAACGGTGTTTATCTAAACCTAATAAGTTTAAAAATCGATCGGGACGCTTGGCTATCGATAGTGTGGCAGAAGTAAACACCCAACTACAAGGCTGCTGCGGATCACTGGCAGCAGCTAACAACTCCCTTATAAAAGGCGTCAGGTATACAGGAACTGTTTGTAGAATAAAACTTTTCGCTTGGGTTTGTACCAAACATAAATCTGCCGAAGCAACCATACCTTGCAGGCGCTCAAGCAATAAATGATTTCGAATCGCCAGCTCCATCAAATTTTGATCGCGCTCTTTTTGCGCGTCTAAATGCCGAGCCAAGGTCTGTAAAGCTCTTATCAGTTGCTGAATAATACCTATATGCTGCTCTCGCTGATACTCCGCCAGCACTGAAACAGATTCCGTTAAGGTATCCATAGCTTGTTGTAAACGCTTGATAAATTCGAGCAACGAACGCTGCTCCGGAGCAAGCGCTACAATAGTCTTAATACAATCATGACAAAAACGTTTTAAGGTATAACTACTCATACGCTCACCGACAAGCCCCTGTGCAAAATCGGCGATACGATGAGCCTCATCAACCACAACCACCCCGCAATTAGCGAGTAAATCCTCACCCTCCCTTTTTATGACTTGATTTGAAAACAGCAGGCTATGGTTCACCACAACAATATCCGCTCGTAACGCTCTCTGACGGCTGAGCATAAGCGGACAGCGAATGAACTGAGGGCAGGCTTTACCAAGGCAATCATCGCTACTGCTGGTCGCTAATTGGCGTAAGGTGGAGCTAATGTCGGGGGCCAACACCTCCAACTCACCACTCGCAGCACGGTTAAACCGCCTCGATAAGGCCATTAGTTGCTGACGATGTTTACTGCTTATGCCTGAATCGCTATGCAAATTTTTATCGACATAATAAGGGCATAGATAATGACTACGCCCCTGCAGCACCGCCACGGTTTTTTCACTTCCCAATAAGGTCTGGAGCTTTGGAATATCATGACGATAAAGTTGCTGCTGCAGATAGCGACTAGCAGTAGAGATTATCGCTCTGCGTGTCTGTGTTAATAAAGGTATAAGGTAAGCAACCGTTTTACCCGATCCCGAAGGCGCTTCAATGACCAAAGGCTCTGCCGATATAATCGCGCTACGGATTAACTCCGCCATCTGCTGCTGCCCCAAACGGGGTTCAAACGCCGGCCATAAAGCCTCAAGCTCACCATTGGCAGCAAGAATACTGGCATTGAGAGAGCTATCCAACATGATTATCTGGATTTAGTAAACTAATTGACAGGCACATATCGCTATCCAGAATTATCAAACAAGATAAAATGATTAATGGGTTTATAATAAACGCCAACTGAGTGATTGTAGCAATATCTGCAACAATATCGGTAATAACGCCTGCAACAACTTCCAGCGCAACGATAACCACTATGACTAATCGAACAGCTCACACAGAAAAGCTAGCCACTAAAATCAGCGCGATTATTTTAGCTGGAGGTCAGGGTCGACGCTTTAACGGTGAAGATAAAGGTTTAATCGACTGGCGAGGAAAGCCCCTCATCCAATATGTTATGACTCGACTACAACCCCAAGTTGATCAAATCATCATTAGCTGTAATAGAAATATAGCGCGATACCAGCAATTCGGACACGCCACTTGCCAAGATACTCTGAGCGATTTTCAAGGCCCACTAGCAGGCATACAGGCGGCCATGCCGCTGGTTAAACACCCCTTGGTACTGGTCAGCCCCTGCGATACCACTCAACTGCCTTACGACCTGGCTAATCAATTATACGACGCTCTATCACGCAACCAAGCTGATGTTGCATACCCCCTGTGTAATGGCCGGTCCCATTATCTCCCCGCTTTAATAAAAACCGACTTACTGCCATCACTACTCGCTTATTTACAGAGCAGTGAACGTAGTGTGCGGGGGTGGTATCAACAGCATAAAGCTAGCATCGTTCAATTTGCCGATAATGACACCAGTTTTAGTAATTTTAATTACCCTGAGGATTTAAACGCAGGCAATTAACAAGGCGGGGTAATACCGTGTTTTAAAGATACAAAAAAACCGCTAATCGAGGTGCTTAGCGGTTTGATGGGGCTGTAAGGATCTAAACGACTATTTTTTAGCAGGTCGTTTAGCAGCAGCCTTCTTTTTGGCAGCTGGTTTGCGCTTAACGGCAACTTTCTTATTAGCCGCTGCTACTTTTTTTCTGGTCGCTGGCTGCTTTTTCGTTGCGGGTTTCTTTTTGGCAGCTTTTTTAACTACGAGTCTGGTTTTGGCTGCCGCTCTTTTTTCAGCCGCCTTGGCTCTCGCTGCTGCCTTTTTTTCCGCTGCTTTGGCTTTAGCCGCCGCAGCTTTTGCTGCAGCTTTTGCCTTTAAAGCAGCTTTCTTCTCTATTGCGGCGACTTTGCTAGCTGCCTTTTTCGCTACCGCTTTGGCTTTGACCGCCAACTTAGCCTCTACAGCTTTCACTTTCTTCAGGTTAGCCGCCGCTCGAGACTTGCGCCACTTAGCTTGAAATGCTGCTGTTGCACTCGCCAAAGCCGCCTCATCTGCAGCAGCCAACGCAGCAGCCCTGGACTTAACACGCTGCTTCACCGCCTCCTCAGCCGCTTTTGCCTTTGCTTCAGCTTTAGCTTTAGTTGCAACTAAGCTTGCAGCTGCAAGCTTAGTCCGCAAAGCTGCGATTTTTTGAGTAGACTTAGCCACTGCTGCACGAGCTCGCTTAGCCGCATTTTTATCTGCCACTTTAGTCGTTTTCGCTGCTACTTTTTTAGCTGCATCTGCTTTTTTCTTAAGTGCTGCTTGAGATTTTTTTTCTGCTGTCACAGCAGCTTGAAGTTTTGCCAGCGCAGCTTCAGCTTTGGCAACTTTAGGATCTACAAGCGCCTTCTTCGCCGCTACTTTTGTCATCGCCGTATTCTTCGCAACGGGTTTTTTTTTGGCTTTCGCCTTCGCTTTTGCCATTATCCTCTGCTCCTGAGATTTGACCTTATTTGTGCTAAAGCAGTTTCTGAATACAGCTACATTTCAAACCCAACAAAAAACTAGCACTGGTTGTTTTTAAATCACTTTAATTTTTAGACCAAAAAACGGAAATAAAAAAGTTTTTAGCCAAAATTAGATGCTTTTTTAGTGATTTATTTGAAAAAAGACAAGAAATGGTATTTTAATCACGATTACTTACTCATTGCAGAAACTACTCTGCTCTTTTTTATTATTAACTTTAGACAAAAAATGGCTCTTTAAAACGTTATAAGCAAACCCCCAAAATACCATTAATTAATTTTTGGTAAATACTGATTCACAATTGAAGCCATCATCTCGATATGCAGCGGACTATCGTTTAAACACGGTATCAAATTAAACACTTCACCGCCTTGCTCCATAAAAATCTCACAATTTTCAATTTTAATCTCTTCCAGGGTTTCTAAACAATCAGCCGCAAATGCAGGGCAAATAACATCAACATGCTTGATGTTATTTTGAGCTAGCTGTTTTAAGGCATCGCTAGTGTAAGGCGACAACCACTTTGCATAACCTAGCCTCGACTGAAACGTAATAAGCCAATCATCCTGATCCAGTCCTAACGCTTCCGCCAACAAAGCTGCCGTCGCTAAACACTGCTGATAATAAGGATCTCCGTCATCGACATAGGCTTGCGGTATGCTGTGAAATGACATCACCAGCTTTTCCGGTTTACCGGTATTTTGCCATTGTGAAACCACTGTATCAGCCAACGCTTTTATATAAAGCGGGTGATCAAAATACTGTTTAATAATGTGAATTTGTGGAATATTACGACGTTTACTGCCAATACTCGCCACTTGATCATAGATGCTACCCGTTGTTGTAGCGGAAAACTGTGGGTAAAGCGGTAACACCACGATATGATCAATGCCTTCACGTTCAAACTGCTGCACTTTATCCTCTAGGGAAGGCCCAGAATAAGTCATCGCATAGTGCACCTCAGCTAAACTGGTAGCTGCATTTTGCTGGTTCGATGATTGCGATTGCTGCAGCTGTAAATACTGCTGCAGCTTTTCAGCCTGCGATTTGGTCGTCAACCGCAATGGTGAGCCGCCATCCCCCCATATTTTTTGATAGGCTTTAGTGACCCTGGGGGTACGAAATGTGAGGATAATTGCATGTAAGATTATCATCCAGAGCAGTCTTGGCACTTCTACTACACGCCTATCGCTCAGAAACTCCCGCAAAAAATCTTTAACAGCTTTTTCACTCGCCTCGGTGGGAGTACCGAGATTCATTAGTACAATGGCGGCTTTCATAAATCGTCCTGTCACTATCACGATGCTTTAAATAAAATTTGAGCATCTATCATACGGTTTAACGTGGCGGATGGACTTAGCTAAGTACTAAAAAAAAGAAAAAAAAGGCCCCTTATATAGGAGCCCTTTCACAGCATTTGATATTAAGCTTCCAACGCTGCACACACTTTCTCTTTAATTTCTTGTACAGAGCCCACGCCTTCTACACAGCGATAAACCGGGCCATTACCTTTAGCCGCTAATTGCTGGTAAAACTGTACCAGCGGCTCGGTTTGCTCATGGTAAATATTAAGGCGAGTACGAACAGTTTCTTCTTTATCGTCGTCACGCTGCAATAACACATCACCGGTCTCATCGTCCAAGCCTTCCTGCTTAGGTGGATTAAAGACAGTATGATAGATACGTCCAGACGCCTCATGCACTCGGCGACCGCTCATGCGCGTAACAATTTCTTCATCTTCCACAGATATTTCCAATACCGTGTCGATCTCCACCCCAGAGGCTTGTAGCGCCTCAGCCTGCGGGATAGTGCGCGGGAAACCATCAAACAAAAAACCATTATTGCAATCTGCTTCGGCAATACGCTCTTTTACGATACCGATAATAATCTCGTCAGAAACTAAGCCACCCGCATCCATTACAGCTTTCACCTGCAATCCCATTGCAGTTTTTGCTTTAACGGCAGCGCGTAACATATCCCCAGTTGAAATTTGGGGAATATTAAATTTTTCACAGATAAATTGCGCTTGGGTACCCTTACCGGCACCTGGAGGGCCTAATAAAATCACACGCATATAGTTACTCCTGACTGAACTACTATTAAATGGCCAATTCGCGCAACAATTAAGAGGCGCTAACCCTCTATATTTTGACTACTGAGTCACACAGAACGGCGCCACACAATACACATCTCCCCCTTTAAGCTCAAGTTTTGTGGGGTTGTATTGCTAAAATAAGAGCCAAAAAACTAAGAAAATGAAATTTAATTCCTATGAATCAATAAGTTACACATAAGCATCATTCAAAACCTTCTTTGCCCCATAACAGCCAAATATGACTTGCCGCGGTTATCATCTGACCCAATGGCAGCACCCTTACCTTAGCAGCATAGATATATCGTTCATATTGGCAGAAATACCCAAACACAGCTTAAATTCAACAAATATTTACGGCAGCCTTGATGCATTACTACTATGATTAGTTACAAGCATTGTTCAATTTATACCTAGGCATTACGAGGCCCATCATGAAAGTAACCGAACTACTTACTCTCTGGGAGCACACTGCTAGCAGTCAGCTCACCCAGGAAGAATTCAATATTCGCCTGCCGGTTGAGGATGCCGCTAAGTTACATGCCCTTGCCGACATGTACCCGAGACGATCCATGACCGACATTCTTACTGATCTGCTCTCTGCGGTGTTAACCGACGTTGAGTCCAGCTTACCCTATGTTCGCGGCGATACTGTCGTAGCCCTTGATGAAAACGGTGACCCGTTATATGAAGATGTCGGCCCAACGCCACGTTTTCTTGAGCTAACCCAAAAACACTTAAATGCTTATCTAGCACATCCAACAACAGCTATAAATTAACAACTATAATCCACGAAAGGCTGGCACTGCTGATAACGGTATCAACCTTATTCGTCTACACAGCAGCATCAACGGGCTTTTATAAACCCTGCTCTTTTGCCTGCTGCCACAACATGTCCATCTGCTCTAAGCTAGCGGCGTTGGCCGAACTCCCCTTTGCTATTAATACCTGTTCGATATAACGAAAACGAGCCTCAAATTTTTTGTTGGCTACTCGTAGCGCTGTTTCTGAATTGAGCTTTAAGTGGCGGCTTAAATTAACCACTGAGAATAAAAGATCACCCAATTCCTCTTCAACATGGCGCTTGTCCGTTTGCTTCATCGCTTCTTTTAATTCTGCTATTTCTTCGCTAATTTTCTCCAACGCTCCACAGCTATCATCCCAATCGAAACCTACCTGAGCAGCACGTTTTTGTAATTTTTCCGCCCGAGTTAAAGCGGGGAAACTCTGCGGAATATCATCTAACACACCTTGTTTTTGCTTACCAATACGCTCTGCCGCCTTGATGGTTTCCCAATTTTTCTTGATTTCGACTTGATCTATAGCCATACCCGATGAACGACTTTCCAATGTACCTTGAGGGAAAACATGCGGATGTCGACGGATCAGTTTATCGACCAATCCAGAAACAATCGTGTTAAAGTCGAATTGATTTTGCTCTTGCCCCAACTGGGCATAAAAAATCACCTGGAATAAAACATCACCCAACTCTTCTTTGATTTGCTGATAATCACCCGACTCAATGGCATCCAACAACTCATAACTTTCTTCAATCGTGTGCGGGGCAATAGTGGAAAAACTTTGTTGTTTATCCCAAGGACAGCCATCCACTGGATCTCGCAGGCGGGACATCAAATAACGCAAATCATCGAGCGAATATTCAGCCAAGATCTCCCCCTTCCCGCACTCGCTCGGCAGATAATATATTCGGTAAGCGGGTAATATTAGCCAATAAATTGGCCAACGCTTCCAAGCCAGTAATCTCCAGCGTTAGTCGCATGGTCGCGGTATTACTCTCTTTATCTGAACGGGTATTTACCCCGATAACATCAATACGCGCATTAGCCAGCATAGTGGTGATGTCTCGCAACAAACCACTGCGATCATAGGCTTGAATCTGAATATCGACAGGATATGTTTTTTGCGGCGAATTACCCCAGTCAACTTCAATAATTCTATCTGGCTCGCTGTATTGAAGCTGTAAGACTTTGACACAATCCTGACGATGGATTGTTACACCACGCCCTTGGGTGACGAAGCCAATAATAACGTCGCCAGGCAAAGGCTTACAGCAACCAGCAAATTGCGTTAATAAATTACCCACACCTCTTACTACGATCGCATCGGTAGGCAGTTTGCTGGGCTTACTGATAGTAATCGGTGCAGCTGGTTCAACGCGCTCGTCAAATAAATGCTGCACTGCCTTAATAATTAAACTAGACGATATATCGCCAGCACCTACCGCAGCATATAGATCTTCAACAGCTTGATAACCAAAATATTTGGCAAGCTGTTTATAATCTAAGCTATTTAATGCCAGCCGCTTGAATACTTTTTCAATCAAAGCGCGGCCAGCCGCAACGTTTTCTTCTCTTGCTTGCTGCTTAAACCAATGCTGAACCTTAGCGCGTGCACGAGTAGACTTTAAATAACCCAGCCCATATTGTAACCAGTCGCGACGTGGTGCATTTTCTTTACCGGTTAATATTTCAACCTGTTCCCCAGTGCACAAACTGTAAGTCAAAGGCACAATGCGGCCATTAACTTTAGCGCCTCGACAACGATGCCCTACTTCGGTGTGGACATGGTAAGCAAAGTCCAGTGGCGTTGATCCCTGAGCCAAACTCACGACATGCCCCTCGGGCGTAAATACATAAACCCGCTCTTGGGCCTGAGCGAAATGCTCAGCCACATCACCCGAAGCACCATCAGTCTCTTCGTGCCAATCAAGAACCTGTCGCAGCCATGCGATTTTATCTTCGTAGCTATCGCCACCCTGACTATCACTGCCTTTATAACGCCAGTGCGCACATACACCGAATTCGGACTCTTCGTGCATGGTAAAGGTACGGATTTGTATCTCCATAGCCTTGCCTTCGGGGCCAATAACAGCGGTATGTAAAGAGCGGTAACCGTTATCTTTCGGGTTGGCAATATAATCATCAAATTCATTGGGAATATTGCGCCACAACCCATGTACCAAGCCTAACGCCGCATAACAATCACGGACTTCTGGCACCAAAATACGCACTGCACGAATATCGTAAACCTGAGAAAAGCCAATGCCCTTACGCTGCATCTTCCGCCAAATACTGTAAATATGTTTAGCCCTACCGCTAAGCTCGGCGTCAATACCACTGTTTTTTAAGGCAGCCTGTAAGGTTTCAGTAATTTGATGGATATAGCTTTGCCGAGCTAAGCGCTTTTCATCCAGCAGTTTGGCAATTTTTTTATACGCTGTGGGTTGCAGGTACCGAAAAGAAAGATCCTCAAGCTCCCACTTGATATGGCCTATACCTAAACGGTGCGCTAAAGGTGCATAAATATCGTGAACCTCGCGGGCAACGCGGTAGCGCTTAGCGGGGTTGTTTTTGACGATTCGAATGGCACAGGTGCGCTCAGCCAGCTTAATCAATGCCACACGGACATCATCAACCAGGGAAATGAGCATTTTGCGGATATTGTCTTTTTGCGCTTCGGCCTGACCTAGCACGGGGATATCGCTGGTAACCAGACGACTCATCGCCGCCATGCGCATAACCCCAGTGATCATATGGGCCACTTCTGCCCCGAACTGTTGCTCTATTGTCTCAACTGAGAGCTTTTCTTCACGGGCAGCTCGATACAGTATCGCCGCCACTAAAGTTTTCTGGTCTAAGTGCAAATCGGCGAGAATTTCAGCCATTTCCAGACCAATTCGAAAACTGCTGGTCGTCTCATCCCAAGCTTTATCTGAAACAGCAATCGCCTGCTGCTCAGCCTGAAAGCTCATTTGGCAAGCTTGCTGCAAAAGGGTTTTATCAAAACCAGCATCAACCGGTAGGCGCGCCACCCAACGCTCGATATCCACTGAACCATCTGCCCTTTCAGGCTGCTCTTCCCGAACTTTTACCATGATTATCTAGACCATCCTTTAGTTGATACTTATCCGTCTTCAAAGATCAATTAAGTCAGCCCAAGGCAGAGTCAAACACGCCGGTGGACAAATAGCGATCACCGCGATCACAAACAATTGCGACAATGACTGCATTCTCTACCTGCTGCGATACTGTTAATGCCCCGGCAACAGCCCCTCCGGAGGAAACACCACAAAAAATACCTTCTTCAGCAGCCAGCCGCTTCATCACCTGTTCCGCTAGCTGCTGATTAATATCAATGATGCGATCAACACGACTGCGCTCAAAAATGCTAGGCAAATAAGCTTCTGGCCAACGACGAATACCAGGAATACTAGAACCATCCTCTGGTTGCAAACCAATAACCTCTATTGCTGGGTTTTGCTCTTTCAAGTAGTGAGAAACCCCCATTATAGTGCCGGTAGTACCCATCGAGCTAACGAAGTGAGTAATCCTTTGGTGGCTTTGTTGCCAGATTTCTGGCCCTGTGCCCTCATAGTGTGCGATGGGGTTATCTTGATTAGAAAACTGGTCTAGCACGACCCCCTTACCCTCTGCCTGCATTTGTAAAGCAAGATCACGTGCCCCTTCCATACCCTGCTGCTGCGTCACATCAATCAGCGTAGCGCCGTAGGCTGCCATCGCCACTTTACGCTCCTGACTCATATGCTCTGGCATAATCAGCAGCATTTTATAACCCTTAATGGCCGCCGCCATGGCCAAGGCAATACCCGTGTTACCACTAGTCGCCTCAATCAAAGTATCACCAGGCTTAATCTCACCACGTGCTTCCGCACGATTGATCATACTCATCGCTGGGCGATCTTTAACAGAACCTGCAGGATTATTACCCTCAAGCTTGAGCAAGATAGTATTCGACGTATTACCCGCCAGCCGTTGCAATCTGACCAACGGCGTTGAGCCTACATAATCTTCGATGGTTGGAAATAACATAAATTGCAACGTACCTTTACCAATGTTTTGACACTGACCCAGCCAGATCTGCTAAATCAACCGAGAATAATACACTGACGCGGCTCTCGCGGCCAGCCGAGCAAATTAGCATGGTATTTTATAATAGGTGTCATAGCGCCATTGACACATAAAAAAACATACCGAAGCCACCTGCTATTAGCGCGTTTTTTAATCGTTACCCATTAAGAAAATAACTCGCGACTCTTGAGCGGCTTTGTACCCAAATAAGGTTTTAAAGCCGACCGACATAAATACTTGGCTACTCGGCGTGTATGATCAGTGAAATCTCCCCTGGCAATAGCGAGAAGATCCTCTCCGCGATAAACCCTTGACCGTAACACTGCTGGACGATCATCACTAGCGGGAATAGATACCGCTGAAAACCCTTGCTCAGGTATATATTGATAGGGCTGCTCTGGACGTATCGCCTCACCAGTATCACTGGCAATCGTGAGATGAACGCCATAGCCTAAATAATCAAGTAACTGCAGCTCAAAATGACGCAGCACCACATCAATCAAAGGCTCACGCAATAAACCGTCCAGCACCCATTGATATAAAGCGTACAGCTCTGCATGCTCATCGTAAGGCTGTATCAAGCGGGTCATTAACTCATTAACATAAAGGCCGCTAAACAAGCGCACACCTTGTAGCGGTATTGACGCCACTCTGGCTTCATACTGGGTAATAGTTTTAAGTTCAGAGTTACCAAGCCAAGAAATAAGCAAGGGATTGAAAGGCTGAATTAAACTGCGCCGCTGCTTGGCGCTTTTACTCTGTGAGCGCGCGCCCTTGATAACACCACTCACCCTACCAAAATCAACCGTCAAAAAATCAACAATCAAGCTGGTGTCTCGGTAGTTTCGCGTGTGAAGAATATAAGCCGGTTGCGACTCTATACGCATGGATAAACCACTATTAAAGCTAATCGAAGTCGTTATAACCCAAGCTACGCAACGCCCGGTCATCATCAGACCAACCCGACTTCACCTTCACCCATAACTTCAACATGACTTTGCGCTCGAACATTTTTTCCATATCCAGCCGCGCCTCCTGGCCAATCAACCTTAAACGGCTGCCTTTGTTGCCAATAACGATACGTTTTTGACCTTCACGTTCAACCAGTATCAGCGCGTGGATATGCAGACTTTTACCGCTATCTTTAAAGTCTTCTATTTCTACTGTCATTGCATAGGGAACTTCTTCGCCTAGCTGCCGCATGATTTTCTCGCGCACCAACTCAGCCGCCATAAAGCGCGAACTGCGGTCGGTAATTTGATCCTCAGGAAATAAATGTACCGCCTTGGGCAAGCGCTTAGCGAGACAGGTTTCCAACGCATCCAAATTGCCACCATTTAAAGCAGACACGGGAATAATTTCTGCAAAGTCACATTTTTTTGCACAGGACTCAAGAAACGGCAGTAAAGTGGTTTTATCTTTGATTTGGTCAACCTTGTTAATTACCAACACAATGGGGCAGTCAGCGCGCTCAACCTGCTCCAAAACCCAATCATCTTCAGACGTCCACTTACCGCGCTCCACAACAAAGACCACCACATCAACATCAGTAATCGTCGAGCTGGCCGCACGATTCATATAACGATTAATCGCTTTATCAGTATCGCTACTCTGATGTATACCAGGGGTGTCGACAAAAATTGTTTGCGTATCCCCTTCAGTTTTAATACCCAAAACGCGATGCCGAGTAGTTTGCGGCTTGCGTGAAGTGATACTGATTTTTTGCCCCAAGATATGGTTCAACAGGGTTGATTTACCCACATTCGGTCGACCCACAATGGCGACATAACCGCAGCGTGTTTGCTCTGTCATAACTGTTTCACAATGATTGGCGAATTAACCCGGAACTGGGCTATTTCTGTAATGAGTTTAACGCTGCCTCTGCAGCGGCTTGTTCTGCGGCGCGACGACTACTGGCACTACCATGAAAGCGCTGCTTTAAATGCTCAATTTCACATTCGATATCAAAATATTGCTGATGATCGCTGCCACTGGTTTTGACCAAATGATATATCGGCAAACCCCGCTGCTCAGCCTGCAACAACTCCTGTAATTTAGATTTGGCATCCTTATTACTACCTTTTGGTGAAATAGCCTGTAGCCTCGAGGCATACCAGTCTAATACGTGCTGACGACAGACATCCATACCACCATCGATAAACATTGCACCAATTATTGCTTCTACCGAATCCGCCAAAATAGATTCACGCCGAAAACCGCCACTTTTAAGCTCTCCCGGCCCCAAATTCAAATAGTCGCCGATACCAAAATCACGGGCAATTTCGGCCAGTGTTTTACCTTTAACCAACGTCGCCCGCATCTGACTCAGCTCACCTTCGCGACTGTCTGGGAATTTATTAAACAGCGCTTCAGCGATCAGGAAATTTACTATTGAATCGCCCAAAAACTCCAACCGCTCATTATTTTTTGCCCCGATACTGCGATGACTTAACGCCAGATCAACCAACGACAAATCCTTGAACGGATAACCCAAGCGGCGAAGTAACGGACGTTTATCTGCAAAAGGTTCAGCCACTAGATTTAACAATCCTATTTCACGTTCTATGGTTTAAAGGTAAAAGTATTTTCTTCAAATTTAACCACAACATCAATATTGAATAAGAGTGGTATACGTTGCTCGTAGTTAGCATCGATCGTGACGAGTCCTTTATTATTAGTCACCTTAACATCTCGCGCCGATACTGCCTCTACTCGGTTAACGTCAAAAAACTTACCTATTTTAGACTTAATCTGCCCATTGCTCATGCCACTAAATTCATTGCCTTCAATGGCTCTTTCAATACTACTCGCAACCGTAGCAGCCTCCATATAAACAGGTATTAACTTCAATGCACAGGTAAGAGCAAACGCCCCTATCAGCATCACAGATAAAATACCTAAACTAGAGATACCATGTTGGCGAGACCGTAAATTCATTGTTTTATTCACTCACTGTGTCGTATTGTTAAGGTCGATATATTGGCTTTCACCGTAACTTTAGTCTAGTACCTTTTGGCGTTATTAGTTAACGTATGGCACCCAGGCGACTCAAACTAGGGAAATCAGTGATCGATGGCCAATGCAACCAAATAGCGAACGCCTTACCCACAACTCTGTCCTCTGGAACCTGTCCCCAGACGCGGCTATCACTACTGTTATCGCGATTATCACCCATCATCCAGTAATGGCCCGGCGCAACAGTAATAGAAAAGTCATCCATTCGGTGAACCTTTATATTCTTTTGCATTAGATGCTCAACCCCTGTCAAGTCCTCAGAAACCAGCCTTAAAGGTGGCAATTCAGCGAGCAATTCTTGGGGCGCGGCCTCACCGTTGATAAACAACTGCTTGTTTTGGTAACGAATATGATCGCCAGGTAACCCAATGACTCGTTTAATAAAATAGATATCTTTATGTGGAGGAAAAAACACCATAACATCACCACGATGTGGCTCATCAACTTCAAATACTTTTGTGCCCAGCACTGGCAAGCGAATTCCGTAGGTGAATTTATTAACGAGGATATAATCACCTATCAGCAGTGAAGGCTCCATTGATGCAGAGGGAATTTGAAACGGCTCAACAATAAAAGAGCGCAACACCAATACCACCGCAAGCACAGGGAAAAATGATTTCGCGTACTCCCCTACCACCATCTCCTGACCAAAATAAAGCGACAAATTTTCACGCTGTTCCTGGGTGTATTTAGCCAAATATTCCACCACCGATTTTGAGTCTGTATAGGCACGGCGTGCGCCAGCAAAGATTAATCGATCCAAACCACAGATCAAGCCACTAAACAGGGTCAAAATGACTAAAACAAACGCAAAATCACCATCCTTGAGCAGGACAACACTCGCACCCCAGCCAAACCACATGGCAAAAATCAGCTTAAACAGCCACTCATTCCATCTAGGCATAGTAACGTTTTGTAGTTGTTCCGCTGGGATTTTCTGATCGTTAGCTATCAGTTGATTCAGTTTTTTCTGCATCTGTGCCCGCGCAAAACGTTCCTGCACAAACCAGATTACCAAGGAGGCACCAGAAATAAAAATAAGCAGATTATCAACCATGTGAACTTCCGTATTTGTTTTTAAATGACTATTAACTATCTATTTTCAATACTGCAAGGAATGCGCTTTGTGGAATTTCTACACTACCCACTTGTTTCATCCGCTTTTTACCCGCTTTTTGTTTTTCCAATAGTTTACGTTTACGGCTAACATCGCCACCGTAGCATTTGGCAATAACATTTTTACGTAACGCTTTAATCGATTGTCTGGCAACAATTTGCCCACCAATAGCAGCCTGAATAGCAACATCAAACATTTGTCGATGAATGAGTTCTTTCATTTTTTCAGTTAATTGACGACCTCGCGATTGTGACTGGTCACGGTGGACAATCATCGATAACGCATCAACCCGGTCGCCGTTAATTAATACATCCAGCTTGACCAAATTAGCCGGTTCAAATCGGTCAAAACTATAATCCAGGGAGGCATAGCCACGGCTTACGGACTTCAGGCGATCAAAGAAATTCACCACCACCTCGCTCATTGGTATTTCATAGGTGAGTGATACCTGGTGCCCTAGAAACAACATATCCCTCTGCACACCGCGCCGCTCAGTACACAGCGTAATGACATTCCCTAAATACTCCTGTGGTAGCAAAATATGGGCAACAGCAATAGGCTCTCTAATTTCTTTAATAACGCCCATATCAGGCAGTGATGAGGGATTATCCACCATCACCACCTCCCCATTATTTTTCTCTACCTGATAAATAACCGTCGGTGCAGTGCTAATCAGATCCAGGTCATATTCCCGTTCCAGTCGCTCCTGGATAATTTCCATGTGCAACATGCCCAGAAAACCGATCCGGAAACCAAAACCTAACGCATCGGAGCTCTCTGGCTCATAAAAAAGTGACGCGTCATTGAGGGTTAACTTGGCTAAAGCACTGCGAAAATCTTCGTAATCATCAGAAGATACGGTAAACATCCCCGCATAAACCTGTGGTTTGATAGTTTTGAAACCCGGCAATTGCTCTACGTCAGGGGTAGAGGAATGGGTAATGGTGTCACCTACAGGCGCACCGTGAATATCCTTAATACCAGCAACAATAAACCCTACTTCTCCCGCCTTCAGGCTACCGGTTTCTTTGCGCTTGGGGGTAAATATACCGACACTATCAACTATGTGGGTTTTACCCTGCGACTTCATGATGATCTTCTCACCCTTTTTCACTTCGCCGTGCTTAACCCTAACCAGCGACACCACGCCCAAGTAATTATCGAACCAAGAGTCGATAATCAGTGCCTGTAAGTCGCCGTCGATATTACCTACCGGCGGAGGTATTAACTCAACCAGCTGCTCCAACAACTCATCCAAGCCCATACCTGATTTGGCGCTCACTTGGATAGCCGCAGATGCATCAAGGCCAATAATTTCTTCAATTTCTTTTTTGACTGCATCAGGGTCAGCTTGAGGTAAATCCATTTTGTTTAAAACGGGGAGAACTTCCAGGCCTTGCTCAATAGCCGTATAGCAATTCGCAACTGATTGCGCCTCCACTCCCTGAGCCGCATCCACAACCAGCAACGCACCTTCACAGGCCGCCAACGAGCGTGAAACCTCATAGGAAAAGTCGACATGCCCTGGCGTATCAATAAAGTTAAACTGGTAAGTTTTGCCATCGCGAGCATTATAACTGAGCGTTACACTCTGCGCTTTGATCGTGATACCTCGCTCCCGCTCAATATCCATGGAATCAAGCACTTGCACATCCATCTCGCGCGCAGACAAACCACCACAAATCTGAATAAAGCGATCCGCAAGGGTCGATTTACCATGGTCGATATGGGCAATAATAGAAAAATTACGAATTAAAGATAAATCACTCACAAATCAATACACCGGAAAAACACTAGGAATGGCCAAGCGCGCGATTTTACAGCAAAGCCCCAACGGGTGCCATGAAAGGCTAACGAAATAAAGCGTTAATTAGGGAGATAAGCAAACAAGAGGTTTGAGATCAGCTCGGAGTCACAAATTTAACCGGCCTTTCTGCCAGAAAAGCTGATCTAGCAGCAACCACCGGCTGAAAATCAATATTATTTTTATTGGCGTTGGCATGTAGACGCACACACCCAACACCGATAAGAAAGCCTACAACAGCACCCGCAAAGGCCATCAAATCCCCAGACCACCATTGCGTTACAAGCATCGAGCCAAGCAACATAGTCACCAGAGGGAGCAGATAAACTAGCAGCGCGCCCGTCACCAACACCTGTTCCGGCACGCTGATACCCACATCCTCACCCAAGGAGAACTCTTCAGCGCTATATTGGCCCAATAACACCCGTACATGGTTACGTCGCCCTGCACCCACCTTGTTCAGCATACTATGGCCACAACCCTTCTGTGCCGAGCAACTATTGCAAGTACTTTGACGAATTGTCTCGACCCACAAACAGTCAGTTTCGATGGCTACTATACGACCACTTTCTGTCATCATAATAATTGTTCTGCCTCATCAAGCCAAGCTCAAGAGCCTAAGCAATCGGCACTTAACCATCCGCCGACAGGGTTACCGAATGTGCAATCTGCTGTGCAGTTGGTAGAGGAATTTCACCTACCACTGTAACTCTATGCGCATGGCCCGATAGCATCACAGTTTTTGAAACTGCAGCCGTCGCGCCACGCTGAGCATTCCCCTCACCCACATCACGACCACTCACCGACTTATCTTCAGGCTCTAAAAATACAGAAAAAACGGATAAGCCATCGGTAAAGCTGAGCATATCATTCGCGGTATCACCCTCTCCCAACTCAACCTCAGCGTAGCCCGCAGGCAACCAGCCTACCGTCCACGCTGGGATTAACTCAGAGTCGGCATCTAGCCTCGTGGTTCCGCCAGGCCGGCTATCAGGCTGAATGTCTGCTTGAAAATACGCTAAAGAAACGGTCGGATTAAACGTGATATCAACAAACTGAAACCGCTCTAAGACCTTATCTCGATCACCAATTAACTCGGTTCGCAGTAGCAAACCAGTCTCTGTATCCAAGGATAATTTATACCCATAACGATGGGTGTCTTTAGGACTAACACTAAGGGTTAGCGTTTGGCGACCAGCAATTCGATCACCATTTTCAACTGAAAACTGGTAAAAACTGTCAATACCCGTGCGAACAAGCTCGCCAAGTTTAAGATTTTGCTGGAACTGAGAGAACTTAACTGGGCGATGACCAACATTGAAACAATTTAATTTATCACCTCGACGAATGATCTCTCGGCGATCACCATCCATATACTCCAGGCGCTCGTATTCTTTACCATCAATCACCGCATGGGCAACCCGAAAAGATTCAACTGAACCCTCTTGCTGTAAAGTAAAGCTGCCCTGGTAATCCATTGTATGGAAGCTGGTGGACATTCGCTCGAGTAGTACCGCAGGCTCAGAGCTGGCATCGATATCTGCCTCTGCACTGGTCAAGGAGCAGACAAAATATATTACCAATGCCAATAAACATCGCCACGTTCGACCACTTTGGCAGCCAAACGCAGGTATAAAAAAGTACGATTTAGTCATTATTCAACTTCAAAGCTGGCAACCCGAGCAAAAGGAATCATACCTTGGCCATTAGCCCGTACTGCACGCTCGGTATGGCGCAGCAGGTATTTATCCAATCGAGCTCGAGCTTCTTTGTTAGCCAAATCCTGGGACTCAGCCACTCTACCAGGCAATAACGGCGCAGAATAAATGACGGCACCACCGCCACCCGATGCCTGCAGACTGGCCCCCTGTACAGGATAAACTCTGCCAGACTGAGGCACAGGAGTGTTAACAGCAAGTTCATTGTTGGCGGTAACTTCAGCAGCAGCTACAACACTTTGACTTTGACCCTGTTCGAGCAGGCCTGTTGGCTGCACACTGAAAACCAAAGCAGCAGCAACTGACGCGGCCACAGCAAAACCAGCGGCGGGACGCCACCACTGCGGCGCAATTGACTTTTGCGTCGGTGGGCGCTCTTGCTTGATCGCTTCACTCACTTGGGCCGAAATATCCAAGTGCTTAAACGCCACACTATGATATTGATCCTGCATAACATCGCGGGCCAAATGGAAACGAGACCAAACCCGGTTAGTACTATCCATATCTTGCCGGGACAAGAGTCGGCGCAACTCTAATTCATCAGCTTCGCCATCCATTAAAGCAGATACTGACTCTCGCAATTGATCGCTCATAGTTACCTCACCTCTCATCAAGTTTAAGCCTCACTCAATGTGTTATTTCAAGTCGTTAAAGTCGAAAATTCAATCTTTAACCACGCTAACTTTTAACTAAACTCAAGTGTTCATCCGCCGCTGATACGCCGGAAATTTGCCCCTGAACTTTTTTATCAATCGCTTCCCGAGCTCTGAAAATCCTGGATCTTACCGTGCCAACGGGGCAGTCCATCACATCGGCGATGTCTTCATAGCTGAGACCTTCAAACTCACGTAATGTTACCGCGGACCGTAAATCTGCTGGTAATTCGCGAATAGCATCTTCTACTACCTGCTTAAGCTCTTCGCCATACAAAACGTTTTCAGGATTTTCAATATCTTTCAAAGAGGAGGCAGATCCATAGTATTCGGCATCTTCAACATCTACGTCTGTTGCCGGTGGTCTGCGACTACGGGCCACCAAATAGTTTTTAGCCGTATTAATGGCAATGCGGTATAGCCAAGTATAAAACGCACTATCACCCCGGAAATTCGGCAGCGCCCGATAGGCTTTTATAAAAGCCTCCTGTGCCACATCTTTGATTTCATCGTGATCGCGAATATAACGCGATATCAAACCGAAGATTTTATGCTGGTATTTTAAAACCAATAAATCGAAGGCTCGATTGTCCCCTTTCTGCACCCGTTCAACGAGCTGCTGATCTGATTGTTTGGCGCTAGTCATTCCACGCCCCATGTTAATGAGGCGATTATCGACCTGTTTAGGTTCGTCATATTGTCTGCTAGGTAATCCCATATCTGGTAGACCATAGCCCCCGTCAGAAGTTCGTGTACTGTTGTTTTTTCTATCATGAGCTTTAGTAAGTGGGAAATTGAGAACCCCGAGAAATTCAGAAGTTCACCTATCTATCAGAATTTTATCAGTAAAATTGTCGCAATGTACTGACTCAGGTTTATACTACGCGCATTTTACAGTTATCACTCCATATTAATAGCTCGCTCCCATAGCATAATGGTTTTTGACGAAAATATAATGAATAAACACCTTCAACACGATGTACTGGTTATTGGTAGCGGTGCTGCAGGGCTTTCTCTTGCTCTTCAGCTCCCCTCAGATCTACAAGTGGCCGTCATTTGCAAAGGAGAGCTCAACCAAGGCTCGACCTTTTACGCCCAAGGCGGCATTGCTGCTGTGCTGGACACCAAAGACAGCGTCGAGTCTCATGTTAACGACACTCTTATTGCCGGCGCCGACCTCTGCCATACCGATGCGGTAACCTTTACCGTAGAAAACAGCCCCAAAGCTATCGGCTGGCTAGTAGACCAAGGGGTTGAATTCAGCCGTAATCCCGATCATCAACAATCCTTCCACCTCACCAAGGAAGGGGGCCACAGCCAGCGCCGAATCATCCACGCCGCCGACGCCACAGGCCGCGCAGTCTCAGAAACCCTGACCCAGCAGGCTATAAAGACCGATAACATACACCTGTTTAATCACCGTGTAGCCATCGATCTCGTCATCAGAAACGGCCTCTGCCAAGGCGCTTACGTGCTAAATGAAGAGAGCGATCATGTAGATTTATTCCAGGCTAAATTTGTTGTCATTGCTACCGGTGGCGCAAGCAAGGCCTACCTTTACACTAGCAATCCTGATGGTGCCAGCGGTGACGGTATCGCCATGGCTTGGCGCGCCGGATGCCGGGTAGCCAACATGGAGTTCAATCAATTTCACCCCACCTGCCTCTATCATCCACAGGCCAAATCATTCTTGATTACTGAGGCCATTCGCGGCGAAGGCGGTAAATTATTACTACCCGATGGCGAGAGATTTATGCATCGCTACGACGAGCGCGGCGAGTTAGCACCACGAGATATTGTCGCTCGCGCCATCGATCACGAAATGAAACGTCTGGGTAGCGACTGCGTTTATTTAGATATCAGCCATAAATCACCCGAGTTTTTGCTCCATCACTTCCCCACCGTTAAGGCCCGCTGTCTAGAACTGGGAATCGATATCACTCGCGACCCTATCCCCGTAGTCCCTGCTGCACACTATACCTGCGGTGGTGTTATGGTTGATTACCACGGCAGAACTGACATTTCCAACCTGTACGCCATTGGAGAGACATCTTTTACTGGGCTTCACGGCGCCAACCGCATGGCTAGCAACTCCTTATTGGAGTGTATGGTGTACGGCCACTCCGCGGCCAAAGACATTATCGCACGCATTAATGACGCCCCCACTCCGGGCGCCCTGCCACACTGGGATGAATCACAGGTAACCGACTCGGACGAAGACGTTGTTATCTCGCACAACTGGGATGAACTGCGCCGCTTTATGTGGGACTACGTAGGCATTGTGCGCACCGACAAACGACTAGCGCGGGCACTGCGCCGAGTCAATTTATTACAACAGGAAATCACTGAGTATTACCGTAACTATAAGGTATCGAAGGATTTGATTGAGCTGCGCAATTTAACCATGGTTGCCGAGCTTATCATTCGCTGTGCCATGGCCCGTAAAGAAAGTCGAGGGTTGCACTTCACACTCGATTACCCAGAATCACTCACAGCAGCTAAAGACACCATTCTCGATCCAAAAACCACTACCTAAATACGCCTGAGCGCTTCAAATACCTGCATATGCCGTAACATCACCCGCAAACGACGCAGTTGCGTCTGCTCGGCGCTATCGGCCAATAACACCAAAACATAACTCTCAGCTGAATACTGAGATTTAAAATTCATCACCACCAAGCAGCGCCACACTGTTGCGGCACGCAAGCTTACCGCAACAGGCTTCTCGCTAGTATACAAACACCAAACTTGCTCTCGAAAGCTAAAGCCATGGACAAACTGAGGATGCTGGCTATTCACATAGCACCAACAGCTATATCTCCATAAAAGAAAAACAACAATAACTAACCATGGAAAAATCAGCACTCGCAGAGAATCAGCCAGATCCAGCAGCAACAACCAATAGCACAATACCAAGAGCACCAAGACGTGCACCACTGACAAATAGTAGCGCAGCCAACGCGAGGGAGTTACTTGCAGGTCAAACGAAGGGAGATCCATCAGGCCATCCTTAGCCACACTGTCAACAAACGCTCAGGTTAATGACCGCGAGAAAACTCAATGATTTGCTTAATGATAGCGGCCAAATCGTCATCATCCGGTAATTGCCGCCCCATACACCACATGAATAGATCAGTATCCTCACCTTCAAGCAAGCGAATATAGCGCTGCTGATCTTGTTCGGACAAGGCCAAAAAACGCTTTTCGACAAAGGGTACCAACATCAAATCAAGCTCCAGCATGCCACGCCGACTCGCCCAACATATCCGCTTATAATCACGATCAGAAATCATAACTGCTATTAATCCAGACTTAAATTTAGTAAGCGCTAAGTATAACGGCATTGAGGCTCTAACGATACGCGTTAAAACTGCCTGTAAACTCATAGAGAACTACTGACAGTCTTGGCACAAACACCTAAGATAGAACCAATTTTCCTATAACATCAGCCAAGTAGATAAAATTCAATGAGCAGTACTCGTACCATCACATCATTATTAGCCTCTATCGATCTCAGCATTGATGAACAACAGCACAGTATTCATCGCGGCGCCTATCAACAACCAAACTGTAGCGAAAACTTTATCGCCATATTGCCTTACTATGGTTTTCTTGCCATTGAAGGTCCCGATACGGCGAAATTTTTACAGGGCCAAGCCACCTGCGACACCAGCAAAGTTACTGAAAAACAGAGCTGCAATGGCGCGCTCTGTTCAGTAAAGGGTCGCATGTACAGCAGTTTTCATTTAGCACGCCACGACAATGCCCACTATTTATTAAAAATGCGCCAACCTCTAGTAGAAACTACACTTGCCACCTTAAACAAATACATTGTTTTTTCTAAAGCCAAGCAATACAACGCCAGCGACGACTACATTGCTATCGGTTTATATGGCCCATCGGCCAGGGCAGCTATTCACGCTAGTTTTGGCAGCTGCCCTGATACACACCATGGCAGTATTGTTAACGATGGCAATATCGCCATCCAAATGGATACCGCGGGCTTGATGTATGAGTGCTGGGTTGCCAGCGGCAATATCGACCGGCTCTGGCCTACGCTCCAGCATGGCCTTGAACTGCGCGGTTCACGAAGCTGGGAGCTATTAACTATCCAACAAGGCCTGGGTGAGATTTGCGAAGCAACTAAAGATATGTTTCTCCCACAAATGCTGAACTATCAAGCCACCAACGCCATCAGCTTTACCAAAGGTTGCTATACCGGACAAGAAGTCGTCGCCCGCATGACTTACAAAGGCAAGCTTAAACGCCCTATGTACCGCATCCGAATTGCCACAGATATGGCCAGTAGCGCGTTGCAAGCCGGCAGCGACCTGTTCAGCACATCGGGTGAACAAAGTATCGGTAATATTGTTAACATCGTGAATGTCGATAATAACAACTGCGAGGCACTCGCGGTCATTAGCAGCAAGGAAGTAGAGCAAAATACCGTAATCGCAGGCAAACAAAAATCAACTATAACCTTACTCCCTCTACCGTATGCTATAACTTAATAACTAACAATAAACCACACCATTAATAGCTCACTATATAAGCAATTGACTAGGACGACACATGAACGAATCCATTCTCCGCATAAAAAACGAAATCCTTGAGGCCATCGATAACGATCGCCTAGTTTTGCCCACGCTACCAGAAGCCGCTTTGAAGGTAAGGGAAGCTGCGACTGATGAGAATGTTGATGTCAATAAGCTAGCCGCGGTCATCACCACCGACGCCGCACTAACCGCGAGGATTATCAAAGTCGCTAACAGCCCCTTATTGAGGGCACCACGTGCTATTGAAGATATAAAAATGGCCGTAAGCCGCCTGGGAATTGATTACACCGCCAACCTTGCAACAGGTCTGGCGATGCAGCAAATGTTTCAAGCCACCTCCGATGTGATCGACGCCAAAATGCGTGAGGTATGGAGCCGCAGCACCGAGGTCGCAGGCATCAGCCATGTACTAGCTCGGCACTACACCAAACTCAAGCCCGATCAGGCAACCTTGGCCGGACTGGTGCACAAAATAGGTGTACTGCCCATCTTGACTTACGCAGAAGATAACCGCTCTCTAATCAAGGATATTGCCCTGCTGGACGAGCTAATAGAGGCTGCCCACCCGGAAATAGGCCGTAAAATTCTTGAGGCTTGGGAGTTTCCTGAGATTTTACGCTTAGTGCCTGAAGAACATACACACTATGATCGCAGTGTGACTGCGGTTGATTATGCCGACGTAGTAATGGTCGCCAACCTACAAAGCTATATTGGCACCAATCACCCCAGTACGCAGATGGACTGGAGCGCTATCAGTGCCTTTGAACGGTTAGGCCTATCTCATGAAGTTAACGCGCATGAAGCAGAAGACTTATCGGCCGATATGGAAGCAGCAATGGCGTTCTTAGAGTAAGCCGCACCAAAGTCGAAAATCCGTAGTCAAACTTGGTGGACGAGAAAGCCAAACCTCGTCCAACTCCCCATTACCCCCCCTCTGCTACACCCCTATTAACCTAGGTTACAAGCCAATTACCAGCTAATTCCTGGCTGCCCATTTTCTTCAAGATAAGTATTCGCTTTAGTAAAATGGCCGCAGCCCAGAAACCCTCTATGGGCAGAAAGTGGCGATGGGTGCGAGGCTCGCAAAATGAGATGCTTACTATCATCAATCAATCGCCCTTTGTTTTGCGCATAACTTCCCCACAATAAGAACACTAAGCCACGGCGGTGTTCATTCAAGCGCTGGATCACCGCATCAGTAAACTGCTCCCAGCCCTGCCCCTGATGCGAGCCCGCCTTACCCTGCTCAACCGTTAAGGTTGCATTCAATAGTAAGACCCCTTGCTGCGCCCAGCGCTGTAAACAGCCATTCTCGGGGATTGGCTGATCATACTCGGCATGAAGTTGTTTAAATATATTACGCAAGGAAGGTGGTATACGCGTTCCAGGTTGCACGGAAAAACACAAACCATGGGCTTGACCTAGCCCGTGATAGGGGTCTTGACCTAAAATAACCACTTTAACCTGGTCAAACTCAACGGCATTAAAAGCGTTAAACCAATGCTCCTGTGGTGGGAAAATCGTTTTTCCTAAACGCTCCTGATCCATCAAAAAATCATCCAACGCATGAAAATAAGGCTGCTGGAACTCAGCATCCAACTCAGCTTTCCACGATTCAGGCAGTTTTTCTACAGCTTTTTCCAGTGCAGTATTTGTCATTTTACTTTGATCTTAATCATTAACTTTTAATCGTGCTTATAGGACGATAAACTTATCGACAAATAATCATCAATACTAGCGGAAATTTCACATGTCAGCTCAAACACCTTATCAAATCCTCGGCGCAGAAGGCATACGCCAGTTAGCCGACACCTTTTATGATGTTATGGACGAATTACCACAGGCTGAAACCATTCGCGCCATGCATTCAGCCAATATGGATTCAATCAAAGACAAGCTATACGAATACCTAACAGGTTGGCTAGGTGGCCCGCCTTTATATTCATCCAAATACGGTACGGTATGTCTGACTGACCCACACAAACCCTACCCTATAGGTCCTGACGAAAGAGACCAATGGGTACTGTGCATGGATGAAGCACTGAACCGAATTGATGCCAGTGATGAGTTAAAAAATATGTTAAAGGATCCGATCTACCGCATTGCTGACACTGTCCGCAACCGCGATACCTCAGAACCTATTAACTGTCCTGCCAACCAAATTCAGATTACCAATTTATAGCGCACCTATTGATCAACTGGCGGAGCCATAACCAGGTTGCCGCCAGATCTAGGTGTGTATAAAGCTGAATTTAGCCGTATCACGCTTTAAACATTAGCAATTAACGCCTCCGAGCGACGCTGTTTCCTGTCATATTTTTTAACCGGTGTATTAACCACTTCGGTGAGTGGTGCGGCTGTGGCTGCCGCATCAATGCGCTCTTGAGCAACCTCGCCATAGGCAGTCGAACGCTGCTTGGCTACGCGACCAAGCCGGGTAACGATCTGCTGCATTTTTGCAGCAGAATATTCCTGCCCATGCTCAGCACCAGCGGACCGAGTAATAGTTTCGTTCATCAATGTCCCCCCCAAGTCATTAGCCCCTGCATTTAAACAAGCAGCCACACCTTGCTCACCCATTTTTACCCACGAGGATTGAATATTATTAATCAAGGGTGACAGCACCAAACGCGATACTGCATGCATCAATAGCGCCTCCCTAAATGTTGGGCCACTACGAGCAAAGCCTTTCAGATACAACGGAGCCTCCATGTGCACAAAAGGTAGTGGCACAAATTCGGTAAACCCTGCTGATTTTTCCTGTAACTGACGGATCAACAATAGATGTCTTGCCCAGTGTTCCAGCCTTTCAATATGGCCATACATAATGGTGGCCGTAGTTTTAAACCCTTGCTCATGGGCAGCTTCCATTACCGATAACCACTGCTCGGTATTGATTTTATCCGGACATAAGACTGCTCGAACTTCGTCGTCTAAAACCTCAGCAGCGGTACCCGGCAATGTGTCCAGCCCTGCGTGTTTGAGCCGGGCCAAATAATCACTCAAGGATAAGTTTAAGGTTGCAGCACCCTGCCAAACCTCTAATGGCGAAAAGGCATGTATATGCATCCCGGGAGTCACTGCTTTTACCGTTTTTAAAATTTCTACATAGGTATCACCAGTATACTCGGGATGAATTCCGCCCTGCATACAGACTTCGGTTGCCCCCCTATCCCAAGCTTCTTGGCAACGTCGGGTGATTTCGTCATGACCTAAATCGTAAGGGCGACCACGCAGGTTCTCACTCAGCTTACCTTTGGAAAAAGCACAAAATTGACACTTGAAATAACAAATATTGGTGTAGTTGATATTGCGATTAACCACATAGGTAACAGTATCGCCGTTGAGTTGCTGTCTAAATTGATCAGCCTGTTGGCAGACAAAACTTAGATCTGCGCCACGCACTTGAAACAAACGCACCAAATCCGATTCAACCAGCGTTGCTCCCGCTCTGGCACTAGCGACAATCGCTTTGACATCCGCTGACACTTGCGCCAAATCCACCGGTACGAGTTGTTGTAAAATCTCTGCTGGCGGCTCAATCGCCTCTCCAGGCGACCATTCATCGACACGCGGGAAACCCTCTGCATCAATCATCCTTATTACAGCCGTTTGTAATTTTTCATCCAGCCACTGCTTGCCATCAATGGCATAATCAGGGTAAATCGTCAGACGCTCATGCAGATACTTCCCGGCGGAGGCTGTTTCCTGTCGCAGCTTATCCACATGCGGCCACGGAGCTTCTGGATTTACATAATCAGGCGTGATTGGAGAAACACCACCCCAATCGTTCAAACCAGAGTTAATTAACTGCGGCAACACCCCCGGACTTAAATTAGGCGGTGCTTGTATGCTCATCCCCGAGCCAAAAATAATTCGAGTGATCGCGACCGTCCACAGTAATTCACTCAAATCAGGCTCTGGTGCCTGCGACATTTTAGTGTTTTCTTTGGCACGAAAATTTTGCACGATAATTTCTTGTAAATGACCGTACTTGAGATGCAACTCACGTAAGGCTAATAAAGACTCAATACGTTCATGCCGTGTTTCTCCGATACCAATCAAAATACCCGAGGTAAAAGGAACTTTAGCACGCCCCGCACGTGCGATTGTTTGCAGGCGCAGCGCAGGTACTTTATCTGGAGAGCCGTAATGTGGCTGGCCTTTTTCGGTTAAGCGCTCAGCAGCTGACTCCAGCATAATGCCCATTGATGCCGAAACCTGCCTTAGCTTGGCGATTTCTTCTTCCGTCATACAGCCAGCATTAATATGCGGCAAAATGCCGGTTTCATCAAAGATAACTTTTGCTATATGAGCGACATAATCTAATGTGGACTCAAACCCCATAGCCTGTAACGCATCGCGAGCAGCGCGATAGCGCAGCTCCGGCTTTTCACCCAGTGTCAGCAACGCCTCTTTACAGCCCAGTTCAACACCGGCACGAACCGAGGCGAGAACTTCTTCAACAGACATATAAGGAGACTGCAGCTGTTTGGGGGTTTGCGCAAATGTGCAATAGTGGCAAACATCGCGGCACAATTGCGTCAACGGGATAAAAACTTTACGCGAATACGTCACCAAGTTGCGAAAACCTCGATCACGCAGCTGGCTAGCCACCTGCATTAATTGTGCGGTGACCTCATCATTATTGTATTGCTCATCCGCTAACAGCAACGCTTGCTCTGCGGTAGGCAATTGTTCCTCTAGCGCCAGGGCTAACAAATGCGATAAGCCCTGCTGGCTAATTGAAGCTTGGGGAATATTGGTATTCAAGTGACTCACGTTATTACTCGACTTTTGTATTACGTTGATGCTCAACCTGCAGCATAGATCTTAAGCGCTCAGCTATCCCGCTTTCCCCCAGATACTTCAGTGTATGCTTACCTTGACCCTGTGACGGCAGTTCTAATTGTAGAAGCAGCTGTAAATCATCGGGACTATCAATATCGTGAGCAGCACCTGCCAATGACAAACTATTCACCGTTATAAACTTGGCTTTCGCGCAAGCTCGATGCTTATCAAAACTTGCCTCGCCGTATTGAAAAGAAATCGCATTAGGTGGGCTTGCTAATACACAATTACTACCATCACCCACCGTGTCGGGAGCAATACTGATCGCAGGAAAAATTGAAGCCCGATGCGTATCAACCAGTTGCTGAATATCGCTAGCGCTCAGCAAAGGTAAATCGCCATGTACAACCAGCATAGCATCGACACCTTGAGCGACCAATTGACTAGCCGCAGCATCAACAACAGCAGACAAGCCCTTCACTGCTAAAGAGGATTCAGACCAACATAGCACACCGTAATGTTCGGCCAATAAAGCTGCACTGGGATCATCAGAAACAATCAATACCTGCTTGATAGCGGGGTGACTGACAAGAACACCTAACACATCTTCTACCATTGTATGAAAAAGATGGCGACGCTCGTGAGCCGCCAGTACACCTGATAAACGCTGTTTGGCATTGACAAAATCTTTTAACGGTAACACCGCCCAAACCATCCAATTACCTCCCTTATGGCCAGCCGCCTATATTATGGCCAGACACCTTTACTTATAGAGAACCAGACAATGTACCGGCGAAGGCCAATACATCACGCGCAAGGTTCAATCTGTCTTCCAAGGTTTTCATAACAGTGGGCACACAGCAAACTTTTATGTCAAGTTGCGCAATAGCTGGCGCCAAATGTTGATCCGATTTATCAATGATAAAACCATCCAGTAAATCACCGTAGTGTGCGGCTACCGCTAACGCGGTGACGGGCATATTCAACTCCGCCATCATTTTTGCCGCAGGCCCTTTAATCGCCATACCTGCAACAATGGGGGATACTGCAACAACCGGCGCAGCACTATTACGCATGGCCTCGCCAACGCCATCAAGTTTTAATATAGGATCAACGCTAACAAAGGGGTTTGACGGACAAATAATAATGGCAGCCAGTCGCTCACTCGCTAATATAGCCATCAACTCAGGATGCGGTACAGCTTGATCTAGACCTTCAAAATACAAACCGCTGATTGCAGGCGCGCATTGATCCCTAACAAAATACTCTTGAAAGGCCAACTCTCCGCTTATGGTTTTTATTTTAGTCCGTACTGCCTGGTCGCTCATGGGTAGCAACTTATGCTTTACCCCTAAACGCTCACACAAATACTGCGTAACTGCAGCAAGGCCTTGCCCCTGAGATAGACGCAAACTACGCTCCAAATGCGTAGCCAAATCACGATCCCCCAAGCGGAACCAAGTATCACCACCAAGCTCGGCCAAAGCATCCATCGTGTTCCAACTTTCGTTAGCCAAGCCCCAACCTTGCTGTTGATCATTCAGCCCTGCCAAGGTATACATCACCGTATCCAAGTCGGGACAAATAGATAAACCCAAGTGATTAAAATCATCAGCAGTATTAGCAATGATAGTTAAATCATCGGCTGCTACCATCTTTGATAAACCCAGTACTAACTTAGCACCGCCCACGCCTCCCGAGAGAGCCAAAATAAGGTTGCGCTCAGAGTTTGATGCCGCGCCATTTTTATCTGCCATTGCAGTCACCGAAACAGATCTTTTGCTTTATCGCGAATTAAAGTTTGCGAGCCGACCTCAGCCAAGCGCAGCTGCGCGCCACGTATCAAGACAGCAGGGGCAGCCTCGGCCGCCTGCCCCATCACAAAAGATGCCGCCGCAGCCAATTCATCGGCCACAGCCACTTCGGTGATTTCAAGCGGGCGATCAAACAAATCCCTAGCACCCACTAAATTTTCCAAAGGTTCGAAGCCTGCACTACCAATCGCCATACCGACGGTGCCATTTCGCCATGCACGGCCAGCACTGTCGTTAATAATAATCGATACCACTGCCCCGGTTTTTTGCTGCAACTGGCGGCGCAATATAGCCGCACTCGCATCGGGATCTAATGGCAATAACAGCACACGCGGGTTGCTTTCGTCAGACTGGATATTGGATTTATCAATACCGGCGTTAGCGTGTACATAACCGAGACGATGCTCGACAACGATAACACCCGGTCGCTGGCGCACCACCTCTGTAGACTCTGACAAGATCAACTGCACCAAACGTGGATCTTTATCAACCTGCTCCGCTAACGTAAGCGCTTGCGCGCTAGGTTCAACCTGATTCAAATAGCCATAGCGATTTTCAGATTTAGAGACGATTTTTTGCGCCAATACCAATACATCGCCATCAGCCAGTACTAATCCTGCTGTTTCTAACGACGATAAAATCAATAAACCAAGGTCATCACCCGGCTCAACCAAAGGAAACTCAGGCAGCGCCGTTAGGGTTAATTTAGTCATGAGTAGTTGGGCTTTCCTCAAGACCGGTAATACGAATCCCCGCATGACAACCGTACTGCTTATTAATAAAGATCAGCACTGAAGTTAATGCTTCCGTGGCCGCAGCGTTGGCGATACTACCGCCATGAAAACCACGCATACCCGCTGCTTCAACCAGTGTTATCACCTGTTCACGAGCCGCTTTTTTGTCACCACAGACAATCACGTCGCAGCTTAAACCATGGCCTTCCTGCAAATGATGCGCGGCAACATTTTGAAAGGCTGAAACAACATTCACGTCTTCGCCTAATATATTCTGGGCAATTTGCCCTGCGCAGCCCTGTTCGGGCAACTGTACCCGCGCAACTTTAGGGGGAACTAAAGGCACGGTTACATCAATTAATATTTTTCCCGTCAGCGCAACTTTTACCCTTGCCAAGGTATCTGCTTGATGGGCAAAGGGAACTGTCATTGCGCATATATCTGCTGCTTCAGCGGCAGCTAAATTCTCCATTGCGATGACATTGACAGAATCAATACCACGCTCGGCCATCACTGCTTTTAAATCAGTTACAGCCGCCTGCGCTTTATCCATAGTGCGCGAGCCGATAATGACATGATAACCCGCCTGCGCCCAACGTCGCGCCAAACCAGTACCTAAATCGCCAGTACCCCCCAAAATTGCAATAACCGGTAATGCCTCGCTCATCATTCTTCCTTCGTATTATCCACTACTATTGTTTACAGCTAATTTAACTCATACCTGAAATGGCTTTAATTTCAAGAAAATCATTAAAACCGTGCTCACCCCATTCACGACCATTGCCAGACCGCTTAAACCCACCGAAGGGTGTATGCATATCGCCCGAACAACCATTGATATTAATATTACCAGCGCGAATTTTAGTGGCGACTTCGCGCACCTCATCCATATTATTGCCTTGAATATATCCAGCCAAACCATAAGGTGTATCATTGGCAATATCGATGGCTTCAGCTACCGTTTCATAGGCAATTATAACTAAAACTGGCCCAAAAATTTCTTCTTGGGCAATGGTCATTTTATTATCAACATTGGCAAAGATGGTTGGCTTAACAAAGTAGCCTTTATCAAGCCCCTCAGGCAAACCTGTACCGCCACAAACCAAAGTCGCACCTTCATCAATACCAGCTTGAATCAGGCTTTGAATTTTATTAAATTGTGCTGCACTGACGACCGGCCCCATGGTTGTTGTATCAAGCTTAGGGTCACCAACGACAACAGTAGCAGCCGCTTTAGCCGCAATCGCAGCACACTGCTGCATTTTTTTAGCCGGAACCAGCAACCTTGATGGTGCATTGCAAGATTGTCCCGTATTGCTGAACATCTGCATAACACTGCGACTAATTGCAGCGTCCAGATCTACGTCTTCTAATATAATATTAGGCGATTTTCCACCCAACTCTTGGGCAACACGCTTCACTGTAGGTGCTGCGTTTTGCGCAACAGCCGCACCAGCCCGTGTAGAGCCGGTGAACGACACCATGTCCACGCCAGGGTGGCAAGATAAAGCCGTGCCTACACCAGCTCCATCGCCATTAATCATATTATAAACACCAGCCGGAACCCCAGCCTCATCCATCACTTTAGTAAAGACGTATGCTGACAACGGAGCAACTTCAGAGGGTTTTAAAACCACTGTACAACCAACCGCCAGCGCGGGCGCAACTTTACAAGCAATTTGGTTGAGCGGCCAATTCCACGGCGTGATTAAACCGCAAACACCAATAGGCTCTTTAAAAATAAGACTATTACCCGCAGTTTCTTCAAACTTATAAGATTTAAGTATCTCTAAGGCCGTTGCGAAGTGCCCTAAGCCAATAGCAGCTTGGGCTTCAAGGGCAAACTTACTCGGAGCCCCCATTTCTTCAGTAATTGCCGCCGCGATCTCGTCATAATGATTTTCGTACGCCGCACAAATGGCTTCTAATAAGGCAATACGCTGCTCGCGGCTGGTGGTAGCATAAGTTTTAAATGCAGCTCTCGCCGCTACTACGGCCTTATCAACATCCTCAGTAGAACCCAATGATATCGTACCGCAAACCTCTTCGGTGGCGGGATTAATCACATCTAAAGATCGCACAGTGACGGGGTTCACCCATTCACCATTGATATAAAACTGGTCATAATTTCGCATTCTAATGACCTCTCTGTGCTTTATTAATTTAAGGGGCCAGGTACCGCTACGACCTAAACAGGTTGCACGACTACTTATCGCCCACGCCGGTGATGGTCACTAGCCACCAAGTAAACTTTCGATATACATAAAGGGATGTGTTTTAATCTGCAGAAGCCCAGTTAAGCGCCCTATGCTAACCCCGCTGCTCGGCTCGAACATTATACTTAAACATTAAATTTTAACTTACTATAAACACAAATTAATCACCTGCAAACCACCGCTAGACTCTATACTAAAGTCTAACTGCATACTTAACCCAATACCGCTCAAAAACGGTTTTCGTACAGGCCTTGCGCGAGTTTAACAACCTCCCGCTCTACTTACCACCATGCAACAGAAGCGGAACGTAAAAAGCTCACCCGCAGAATAATCAGACCCGTTATTCGATGTAATCGAACAAGGATATTCATTGCCAAAGCACATCATTAATGCTAAACAGCAAACCCAGCCAGCACATACTGATAGCTGGCACACTAACTCCCACCATCCAGTCAAAGCAGAGTTAACACAGCATGGCGCAAGCAAAAAAGGCAACCAGCACGGCCGAACTTCCCAGCTCGTTCTTAAGCCTGCTGGCCGCATTAATTCGCAACCCCAGCGTAGTCGGTGCCGAACATTCATTTTTTCGCGTATTACAGCGCGAACTTGAAGAACGTGGCGCCAGCGTCACCTGGTATGAGGGTGTTTTAGTCGCACAGGGTAATCGCCCCGAAAGCGTGATGTTTTCAGCTCATATTGACCGTCACGGTTTAATTTGTACTGGGCCCAACGAATTTCAATATGCCGCCTTTGTTTCCGGAGCACGCTCAGACTTATTGGGGAATTCCGTCGATGAACACCTGATGAAAAAAATTGTCCATCGATTCGAATCTGAGTCTGTATATGCCTACGAACCCTGGTCGGGAGCCTATCGAGGGCGAGGCATTATTGACCGCTCCTATATTTGCGAGTTTAGAAATAACCTGATTTTCGAATTAAAAGGCATGGAACACTTAGTGGCGGGAACTCCGGTTGCCTTTTCTGATAAACTTAAAATCACCGAAAACGCACTGGTAGGCCAGCTTGATAACGTACTAACCGCTGCAGCCCTAGTGTATTTATTTGAGCTAGGCTTTCAAGGCACCGCTTTTTTTACCGCCCAGGAAGAAGCAGGTAAAAGTTGGCGCTATTTACTCGAATGGTTTAGACGCTTTGGCGGATCGACCAATCAACTTATCGTTGTTGATACCAGCCCTTACCCAGACCACAAGGCAGCTGAGCAACAAAATGTGGTACTAAGAAACAAGGATGCCAATGCCATCTTCAACACCGAACTCACTCGGCGCTTAGTGACTGTCTGCGATGAACTCTCACTCAGCTATGAGTTTAAAGATGAATATGTAGAAACGCTGAATGTGCAACTGCGCGCCCATGGCGAATCTCCACGTTCACTGGGCTCAACTGAAATGGGACGCATCATTGCCGCATCTAATGGGTTGGTTGACGGGACAACATTACAAATCCCAACATCGGGCTATCACACCATGTCCGAGTCAGCCCCCTTAACAGCGGTTGCGGCATTCATTAAATTATTGACTCGGCTAACAGAGATAGAACCCTCGGCTATAGAGGGCCATCAGCTGGATGAAGATAAAAAGTAACGATAAAGGCACTAATTAGTTCACCGAAATACCTACAACTAATTTAATATTAAACGAGAAAACTCATGATTTGGGATATCTAATAAAAGCCATGGTAAAAAATGTCATCTTAGAACTGACACGAATCGTGCAACAGGTTGCATTGGTTGAATCGGCCGCCGCCCAAGTAAGACTGATTGTGGACTCCATCAGTCAAGTTATTGGTGTCGATGTGTGCACGCTATACCGCACCGAAGAAAACAAAGACATGACGCTACTTGCCAGTCACGGCCTGGCGGTACACGATCAAATTAAAATACCCGCAGGCAAGGGGCTAGTTAGCTTAGTTGTTCAAAGACGACATCCCATCAATATAGTCAACCCCGCCCAACATCCCAATTATTACTATATAGAAAGCACCCAAGAAGAAGCTTTTTGCACTTTTTGCGGCGTGCCATTGGTACGATTTGGTGAGGTTATCGGTGTACTAGTTGTACAAAGCACCCAAGCCAACCTGCTCAGCGCTGAGAACGAAGGGTTCCTCGTCACCCTAGCATCTCAACTTGCACTTATCGTTGCCAACATAACAACTATCGACACAAGAAAAACTGCCATCAATCAGCGCATAATTGGTATAAAAGGCGCACCTGGTATCGGTATAGGCATTGCACAATTACGCGGCAACGGTGGGCTGAACAATGTTAGTGACGCTCCTTGTATCGACAAGAAAGCAGAGATTCAACAGTGGCATGACATACTACTCGCAACCAGAAATGAAATAAAAAACGAACAAGCCAGCCTCGGTGAAGATATTTCAGGTAGCGTTTCAGGTATTTTTGATGCCTATAATATGCTGTTATCCGATCACGCCCTGATACAAAAAGTAGAATCAGAAATTTTATCCGGCCACTGGTTACCCAGCGCCTTGCGCACTAGCGTTAATTATTTTTCAGATTTATTTTTGTCGATGGAAGATCCATACCTCAAAGCACGCCACGAAGATATCAAGCACCTCGGCAACAAACTATTCAATGTTTGGCGCGGCACCAACCTGAAGAACAAGCCCCAGATTAAAATAGATGGGCAAGTCATTCTGGTAGGCTCGCAAATCAGCATCTCTGATATTGCCGCTATTCCACTAGAGCAGCTATCCGGGATTATTTGCTTCGAAGGTTCCAGCTTATCCCATACCGCCGTTTTAGCAAACGCTATGGGCATACCTGCAGTAATGGGCGCCGAAGACGCAAAATATATTCAAAACGAAGAGCTATTAATCGTTGACGGCAATGAAGGCCAAATCATTAACCATCCAGGGAAGAATGTCCTCAAAGAATTTAAACAACTGATCACCAAACGCCAACGATTAGATGACCAATTAGCCGAGCTCTATGCCCAACCAGCAACTAGCACTGATGGCGAATCTGTCCGCCTACTGACTAATACTGGTCTGCTTGCCGATATTTCACCAGGATTAAAAAACGGTGCCGAAGGTATTGGCTTATATCGTACCGAAATTCCTTTTATGGTGCGCAATAGCTTTCCAACCGAAGATGATCAGGTATTTGTATACCAAAAGATTTTTTCTGCCTACCAAGGCAAACCCGTTTATATGAGAACCCTGGATATAGGTGGTGACAAACAACTACCTTATTTCCCCATTAGTAATGAAGAAAACCCAGCGCTGGGCTGGCGTGGCATTCGCTTTACCCTGGATAATATTCAGCTATTAATGACACAGGTCAGAGCGATGATTCGCGCTGCCGAAACCAGTGGTGACTTGCATATTTTGCTACCCATGATTAGCTCTTCCAACGAACTTGATGCGTTTATACTGCTGTTAGACGACGCTTGCGAACAACTTGAAAGTGAAGGCATAAACTTTAAACGACCTAAAATAGGCGTAATGATTGAAGTGCCCGCCGCTATATCTCTACTGCCATTCTGGGCCAAAAAAATTGATTTCATTTCTATTGGCTCAAATGACCTAAGCCAATATTTACTCGCCCTTGATCGCAACAATACTCGCGTAGCCGCACGTTACGACCAAATCCATCCTGCGGTACTACACGAAATTTATCGAGTAGTAAAATTAGCCAAAAAATTTAAACTGCCACTCAGCCTATGCGGCGAAATGGCATCAGACCCAGTCGCGGTTTTCCTGTTACTTGGTATGGGGATACGCACTCTCAGCATGAGCGCAACAAAATTACCACGGATAAAATGGCTTATCCGCAGCATAGATATCAGCCATGCCCAACAGGTATTAGCACAAGCCTTAACCTTTGAGCACGCGGGACAAATACGCAGCCTAGTGCAGAAAGAAATCATTAGCGCCGGCCTATCTGAATTGATCAACTAGCTCAATCCACCCTTTTTAGCATGGGCCACAATAATGAATTGGCTTCACGACCTGTATAACGTTTTTTGTAATATTGTTTCGATAGAGCCTTATAGCTGGCATTCGGTAGGTACAGCGCTGTTCTGCAGTTCTATAATTGGGCTCGAACGCCAACTACGCGGCAAACCTGTTGGCATTCGCACATCAGCATTAATCACATTGGGCACTTATTTATTTCTCGCGACTAGCTTTCAACTTCAAAATGGCGTTGTTGACCCTTCTCGTGTTATTGGACAAGTAATTACTGGTATAGGCTTTTTGGGCGCAGGCGTCATGCTAGCAAAAGATGGTGCCGTCGTTGGCGTCACCTCTGCCGCGACTATTTGGGTACTCGCTGCACTCGGTGTCATTATCGCTAATGGCTATTTACTCTCATCGATCAAACTTTCCATTCTAGTTGTTACAATTCTTTATGGAATTGATTTACTCGAGGCTCGCAGCAAAGCATTTAGCCGCGGCGTCCACGCCAAGGTACAAAAATTCACCGCCAATAGAAGACGCAACACAGAATAAACCGCTTAAACTAACGAGCAGCATAAGCCTCGCGCTCATCGACACACTCACCGGACCCCATCTCAAACTCACGACAGATCAACGGACGCCACTGGTAAATAGTACAGAGCATAGTGTTACGATCCAGCGCAGCACACCAGCCATCGTCGAGGCGCGCCATACTCGCCCCACCCCATTGATCAAAGGCCATATAACGCTCAGGCACCCCAGTGTCGGTGATCAACATAACCTCAAGACGACAACAACAGGCCTCACAGTGACTGCAACTCACATCAGGGTCTGGGAGATTTATCAGCTTTATAGTCATTACTCCCCCCAAAAAATACCAATAGAATCGGACAGATAAAAAAAAAGGTAAGACCTTTCGGTCTTACCTCTTCTTATTTCATAGCTCTGGGAAGCTATTGCCTCTCAGAACAATGAAGCTGGCTTACTAAGCAAGCCAGCTACGTACTTATAAAGGTACGATGTTTTCTGCTTGAGGGCCTTTTTGGCCTTGAGTAACAGTAAACTCAACTTTTTGGCCTTCGGCCAAAGTTTTAAAACCTGAAGTAGAGATGGCGCTAAAGTGAGCGAAAACGTCTGGACCAGACTCTTGCTCGATAAAACCAAAACCTTTAGATTCGTTGAACCACTTAACAGTACCAGTAGTAGTAGACATAATATTAACCTATTTAATTCAAGAGTAATTGAAGCCCGTAAAGGCTATTTTGGCTGGAAATGTTGATATTACTTATGAAGAACAGGCCGTGGTACTGAAACTAGGACAACGAAATGGTGTGCATAAATATAAGACTAACTTTCGAGCTAGATGTTATTATATACCCTCTTTACCCTTAGTCAACAGATAGTTGATTAACAACCAAAAGAAACTGCCACAACAATAGCATACCCCTTGAATAGCGCTATTCCAGTCAGAGTGTAAAAACAAGATCCATAAGCAAATAGCACAGCAATGTAATCACCACAATGCTGGTAATGTTTAGTACGAACCCAGCGCGGATCATATCACCTATTTTTATGTGGCCACTAGAGAACACAATGGCGTTAGGCGGCGTTGCGACGGGCATCATAAACGCACAGCTGGCGGCGATAGCGGCCGGAACCGTCAACAGTAATGGTGACGCACCCTGAGAAAGTGCCAATGCACCCAGAAGCGGTAAAAAAGCCGCAGCCGTTGCTGTGTTGCTCGTTACTTCCGTGAGGAAAATAATCACCGCAACAACCAACATAAGCATCACCATCACCGGTAACACACCTGCGACACTCATACTTCCCGCAATCCAATCGGCCAGCCCTGAGCTACTGATAACTCCGGCCATAGCAAGGCCACCACCAAACAACAGGAGGACACCCCACGGAACCTCTTTGACTGTGTCCCAATCAAGCACAAAAATCTGCTGGCGCGCACTGACCGGGATGATAAACATAGTAATGGCCGCTGATATAGCAATACCAGTATCAGTCAGCCAAGGCATGATACTTGCGGAAAGTAGCGGTCGAAACACCCAGGCACTGGCGGTCAGTGCAAACACGACTGCCACCACTTTTTCGCCTCGATTCATTTGGCCCAGAGCCGCAAGCTCGTCGCATATGGCCTGACCCGCACCCTCCTGCGCTATCAGCCCAAAATCCCTTCGTGTCAACCACCACCAAACCAAACCCAGCATAATCAAGGCTACAGGAACACCCAAAAGCATCCACTGGGCGAACCCTACCGAGATCCCCTGGGTCTCACTCAGATAGGCTGCCAGTAACGCATTGGGGGGCGTGCCTATCAGCGTAGCAATACCGCCGATACTGGCTGAGTAAGCTATGGCCAGCAGAAGCGCTGTGGCATAACGCTGAACATTTTCCGATTGGCCGTCGCCCATCATTCCAATTACTGACAAGCCAATAGGGAGCATCATAATGGCAGTTGCAGTATTACTGACCCACATACTTAGAAAAGCTGTTGCCAGCATAAATCCAGCAATTTGCCGTTTCGGTTCACTACCAACTGCCTTAAGCGTCATCAAGGCAATACGGCGATGGAGGTTCCAGCGTTGCATCGCCAGACCTAAGCTAAAACCACCTAAAAAAAGAAAAATAATCGGATGTGCGTAAGGAGGCGTCGCTTCAGAAATATCCCCCAGACCAAGCCCGGGCACCAACACGATCGGCAGCAAAGCGGTAGCGGGGATCGGAATAGCTTCCGTTGACCACCAAGTCGCCATGAGCAGCATAAGGCCTAACGCTGACCAAGCCTCCATCGACATGGACTCCGGCGGCGGCAACAGCACTGTCATCAGCAAAAAACCAGCGCCGAGTAACAAACCCACCAAACGGCTTTTAGAATACCCCTGCGTACTCCCTGTAACCTGTCCTTGTTCAGACATGCAAACACCCTACTCAGCTTTAAACATTGATGCAGAATGATGCCTGAACTCAGCTGTCAGGGCGATAGCCCATGAGTGGAAAACACCTAAATCCGATGCTTCTACTTAATAACAGCCACCATTACTGCCACCCCATATATATTATATTTATACGAGGCACCTACCTATGCCTGTGTATTTTTTTGGGCGCTCTATTTATCCGAGCCCACATGATTTACAAAAATAATTTTATCCACGTCAAAACCGTGCTGCTTCGATGTTTCTATAAATTTATCAATCACTTCCTGCGGTAAATTTGATGTTCTAGAAAGCAACCATAAATACGACAAATCGGGACCAGAAACAAAGGCATAATCATAGTTATCTTGCTCCAGTTCAAATATCACATATGAGCCATAGAACGGGCCAAAAAACGAAACTTTTAGATAACCCTCGGACTCATTATCCACAAAGTATGCTTTGCCTTCTGCTACACTCCATTGTTTATCTTCTATAGAATAACCACGATTGATAACCGATATACCACCGTCTTCACGCAGAGCGTAATCCGCAGTTATTTGTTCCAGTCCACGTTCGAAGGAATGATCTAATCTGGCAACCTCATACCACTTGCCTAAATAACGATTAATTTCAAAATCCTGAACGGGCTTGACTGTTTCAGGCATCCCGAGACAACCAGTTAACACCACAGAAACTAATACAACAATAAAAATTCTCATGCTTTTGATCCTCACTCTTATGCTTGGTTAACATCATCGAAAAACGACGTACGGTTAATCAATCCCCGCTTTTTTGAAAATCATTAACCCTGTCAACAATGACCAAGGACCCGCTAAATAGATTAGCTAAAAAGCTCTGGCTTTGGTGTGTTATCTATAGATGGAGGCAATATTGGTAAAGCAAAGGCAGGCTGATCACCTGCCAGTGTTTTAAGAAAGGCAACGATTTTTGCATTCTCCTCCGGTGTAAATTGTTTAGCTAACTGTAATCCGCGGCATTTTTACACCGGTTCATTGATATGTAATAACATTATTGACCCATGACACCTGAATAAAAACGTACTTGAGCACTTTTCATACTGTCACGAGGTAATTAATATATTGATGGAGTGATTACAACCTAACGAAGATTAGTATCAAAATATCACCACACACTGATACCCGTTGAAATAGGCCGCAAGCCTTAAAAATTTATATAAGAGTGCCAGCCCCTAATAATATAATCATACCTCGAGCGAGTAAAATATTACTCTGTTTGCATCCAACCCAGTAAACTAGCGCAATTTATAAACAACTCGGCCGCAAGCGACCGAGTTTTAAAACAATCCGAGTTGGCTGCTAGATTTTTCGCCTTTGTTCATTACCTTTAGCTGGTCTTGAACATACTTTCGAATAACTTCTTCGCT